>Ga0308169_10003306_pt1 | contig 15851 bp, 16 predicted proteins | sample PhyBR1_2_FD_202139 | JGI IMG/M metagenome (GOLD analysis project Ga0308169, IMG submission 202139) | Phyllosphere microbial communities from UC Gill Tract Community Farm, Albany, California, United States - DLSLSB.R1 | ecosystem: Host-associated > Plants > Phyllosphere > Unclassified | place... | reverse complement strand
CAAGGAGGGCTAGGGCGGGGAGAAGGAGCGTGAGGGACGAGAGAGGAAAGCGCATGATGCCGGGGCGATTCAAGTGTGGCGGGGCGGATCTGGGGGGTGTCGAGTTTCGTGCAAAGGAGAGGCTACGCGGCGGTGTCAGTGTCTGTCGGGTCCTATCGTCAGGTCGTAAGGTCGTGAAGTAAAGAACGTATGGTCGTCAGGTCATTGACTGGAGGTCATCAAAGCCACCGGCGTCGAGTGTCGTCAAGCTCGTTCAAGGAATGTCGGATCCCACGAGGGGATGTTGGAGGTGCGAGCCGTACAGTGTACAAGGTCTTGAAGGATGAAGGGGGGCGAATCACCGCGGAGAGGGGTATATATGCATCTCCTGGGCCTGGACCCCATCTGCAACGGCACCATTGACGCAGTGCAACGAGCGTGAGCATACACATGTTCCAAGCGCCGGTGTCGGTCCCAGGCAGGTGTCCACCGCGGGTGGCGGGAGAAGGTGCAGTGGCGAGTGAGCGGGACCTGGCTTGAGAGGGGGCTGGCGGCGTTGAAGTGCAAGCCGGTGACGTCTGTTGTGTTGCCTTTGATGCTCCGGTGTATATGATCCGCGGAACGTATAGCCCTGGAAGCGGTCGAACGGCAGGCGTCCAGGCATATACATGCTTTGCATAGATGTGCAGCGCATGGATGTGCCACTCCATCTGAGCGGGATCAAAAATGTTTGTGCCGTCTTGACCGGTCCATCACGGTAACCGACACCAACATATTCCACTTTCTTGAGCTTGCTCTGACCAGCTATGGACCGCTAGAATTGTCGATCATTCATCCTTTACGACCTACGACGAAGACACGAGGACCGGACGGTGATCTCGATGATACCATAAACGGAAGGGTCAGTGCAAAATGGAAGAGTACCTGGCGGGGTACGACGACGACGACAACGACGGGCCCTCCGCCTTGCGCTTCGGGCACAGCGCGTCGTCAAGGCGCGGCTCGTCCGGCTCGAGCAGCTCAAACGGCTCTCAGAGCTCCAGAGGATCCCGTGGCAGTCGCCCTGCGCAACGCTCACCGTCGCCGACGAGCTCGTCCTCGCGTCGCTCAAGCTGGGCCCAAGGCGTGACGACCCAATCTCGACCTCAGCACGAGGAGGACATTACGGATGACGAGGGGTTTGACCGGATCGACGAGACCGCCAGTCGTGAGTAGCCCCTCTTTCTCCCCAAGCGCAGCCGTCGGCACACCCCTCCGCAATGCTGAGACCAGACCCCGGCCGTGTTGCGACGCCGGACTCGCTGAGCGACGAGTCCGTTGGTGGTGAGGGCGTGTCTGCAAAGGTCGGGCACGAGGCCGCCGAGGCGGAGCTTGCAGAGCCGCAGGAAGATGACGGTGAAGAACTGCGGGATAGCGGGCACGATGGAGTGCCTATGAACGGGCTCGAGCATGACGAAATCGATAAAGACCGTGACGACGACGACGACGACGACGACGACGACGATCGCGGAATCAGCTACGACGAAGGGATCACAGAAGCGGATGACGGAGACAGACAATCTCACTATCCTGTTGACGACGTGGATACGTTTGCCTCAGGCCCGATGCAGGGTAGCCACGCTCAAGACGACAGGGATCATACGCACGAACCCCAGATTCCACACCAATCACCCATTACCCGCCCAGAGCCCCCTCTATCGACGTACAAGCTCGACCTGCATGACCACCTCAAATCCACTCATTCCCGCCCCGTCTCGCTCGCCGCCGCATTCGCCCGAGCCGGGAACACATACCTGCCCCCCTTCTACCGCCCCTGGACGGCTAACGACCGCTCTAGATTGTTCATCTCCCTCGCGCGGCATTCGCGATTCCGACCAGACCTGATCGGTGCAGATATAGGCCGGAGTGAGGGCGAAGTGAGTGCGTATCTCGAGATGCTGGAGCGAGGGGCGGCGGTGGTGCGAAGGCGGAGGGACAGGTTGGATCGGGTGGGACTGGAGAGGGAAGGGGGGTCGCACGGTGAGGATGACGAGGACTTGCATGCGAGCGAGGATGATGAGGAAAAAATTGGGCGCGGGCGGCAAGGGGCACAGTTCACGCCCGGCAAGAAGAGGAAGAGGCCGGACCCGAAGACCAGGTCGACAGCGACATCAGGACAGGGATGGCGGTACTGGCGCGAGGGCTTCACGCCGGGCGCAACGACCGTCCCTGACGACTGGATTGAACTGGAAGAGCGGTTTGCCGCGGAGATCGAGAAGGACGTGGACGCCGAAAGGGCTCGACGGTGGAAGGAAGATCGGTTCAGGCGGTGGGGACAGATCACGGTCGAGGTGAAAGCCGCGCTGGAACGGCGGCGCGCGCAGGAACAAGCCAGCGCAGGGACATCTGCCCAGCTCGTGAACAGCTATACTGCGGCCGACGTGAACGCCGAGGTGCAGCGCCGGATCGTGAGGGAGTTTGGACGGTCGTGGGATGCGGGACCGGAGTGGGGGGACGTACTCGATCGGGACAAGTTGTTGGTGCTCCGACGGAGGCTCATGAAGAGCCGGATGAAGGGGATGGACAATATGGTCGACAAGCGAACAACAACCGCCCGACAAGGGGCAAGTGAGGTGAACGCGAACGAACAACAAGCCGAGCGGGAACATGTGAACGGTGATGAAGACGGACCGCCGCCGGTCAAGCTCGAACGAGACACTATGGGCACCAGTCGACCTCGGCCCCGCAGGCGCCTCACGGACCGCCATGATGAGTTAGAAGCGCGAGCGAGACGCTCCATGGTAGAGCGGGGCCGGGTGGAGCGGAGGGCCAGGAGGAATAAGGTGATGGGGGACGTACCCCTCGAGGTGTTGCATGCGAGAGGTATTGCCTTCCTGCAGAGGCTGAGCGAGCGGAGGAAGGCGGCGGGGGTCAGCTCGAATGCGGTCAAGAACACACGGAACGACGGGCTGAGCAGCGATGATGACGACGACGGCTCTAACGACATGGATGTCCACGACGATACGGCAAATGGAAGAGAGCGACGGGCAGGAAACGACAATGCGGACTCAGATATAGCGGCTGCGGGCCGACACCGACAACCTGTCCTCGGTCGCACGCTAAGAACTATTCGAAGAAACATGGCCGTCTACCTGCGCAAGCGGGACCGTCCGACCCTCGCAGCTGGTGCGGTTGCGGAAGCAGATCGATCTGGGCTATATCAGAGGTGGGAGGATAAGGGCCCGTCTGGTCGGGAATGGGTCGAGCTGCAGATGGAAGAGATGCGCGACAAAGCCCGGATTGCCCGAGCGGTCCGAGTATCGGCAGGGGATGAGCTTGACACCGGCTCGGACCTGCAGGAAGACGGGGATGATGAGGTGGACAATCTCGACGCCGATGCCGCTTTGCACGACGGTCATACAGGTGGGACCGGTGACGGAGGGGGAACCCGCAGAAAACAGCCGGCGCCTTCGGAGGCACATCACGACGAGCTGCCGGGCCGTCTCGGCAGGACCTGGCCGCATAGGCGATACGAGTGGACCGAATATGCCGACGATGCGGCGCACGACTTCATCCGAGCTTTCCCCCGGGCTCTGCGCTCCGACGCCATGCAAGAAGTGTACAAGCGGCTTCGAGGGCGGATTAGGCGGAGGCGAGAGGCGCGGATGAAGAGTTTGGTGGACGACGCTGGGATGGAGGGGCATGTGGTCGAGGCGGAGGGTGGGCCGGACGTGGTCTGTCGAACGAGAGAAGGACAGGGTGACAGTACCGAAGACGTGAGGAGTACCGACGTGGCGCAGATGCGCGATGGCGGCAAGGGGGTGTCCGGCGAGGAGTGGGTGGAGGTGCTGGTCAAGGAGCTTGGGCCGGTGGATGTCGCCGGACGGACACGGCCGAGCAAGGAGGCAGGCGCGTACGAAACGGCGCTGCGGGAGGCCGTCGAGGGCAAAGAGGCTGTTCACAGCCGTCTCGCTGACCTGTTCAACCACCGGATGCCCGGGTGGACATTGACGGATGATGCGATTGACGGAGGTGGAAAGAGCGACGCGCGAGAGGGAAAAGAGGAGCAGAAGACGCTGGCGAAGGCGACGAAAAGGCGGGCGAAGATTGAAGAAGCGGTGCGGAGAGACCTAGAGGCCGCGGCGGAGAAGCGGGATCTCAAGAGGGACTTGCTGGTGGAGGTGGGGGGTATGGAGCTCGCGGAGATCGACAGACTCGGAGGGGTCGGTCGATGCTGGACGAAGCGGTTCGGGAGGGTGCTTGGACTCGAGCGACCGCGGGTTCGACGAAGCGGTGACGCGGACGACCTCGACGACCTCGACGATGCGGAGCGTGATAGCGGCGAGGACGATGACGGGACCGACGGCATACCTGCCGAGAACATCGCTCGCGGACTGGTGGATCTGTATATCGCTGCGCAACGCACTCCGACCGGGCGGCGGATCGACCGTGACCCTGCCGCTAATGATCGACCGGTCAACGATCGTGCGCGCGCCGACGAAGCGTCTACTTCGCCCACGAAGTCCGCCCAAAGCACCGCGAGACGGCCTCGCATGGGCGCGCCCATTCCGTTTAGCGATTCAGCGAAGGCGGACCAGGCGGCCATCGTCTATCTGCAGAGAATCAGTCGCACCTTGGAAGAAGCTGGAGGTCCCTCGACGAGCGGACAAATCGCCAGCTCTGCAGCTTCGGCGCAGGAGGATGGACAACGGCGAGAGCTCTCTTCGGAAGAAAAGACCGTTCTCCGCTGGCTGAAACAGCGCGAATCCGTCCGGAAGCGGGAGGCCAAGGCCAAAGGGAGCTCTCGGGATGACCGAGGGGAAGGCGCCGGGTTGTGGGACGATCTGACAGGTCCGGAATGGGTAAGCGTTCTCGTCGCGCTGCTGCATCGCGCGCAAAATATCGGCGAGCGTGGGGCTGCCCAGGACCCGCCGATCCATCCCGGCTCTTCTCGAACGGCGATTTTCTTCGCTCAACTCTTCCCCTATCGTCCTGCAGGTGCGACAAAGGCGAATGACACGAGAGCGGCCGAGTGGTTTGGCAGGCAGCCTCGCACGCGTCGGACGGGCCTCGAGTGGGTCGTGTTGAAGTATCTCGAGGATCGGATGCGGAGCGCCTCGAAGCCGACGTCCACGTCCACGATCAAGGGATCGGGGTCGACCGGGGCGCAGAGGGATGAAGAAGGTATGCTGAACAAGACTCCGTGACGCCTCGTCGCTAACACCGCAGCCGAAGAGATGGTGCCTGAACAGACGGGCGAGGAATGGGCGTTTTCGCTGTTGCGCGAGCTGAGAGGCGACACGGCGATGCCTTCGGTCGAAGGTGAGTCTGAGGGCCACTCACTGCCCCCTGGGCGAGTGCACGCTGTGGTACGAAGGGATTATATAGCGCTGATCCCAGGAATCAACAAGCGCGTCAAGGTGTACAACGACGGCGAGCTGCCCTCCCTGGAGATCACGGAACACCTGGACGACCGGGCCAAGGCGCACATCCTCGGGATCAACTCGCGCAGGCGCACCTCCGAGCACTCGGCTGTTCTGGATCTGGTCGACCAGCGGATCAGGCGTCGAAGGAAGACGAGGATGACCAAGTTGGTCAACGAGGGAATGGCCGCGGGGGAGGTGAAGCAGGCAGGCGGGGCCGATCAGGTCTGGCGCGCGAAACTTGCTGGTGCAGATGACGGCGTCGCTGCGGGACCCGCAGAGGCGGATTCGGCAGAGGCGGCGTCGGGGCAGCGGAGGAACACGCGCAGCAGCAAGGCGAACGACCGGGCGGGGGGAGGGGGAAAGGTGAAGGAGCAGGCTATGGAAAAGTGGAGGGCGAGGAGAACGAGGGCGACGTCGGTCCGATGGATACGTGTGGGTGGGGTGGAGCTCGATATCGGGGAGAAGGGGACGGGAGGGCAGGCATGGGCCGAGGTCCTCTGCGGGGTGTTGAGCACTCGATCGGACGGAGGTTTGACCGAACACTCTAGAGGGGATAAGCCGCAGTCGGCGCGTGATGATGACGACGGCGGAGACGGACTCGGTGAGTGTGCTTGCGAGTAGCGCGAAGGTGCAATGGACTGATGTGTAGGTGCGATCGACGATGGGATCCATGAAAACGGGTCGACCGACTCGGACAACGAGGGCAGTGATCACGACGCAGTGTCTGGGCCCGCCCGCGACCCAGTGCACGCAGGCATCTCGCAATCGTACTCGAAGGTCTCCCGCCGCCAGCGGCATATCTACGACGATCTGGCTGTCGCGTACCTCCGGACCAAGCCGAAGCAAGCGGATGGCGCCAGATCGACGACAGCGCCATGGACACACGACGAAGCAGCGCTGCTGGATCAACTGGTGAAAGCTAAGAAGGCGCTACAGACCAGCCGTTTCGGGCTCTTGCGGAAGAGGTTCGGCTTGAGCAGGGATGAGGTGCTCCAGCGAGGCGGGGTCGACAGGGTCTGGGCTGAACTGCATCCAGCGCCAAATGACGCACGGGGGGACGCACGGGGGCCGGGCGAGGATGCAATGACGGGGAGGAAGTGGGTGGAGGTGCTGCTGCGTGAGGCAGCGGCGAAGAGGCGTCACGGGGCGCGGGACCTTCGCGCGGGACTGGGCAGTCACGATGAGGCGTCTGGCAGCGGTGACGATGCCATGCGCAGCGCAGACGCCCAAGGGAACGACACGGGCGCTGGTGACTATAGCCAAGGGCGATCGAGCATGACCAGGTGGAACCGGAAATACGGCCGCTACGCCGTCGAACAACTCGATGAACGGGCCCTCGACTACCTCTGTTCGCTGAGCAAAGCGGACGGGAAGCGGGAGGATCGCAGCAACGACAGCAACTTCAACCGGCGCGATCGTAAACGCAAGGCCGGCACGAGCGGCCCCGACAGACGCCGTACCCGTGCGGAAGAAGCGCTGCTGGTGCGCCTGAAACGACGCCGGGATAACCGCCGATGTGCGCGGCGAAACCAGCTCATACAGGCCTTTGGGCTGACCAAGGCTGGGATCGACCGCATGGGAGGGGCGGATGTTGTGTGGAGGCAGAAGCATCCCGCGGCGACGATACAAGGCGGCACAGAGGGTATGGATGCTTCTTCGGACAGGCGTCGAGGAGGTGTCCAAGACAACCCAGGGACGGGCGTGCCGGACATCTCGGGCGAAGAGTGGGTGCGGATGTTGCTCGCTGAGATACCCGGCGGAAGACAGGTTGCTGGCGACATCGATATGGACGCAGAGCAGCTGCTCGAGGATGGCGACGTGGACACTGACGAAGAGAACGATGACGACGACGAAGGTGCAACTCAACACGACTCGGGAAGCCGACCCCGATCAAACGGTGTGACTCAGTCAGTCTCCGGCCTTACGACAGAGTCGATCGTCATCCCCAACGCCAAACGCGGCAAGACCAAGCTCAACCGTCGCACCCGCGAGATCCTCGACGCCAAAGCCGTCGAATTTGTCCTCGCCCAACCCAAGCAAGGCCGTACGACCGAGCAGACCTTTCTGGTCAATCATATCCAGAAAGGCCAGCGGGCGGGCACGGCATGGCGCGAGCGCGTGCTGCTCGATCGGGGGTGGACATCGGAGGGCATCCGCGCAGCTGGGGGCGTGACGGGAGCGTGGTGGACCCGGAATGACACGGGTGGGAAGAAGCGCAATGGGGAGGAGATCGACTACGAGGCGGTCAAGTCGTTGACGGGGAAGGAGTGGGCGGAGAAGCGGATGAAGGAGATTGGAATCTGGAGCAGGCATGCCAATGGGGTGGTCGGGGAGGCATTTGGCGCAGTGGAGACGAGGAACGCACTCAAAGGCGCTCATGGATCGGATCAAGTAGGGGCCGAGCCGCAGAGCAAGCGGGAGGCAATGCGCTTGGGTATGGGCGCGGATGAGAACGGCCTGAATGGTTGGGATGTTTTCGACATGGGCTGGTTCGCGAGGCGACTCGGGTGAGTGACGGATTCAGGCTTGCACGTTGGGCCGAGTCCGGAGACTTGTATGTCCGTTCTGCCGAGCTGACCTGCAGGACGGAGGACGACGATCTCAAGACCATGTCCGGTGAGGTGTTGCATCACCTCCGGAGCGAGCTGGACAGGTTCTTGATCCCGCTCGTGGCTGGATCGATTGTTGTTGCCGAACAACGGCGCGCGCAACTAGGCATCGTGTCGACGTCGAAACAAAGCGCTGTAGCGGATGCCGATGGCGATCACAATACCGACACGGACGAGTCTGACGACGAAGGCGATCACGGCGTTGACGGGGCGATCGACGTCTTCGAGAACAAGCCGAAACGGCGCAAGGGTGCCCCCGCAGATGCCGAGATTGACATCAACCACGTCCGAACTGCTCTCGCGCTGCAGGGTCGTTCGCGGCGCGATCCGACCAGAGGAAAATGGATCGAGGACGAGCACGACCGGCGGTTGAGGGCATATCAATCAGTGAGGGAGGGGGAGCGGTGGAACATGGATCCGCCGAGATGGGTCGGGTGGGAGGTGATGCATCTACCGGACGGATCTGGCAAGAGAATCGAGGATGCGGATGGTGAGAGCGGTGGTGATGGGAGCGGGTGGGAGATTGAGAGCACGCAGACGGATCGCGAGGAGGAAGAGCTTGACGTGGCCAGGGACAAGATGGACGAGGCGCTGGATCGGGCTGAGATGGACCGACTGTGGGCGGGTGGTGCGCGGTCTGGAGATGAAGTCGGGGATGATGATGCGAGCTTGCGACCTACGAAGAAGCGCAAGACTGTGCAGGAGAGTGCCATCTCGCGGGAGACCCTGCCAGCTGTTCGAGGTGAGCTGCTGCACGCATGTCTCCAGATGGCTGTGTGGCTGATGCAGCAGACTACAAACGTCTCTATGCAAGGATCATGAGAGCGCGCCAGACGCGGCGCGACATCGCGGCGAGGCGAGCCAAGGTGCAGGAGAAACGGGACGCGAAGACCAGGACGATGGTACGGGGGCGGTATCGCACGAGGCTGTGGCCTCTGTCCACCGTGGTCGTCGACTCGGATGACGAGGACGGTCGTGCGCATGGCGACGCCCAGGGTGTTGACTATGATGGGCACGGCGATGACGATGACGATGACGATTCAAACGACGAGGACATGGTCCGTTCAGAGAGGGGGGATGGGCTCGTCGACGAGGAGGACGGGAGTGGCAGTGACGAGATTGATGACATGGTCGTAGACGATGGTGATGCTGATTAGGGCACGGTGTACCGAGTTCACATGCATACAGTACTTTGGGCTCGCAGGGTGCCCTCCTCATGAGATCAGTGGACATCGAGGGCCGACGAGCATGTATGCAAGCGTGGATCCGCTCTCGTGGGTGCGGTGGTGTATGGCGATCGGCAGTGGAAGATCGACGATGACGTACCTTTCGGCAGCGAACGATCAACAATCTTCAATCTCACCCACTCGCTCCATCTCACGACCTTGACCATCGTTCACACCCCACTCGTTCGCAGGCGATCTGCGGCTGAGCAGCATGCCCAGATCATCCACCACGATCCACGGGCTCCTGCGGAGCAGAGCATCGAGGATCAGCCTCCGATCGGCGCACTCGCAGATCCCACCCCCGACGGCGAAACCACCACCTCGGCCCGGGAAATGGACCCGGCGGCTCGGGGTCGTCGTGCTCGTCGGAGGAGGGGTGTATGCATATGACAAGTCTCTGAACGCGAGCGCGATCAGTCGCAGCCTGCGGACGGGCTGGATCGGGTGAGTCGACGCGCCGAGGTCTGGGGAGGGCGAGATGTTGAGATTGGCAAGCTGACGGCAGATTACTGTGTACATTAGATTGTACGTCGGTCCGACGCCCCTCGCGCCGACCTCGTGAGATGCGGCGCTGACAGGTAGACAAGATCAACTTTGCGCCTCATAAAGCCGACCAGATCGAACAGCTGCATGCGAGAGTGGCCAATCGCTTGCGATGGGTGATCGATACCAACCAGGGGCTGTATCTGAAGCTGGGCCAGGCGCTGGGTACGTCCACGTCCGGCAGACTCCTGCCACTTTCCCTCCGCCGTCGATTCGAGGCTGATCGCCAGGCCTGCAAGCTGCGCTGCTGCCGAAACCATATCGCGAAGCGTTCGGCCACGTATTCGACCGCGCACCATCGGTACCGTACGACGAGGTCGAAGGCGTGTTCATGCGAGATGTGGGGGCAGGGCCGGACGACATCTTCGAAAACTTTGGCCACACAGCGATGGCCTCGGCAAGCATAGCGCAGGTCCATCGCGCGACGTTGAAGCCCGGTCAGGGTGGAGCCGGCGGTGCACGGGGTGCGGGGAAGAAGGTCGCGGTCAAGGTGCAGAAACCGGCGATCGAGAAGCAGATGGAGTGGGACCTCTTCTCTTACCGGTGAGTCGCTGCACTCTCGAACGCGATGAAGTCTGACGGTAGATCGCTGATGTGGCTGTGTGAGCGGATATTCGACATGCCCAGTGAGTTGGATCCTCTAGGCCGAGGTCGCGGCTGACGGCAGTGTACTTTGTGTGAGCGCCTGCCCGTGTCCTCACCCTCGCACCATCGGCTCGCCTGCTGATACGTCCAGCGCCAAATACGTATCGGAGCAGATGCGACTGGAGACATCGTTCCTGCACGAAGCGGGCAATGCCCGACGCTGCGCCGAGCTCCTGTCGCAAACGCCAGAACTCAAAGACGACGTGTACGTGCCACGCGTGTACGGCAAGGACGAGGGCTGCGTGGAGAGCGACAGGATCATGGTGATGGAATGGGTGGATGGCTGCCGGTGCGTCTGGCCTTCCTTTGCAACAATCAGGGGGACCGGCCGCTGACGTGCCAGCTTGAACGACCGTAAGGCTATAGAGGGCATGGGTCTGAACCTGCGCGAGGTCATGGATCTGGCCATATCCACCATGTCCGCCATGACATTCTCGTGGGGCTTTGTGCACTGTGACCCGCATCCGGGGAACATCCTCGTCAGGAAGCATCCGACGAAGAAGGGGAAGCCGCAGATTGTGAGTGTGCTTGACGATGCAAGGAACCGAGGGCTCGAGGCTGATCAAGAGATCCTGATAGACCACGGACTGTACATCACACTAGACCAGCAATTCAGAGAAGACTACTGTACGCTATGGCGCAGCCTGTTCGTGCTGGATGTGCCGAAGATCGAGACGATAGCGAAGAAATGGGGCATCGCGCTGGATGCGAACATGTGAGTGGACCTGTGCGACCAGCCTCGGGGACGACGCGATCAAGGTCAAGATTGCAGTAATACTGACGCCAGGTTCGCCTCGGCCATCCTTCTGCGCCCGTTCCAAGTGAACAAGCACAAGAAGGACAAGCAAGCAAATGTTCCGGAGAAGACGCAATACGAACAGCAGGTCGAGCTCAAGAGGCGGATGAAGACGATGCTGGAGAACGAGCAATTGATCCCCAGGGTGAGTGGAAAGCCTCCGCGCAGCAAGACCATGCTGTTACGGGACACTTGGCTGACTTCCAGGAGTTGATCTTCTTGACGAGATGCCAGCGGATGATGCAAGCCAACAACCAACTCCTCGGCTCGCCCTCATCACGCGTGAACCTCACGGCCAAGGTGCGTCCCGTCAGCCGCATGTGATGCGAGGGACAGCTGACCCGCAGTGGGCGTCGATAGGGTACAACCGCTCAATCACCTCGCCACGCACACTCGCCAATGTCGGTCTCTCGAGCTGGCTCAGAGATCGCTTCAACACGGTCATTTTCCGCGTGACAATGAGCGTCATCGACCTCGCTTTCTGGTTCTCGCAGGTCAGGCAGTGTGAGTGCACACGGGCGACGACGGTGATCTGCGCATACAGCTGCTGACGGACAGGGTTCGTGCCGAAGAACAAGCGGCAGGGATGGGAAGACCAGCTCCAACATCAGTTTGAGAGCATGGCGAAGGAGGAGTTTGGCATCGAGCTGGACGATACCGTGTTCCTGGGATAGGTCCCGTGAGACAGTGCGGAAGTAAGGCCGGCGTGCAGTGTACTCTTATCGCGCATAGAGGCAATGGGAGGCACGACGCGAGGCCGCTACTCGTTTCGAGCCGTCGTCGCGCTCGGATTGCAGGGCGACTGTCGCAAGGCCGAGGTCGCATCTACCGGGCGAGGAGTATACGACTGGGAAAAGCAGGGACAGTGCCATAGCCGTGACATCTCACACTCGCAGGCATGTGGACAAGCTGTACACTCGATGTCAAGTCTTCCAGCCCCTGTTGCGTGCGGATTGCCACGTTCTCTAGTATCTAGTCGGGCTGTACCGTTATCGGGTCTGTTGTCAATCTCCATCGTCTTTGCTGCATGCCCTATTCTCTGACTCACCGTCTGTGAGTAGTCGTTTTACAGCGAGATATCCAGGCCATGTAAGGGTTCGTGAAAGGCTCGTCCGCCCGCGGGCGCTCCCTCGCCTAGGTCCCACGATCAACCATCTTGCACCGGCAGCCCCTCCTCCTTCCAGCGCCGAAACCCCCCTTCGAGATCGGTAGCCCGCTGCACCCCGAGCTCCTTCAGGACCCCGGCGGCAAGGGACGATGCATAGCCCTCGTTACACATCTACTGTATCAGCGGCTCGTTGCGGAACACCACGAGCGACGTGTTCGACCCACGATGATCGGCTCGAAGCCGTCGGCCTTGGCTTGCGGGATACAGTCCGGCGACGAGGGGTCCAGCCTCCATTCGAGCACGTTCCTGCGGATCAGGCTCTGTCCCACACCGTGTATCGCATCCGTGTCAGTGCAGAGCGGCACCGCACCCACCGCTCGATGATCACGGCACCGGGGACAGAGCCCTCTTCGTCCCGGAAGCTAGCCGGTCGCGTGTCAACGAGGATCACCCTCTCGTTCTTCTGCAGGCGTTCGTGCGCCTCTTTCGGCGTGAGCCGTTCGATGCCCGCTCGCTTGGACTCGAGGTACTTGGCGATGTTGCTGCTCTCTGATGACATCTCGCACGATGTAGTGCGAGGAATATATGAATCGATGATCACTGGAAGCCCTGGGTCGTGACGCGAGATGACACCAACTACGAGGCGGCAATCAGGCATTAGGCGAGATAAGCGGGAACATGCACCTCTTCCCGGGAGGTGTACTCTGATGGCACTCGAGCAGCATCGGTCTGTTTCGATCAGCTGCGGAGCGAAGAGGCCCACGATGGACACCTCCCAACTCTCTCGGCCGGTGCGGCAACCGGCCGCAAGACCCAACACCGTTCCAACCAAGCTGACCATATCCGTTATCGAATCGCGGCGGTCCGCGCCGCACCGGATTCGACCCACAGATCCGTCCGTGGGGCATGACCCCCCTGCCCCGGCTAAATGGGACAACAGAGACGGCCCGTCCGTGCTGTAGACCATCCGCTCCCCGGCCGACCAGATCTCATCGTCACGCTACGGCTCGATAGAGTTTGCGTCGCGAGATCCATCGGCTCAGGGACGATCCGGGTGCCAGGGATGTTACGAACGTGTCCGGGTCAACTCTGCGGCAGATGTCAGCCTGTGCGGTCCACCTCTGGACGAGGCGTTCCGTGACTGTCCGCGGAGTTGTACCCTGCTCTGCTCGATCGCTAGCTTGGCGCTGACGACATGCGGGGTATGCATGGATTCGATTCGAAAACACCACACCGTGCAGTCCTCGCGGGGGTTTGGCGCTTGCGTCCGGAGCGGATCCGGAGGCGGGTAAGGACAGCTCGGACAGCCGTCCCGGGGCGTACTGTACTTGTGGCAGTAGCCTCGAGTCGATCCGGTGTTCTGCCCGTCTTGGGCCTATTTAGCCCATGCTGCTTGGTGCCCTAACGGGGATCACGCACCGCGATTCACACTGCCGCAATATGACCACTGAAAAGATCACCTTCCGTGCGCAATTCGCCTTTCCATCGCCGTTATTAGACTAGACGGGGCCGCGCCGCTGACTATCCAGTCTTCAACTGGCGGGCGATCCCGTACCATGCTCCGGTATACCTCGCCAAGGCCAAGGGCTTCTTCACGGAACAGGGCATCTCCGTTGCTTTGCTCAGCCCCCAGGACCCCTCGGACGTCACCGAGATCATTGGGTCCGGCAAAGTGAGCCTTCCCACCTCGGCTCTCGGTCTCAAGTCAGCGGGCTCACCTTCAGGTCGACATGGGCGCCAAGGCGATGATCCACACGATCGCGGGCAGGGCCCGTGGCTTCCCCATCAAGGTGAGTCGGACACGCGCTCGACACCAGTCGGCGTGGCGGACGAACGACGCTGCGAGAACGGCGTGGACATTTGGCTCACGCAAAGTCAGTCGGCACCATGATGGACGAGCCGTTCACCGGCTTGATCTATCTCGACAAGTCCGGCATCACCTCGTTCAAGGACATCAAGGGGCGGAAGATTGGTTACGTCGGCGAGTTCGGCAAGATTCAGCTCGACGAGTGAGTAAACCTGGTTTCGCTTCTGGACCGATCTCCCCAGCGGCGCGCCGTCCTCAGTCAGCCACACGCACCGAGGTCAGGTTGCTTCTGCAGAGGCAGTAAACCGTTTAGGGATGTGGGGAGGACCTTCGAGTCATGACACCAACGCGCCCGCCTTTCGTCCAACACCCGCGCCCGCGCTCACCCCAGACTCACCCGCCACTTCGGCCTCTCCCCCTCGGACTACGAAGCCGTCCGGTGCGGAATGAACATCACCTCGGCGATCCAGAGCGGCAAGATCGACGCGGGCATTGGGCTGGAGAACGTGCAGATGGTCGAGCTCGAGGAGTGGCTCAAGGGCGCGGGGGAGGATCCCGCGCAGGTCAAGATGCTCCGAATCGACGAGCTCGCCGAGCTGGGCTGCTGCTGCTTCTGCTCCATCCTGTGCGTGTCCAAGCGACGACGCCCCTGCGTCGGACGCCTGTGTTCGGCCCGGCCTCCTGCGCTCTTGAGCTGCCGGCGCCGGACGCTTTGCGTCCCAGCTCCGACCCGGACCACGCGCTGACCGCAGCTACATCGCCAACGACTCGTTCATCGCCAACAACCCCACCAAGATCGAAGCCTTCATGCGCGCCGTGAAGCAAGGATCAGACTACCTGCTCGCCGACCCGGCCAAAGCGTGGGCGGAGCTCAAGGCATTTGTGCCCGAGTTCAACTCGCCCATCGCGGACAAGATCTTCGAGCGCTCCCTCGTGTACATGAGCCGCGACCTCGCCAACGTCCCCCGGGACTGGACGAAAGTGACCAAGTGAGCCCTGGTCCTGATCTGGACCTGCACACGTAGCCACACAAAAGAGCTGACACCAGCTACTCGAAGCGCCTCGGGATCGTCGATGCCGACTTCGAGCCCAACTGCACGAACGGGTTCTTGTCGTGGGAGATGGAGCCGGACGTCGAGGATCCGACGGCAAAGCAGAACGCCATCGCGGAGCACCAGAGGGCGGTGGCTGCTGGGACGGCCACACTGGACCAGTCCGCCAAGGGCCCCTCGTTTGTCAAGCCCAGCGTCGTTCCAGCCGCTGCGCAGGCAGTCCAGGTGGCTGCGTGATGCTATTGTACAACATGAACGCCGCAATGCATAAGCGCGAGAATGGTCTTTTGGATCACTACAAACATGGAATATCGTGTGAAGCTAATACGCGTACATACCTACGTTCGTAGGCATTGTCAGAACCTCCCCTTCGACCGATCGCACGGCGGTGAAGCCCCCTGGGGGAAACAATCCGCTTAGTCTTCCCACACGTCAGACTCGCCAGCCTGGCCATGGCCAATATCGTCCCAACTCGGCCAACCCGCCGCGACGTAAGCCTTGGGAGAAACGTAGCCTTTCTTGAAGAAGGCGTGCTGGTCCGACTGCTCCCGATCGTGGATCATGCGCAAGCCGACCGAGCGGTGAAGTTTCTGCTGCGGGATAATTTGTCGACCGCGGCCCAGGTTCATCCTGATGTCAGCCATGCGTATCTGTCGAAACTCAATATTCACTGTTACAACG
>Ga0308169_10003303_pt1 | contig 15852 bp, 13 predicted proteins | sample PhyBR1_2_FD_202139 | JGI IMG/M metagenome (GOLD analysis project Ga0308169, IMG submission 202139) | Phyllosphere microbial communities from UC Gill Tract Community Farm, Albany, California, United States - DLSLSB.R1 | ecosystem: Host-associated > Plants > Phyllosphere > Unclassified | place... | reverse complement strand
CTCGCACTTTCTCTAGCTGGTCCTGCGCCTCGAGACTCGGCGGGTCGCCCTCCTACATGCTCTCGACGAGGTCCATCGAAGAAGCAGAGCGAGAACCCGAGATCTGAGCGGCGTCGCCGGCACTCCATCCTGCGCGCACTCGGACCGCCTCATGACGAGTTGCGCTTCAGCTTGGCGTTCTCGAGCACTCGCTCTTCTGGCCAACGCATGAGCATCAGAGACGACGTCTGAGCGAGTCTAGGCGGCTCTAGAGCAGGCTCGTCCGCAAAGTCACCTGCTCGAAGCTGGATCCTCGTTCGGACCGAGCCGTCTCGCACTTTGTCCAGGAGCTCCTGCTTCTCGAGATTCGGCGGGTCGCCCTCCTAGATGCTCTCGACGAAGTCTGTCGACGAAGCAGAGCGAGAAGTCGAGATCTGAGAGGCGTCGCCTGCACTCCCTCCTGCGCGCACTCGGACCTCCTCACGCCGAGTTGCGCTTCAACTTGGCGTTCTCGAGCTCTCGCTCTTCGGGCCGTCGCATGAGCATCAGATACGACGTCTGAGCGAGTCTGGGCGGCTCTCGAGCAGGCTCACCGGCAAAGTCACCTGCTCGAAGCTGGATCCTCGTTCGGACCAACCCGACTCGCACTTTCTCTAGCTGGTCCTGCGCCTCGAGACTCGGCGGGTCGCCCTCCTACATGCTCTCGACGAGGTCCATCGAAGAAGCAGAGCGAGAACCGCAAGGGCGACGAGCAAAGCGCCACTACCCGAGCCGCAGGAAGCCCTCGGGCCGTCTCGACCCAGTGCACGGCGCTGCGCACTTGCACCTCAACGAATCGCTCACTAGAACCAGAGCGCTGGACCGTCTCGAGGCCACCGTCGATGAGAGCGTCCCTTCCGGCAGGAGAGCAAGCGGTGCGAGCAAACGCTCGGAGCAGATTGAAAGCGAGCAGCCGAAGAGCCGCTCGACGCCAGGGCCGCCTGCCGGCCTCCACGACTCAAAGCTTGTGCAAGCAAGTCGAAGGCGCACGGCCGGCAGCCAGCGAAAGGCTCGCGCCCACGTCAAGCGCACGCCGTCGCGGCTCCAGCGAGACGCCGGCGCCGGGAGGAGCGCAGAGCGAGCACGGTCGGCCGCCTTGTTGCCTCGGCGTAGCCGAAGCGACTCAAAGCGGGAGACGATGCCCCTGAGGCGAGCCGAGCGCACGATCGAGCAGACGGCTGGAGTCCGGCGAGCGGGAGCATCGGAGCGGGGCGACCGAGGTGCTGGTGCGAGTTGACCGCGGCGCACCCTCTCGTAGATGATGCCGCGCGTACGACGAGCGAGGCGAAGGGGATCTGCTGAAGGAGGCGGCCAAGGACGAGTCAGCTGAGCTAGCTCGAGGGACAGGTCGAAGGAGGGGAAGAAGAGGAAGAGGCCGGGCTTGAGCGAGAGGGCGACGAGTCACGGCGCGAGGTTCTGGCGAGAGAGGGCGAGTGTACGAAGCGCGAGGCCCAGGTCGAGTGAGGAAGGGCGAGAGCGGCGGCGGGGTATCGGCGTTGACGGGATGGCTCGTCGAGGGCGACAGGGGAGGACCGAGCGGCGACGAGTTGAGGCGCAGATGCGAGACGGCCATGGCCTTTACCATAGAGGCGAAGACGAGGAAGGAGGTCGACGAGGCCTGCGGAAGAGGAGAGCGAGAAAGAGCGGGTCAGCCGAGCTCGGAGAAGGCGAGGCAGGGAGGAAGAGAGGAAAGGTGGGGCGCACGAGGAGCCCGGCGATCGTCCAGCAGCCTCGTAGACGCAGTAATGCGCGATGAAGCTGTGCCGAGGTGTCGAGGACGGGGCTTGAGTGGGAGCACGGCGCTGAGGAACGAGCGCAGGCGGAGGAGGAGAGGTGGTCGAGTCGAGGAGGGAGGTGCCCCTGTTGGGCGAGAGGATGCAGGTCGAGAACGAGGTCCTGCGCTGCGAGGGCGGGTTTGAGCGACGAGGACCGAGCGGATCGTGAACCGTCAGTGTCCATAGGTGGGCTGGTGAGGTCGAGAGGCGGCTCGGTCGGCGAGTCGATGCCGATAGGCGAGTCGACGGCGGATCTCGTCGACGGTCTAGGTGGTAGAGGCGGAAGGCGAGGTCTGCGGGCGAGAGGGAGAGAGCGAGTCAGCCGAGCTTGCTCGAGAAGGCCGGCGAGGGAGGGAGAGGAGCGAGCCGGACGACGCACGACGAGCCCGGCGTCGGCTGCGGCAGCTGCATCGAGCGCAGTCAAAACATCGACACCTTGACGAGGCGCGACAAGGCCCGAGTCGGGTCGAGGAACGACCGACGGTCGAGCCTAGGTCGAGGAGGAGGCCGGAACGGCGAGTCGAGGAAGAAGGTGACGGCGTCCGGGCGGGTCCCACGAGGCGAGGGCGAGGGCGAGGGCGATGTACGGCGAGGTCGAGGCGGGACCAGCGATCGTCGAGGTGCGAGGTAGTAAACCCGAGGTCGAGAAGAGGGCGAGGTCGGGACAAGGCGGCCCGAGCGGCGGCGAGTCGACGTGCCGGTGCGAGACGGTGACGCCCCAGGTCGACGGTCCAGGTGCGAGAGAGGAGCTAGGCGAGGTCTGCGAGCGAGAGGGAGAGAGCGAGTCAGTCGAGTTCGTTCTGCGAAGGCGGGCGAGGGAGGGAGGAGGAGGAGGGGTGGTCGAGTCGAGGACGGTGGCGCCGATGTTGGGCGAGAGGGTGTGGGTCGAGAACTAGGTACTGAGCTGCGAGGGCGGGTTTGAGCGATGAGGACCGAGCGGGTCGTGAACCGTCGGTGTCCATAGGTCGGCTGATGAGGTCGAGAGGCGGCTCGGTCGGCGAGTCGATGCCGAAAGGCGAGGCGACGGCGCATCTCGTCGACGGTTTAGGTGGGAGAGGCGGAAGGCGGTTTTTTGCGGGCGAGAGGGAGAGAGCGAGTCAGCCGAGCTTGCTCGAGAAGGCCGGCGAGGGAGGGAGAGGAGTGAGCCGGACGACGCACGACGAGCCCGGCGTCGGCTGCGGCAGCTGCATCGAGCGCAGCTTGAAGATCAGAACCTTAACGAGGCACGACAAGGCCCGAGTCGAGTCGAGGAACGAAGGGCGGTCGAGCCGAACAGGCCGAGGAGGAGGCGGGGACGGCGACTCGAGGAAGAAGGTGCCGGTGTCGGGCGAGGCGGACGAGGCAAGGGCGAGCCGATGTAGGGCGAGGTCTAGGCGGGAGCGACGAACGTCGAGGTGCGAGGTGGAAGATCGAGGTCGAGAAGAGGGCAAGACCGGGACAGGACGGCCCGAGCGCCGACAAGTCGAGGTGCCGGTGCGAGACGGTGATGCCCCAAGTCGACGGTCCAGGTGCGAGAGAGGAGCTGGTAGAGGACTGCGGGCGAGAAGGAGAGGGCGGTTCAGCTGAGCTCGCTCGCGAAAGGCAGACGGTGGAGGAAGAGGAAGACGCACCAAGAGCCCGAACGTGAAACAGCGCTTGTGCCGAGCCGAGCGCACGTAGGCGCAGGAACGACGACGACGTGTTACAGTTGCGAGTGCCGAGTGTGGAGGAGGATCGAGGAGGGCGGCGGCGACAGCTGGGGGTATGAGGTGGAGGGGAAGAGGCCGCCGAATTCAGGCGGGCCGCGCCGGTCTCCTGCGAGTCGAGGTCGGGCCGAGGTAATGAAGTGCGAGGCCGAGGTGAGAGAGCCGGACGTTGAGGTACCAGGTCGAGCGTCGGCGTCGACAGGTCGGCGAAGACGGAAGGGCGGCCCGAGCGGTGACGGGTCGAGGTGCGGGCGCGAGACGGTCGGCCCGACAAAGTTGGAATGTAGACGAGGATGGAGGTAGACGGGTTCTGCGGAAGGTGAGAGCGAGAAGAGCGAGTCAGCCGAGCACGCTAAGAGAAGGCGAGGCGGGGAGGAAGAGGGAACAGGCGGGACGCACGAGGAGCCTGGCGGTTGCGCAGCAGCTGCAGAAAGCGCCTTTGAGTCCATCGGCAACATCTTGAGGCGCCGAGAGCGGATGTCGTGCGAGGAGGGCGGAGGCGAGCGACGAGGGCGAGAGGAGGAGGGGAAGGAGGAAGGGAAGGCGATGGCGAGTCGAGAAGGGAGGCGCCTGTGCGAGTCGTCGAGGTACGAGGGCGAGTCGCCGAGGTGCGAGGTCGAAGTTGCGGGATGAAGTGCGAGAGGGGTGCTCGAGTGCGGCGGTGGAAAGGTCGGCTTGTCGTGAGCCCGGCTGAAGCGTCGGCGAGTCGAGGCGCAAGCGCACGGCGGCGGCGCGTCTTGGCGGCGATCCTTGGGCGAAGGACGAGGTAGTCGAGGATCTGCGGAAGGATGGAGAGGAAGAGCAAGTCAGCCGAGCTTGCTCGAGAGAGGCAAACGGTGGAGGAAGAGGAACAGAGAAGACGCACGAGGAGGACGGCGCGAATGCAAAGCCTGCACCGAGCGCACACGGTCGCAAAAGGGCCATGTCGTCTTGCGGCGCCAAATGTGGACGATGAACGAGGAGGACGGCGGAGAAAGCCGAGGGGCGGAGGAGGAGAGCGAAGGCGGCGCCGAGTCGAGGCGGTCGGCGCCTGTCTTCTGCGAGTCGAGGTCGGGCCGAGGTAATGAAGTGCGAGGCCGAGGTTGAGAGAGCCGGACGTTGGGGAACCAGGTCGAGCGACGGCGTTGCAGGGTCGGCGAAGGCTGGAAGGGCGGACCGAGCGGTGACGGGTCGAGGTGCGGGCGCGAGAAGACGACGCTGCTCGACGTCGATGTGTGTGCGACGTGAAGGCGAAGAAGGCCTGCGGAAGGGGAGAGACAGGAAGAGCGGGTCAGCCGAGCCCACCGTGCGAAGGTCGGAGCCGGAGAGAGAGAGGAGAGGCGGGACGCACGAGGAGCCCGGCGGCCCTGCAGCAGCGGCATTGACCATCTCCAGCATCTGGACGGCGTCTCGAGGCGCCGGCATGAGGACTTGAGGGACGAGGGTGGCGGAGAATGACGAGGGCGAGAGGGGGAGGAGGATGAGGGGAAGGCGACGGCGAGCCGAGGAGGGAGGCGCCTGTGCGAGTTGTCGAGGCCTAGAGGCCGACGTGATGAGGCGCGAGGTCGACGTCGTGGGACGAGAGGCGAGAAGCGCGGTCGAGCGCCGGCGTGGACAGGGCGGCCGTATCCTGGGCGGCCGGAGCGGCGGATCGAGCGGCGACAGGTCGAGGTGCAGGCGAAAGAGGGCGAGGCGCCTCGACGTCGATTCTTGAGCGACGAAGATGTGGACGAGGCCTGCGGGAGAGCAGAGAGAGCGAGAGCGGGTCAGCCGAGCTGACCTCGAGACGGTGGGCGAGGGAGGAAGAGGTGAAGGTGGGACGCACGAGGAGCCCGGCGGCCGAGCAGCAGCTACCTCGACCCCGTTCGAGCGTACCAACGACGTCTTGAGGCGCGCGAGAGCGGAAGTCGAGCGAAGATGTGCGGCGGGGTCGAAGGAGGGGGCGGCGAGGAGCGGCCGGCGACGAGTGGTAGAGAGGTGCTGGCGTCGGACGAGTGGATGAGGTAGCGTGCGAAGAACGCCGACACGTCTGGCAGGATGTCGGCGATGACATGTCGGCTCGTCGAGGGCGCAAAGGGCGAGGCGCGAGGAGCGAGACGCCGAAGCGGGTGCGCTGGTGCGAGTGCGAGACGGCGGCTCTTCCCTCGCCGAGGGCGTCTCCCCCGGTGCGTCGAGCGAGATCAAGGAGAACTGTGTGGGGAGCCAGCAAGGATGGGTCAGCCGGGCTCTATGGAGATAGGCGAGCGAGGGAGAGGGGAAGAGGGAAGGAGCGGGACGTACAAGGAGGCCGCCGCTTTTGCAGGGGTGGAGGGCGAGAACACGACGAGCGTCGGCATCGACTGCTGGGCGCGCGAGGCAGGAAGAGCATCAGCAGCGACCTCGTGGAGAAGCCCGCGTACGAACTCGGAGCGAGAGGACGCGCTCCCGCCCGAGATCGAAAACTGCGGGAGCAAGACGCACCTTTTGCCTCTCGCCGACGGCCGACACATGTCGACCCTGAAGCAGAAGGCGCCGTTTGGCGATCGGATGGCGGCTGAGTCGAGGATGTCGGGGAGAGAAGATGTCCGGGCGGCTGAGGGATGAAGCTGCACAGGCTGGAGGGCATCAGCATCCGGGCTTGCTCGACATCGAGATGCACCGAGAGGGACGTCCGAGAGGGGAAGAGGCGGAAGAGGGACGCACTTGGAGACGCAGAACGAGCGCCAAGTCGTGCCGATGTTCTCGCCGAGCAGGTCGTCTCGACGCCCAGACGTGGAGAGCTGCGAGCGGACGAAGAGCGGAGAGACCGCATTAGTCTGAGTGCGCGACGAGCACGACGCCATTGAGGGGGAGAGACGCACCTGGACGCCGACGAGAGCTGGGCGATGTTGCTCGAGCAGGACCTGGATGAGCGCGGCGGCCGACGCCAATCAACCTGTGCGCGACGAGAGGGTCGGGGCGGGAGGATCGTCAATACAGCTGTCCGAGAGGAAGGAAAGACAAGGTCGAGCGCACCTCGCAGACGAGTAATTGCCGGAGGAGGACGAGGCGCTTGAGCCGCTGAGCAACCTGCTCGCTCGACGCGGACGATGGCCGATCTGGCTCTGCGGGAAGGACAGCGTCAGCACGAGGACGAAGCGGGAGAGACCGGCGGAGAGGGACGCACAGCTTGCGGCTGAGTAAGGGAGGTGGTCCTCCCGAGGTCGAGCGCCGCCAAGGAGCACCTGGCCACAGCCCGAGACAGGGTAAAAGGCAGGCCGGGCGGTGCGGTACAGTCGGAGGAGCTGTTGTCGAAGTCCTGGCGGTGGTCGTGCCTCGTCGCAGGTCGTGCAGGTCGGGTTGGGTCGCGTTGTTGATCGAGGAGGACGGGGAGGAGGAGAGGTTGGCGAGGAGAGGTTGGGCGAGATCGAGGCTGGCGCAAGTGGGCGAGTGGCTCTGTGCGAGCATGCAGCAGTGCCCTCCAGCGAGCTCGGTGGTCGTGGGAGAGCGAGAGCAGTGCGGCCTCGTCGCTCGTTCACGTCGTCCTCCCTCGGCCTCCTCCCACTCACTCGCTCGCTTCGTCTGCACCGCTGCAGCGTGTTCGCCGACTAGTGTGCGCCCGCTCGACCGCGCGCACGCCGCTCCAAGCACCGCCCTCGTCCTCCTGGTGCGTGGCCTCCTCTCTCCTCCCTTCCCCTCCGACCACGCGTCGCACAGTCTTGGGAGCTGCCTCGAGCGGGTAAGTCCGACCAGCCGTAGAGACCGTGCTAGCCGGCTCCCCTGGCACCGTGCGGCGCGTGGCTCGGCTCGGGGTCCCTCGCCGGACTCTGTTTGGCTGACTCTGTTCCCTCCCCCACGCCCGCAGGAACCGCTTCGCCGTGTTTGTCGTAGCGTTCTTGCCGTGAGTCCCCCGCCTCTCTCTGCATCAGTGCTGCGCCGCGACCGCATCAAGCCGCCCCGCGACCATAGTGCTGACCCTCCTCCTCTTGCCTGCCGAAACAGCTGCCTCGTGCAATGTACTCGACCCTGTCGCCTCTCGTGCACGTATACCTACCTCGAGGAGCATGGCAGCCGGTCGACGAGCCCGCTCGCAGCTTCGCAGAGCCAGCAACGGCCCTCTCGCATTCCTTCCTCCTCACTCTCGATCGGCTCGGGCGGACGGCGACGACGAGGTCCTGCGTCGGCGCTCGTGCGCTCAGCCGCTCACGTTCGCCAAGCTGGACGGTGTCGGCGCGCACGAGCAGCAGAGCTGAGGAACAAGCTGACGACGTTGTTGCCGACCTTCGCCTCGCTCGCAGACGCTCGAGCCTCGCCGGCGCCCGACCGCCTCCTCTCGGCGCGACGCTCAAGAGCCCGTGCGCGTTCTCACACCCGGTACGTCCCTCAGCTCAGCATGACCTGCGGCCGTCGCCGAGGGCGCCGGCTGACCCTCTCAGAGCCGCAGCTGACGCCCCTCTCCCACGCGCAGGCTGCTCCTCCTCGTGCGGCTCGCCCTTCGCTCGCCCTTCACGTCCTCCACCCATCTCTCCTCGCCCTCGCCCGCCCTTCGATCCTCGCATCCCGGCCCGCCTTCGTCCTCGCCAACTCGCCGAACTCGCCGCACGCCTGGCTCGCAGGCACAGCTCCCCGACCTCTCAGCCGGTTGCGTTCGCCAAGCTGGACGGCGTCGGCACGCAGGAGCGTACGCGCAGAAGAGCAAGCTGACGACGATGTCGCCGACCTTCGCCTCGCTCGCAGACGCTCGAGCCTCGATGACGTCCGACCGCCTCCTCTCCTCGCGACGCTCAGGAGCCCGTGCGCGTTCTCACAACCGGTACGTCCCTCAGCTCAGCATGACCTGCGAGTGCTTGCGGCTCGCCCGGTCGCCGAGGGCGCGGGATGACCCTCGAAGAGCCGCAGCTGATGCCCCTGTCCCGCCCGCAGCTTCTCCCCTCGTTCGGTTCGCCCTTCGCTCGCCCTTCACGCCGTCCACCCCCTCTCTCCTCGCCCTCGCCCGCCCTTCGACTCTCGCATCCCGGCCCGCCCTCGTCCTCGCCAACTCGCCGGACTCGCCACACGCCCGACTCGCAGGCACAGCTCCCCGACGTCTCCGCCGGTTGCGTTCGCCAAGCTGGACGGCGTCGGCGCGCCGTGCATACGCGCAGAAGAGCAAGCTGAAGACGTTGGCGCGGTCCTTCTCCTTGCTCGCAGACGCTCGAGCCTCGCCGGCGTCCGACCGCCTCCTCTCGGCGCAACGCTCAGGAGCCCGTGCGCGTTCTCACAACCGGTACGTCCATCAGCTCAGCATGATCTGCGAGTGCTTGCGGCTCGCTCTGCGGCCGAGGGCGCCGGCTGACCCTCGCAAAGAGCCGCAGCTGACGCCCCTCTCCCACGCGCAGGCTGCTCCTCCTCGTCCGGCTCGCCCCTTCGCTCACCCCTCACGCCCTTCATCCCCTCTCTCCTCGCCCTCGCCCGCCCTTCGACCCTCGCATCCCGGCCCGCCCTCGTCCATACCGACTCGCCGACCTCGCCGCACGCCCGACTCGCAGACACAGCTCCCCGACCTCTCCGCCGGTCACGCTCGTCGAGCTGGACGGTCATCGCGCAGGAGCACACAAGCAGAAGAGCAAGCTGACGACGTCGCCGCCGTCCTTCTCCTCGCCCGCAGGCGCTCGAGCCCACCGCCTGCCTCGGCACCGACTTGCCTTCTCAAACTCGTGCGTGCTCTCTGCTAGCGGCTCGAGCTCTACCCTGAACGCAGCGCAGGCACTGACGTTCCACCTCTGCGCGTTTGCGCCCCGACGTCCTTGCAGACTCTCTCGGCGCGGCACTCTCACGACCGGTGCGTCTCTCGATTCAGCTCACCGAGGGCTACACCGCTCAGTCGCCGAGAGTGCCGCCTCACAAGAGCTGCAGCTGACGCCCCTTGTCTCTCTTCGCAGCTCCTCCACCTCTCCTCGTCCGCCCTCACCTCGACTCTTGCGCCTCTCACTTTTCCTTTTCCTCTCGCTCATCCTTGCAGCCTTGTTCCTCGTCCCGCTCTCGGTCTCGACTCCTCGTTCGACAACTAGCCCGACGACTCGCCCGACAACTCGCCGCACGCCCACCTCGAACCAGACGAGCCGCTCCCCGACCTCCTCGACCGCCCTTCCATCGTCCCTTGCGCCTCCCCTCTCCTTTCCCCTCATCCATCCCTCAACCCTCGTCACCATCCCGCCCTCGTCTTCGCCAACTCGCCGAAATCGCACGACTCGCTGCGCGCCTACCTCACGCCTGCCGCGGCGCCACCTCCCGTCGCTCGCCCTCAGCTCGACCTTCGCGCCCTCCTCCCACCCTCCCCGCCGTCGCCCGCCCCTCGGCTCTCGCTCCCCGGCCCGCCTTCGACCTCGACTGCGCGCCCGACTCGCACAGCGCGCCCTCTCGCCGCACAAGCTCGCCTCGCCGGCGAGAAGGGCGCAAGGAAGCCTCGCCTCGGCATGACGTGCAGGCAGCAGGACGGCGAGCGAGGGCAGGAGCGGGTGCGGCCCGCCGTGGAACCCGGAGGGTCTGTGCGGCCACCTCGCTGAGCCGACTCGCGCGCGGGCTCGATCCTCGGTAGCATGTCGCCCAGCTCTCGCCGCGCTCGTCTCGGCCGCCGAGCACTGCAATGATACCGTGCTCGACGCTCGACCGCTTTTGAGAGCGGCTCACTGTGCGTCGTCTGGAAAGAGCTGCTCGGCTCTCAGGGCGACGAGGTCCTGCTCGACGCTCGAGAGGTGCGTCCCGAGCCTTGAGCTCGACGTCGGGCATCCGTGCGCACTCGCTTCGTGCTCCGACAAGTCGACAGCTGCTCCAGACGAGCGAGGCCCGCCGCATGTCGAGCTGCAGGCGCCGCTCGAGCCTTCTCGACCGCCTGCGAGACCTTGCGCCGTTACAGCTCAACCAGCCGATCGACGCACGCTGTAGCTCTGTCTTCGTTGCTCTGCTCTCGGCCGGGCGTGAGAGCGTCCAGTCCCGGAAATAGAGCAAGCGGCGCGAGCGAGCGCGCGAAGCACAACAGGGCGAGCGGCCGAAGGGCCGCTCGCTGCATGAGCTGACTGCCGAGCTCAGGCCGACAGCACGTGCAAGCAAGTCGATGCTGCGCGCACCAGAGCGAAGGAAGAGCGGGCGAGTCGAGCGCTCGAAGCCGCCGCTCGAGTGACACGGCGACTCGACGAGGAGCGCAGAGCGAGCACGGTCGCGCGCCTCGCCGGCTCGGCGCAGCAGGAGGTAGCGAAAGTGGAACAAGGAGGTCGCCGAGGCGAGCCGAGCACCAAGTTGAGCAGAAGAACTCGTGGTCGAGGTGAAGCCCTAGGCGGGTCGAACGAGCTGCAGGCGCGAGCTGACGACGGCGCGCTCGCTCATCGATGACGGCCCGCGCACGACGAGCAGCCGAAGGAAGCCTGTTGCGCAGGGAGTAACGATGAGTCAGTCGAGGTCGCTCGAGGAACAGGCTGAGGAGGGGAGGAAGAGGGAGAAGGGTGCGAGGGAGCCCGGCGCTCGAGCGACGGTACCGGTGAGCGCGTTGAGGGCGATGTCATGCTGACGGCGAGCGCTCGGCGAAAGTCGAGGAAGGTGGAGGGGAAGGTGGAACGCAAAGCGAGGGCCGAGGAGGGCGAGAGGACGGCGAGTCGGGGTGAGGGCGGCGAGGTGTCGGGCGGGGAGAGGAGCCGCAGAAGCGCGAGGTCGACGTCGAACGAGGAGAGCGAGAGGGCCGGTCGTCCATGATGCTGAGAGGTCGGCTCGCCCACGGGCGTGAGCGGCGGACCGAGCGGCAACCAGTGCTTGAGTAGGGGCTGCAGAGGCAAAACATCGACGCCCTCGGCGATGGTCCCGGGCGAAGGAGGAGGTAGTCGAGGACTGCGAACGAGAGGGGGAGAGCGAGTCAGGCGAGCTCGTTTTGAGAAGGCGCGCAAGAGAAGAGGAGAAGTGGCAGGCCGACGCACGAGGAGGCCTGCGGTCGTTCAAGAGCTGTGGAAAGTGCGCGCAGGCGCCGCGACAGAGGATGAACGAGGGCGGGAAGGCGAGAAAGTCGGCGACGAAGAAGAGTGTGCGCGTCGATGGGCGGCCGACGGCGAGTGGAAAAGGAGGACCGGCGTTGTGTGAGGCGGCGGCGATTGAGGGCAGGCTGTTGAAGCGCGAGGTCGAGGTCGCAGTCAGGAAGGGCGAGACGGGCGGCGGCGACAGGTGAGATCGTCGAGGTTGGGAGGCGGCACCGTTGGTGAGTCGAGGCGCATGCGCAAGGAGGCCACGCTCCTGGTCGATGGCCAAGGTACGTCGAGCAAGTAGAGGCCTGCCGGAAGAGAGAGAGAGTGCGCGTGTCAGCCAAGCTCGCTCGAAGCAGGCGGGCTAGCGCGAGGGGGAAAGAGCGGGAGGCAGGACGCACCAGGAGCGCGCCGCTCGTTCAGGGGCGACATCGCGGCCATAGAGCGCGTCCATGACGTGCTGGGGTGCCGAGACGAGGAGCGGTGGGACGAGGGCGGCGGCCAAGGGCGAGGGCGAGAGGAGGAGGGGAAGGAGGCGGGGAAGGAGGCGGGGAAGGCGGCGGCGAGTCGAGAAGGGCGGCGCCCGTGCGAGTCGTCGAGGCCGAGGGCGATTCTTGGAAGCGCGTGGTCGAGTTTGCTGGACGAAGGGCGATAGGGGCGAGCGTGTGCAGCGATCGACAGGTCGGCATGTCGTGGGTGCGGCTGAAGCGTCGGCGAGTCGAGGCGCAACCGCACAGCGGCGGCGCTTCTCGGCGATGACTCGTAGGCGAAGGACGAAGTAGTCGAGGACCTGCGGAAGGAGAGGAGGGAGCAGGTCAGCCGAGCTCGCCCGAGAAAGGCAGGCGAAGGAGGAAGACGAAGGGAGAAGACGCACTAGGTGTCCGGCGGTGTGGGAGCGGCTGTGCCGAGCGCACGCGGTCGCAGAAGCGTCGACGGCGTGTTGCAGCGCCAGGTGGGGAGGATGTCCGAGGAGGGCGGCGGAGAAAGAGAAAGCCGAGGGGCGGAGGAGGGGAAGACGCCCGACGAGTCGAGGCGCATGGGCGGTTTGGCGAGGCTCGCAGACGTCGATTCTTGAGCGAGGAGAGAGGTGGACGAGGTCTGCGGAAGAGGACGGAGGGAGAGCGGGTCAGCCGAGCCCACCTTGCGAAGGTGGCGGGCGAAGAAGGGGGAGAGGCGGGACGCACGAGGAGCCCGGCGGCCGTGCAGCAGCAGCAGAAAGCGCCTTCGAGTGCATCAGGCGCAGAGAGCGGACGTCGTGCGAGGCCGGCGGGGGAGAAAGACGAGGGCGAGAGGAAGAGGGAGGAGGGGAAGGCGACGGCGAGTCGAGAGGGGAAGCGCTTGCGCGAGTCGCTATGGGCGACGAGTTGTCGAGGCGCGAGGTCGAGCTTGCGGGATGCAGTGCGAGAGGGGTGATCGAGTGCCGCGGTGGACAGAACGGCTTGTCGGGGGCGCGGCTGCAGCGTCGGCGAGTCGAGGCACAAGTGCGAGACGACCATGTTGCGCATAGGGTCGAAGGTGCGCCGGACGAGTAGAGGTCTGCGCAAGGAGAGAGAGGGAGGGCTGTCAGCTGAGCTCGCTTCAGGAGGCGGACGAGGAGGGGAAGAGCGAGGACGAGGACGACGCACAAAGAGCCCGGCGGTTGTGCGACAGCTGCAAAGAGCGCATCGGCGCATCGACTGCATGTACAGGCGCCGCGAGAGAGAGGTAGAGCCCAGCGAGGAAGGCTGGGGAGTAAGACGAGGTGAGGTGAGGACGAGGAGGGTCGGCGGCGAGTCGAGGAGAGCTGCTGGCGTCGGGCGAGCTGAGTAAGAGGTGCTACGGCGAGGAAAGCTCTGCGAGGGGCGAGCGGGAATGGGTCAACCGAGCTCGCTCGAAGCAGGCGGGCGAAGGAGAGGGGGGGGAGGGTCAAGGGGGAGCAGGACGTACGAGGAGCTCGGCGGTCGAGTAGCAGAGATGCCGTGCGCAACTAGCGCGATGTACCGGGTCGAGTAGAGGCGTCCGAGGCGCGGCGGTCGAGGCAGAAGCTTGGTCGGGCGAGGGAGGGGGCGACGGTGATGAGGAAGGGAAGGGCCCGGCGGCGGGATTTTCGACGACGTGCGACGATGAGGTGCGAACGAAACTGCGAGCGAGCACAGGTAGTACGTCAGCTGAGCTCGTCCGACGGGGCAGGAGGGCAACTCGGCGAGGAACAGGACGCACGAGGATGCTCGCCCTGCTACGCCCGCCCACTCGGGACACAGAGCGTGTAGACGATCGTGTTGCTGAGCCTGGCGAGCTCTGCTGGAACGTCGAGTCGGCTGGGCGAGATGGGCGAGGCGGGGTGGGCGAGCGGCGATGGTGCGAGTCGAGGTCGGGGAGGGCGGAGCGAGAGATGCCGCGCGTCGACGCTGCCCGCCTGGCCGGCAGCCGCACCGGTGAGGTCAGCTTTGGCGTCAGGTTGCGGAGCGCGCTTCTGCGAGGGAGCGGGCGCGCATCGTCAGCTTGAGGAACAGCCTGAGGAGGAAGAGCCGAAGCACGACAAGCTAGGCGTGACGAGCGGGGGGAGGAAGCGCGCACCTGCCGTCGAAGCGTTGCGCTGGCTGTGCCGACTTGTGCTGATCCTGGGGACCTGCGAGAAGAGAGGGTCAGCTTGTGTCCGCCGAGCGCGATCAAGAGGAAACAAAGGGCGAGAGGGAGAGGGTGGAGAGGGCGGAGAGCTCACCGACGCACGCCTCGGTTGGGCCAGCTGAAGGCGAAACCGGTTGCTCTCGATGGTCTGCGACGAGGCCCGCAGGCTAGAGAGGATGAGAAGGCGAGAGATGGGAGGGCGAGAGATGGGAGGGAGGCGCAGGGCAAGGTCAGCCGGCACGCTCGGGCGAGCGCATCCGGGGCTCAGAGGGTAGGCGGACGCACCTGGACAGCTCCTTGCCTGCCTGTTCCTCAGCAGCCCCTGCTTGCCCGTTCTCTCCTCGCCCACCGTCGCCGGTCAACAAGGCCGGGGACCACTCGCTCCCGCCGATCCTCGCCCGCAGGATGTGTGAATGCGGCTGCGATTGCACGTAGGCTGCATGCGGTGCTACTGCGTGTCGTCGTGCCGGTCGCGAGGTTTGCGGTGTGCGCGGGCGAGTCGAAGAGGAGGGGGAGGTGCAGGGGCGATGATCGGGAGGCCGGCGGTTGAGGGGCGCGGGGGTGCGTGTCGACGGTCGTGCGAGTGCCGAGATGGTCGAGTCGGCGTGCTTGTGCAAGCTGATGAGCTCGAGGTGGAGTGCAAGAGTGAGCCCGCCAGCTTCCTCGCTGCCCGTCCTCGCTCGTCGCGTTGCGGCGCGTCTCCCGCTCGGCTGTGACAGGCTCGCCTCGCCTCTCTCGGCCCCTGTGGCTGCGTCTACGCTCGTCAGACAGCTTCAGTGGATGCTTTGCCTACGGCTGCCTGCTGCTGAAGCCCGCCCGAGCAATATGAGCTGGCTCTCCTCCTCCTCGCTGCACCTCATGATCTGGCAGCTTGCACTCTTAGACTAGAGAACCATGAGCAAGCGCAGACGCTCTCTCATGAAGGTGACACTTGCGCCAAAATTGCGAGCCGGTAAGCTAGAGAGTCCGCGAGCGCGCGCAACAGTCATACCCAGCAGGTGCCGTCCTGCGCGAGCACAGGCGAGAGATGGGATGAGAGGGGCAGCACGAGCGAGAAGTGCCGGTTCGACCCCAGCAGGCGCACCTCTGACTTTCCCCTTGCGCTTGCTAATCGACATAGGAACGGCGCTTAGTGAGGCTGGCATAGGGTTGCAGCAAGGCTGCTTGTAATGTGACAGCGCGGGGCGTAATGTTCCCTCTAGACGCACCTGTTGCAAATCGTTATGGTCTGATGAGCTAATGACGAAAGGGCTGTGGTGGTGGTTCATTAGCAAAAACGAAATGCCGCAGGCGTATTCAGACGTTCGCGAGCCGCCGTATTCCGGAAGAGGGCTAATGCAGCGGTGGTCCAGCCGGGGCATTACAAACCCGATTACAAACCTGTCTCGCGTCCCTCTCGGTCCAGGACAATTTCCAAAAATTCTGGCGATGCTCTGCGCAGGTACAGTGGAACAGACGAGCAGGTTGAGATAGGAGCCACACGCGCACGAGCCTGTACTCGAAAATTCGTATTGACTAGGCGCGGATCGAAGCTAAGGAGCCATAGCGCGCAACATCTGGCGGCGGTGCTTGACTTCCGGGGAGGCATGTTTGAATACGATCGCTCGCCGCCAGGTTGTATTGTTCATTACAAAGGTTGTATTGGCTGTGCTTCTGAGTCTGATCCTATTCTTTTCCTTCTGCATGGTATCCTGAGCGTAGGAAACATAGGCTTGTGGGTCTTTGTACTTTGTGAGGGCCATGTGGAAGAAGAGCAAGATGTTGCTCCACCTCTCGGACCACTTCCCCCTCCTGTTCCCCTCGGACCTTCCTCACTTTGCCCTTTCCAGAAACTGCAGATGTCCATCT
>Ga0308169_10003302_pt1 | contig 15855 bp, 11 predicted proteins | sample PhyBR1_2_FD_202139 | JGI IMG/M metagenome (GOLD analysis project Ga0308169, IMG submission 202139) | Phyllosphere microbial communities from UC Gill Tract Community Farm, Albany, California, United States - DLSLSB.R1 | ecosystem: Host-associated > Plants > Phyllosphere > Unclassified | place... | reverse complement strand
TGAGCGCCAGGTCGAGACGTAATCTTGGGGCTGCAAGCCGTACTTCATCCATCCGCCTGCGTGCACAGAAGTCCAGGGTCAGCTCGGGACGGCCAAGGAGGGCACGATCGTTAGAGCTCGACGAGCTCGAGAGCTGGGGGAGAGAGAGGAGGAAGAGGAGGACGAACCATTCTGTTCGGAGGAGAGCACAGGGTTAGCTCGAGCCCGGTGCAGAAGTGCACGAGGGAGAGTAGGACGCACCATCTCGTAGCAGAAGCGCAGGTAGACGGTGATGCCCTGGCGGTTGACGTCGCGCATCTTCTGGGCGAGCGCGGTCGACATGGCCGGCGTCCACTCGTTCATGCGGCCGTTGAAGAGGACCGCAGGCGCATAGATGGCGCGCACGTCGCCGTTGGCGGCGGCGCGGACCTCGCCGATGTGGTAGTCGACCTGGGCGAACGAGTAGTCGTCGACGCCGACGTTCAGGTAGTCGCCCCAGGCGGCGGGCGACGCTCCGAGCGCGCGTATGACGTCGGACGGCTCGTCGACGCCCCACTGCGTGAGGAACCCGAGGTAGATGCCGTTCGAGCTCATGGCCGAGGTGTCGAGGCCGGGGAGAGGGTGGACCGGCAGGCTCGAGGAGGAGGGGGCGGCATTGACGACGGCGGCTGCGGCGGCGGCGAGGGCGACGACCGAGAGGCTTGTCGTCGACGGGCTGGCCGAGGCGACATGTGCGGCTGAGGCGGCGACGAGGAGGATGGCTGAGAGGAAGTGGAGGGAGGAGGCGGTGCCGGGCGATCGACGACGACCGAGGGGCGAGGGGCGCATGTAGGACCGCGCGCTCGAGTCCTGCTCGTGCGTGTGGTGCGTCTGGAGAGTACAAAGGCAAGCGAGCGGCGGAAAGGTGCAGTGGCCGAGCGAGGAGGAGCTGAGCCAGCTGGACTTGGCATCGGTCGAGCGACGGCGCGGAGAGGCTCGGCCTCCACACGCCAGCGCTCGCCGTGCAGGCGCAAAGGGCTTACGCTCTCGCCGTACACCCTCCCTCGCACACTTGAAGCTGGTGCAGCTCGAGCGGGAGCTGGCTTCGATGCGAACGTTCGCTGCGCTCAGCTCGCTCGCCCCTCTCCGGCCGGCCTCGGCCGTCTCGAGCCGCTGGGGCGCACGCTCGTGCGCGATCGGCTCGTTCTTCTCAGCGGCTTGGCGCCGACAAACAAGCGCAGATCGCGGCGCTGGTCCGGCTGAGAGGGAGCGGCGGAGGCGAGCAAGCAGGCGCGCTCGAGCAGCGGCGTGACATCGCGCAGCGGAAGAGGGAGGAGGACGGGGAGGTGGCTCGGACTCGGTTGCTCTCTGGCTGACGCTCTCGCTTTACAGCTGCGCGCTGTGCGAGGAGCGAGTCGCAGGAGCGCGGCCGCCTCTTTGACATCGCGACCGCCGCCGCCGCTTCCTCCTCGCTCGTCGCGCAGCCTGGTCGCGTCGCTGTTCGACTCGCGCTTGCAGGCGAGTGCAGCGAGCTTCGTCGAGCCGTTCGAAGTCGACTTTCACATGTCGTCGCTGCGGACAGGAGCCAGGCGGGGCGAGCTCGCCGCGAGACCGAGAGGGACGGACGCACCCTCCTCCTCCCCTCTTCCCCTCTTCCCCTCTTCCCCTCTTCCCCTCCTCCCTCTCCCTCAACATCGCTCGCCTCGCCTCGCCTCGCTCACCGGACCACCTCGAGCGATGCAGGAGCAGCACCAGCACGCGCTCCACTCGCCTATCGCCCCGCCAACCGTCGAGGGCCCGCAGGACGAGCCCGCCCGCTCCCCCTCCCCCTCGCTCGCTTCCTCCTCCACCTCGAGCCAGACCGTCGCGCACGCCGTCGGGCCACCCCAAGTACCGTCCACGACCTCGCGCGACACCGAGAACGGCGCTTCGCTCGTCCAGGCGCCCTTCGCCCAGCACGACTTCCCCGTCCTCACCTCGGCACCCGCCGTTCAGCCCGGCACCGGCGCCAAGGACGATCTCGACCCGCAGTACCCGGCCTCGACCAACGTCCACATGCTCGGCGGTCGCGCGACCTACGTCCTGCCCGCCAACGGGCACTCGGCCTTCACCTCCGCCTCGTCGCTCCACATGACGACCGCGAGTGGCGGCGCAGCCTCGCTCGCTCAGCAGCACGGCGCCGACCGCCTCCAGCAGCCGACCTACTCGTGGTACGACCCGGGTGCGCCGCAGAACCCGCTCGTGCAGCACGCCCAGCCACGCTCGGCGCCGGCGCAGCAGCTCTCGTTCTCGACCGGGTGCGTCCTCCTCTCCCTCACCTTGCGCTCGTCCCCCTGATGGGTCACTGACGCCGCTTCTCCCTCGCAGGCACCTCGACTCGGCCTCCGCGCAAGGAGAGCGCCGCACGAGCAACACGTCGACCGACCAGGCCATGGGCAACCCGCACGCCGGTGGCTCGGGCGGCAGCAAGCCCGGCCAGGCGCAGCCGGCGGCGTCGGGCCCTCGCACGCCCGAGATGGACCGTGTCGTCGCGATGGCAGGCCGCAAGCGCAGCCGCGGCGAGCAGCCCGACATCATCGTCGACTCGTCGTCCGCCGCCGGCGCCGGCGCGAGCGCGCCGAGCCGCCTCTCGGTCGGCGTCTCGGTGCGCCTCTCGTCGGGCGAGATGAACGACGCGAGCTCGGCGACGACGGACGACGAGGCGGTCGAGGTGCAGCAGCGCGAGGCGCAGCGCCGCCGCATCGAGTCGAATGCGCACCAGCAGCAGCAGCTCCAGGCGCTCGCGTACCAGCAGCAGCAGGCGTACTACGCGCAGCAGCAGCAGCTCTACTACCAGCAGCAGCAGTACCTGCAGCGCGGCGCGTTCAACGCCTACAGCGCGGGCTCGCAGGCCGTCTCGGCGGGCGGAGACTCGGGCGCTCGGACCCACCCTCAGCAGCAGTACCTCTCGGCGCCGGCGCCGTACGGCCGGCAGCTCTACCAGGGCACGTACTCGGGCTACTCGGCCCAGTCGGCGCAGTCGTCGGCGCAGTCGGGCGAGGCGAGTTCGTCGTCGTCGGGGTCGGCGAGTCCGCCGCTCGCCAACGCGCAGCCGCAGCGCTTCGCCTACTACCCGCCGGCGGGCCAGTCGTACTACGCGCCGTCCTACGCGCACTCGACGAGCACGTCGCACAACGCGTACTCGCCGTCGACGGCCATCACGTCGCCGTCCGTCCAGGCTACGCCCGGGCCCTCGGACAGGCGCTCGAGCGGGCCGCCGCCGCCGCTCCTCCCGGCTTTCGGCGCCGCTCCTCCTCAGCAACAGCAGAAGCAGGCGTTCGGTGCGGCGAGCTCGACGCAGGGCGTCCAGGCGGCGACCGCCGACGAGTCGGAGGAGAAGCCGGCCAAGCGCCGCGTCCAGGTCCAGAACCCGTTCGTCATCCCGACGGTGCGTCGTCGTCTCTCTCTCTCTCTCGTGCTCGACCCTCACTCTTGAACAGTGCTGACGTCGTCACCGTCGACGTGCAGGCTCCGCGCGTCAAGCCCTTCGTCAACAAGCTGCGCTTCATGATGCTCAACCCGGACAAGGTCGGCGACGTCATCTGCTGGGAGTGCGTCCCTCTTCCTCTCTCCTCGTTCCCTCAAGCTCGGCGACGACGATGTGAGCAGGACTGACGTGTCCCTCCTCGTCATGCGCGCAGCGAGTCGGGCAAGGTCGTCCTCGTCCACACGACGAACGAGCGCCTCGAGGCCGAGGTCCTCCCGCGCACGTTCGGGCACTCGAACTTCAACAGCTTGCACAGTGCGTCCCCCCTCGTACTGCTGGAGCCGTCCGCCCGACGAGCTGCTGCTGACGAGCTTCGTCTCCTCCTCCCACCCAGACCAGTTCCGCGTGCGCTTCGCCTTCTCACCGACGCCTCCTCCTCATGGGCAAAGCCTGACTCTCTCTCCCATACCGCTCGCAGTCGTACGGCTTCGTCGCGCTCAAGGAGCCCGCCCTCTCGCGCGCGCTCAACCCGGACGCCTCGTCCTCGTCCTCGACCGACGCCGCCGACGCCGCCGCGACTGCCTCGACCAGCGCCGCCCGCTCCTCGTCGCCCGACGAGCCGCGCGACGTCCGCGAGTGGAAGGCGTTCATGCACATCCACTCGGCGGCCGACCTTGCTGCCACCGAGGAGCGCGAGCACGACACCGTCGCGCGCGAGGCTCGCCGCGCCGCGAAGGCAAAGGAGGCCGCCAAGCGCGCCAAGGCGGCCGAGAAGAGCAAGGTCGAGGGCGTCAGCGGCGCGGCGGCGCAGCAGGCCGAGGAGAGCTCGAGCGAGGAGGAGGAGGAGGCCAGCGAGGACGACGAGGACGACGGCGAGCCGTGGTTCTCGCGCGACGAGATCGACAACCTGCGCCTGCTCCGTCGCCTGAGGCCCAAGTCGTCCAAGCAGAAGGGCAAGGCCGTCGGCGGCGGCGCGACGGCGAGCGGGTCCGGCGGCGGCGGCGGAGGAGGAGCAGCGCGCACGGCGGCGGGCTCGAGCTCGGCCGGCAGCAGCACCGCGCTCGGCTCCAACATCGCCCAGTCGCAGCCGCAGCAGCTGCAGTACATCGCGCCGAGGACGACCTCGACCGCCCCGCCTTCTTCGGCGTCGACAAAACTGGTCTTCGCTCCTCACCCCGCCGTCCCTCCCCACTCATCCGCCCCCGCCATCCCGCCGTTCAAGACGACGCTCTCGTCCGCTCCGCCTCCGCACGTCCACTCGCAGGCGCAGGCGCTCGCGCAGGGCGACGCTCGCGACCCCGGGTCGGCCGACCGGGTCGACATCGGCTCGCTCGTCGGGCTGAGGGTCTCGCGCGGCGCCGGGTCGTCGGTGTGAGGGCGCGAGGGGCAGTGAGGGGCGGTGCCGAGGGAGAGGGCGAGAAGGGTTTGCGCTTGAGGAGGAAGGAGACGATGCTTGACCAGGGACGGCGACGAGGAGCGCAGCTTTGCAGAAACGCTTGAAACGACTTCCTTGCCCTCTCTCGAGCAGCGCGAGATACGTGACAGCATGACAATAAAGTGCACTCGAACAGCTAGATCTACTCGGGCGCGCTCGTCGACCCCTTCTGCTCCTCCACCTCGTCCACCTTCGCACGCTCACGCCTCGCTCTTCTCAAACCGGCACGGGATTTGCTCGCACCCCCACTTGAGCTTGTCCCACGTCTCCTCCCTCGTCTCCCACAGGAGCGCGAGGTACGCCTCGAGGTCCTGGCGCACGTACGGCGCCGTGTAGTTGTCCGGGAGGGTGAGGCGGCCGTTGCGCGGGAGCTGGTGCAGGAAGCGGAAGGGGACGGCGTCGCTCATCCACTCGGTGCCGTTCTCGAAGCGCTCGGAGCGGAAGCCAGGGAACCAGCGCTCGCCGTAGCTGCGCGCGCGAGAGGGAGAATCAGCGAGGAGGACCAACTTAGGAAGGCGAGGTCCGTGCGCGCGCTCGCGAGAGGACGCACTGGACGCTCGCCACCTCGTAGGCATTGATGCGGTGCATGCACTTGACGCTCGGCGACGGCTCGCTGACCTGGTCGTAGTAGGCGAGCTCGAGCGGCTGCGTCTCGGCCACCTTGGGCGAGACCTGCGCTGGGACGTCGACCAAGCCCGTGTGGTAGCTCTTGCCGTAGCACGCCGTGCCGAGGTCGTCCGGGAGCGACGCAAAGTGCTCGGGGATGGTGCCGGAGAGCTGGGCGAGCGAGTCGGCGGCGGGCGATGCGGCCGAGGGAAAGACCTTGGGCATGAAGTCCTCGTCCCGGTCGAGGTGGGCGAGCCAGCGCGTCGGGTTCTTCTGGTGCGAGCGGAACTTGCACGAGATGTAGTAGACGATCTGCACGCAGGGTGAGGGGAGAGTCAGCAAGCAGGACCGACCGAGACGAGGTCCAGAAGGGAAGAGCGAAAGAGGGGGACGCACCTGGTCGCCGTACAGCCCGTTGTCGGCCATGTTGTTGCGGTGGCCGTACGTCTCGAGGCTCATCGGCGGCGCGTACATGAACGTGTCGCTCGAGCCCGTCACGTAGTTGTACCGCTCGACAAAATCGCCGACGACCGAGGCCCGAGCGTGCCAATGGACCGTCTTGACGCCGAGCAGGCGCATGTTCTCGCGCCACTCGAGGGTCGCACGAGCGTCGAGGTGGCCCCAGATGGGCGAGAGGCAGATGCCGAACTGCGAGCGGAGGGAGCAGGGAGTCAACTCGAGGTCGCAAAGGGGATCGAGCGCGACGGCGAGGAGAGCAAGCTCACCTCGCTCTCGACCTCGGGGTAGTGCGCCTTGAGGGTGAGCGTCTTGCTGAAGCTGCCCTTGTCCTCCTTGTAGACCCACTTGAGCGTCGTCTCGAGGAGCTTGCGCGGATTGGCGTCGAGCACGTCGTCGAGCTCGCGCGGGAGCGGGCACCCGACGAACGAGACCCAGCCGACGTACGACTCGAACGCGCGCGTCTCGTACACCTTGCCGAAGAAGGCGTGCCTGCACTCGATGTGCGAGACAAAGTCGGTCGGCGTCGACTTGATCTGGTGCGCCGGATTGTACCACGGCAGCTCTGCGAGGCGAGGAGGACGCGCAACACGTCAGCTCGTGCTTTCTCGATGCTGAGCTCGACGTGATCGACAGAGAGAAAGGAGGACGCACTCTCGACGTGCACAGGAACGGCGACGTAGCGGTCCCACTCTGCGTCCTCGCGGCGGTACGTCTCGTTCTCGCTCCGGACGACGGCGTGGATGAAGGTCGCGCGGTGCTCGTCGAACGGCGCGTCGAAGAACTTCTGCACGAGGCCGTGCTGGGTCGAGGCCCACACGACCGGGCCCTGGTTCTGCTGGAGCGCGGCCTTGAGGCTGTCGGGGAGGCGGCCGAGCGAGGCGGTGGCGGCAGTCGCGGCCGTCGCGACGGCAGGGTGGCGTGATACCGACGCGAGGATGATGAAGAGGACGACGGCGATGAGCGCCGCGACGAGGCCGCGGTCGTCCTTGGCGAGCCGGTGCCACGGTCGGCGCGTCGTCGTGGGCGAGGCCGAGCCTCCGAGAAGCGGCGACACGGGCAGGGCGAGCATGGCCGTGCGCTGAGCGAGTGCGTGGTAGTAGAGAGGAAGAACAGGGAGCGCGCTCGCCCGTCACGCCGACACGATCGAGCGCTCGAGCAGCTCCTGTTGGGCGGAATGCGGGAGAGGGTGTGTGGCGAGCTCTCGACCCTTCTGCCTCGCTCTCTTCGAGACGACGTGTGCTATGCGTCGAGGACGATACGCTGTCGGTAGCTCTCTACGAACGAAGGAAGCGCGACGAGGAGAGCCGCTCTCCCGCTCGCCTCGGCTCGACGAAAGCCCCACGGCAGCCGACGCGCAACGAGAACGGCATGCATAGATTAGCACAACAACCTGCAGCTGTACACAGCAAGCCCTCGACGACCTGCTCCCTCGCTCACCGCAGCCGCTCCCGGATCTCGGCCGCCCTGAGCCGCGCCCGCAGAAAGTCGATCCGGCGCGAGTACTTGTCGTCGGTCGCCGCTTGGCGGTTCTGCACGTCGCGCACTCGACGCTGCACGGCGCGCGTCACGAGGTCGATGTCGTCGGGGAGGCCGGGCGGGATCGGGCTCGGCGAAGAGGGGAGGAGGAACGAGGGAAGCTCGAGGTGTCGAGGCGAGGTGGTCGGTGTCGACAGGGCCGAGCGGGACGCCGCTGCGCCTCGGCGCCCCAGAGAGCCGGCGCCGACCCCGTTCGCCTCGCCCGGCGGCGCGAGCGCGAGCCCGCTCAGCCCTCGCACGACTTCGAGCCCGACCTCCTCCTCCCACTTCCGCACCTCGTCCCGCGCGAGCGCGTCCCACGCCCCGCGCACCCTCCGCCACTCGCCCTCGATCTCGTCGAGCTCGCCGCGCAGCTCGAGCGCACTCAGGTCGCGCGAGACGAGCGCGGCGGGGTCGCGCGCGCTCGGGAGGGGCGGGAGCGGCGCAGAGGCGTAGGGTGCCGAGGACGAGGTCGAGGCGTGCGAGGCGTGCGAGGCGCGCGAGGCGTACGAGCGCGTAGTCGAGGCGGCGAGCGAGGATGAGGGGAGCTTGGCATGCAGCTGCGAGGCGGGCGACGTCCTCGTCGTCGTCGCCGAGCCGATGGAGCGGCCCGAGGTGGAATCGGCCCGACCGAGCTCGGGGCTCGAGTCGGCGCTCGACAGGCGCGCCGAGGAGGACGAGGCGAAGGCGGAGGAGGCGAGGGCGGGGTGGCGGCGAACCGAGCGCGTGCGGTCGGTCGAGTACCCGTTGGCGCCGGCGTGCGCGCTCGAGCGCGCAGACGCATCGATGGACCGCCTCGACCGCCGGGCCGTACTCACAGAGAGCGCGCTCGCGCCGTCGCCGAGGTTCGGGGAAGACGCCGACGCTGCGAGCGCGGGCGAGACGACGTGCGTCCAGCCCTCGCCGAGCGGCTCGACCTCGCCGGCGCGTACCGAGGCCGAGGACGGGCGGCGGAAGAGCCCGCGCAGACCCGAGGTGCGCTTCGAGTTGGCCGAGTGAGCGATCGAGGGCGTGCGCTGCGGGTCGGGCGCGAGCGAGTGGCGGCGTGAGGACGAGGTCGGGACGAGGTGCGGCGAGGGGCCGGATGCGGGGGAGGGAGGAGCGCCGATGAGGGTTGAGTGAGCGTTGATAGAGCTGGATGAGGCTGCACAGGATGAGCGGGTCAGCCTGCCTGTCGCTGCGCACGGCGCCAGGAAGAGGGAGAGGAGGGACGCACCTCGTCCCGATTCCTCCTCGAGCCGCCTCAAGCTCGGCACCGCCAGGTGCCCCTCGCCCGGATGCGGTGTCCTCGCCGAGAGCCCTGACGCCGCCGCCCCTGTCCCGACGACGACGCTGCTCTCGAAGACCTGCCCGCGCAGGATCCGGTACTCGTCCTCGTCGAGGAGCCCGTCGGCGTTGGCGACGGCGAGCTCCTGGAGGCGCTGCGCGAACGAGACGGGAGGGTCCTGGCCGCCGGGGAGGGCGTCGGCCGAGGCGAAGGACGAGGTCGACGAGGATGAAGGGTGCGGCGGAGGGCGGGAGGGGCCGTCGCCGGGGCGCGAGCGGGACGAGGACGCCGACGGCGGGGCGAGCGACCCCTTGCCGGACGATGCGGCGCGCCCTGCGCCGCTTGGAGCGGGACCGTCACCGCCGCCGAGGTCGCGCGCGTCTCGACTCGCCGTGCGCGAGGCAGGACCGCCGCCGCTGAAGAGGCGAAAGCTGCCCGTGCTCTTCGAGCTGCGCACGCTCTGCGCCCGGCCCTTCAAGCTGCTCGTGGACTGCCATGATCCCTCTGCCGCTCCCTCGCGCGCCGCCAAGCCCGCCGCCGCGCCGCCGCCGCTCCTCCCGATCGACCTCAGCCAACGCCCCTCCTTCTCGCGGCGAGCCGACGCTGGCGGTGGCGGTGGCGGCGGCTCGTGGATCTGCGGTGGCGGTGCGTGGGTGCGGCGCAGCCTGGCGAGCATGCGCGGCGGTGTGGGCGGATAAGGGCGAGGGAACAATGGGCTGGCGGGGCGGCGCGAGCGAAGGGCGTGGGACGACGAGGGCGGCGGCGCTAGAGCGTGCGCAGGCGCATAGCAGTCCGTGCGAGTCGGCGAGCTGGCGTGCTGAAGCTGCGCGACTGTGTGGGTCGCGGGAGAGCCGCTCAAAGGCGCCGCGAGCGAGATGAGACCTTGGCGCGACGGCCTCTCGAGAGGGGACAGAAGACGCGGCGCGATGCAGTGCTACAGCGACACAAGCTACTCAGAGAGATACAGAACTATGCCAAGGTGAGAGAGAGCGCGAAAGAAAGACGATCGGAGAACCTCGTCGGCGAGGACGGCGAGCGAGGACGACGACTCGGCGGCTGCGGCTGCCGCTGCAGGGCTCAAGCCGTCTGAGTTGACTTGATCGGGCCGGGACCGACACTGCGAAGAGGAGGGCCGAAGAGCGTGAGCCAGAGCGCGCAAGGCGGAAAGAAGGAGAGGAAGCACGAGGAAAGGGAAGCGAGGAGAGGGACAGCGAGGACGCACCAGATTGCCAGCACATAGTCGGCGTCGACAAAGCCGCTCTGCAGCGTGTTACCCGACGAGCGCGCCGAGTTGTAGACCATGGGCTGCATCGCCGGCATGCCCGAGAAGCACGACGACGAGTAGACCCCGCCAAAGTTGACTTTGTCGAACGAGTTGCCGACGAACGTCGCGTCGTCGTGCCCTGCGACCGAGATGCCGTAGCTGAAGTAGCCCGTCGCGCCCGACGAGAACCGGTTGTTGCTCCACTCGCCGCCGCGGATCCTGCGCTCGGCGCCCGAGCCGGCGTACCACGTCGCCGGGCCCGTCGCGATGCCGACCTTGATGAGGCTGCCGCGCGCCGTGATCGTGTTGCCGCTGACGACGGTGCCCTCGAAGCTGCCCTCCCAGGGGTCGTAGTCGGCGCTGCGAGCGGGCGAGGGCGAGGGGCGTCAGGGTGTGCTCGACGGGCGGGGCGAGGCTCGAGCGAGGGGATGAGAGTAGAGTCGACGCACGCAGCGATGGCGCCGAGCATCGAGCGCTGGTCCGAGATGATCGTGTTGCCCGAGATGCGCGAGCCAGGAGCGCCGAAGAGGGCGATGCCCGCGTCGGTCGCGTCGACGATCCTGCGGGCGAGCGGTTCAGATCTTGTCAGCTGCTGCGTCTCGACAGCCGAGAATGATAATGAGGAGGACGAGGACGCACGTATTGCCCGTGACGATGCTGTTCTTGCACGCGTGGCTGATGCCGTCGGCCCATTCGCCGGGCAGGTGCGGCACGGCGTCTCGGCGCACGCTCTCGGCGCGCAGCGAGCGCCTGCGCACCGGGTTGAACTGCTGCGAGCCGCTCGGGGCGTGCCCTGCGGGCCCGAGCTCGTTGTCGCGCACGATCGTGCGGTCGCACCGGCCCTCGTAGCCCTCGAGGATGTGCAGCGCCGACCAGGCGCGCGGCTCGAACGCCTTGACGTGGTGGATCGTCTGGCCGACCGAGTTGCCGCCCATCTCGATGAGGGCGAGCCCGGACGGGTCGCGGCCGAGGAGGGCGCGGTTGCCGTTGACGATGAGGTGCGAGAGCGTCGAGCCGTCGTTGCCGGCGTCGGCGATGTAGAGCGCGCACGAACCGGCCGTGACGGCGAGCGTCGCGCGGGTCGAGCCGGTTGGGCTGCCGAGCGTCGTCAAGGTCTGGTTGGCGCCGTAGAAGTAGATGGGCGAGGCGACAGCGATGTTGGCCGACGGGCACAGGTTGACGGTCGTGTCCTTGCCGCCATCTGCGAGGGGGAAGAAAGGGCGTCAGCCATGGTCCAGATCCACTCGGACGGGCAGGCGGGCGGGACGCACAGTAGAAGAGCGAGCTGATCGTGGCCGAGTTGGACTTGCTGTCGAGGCAGTTCTTGCCGCCGCCGAGCGTCTTGATCGTGTTGCTGAGCAGGCCTGCCGCTCGTCCAAGCACGCTTGTCGGCGACGCCGTCGTCGCGCCGATGAGGGACGCGACGCTGTCGAGGGGGAGGAGGACGGGCTCGGGCGGGTGGACGAACGCTGGGGTTGCAGCTGGCGCGGCGACGTTGTACGGCAGCTTGGCCGTATCGGCGTTGGCGGCACGCTTGACGGTCCTCGACGGCTGGTGCTGAGCGTCGCCTCGGGCAGCGGCGGCTGCGACGAGGGCGAGGGCGACGAGGGATTTGAGGACGACCATGTCGAGAGCAGGAGGGAGGGACGTTGGAGTGGGTCGGAGCGGAAGGAGCGACGAGGGTGAGACGGTGCGCGAGGATAGGAGAGGAGATAGAGAGAAGGGGAGGAAGAGGAGGCGAAGGAAAGTCAGCTCGAGTGGTCGTCGGCGTCGACCATCGCCGAGGGACGTGCGGGCTCGGGACGCACCTCTCTCGCTCGATGAAAGGATCGCCTGCCAGAATGAACGCGATCACTGCTCCCGCCCGCCTCGTGGCGCACGCTTGTCGACCGCGCATCGTCGCCGAGCGGCCCCTCGCCCGAGTCGACGACCCGTCTCGCCGCCGCCGCCTGCTCCAGAGACACGCTTGATCCGCCGCGCGGCGCCGTGGCTTGCTGTGCTGAGCGTCTGGAGAGCTCGAGGGGTCGCCAAGCTGGTCGAGACCTGGCCGTGCCGTGCTTCCGCTTCGAGAAGGCGAGGCGGACGTCGACGAGGCGTGGAGGATCCTCGTCTGCTCGGGACGGCGACGACGTGCTTGAAGAGCGGCGCCAAGAGATTAGGACGTGCGCTCTGGCGATGCTGCCGGTCCATCGAGCGCGTCGGGGCGGCGTGCGGGTGGTCGAGGCGCGGCGGAGGGCGCAGGGCGATGAGCGGGGCAGCCGACGCCGCAGGGCTCGGGCGCGAGCGCAGGCTGGACGAGGGATATGCCGGAGCTTGATTGCATCGCTGAGCGCACTCGCGCAGGGCGTGGTGCGACGAGGCGAGGCGAGAGTGGCCGAGAGAGGCGCAGTTCGAGGGAAGGAGCGGCTGGCGCGTCGCGGAAGATGGCCTCCCCTGAGCCCGACGGTCGCTAATCTCGCCTTACTGCGCCAAAGCTAATCAGGCTTTACCAGCCTGGCTTCGAGCCGAGCGGGCGCGTCGAGAGCTCGCCTTCGGACACGGACCTCGTCGCGCCCCTGCCGCACGCCTCGCCGGCTCGCACAGCCATGCAGCTGCAGTGTAGATATGGATTCCTCTCGGCAGCTGTCGCCTCGCAGCAGCTCTCGTCGCCCAGCTCGCCTCGTCATCATCTCGTCCGACCTCGTCGACCGCCTACACCTCGACAGCTGCAACGCGAGCTGCAGCAGTGCGCCGCCTAGCTTCATCAGATCAACACGCAGCACCAGGAGCGCCACTCGTCGGCCGGCGATGCGCGGCGGTCGTAGCGACTCGCCCTGTCCCTCACCTCGCCTCGCCTCCCCTCTCCCACCCTCCCTCATCCTCGTCTCGAGCCCGACCTGAGCGCCCAAGATGCTCCGCACGAGCTACTACGAGCCGCAGGCGAGCGGCAGCACCGCCACGGGCAAGCGCAAGGCCCGCCCGCTCACCGACGACCCGGCGGCCCGCTTCTCGTCCGCCCACCGCCAGCCGCTCAGCCCGCTCGAGCGGTACCAGCAGCAGTGGAAGTCGCCGACAAGGGCCCACCAGGAGCGGCCGCATGCGCCCGAGCTCGTCGGTGCGTCCTCTCTCTCGACCTCCCCGCCCCGCCCTCCTCCTTGCCCCGACTCGCTCTGACCATACTCCCTTCTTCGCGCGCGCAGGCCTGTACGCCCCTTCGCCTCTGCGTCCGACTCGCCTTGAGCACCATCCAACGACGACCTCGGACCGCACCGCCACCTCGGACCGCACCATCACCTCGAACCGCACCATCACCGCCCGCCGTCCTGCGCTACCGCCTACGTCGGCCTCGCGCGGCGGCGACACGGGCGCCGCCTCCAGCACGGCTGCCGTTGCCTCGGCGAGCGAGGTGCCGCTGCACGGGCACGGCGCGCACATCGAGACGGCGACCAAGGCGCCGCACTCGCACTGGCACCTCGGGCGCATGTTTGGCAACATCTTGCGCCGGTCGTCCGTCTCGGCGCCGTACGTCAAGAGCAAGTCGTCGGGCGAGTCGATCGGCAGCTCGACCATCTCGGCGCGGCGCTTTGCCGCGCGCGCGACGCCCAACACGACGGCGCCGTCGTCTCCCGCCCTCGCCGACTCGCCCTCATACCACGCCCTGCGCTCGCACCAGGAGACGCCGCACTCGCCCAGCCCGCTCCAGCACCCGACGCGCCCGGTGCGCGCGCTCAGCCACCCGAGTCGCCTCATCTCGGCTCCGACGCTCGCGCCCATCCCGGGCAGCTCGACCTCGACGCCCGCGCCGGCCCCCTTCGCCGGTCCCGACGACGACGGCGGCAACGAGTCGCCCGCCGAGCTCGTCATCTCGATGCCGGCGCAGGCGCAAGCGAGCCCGAGCCCGAGCGCGAGCGCGAGCGCCGGCGGCGGCAGCACGCCGACGACGAGGAGCGAGCCGAGCGTCGAGCAGCAGGAGCAGCAGCAGCAGCAGCGCGACGACGCCGCCGAGCAGCCGCACCGCCTTCAGCACACCCGCCGCGTCCAGCTCGCGAGCGTGCCCGCGGGCCTCAAGTCGTACCCGCGCGCCGTCACGAGCCCGAGCGGCCGCACCCGCCTCGTCGCCGGCCGCCCGCTCTCGCTCACGGCGAGCCTCACCGACTCGGACTACTCGTGGCAGCAAGGGCTCGCGTCGCGCTTCTCGGACCCGTCGCCGTCGCCGCACCCGGCGTCGTCGAGCGGCGCGCCGTCGGTCGCCTCGGGGCGCTCGGGGCGCTCGGGCCGCTCGGCGCGGTCAGGCCGCTCGACGCGCTCGGCCAAGTCGGGCGGCGACGAGGCACCGGTGCGCCCGCTGCGGCCGGGCGAGCAGCACAAGGCGCGCGAGGGCCGCTCGTCGCAGGTCGGCGCCAAGTCGCACTTCTCGGACTGGACGCCGACGCCGCCGGCGTCGAGCGAGGGCGCACGGTCGGTCCGGCCGCCACCTGCGCGCTCGAGCACCGACGGCAGCAGCGGTGGCGGCGCCGCTCTCGACGAGGCCGGACCGGCGGGCGCGCAGCTCCCGACCGTGACCGAGGGCGTCGCCATCTCGTCCCGCCTCACGCCGTCGCCGCCACCGCCGCCGGCGCCCGGCGTAGTCGCGCCTGCCGCGATCGACTACGCGCAGCCGGGCGTCGCTCGCTCGGGCACGACGGCGGAGCAGGTGTCGGAGCAGATGGCGCAGCGCTCGAGGACGGCGCAGGGCCGCGCGGCGCACATCTTCGAGGCGGCGAGCGCGGCGCCGCACCTCGTGTACGCGCCGGCGCGCTTCAAGCGCGGGAGGGCGCGGGCTGTCTCGGTGAGCTTGACGTCGAGCCCGGTGCGAGGCGGCGGCGGCGGCGGCGGGGACGACGGCGACCCGTCCGCCGCGCACACGGTTCCGCCGCCGGCGCGCTCCCTCGCAAACGCGCAGCCCGACCTCAGCAGCACCGAGCCGACCTCGCGGCACGCCGAGTCCCTCTCGGCCGCCGCATCGACGCCGCCTCGCTCGCGCCCGACGCAGCACCGCCACGTCCGCATCGCGACGCCGCAGCTCAGCTCGACGACGCTGCGCCCGCCGCCGCCGCCGCCGTCGTCCCTCGAGGGCATCGTCTCGCTCCCTCGCACGCCTTGCCCGCCCCGCCGCTCGCCTACCGCGCCGCCCCTCGCGCTCGCGCTCGCGCTCGACCACCCATCCCCCTCTCCCGCGCCTACGCCTCTCTCTCTCGCCGCTCGCCTCCCCGCCCCCGCCGCCGCACGCCTCATGGCCCTGCGCTCGCTCTCTGCGCCGGCTCGCACAAGCCACGTCCTCGAGGCGGCGCGCGCCGCGCCCGAGCTCGTGTACGCGCCGGCGAGGCTCGTGCGCAGGCCCGTCCGGGGCGGCGCGGCGAGGCCGCCCCGGAGCGCTGCGAGTCTCGAGCCGGGTGCGGGGCCGCACGGCGCCGAGGAGGCGCCTGCAGGGCTCATGTCGACGCCGCCGCCGCCGGCCCTGAAGCTGAGCGCCCGCCCGCTCGAGAGCTCGACCCCGAGCGGCATCGGCGCCGGAGCGGCCGGCGCAGCCGGCGCTGCAAGGCCGCCTGCGCCGTGCTCGACGGCGGCGGACGCGCTCGGCACGGGTGCGTTCCCGCGCTCGCCCGTCGTCGAGGGCGCCGCCCCGCCCGCCTCGCCCGCCGGCGACAGCACCGACCTCGCCTGGGCGCTCCCCGGCCTCGCGTGCGCACGCGCACTCGCTGCTGCCGCGACGGCCGACTCGATGCTGCGCCGGTCGCGCACGGCGCGCGAGCGCGCGGCGCACTGCGCGGCGGCGGCGAGGGGCGCGCCGGGCATGGTGCTGTGGCGCGGGCAGGACTGGCGCGCGGTTGGGGTCGGGGTCGGGGTCGCGGCTGGGAGAGGGGCTG
>Ga0308169_10003301_pt1 | contig 15857 bp, 23 predicted proteins | sample PhyBR1_2_FD_202139 | JGI IMG/M metagenome (GOLD analysis project Ga0308169, IMG submission 202139) | Phyllosphere microbial communities from UC Gill Tract Community Farm, Albany, California, United States - DLSLSB.R1 | ecosystem: Host-associated > Plants > Phyllosphere > Unclassified | place... | reverse complement strand
AGGGGTCAGGGAGCATCGAACCCGGAATGCAGCACGCATCTGTTCTCCCTTTCCGCAAGGCGACAGTACCAGTCATGAGTGGTTCCCTCACCGGTGATCCCCTGCCAAGCGGACTGACGGGGACATCCACAAGGGAGCCTGCGTCATCATGGGCAGCTTTAGCCAACGCAACGGGGCCAGGCGATATCACGGTCAAGAAGAAGACTTTGCCCCCAGGCCAGGCTGAATCGGTTCAGAAACCTCCTCAGACTCTCTCAAGAACCTGGTCATCGGCGGAGCGGAGTGAGGTACACCAATGGAGCAGGCCATATCACCCAAGATTTGCCGACGACGGTTTGCATGGCGGCACTTCCGCCTCAGCGGCCACCGTGCACTTGGCCAAAACCTCAGCCACAACGTCTCCGAAGCTGGCGTCCAGCCGCTCGCAAGGGTCAACGAGGGCATCTGCGGGGTCAACTCCCCAGCTTGTTCGTTTCTTCGGCCAGAGCAGCCCGCCTGAGAGGGCTCATGTGGGCGGAGAGGTGAGGGAGGGAACACCTACCGAAGGGGTCAGGAGCGTTGCTTCGCCGATTTCGAATGCGCGACCCAAGGAGGGAACAGTCGTTGCTGATGGATCTAGTATTCGACATCTGAAGCCGGGCCCGCGTCAGATGGTGGTGTTTAAGAAAAAACCTAGGGCTGGGTAGGTGATCAGAGCCCGAGGCAGTGGAGGGAGGGGCGGTCTGTGCCTGTTTTCTATAACGAACTATCATTTGGGAGGGCCGCGAGGAAGTACTGTGTCATACAAGTCCATCTCCCCGCATGCGTTATCTGATTGGGACCCACGGGCATCAGCTCACAGGTCATGAGCAGGATCATACTCATGGCAAAGGACGATCGATGCGGCTACCGTCCAGTATGCGGCATCCTTGTTCCCACCTCTTGGTCGGGCTGCGCTGCACGCGTCACCCGCCTTCCGTAGTGACTTGATCCTTTGTGAAACCAGCCCCTTGGGTACGTCACCGAGCATATCACAGAACCTCGACTAGGCTCTGTAGCGCTTTAGCAGATTACAGAAAAAGGATGTTACCCCGACTATTATGGAGCGCGGAAGACCTATCAAGATGTCGGTCTCCTCTCGCCACTTCGCACTCGCCCATCATCATCATCGTCATCACCTTGATGATCATCCCTACATCGTGAGCAAATCATCCTAGTCTGATCGCATCATGAGCCACATCACTATTCACTGGACGGCCCGTTGCGACCCAGAAACAAAGTCCTACACGCCACTCTGGCGAATTGAGCCTGCACCGGCGCTGAATGTCATCGACCTTAAAGTACCACCAGAGATGGTGGAACAGGCCTTTGAACTCACACGCCACGCGATCGACACTCTGGAAAACGTGTGTGAGGCAGATACGGAACGAGACTCGATCCTCGATGTGGCTCACACCGAAACTCTCAAGCTTGCGCTTGCCGAGGGGATGTTCCCAAAAATACATGCTGCAGAGGAGGAAGACAAGTCTGCGTACGCTCCCCAAGTCGACCCTTCGCGATCTCCGGGCATCGTGATTTGCCCCTGGCTGAGTGAGTCCGGCATCCGATTCCGGCTGGAATCCATGTCGGGGAGCGATTGGCTGCAAGTGTCGTCAAACAACCAGCAGACCAAGACGGCAGCAGTGGAACGCGAGGCTGCCCAGATACTGCATCCCCTCGTTTTCAGTGAGCTCGCCCAGTGGCGTGAGCACGGCACTGCACCCTCTCGCTTGACGAGTCCAAGCTTCACCGATGACGCAAAACTGCACCACAATCTGCAGCAAATTGTTCAGCGGGCGATTGCAGAGTACTTCAAGTACCCCCGGGCACCATCTGCAAGCGACCTCGCCGGGATCCAGTTGGAATACAGACGGTCGAGTTCTGACCACCGGGCGGGGCAGGCTACTTGGGAGCCATTCGCCCTGGCCCGAAACGCGAGCAGTTTATCACAAGCAGACGATCCCCAGACCGCTGTTGGCCGGTCGTACATCGCTCACTCTTGGGCAGAGCCTAGCAGGCCCTCGCCATCGCCATCGCCATCGAACATCCTGCGTGCGTATCCCGTTCCGGCGCACCCCCTTCTGAGCTACGGCTGGTCCCCTTCTGAGGCCGGGCCGCATCCGCCCAGTGAGTTCGTTCTCCCTGAGCACAACACCGAAGGTCGGTTCGCCAACCTTGTGAAATCGTAGTTCTGACTGAAACTTCAGTCTGGGCCACTGGGCCATCTCTCACAGCATGGCGCCCTGGGGGCCTCGCGAGCCAGGGGCCACTGAGGGCCCTTAGTCTTTCGGTCAGTGCGACTCCGGCGTTCCCGGCGACAGGCGAGCCAGTGATTTCACCGAGCATCGCTGCTGACACAGTGGTGCAAGAGGTGACCAGCTTCACTGTCGACCATTCGGCTGCAAGCACTGCTGAGGCTGCTTTGGGAGCAGCTCCTACGCCGGCCTCCGGCGATCTGAGCGAAGCAAGCGCAGCCAAACAGTCGGTCAAACGCCCGGTCACCGCCGTCGAACTGCCAACGTCGATTCTTGGTGGCACTGAGCAGAAGGGCCCGAACACTTCGGCTGCACAGAAGGCAGCAGATCCCGAAGTCACCGCGCGGAATGATTTGCCCAAGCCTGTAAGAGACTACGTGGCACAATCTTCGTCAGAGTCGGCTACAGCGTCGGACATCAGCGGAACAACTAACCCGCCGAAGACTGGGTCATCGTACGCCGCTACGACTCCACAAACCTCGTCACGCTCGCGACGCGGATGGATGGTGTTGCGAAGGAAGAAACCATGAGAGGATCTGCTGAGTGCGGAACACGGGAGGGAATTATTTATGCGTATCGGATGTGTATGACGAAATGCATGGTCAATGTTACATACAACATGCCGCATCGCTCCATCTTGGCATACGGGATAGATCCTTCACCCTCTCGACCAGATCATCACCGTCCCCATGGCGAAGATCCCCGAGGCGTTGGCCCATCATCATCCTCATAGTCGGTGGGCGGTCTCGTCGTGATCGTCGGTCCGGACCGCCGCGTCGCATGCAAGACATGCCCGAAACTCTCGTCCGTCACGGCGGATCTTGGCTCATCCTCGTAGCTCTCCCGCCGTCCTTCATCGATGCTTTCACGCGAGGCATGACCTTCGTCCGTGCCGACCAAGCCCGCCCTCTCCTCATGTTCCGTGGCATGGTCCCGTGTCTTCAGGCGAGGGTAGTCCTCCATCCCGCGGTGCGCCCCTCCTCGGACTTCCTGCTTGGACGGGTCATGTGAAGGGGAGAAGTGGAACATGTTGGCGAGTTTACCGCCGTGTCCCGCATGTGTCGAGTGCTTGGACGGGTTCTTGTTGAGTTGGGTCGGAGAGGCTTGGGCATACGGATCGAGATACGGTCCGGGCTTCTCGGCCCCGTCGATCTCTTCGTTCTCGGGCTCTTCCATGACCGGGGGGTACACCGACGACGCAGATCCCTGTCGTTTGCCCATGACGGGGCTGCGCATGGCGTTGGTGACGGACAGCGGCGGCGCAGAGTGTGGGTGTTGCCGGTAATGGTGGTATGCGTCGTCGTCTCTGCCGTAGCCATACTGATGGACGACGTCTTCTTCCTCAAACTAGCAGTCAGCCGGATCAAGCAGGCACGGACGCGAGCTCACCCGAAGAGTGGACTTCGACCGTTGAGGGAAAAGCGAATGGGCGAACGATGTTGTCCGATCGACTGGCGACTTGGTATGCTGCGATATCCGGTCGGCAGCATCGTCGGGCATGGGGTTGTCACTGACTGACATGAGTCGAGCTCGCACCAACGTACCCATACACTCACGCTGGAAACGTTGCAGATGCCCAAGCCCATGCGTCGAGAGGTTGGAGCCGGAGCTATAGTGACCGAGTTGGCCATACTTGGACGCGTTCGACAATTGCCGGCTGACGCTCCTGGCTCTGATGATGCTACCAACAGCGCCGAATCCGCCTCGCAGCGCATCCATTCCAGGTTCCTCCATAGCCGTGACATTGCCCTTCTCCGACTCCTCGGTCGGTCGGTGCGCCGCTTCCAGGAAGATTGTCGCCTTTCTGTCCAGCTTTGTAAGCTGCTTCGGGTCGACCTTTGACATCTGTAGCAGGGTGATGCCGAGGCAGATGACGAAGAAGCCCAAGACCATAGTGATAAGGGTGACAGCTGAGGCTTTCAGGCCTTGATATAGGATGAAGGAGGTGATGAGCGTAGCCGAGGTGAATGTGACAAAGTAAACCGGCACCACCATTGCCGCATTGAACAACTCGAGCGCTTTGTTCAGATAGTTGATTCTGGAGGTCAGCTTGTGGTAGAGTCGCAGTCTGATACACACTCCACCAGCAGGGTGATAACGACGAAGACAAACAAGAACCAGAAGAACCAGTTCTTAACTTGATTATTGCTGAGGTTCAGCGGAGCTGGGCATTTTACAGTTGAATCGGGTAGACTCACCCTCCGATGCTCGTCACGATACTGGCTCCCAAGCCTTGCGTGCAAGACACACTGACACCTCCAATCAAGGAGCACACCCCGATGTACGGCATCATATTTGTCTTTCCCCAGCGTGGTGCGACGAAGAATACGACGCCGAGACTGATGACGATGCACAGTGAGCCCCATACCAGGAATCCGGGCGAAAGGAACAGCTTCTTGAAGGCCGCGATGGTCGTCACGCTTTGCTGTTCGGGGGCGTTTAAGGCGAGGATGGTCGCGCCGATAATGCACAATATGCAGCCGATCCAGCCCTGCCATGTCAGCGCGACCCCGCCTTTGCGCCAACGTAAACATACGAAGAAGTTAAGGGACTCCTTCAAGAAGAAGTGGGAAAGGATGGCGCAGATGACCACAGACAAAGCCCCCATCGGGGTAACGAGGATCGCCTCGGTGAAAGCACTGGAGTCAGAATACCAAAACAGCTCGAGAAGACGCACTCACTAGGCGACGAAGTTGGCAATCTCTCCGATGATCATCATAGTCATGCCAATCCACCATATCCAGTTCTTCAGATAGGCATGACCCTCGCCTGCCTGTCCGCCTGATTCCCGCGTGGCCCGTATCAAGCCCAGCTTCTTGACGACGAAGCTGGCGTCAGCTCGTTGTGTCAACTGCGAGGAGCGGGGAGTCCAGGCGCAGATCGAGGGCAATACACTCACCTTGCTCCAATGAAGGCTCCAGATGATATTGCCAGGGATATACCGACGACCTTGAAGGCTGGATTGCTCGTGTCGCCAACCGATAGGCCTTGCCCACTCGCTCCCGAGCTAACGCTCGAGCTCGCAGATGCGGATGCCGACGACGACATGTCCAGTGCGGCAGTGGACTATGTCGAAGGATGAGCGAGAAGATGATCGAAGCTCAAGAATCGGTCGACGATGTTATTGCGGTGCTGGCTGATGATGCCGTTGATGCCGTTGTGTGGTCTGAAACTTGCGATCCCCTTTTTCCGAGACTGGAACGTTTTGTTGTTGATTGATCGTCAGTTTGATCGTGAACGGTCGTCAAGCGGGTTTCTGATGTCGTCGTGAAGGGCGGAAAGCTGTAGTAGAGGCCATGTAAGAGTCGTGCACCCAATCTAAAGCTGTCCCGCAGCGGGATGTGGGATCTCTGAATGGAAAGAGGGGAGCACGTTAATGACAAGACGCGTCGGACAAAGGCGGTGTGGGGGTCTGGACTCTTCGGGACGCGCTCGACGTACGTCACCTATAATTGCCACTTGTCGGATCCCAGCCGCAGCGCAGCGTACAGATGACCTGTATACGGTGCTACCAGACACCTTGCATCCATGCATGCGCCAAGACCTTGGCCGATGCACTTCCGAACGAGCTCTCTGCACCAATCTCAACTCGTGTCCCGTCGCTGAAAAAGTGTTTCTCCACAGAGCGCAGGGATGAGCATGCTGCGCTGCTTTGGCACGGATTGCTTCCGTCCAGCCGCGACGACGCCCGGTTCATCTATAACCGGTCTCTTCTGCTTCTTCACCATAACCCGTCTTGAAACCCAACCATGTCCGCTCTGTCCAAGGTAGCTGTGATCGGCGGGGGGCAGATGGGTCTGGGCATCGCGTTTGTCAACTTTGTCCGACGAGTCCAGCACGGCTGAGAACAGCTATGTTGCGGCCTTACATGCCAAATTACCGGTCAATCTCTATGACCCGTCCCAATCGGTGCTCTCCGCTGGAACCAAGCGCTTCGCATCATGGCTCGACAAGGACGTCGCCAAGGGCAGACTGAGTCAGGGTGACGCGGACGACGCGAGAGACCGATTGTTGGCAGTCAAGGGTGACGGCACGCAGGGAGACGCCATCAAGGACGATACGAGTTTGGTGGTAGAGGTGAGCGGTCGAGAAGCTGGAAGTGCTCACGGCAGGCTATACCTGAGATTCCTGATCTGAAGGCCGCCCTCTTCACCCGCCTCGCTACTATCCTGCCTGGGCCGATAATACTGGGCTCGAATACCAGCTCTATATCATTAACACGACTGGCCCGGGCTGCCGAAGCTGGTGTGGCCGGAGCGGGCCAACGCGTGGTAGGGTGAGATGCAACGGACGGACAAGGAAAGCGCTGACCAGTAGCATACACTTTTTCAACCCGGTCCCAGTCATGTGAGTGTCCTCCGAAGGCAGTTCTGACACTCAGGAAGCTGGTCGAGGTGATTCCGGCTCTGCAGACTTCGGATGAGGTGGTCGAGCGCGCAAAGGCTTTTGGCATGGCGTGCAAGAAGGGTGAGGTATTTTGAGGCTGGAGACAAGCTCAAGCCCAGAGGTCGTCGTGTCGAAGGACTCGCCTGGCTTTATCGCAAATGCCATCCTCATGCCGATGATCAATGAGGCCATCCTCGTGCTTGAGAAAGTGCGGCCTGGCTAAGCATTTTACGATCGAGTTTGCTGATGGCAGGGGACGGCGACGCCCGAACACATAGACACGACTTTCCGTCTAGGGATGGGTCACCCTATGGGCCCTCTACGACTCGCTGATCTGATTGGCTTGGACACCTGCCTTTCAATACAGCGAGTGTTGCACACCGAGACGGGCGACAGCAAGTACCGACCGAGTGGGCTGCTGGTGAAGATGGTGGATGCAGGCTGGATAGGAGAGAAGGTCGGCAAGGGATTCTATGAATATCCTCAGAAGTGATAACAAGACCATGACAACGCATGCGGCATGCTCCGGTAGCCAAGATGAAGGGGGAAAGCGTGCATCGTTGGTATCGCTGGAGGATGTACCATGTGCTCGTTAAGGGCGTTGTCGCAGCCCGCGGGCGGGGTGAGCGGACGGCGCACGCAGCGCACGACGACTATTTCAGGCACCGCGGCGTCAGAGCTGAAGGCTTTCCAAGCTTTGACCGGCCATCGGCCAAGTGCGACAAGAGAGAATGATGGGATGCGATTCGAGGCTCGGTCGTCGATGATGACATTGTTCGGCCTGTAGTCCCCGATCCCCATATCTCCCCCCTCCATCGCTTCCTCCATCTCATCCCATAGCGAAGCTACACACCCTGGTAACCCGCCGTGTGGTGGTACTCAGAGCATCCTGCCCTCACCATTCCGCCCAGGTGAACACAGACCGTCCTGACAACTCGCGTCACAACATGTCCATCGCTCCCGATAATCACCTCAAAACCCCTATCCCCCAACACGTTCGACCAGGCGCATCGCGCACACATTCGTCTTCCTCCGTCAACTCCAAGTCTTCTTCTCGGACCCATCCTCGCCCGCAGAATGACTACGTCCCGGCAACAGTGGGCGCAGGTGCCATCATCGGTAGCGGTGAGGAAGTCATCGAGGCGGGTTTCGAGACTACACGACTCGTCAGCGATGGCGAGGATGAAGATGGCGGCAGTGAGGAGGACGAGGACGAGGACGCAGAGTGGGAAACCGCCCGCGAGGGCTCTATCGCGCGACGGGCAAAGTGGAGGCGGCCTCGGCCCGCGTGGATATACCCTTTTGTGATCGGCACGACCATGACGCTGGGGATGACAGGCGCTCCCAAGAGTGAGCTCTACATCAACCTCTCCTGTCTCGTACATCCGCCACGACAACCCTCGAGCGTCATCACATCTGTTGCGTCGCACCCCCAATTCCATCGACAACCACACCAGCCTTGGATCGGCTCAGTGGACAGCTCGATCAACGCCTCGGTACCGCTGCCCGAAGCGCCTGCGCCCCATAAGCCCCTCTCCGCGGCGGACAAGTGGTTTCTGAAACTGCAGAGGGACATATATGAATACCGGCATTCACACGAAGCGCTGCCGTTGCCGACCACGACGATCACCGAATCTAGCATTCCCTCGGCTACGGCTTCGCTGCCCTCGGAACCTCTACCGCACCCAACAACCCCTGCAGACGACGAGGAAGACGAGCGTCATGATAGACCGGAGAAGGATAGCAAGCCCCCCTTTCGCGCTATCGATCCGACGCTGTGCAAAAAAGATCCCGAGGTCCAAGCGATCGCCGCAAAGCTCGTCATGAGTGAGCTTGGGCGCAGCGTCCCTGTGCTTGTGCTGATCCGCAGCCCTGACTGTGACATTGGGTATCCTATCTGCCCTCACCGCGGCATTTTGGGGGAAGACGAGTGACCGCATTGGCCGCACGAAGATACTTGCCATTTGCGAGATCGGACTGCTAGTCAGGTAGGTGCTACGCGCATTCTGCAAAGCTTTCGCTCACGACAGCGAGGTCACCTTTGTGCTTGTCGCATCTTTCCCGCATCTGGCCCCGGGAGGGTACCGATCACTGCTGATAGGGCCGACGTGTGAAGGCCTGCTGGGCGGCTTTGCCTGTCTACTTGGCACAGCCCACGCATATGTCTCGGACGTTACGCCGAATGGCTCCCGAGCTGCCGCGTTTTCGAGGCTTGTGGGAGTGGTCATGTTTGGCTTCGCGTGCGGACCTGTCCTTGGTGCCGCATTGATCAACGCAACCGACAACATGTATGTCGTAGAAAATGCGGCATCACATTTGACCGCTGACAAAGCAGTATGGTTCCGTTCTACGTCAACATTGCCATTCACGCAGTCTGGCCCATACTCTTGCTCTTTGTCCTGCCCGAATCACTGTCAACCGAGGCTCGGGCTCATCTCGCCAAGAAAGCTGCCATCGCCGCGGAAGAGAACAGGAGAAAGGATCAACTCCAGCGGGACTGGGAGGGAGAGGAAGTGGCATCGGACCCTGGCGCATCAGGGTGGAGCAGATTGAATAACGCGGCGGGCTCAAGGACCGGCAAGAGGATCGCGGGAATCACCAGGCGATTCTTCAAGAGGATGTTCCACTTTTTAGAGCCCTTGACAATGTTTGCCCCGCAAGAGCGATTGGATGGTGGAAAGGGCAAGAATTGGAATTTGCTGTTCATTGGCGCTGCAATCTTCTGCTCTTACACCAATTACGTGAGTCGGCCTTCAGACGCGTGGACGAAGGCTTGTTGACGCGCAGGGAGTCTTGCAAGTGAAGGCGCAGTATACGTTCTACGCCTATGGCTGGACGACTACTCAGGTCAGCCGCAATCGAGCCGAGAGAATTCGAGACGTCGAGCTGACGTACAGCTCGGACCGTATCTTTCCCTTGCTGGCTTCTCTCGGGGCTTTACCTTGCTTGTGTTGATCCCTGGTACGTTTGGCTTGCTGCGTCCAATGTACCTCGCTCACGTTGTAGTCGCAACCCGGTACATCAAGCCGCATTTCACCAAGCGCGCTGCAAGGGATATCATTGAGCCGACTGGCGAGACCGAAGGCGTTGTCGACTCTGCGGCGGAATTCGGAGCCTCCCGCTTCGACCTATTCATCGCTCGGTCGTCTCTCATCGTCGAAGCCATCGGCCTGACATGCCTAGCCCTGAAAGTTCCGGCGCTGGCCTTCGTACTCGTGACGATGTGGATGACGCTCGGTGGGGGCTCGCCGCCTGCGCTCAACTCTCTGGCGCTCTCTATGCTGCCTAACAAGCGGGAGAGCGGGCGATTGTTCGGCGCCATCTCCGTCCTTCACGCCCTTGGATCAACATTGATCTCGCCTCTGCTCTTCGGTACGGTCTTTGCTGCGACGGTCGGCACTTACGCCCCGACGGTGTTCATTCTGGCGGCGTGCAACACAATGCTCGCAATCTTTGCGCTTTTGTTCGTCAAGCTGGAACACACCTCGGCGGCGGAACAAGCGGAGAGAGGACGTGCCCGGAAAGCGAGGAGGACCCGAAGCTCGGCCACGCTGGGTCACTAGGCCTTGGTGTTCTCCATCGATTATAATACTGCTGCAGCCGATGGGAGATCAAAAGACACCTTTTGTACGAGAATCTGTTGTTCATCCGCGTTGTTCATTTATATACATGATCTGATGGACGATGCGGCACAAGACTACGGCAATCCTCCCATCTCTTCCCCTCCGCCACCTGTACACACCGCTCGCTGTGAATGTGCGTGGTGTCCAGAGAAGGTTACCAGTGCAGCGTCTGCCACCCGGAAGCTGACTCTTAGTTGCCCTCCATCGGATGAGGCCCCCACATAGCTGCCAATTGCTGATCGGGGGCTTCAGTATCCAGCATATCCCAAAAGAAATCTGCTTCCTCCGATCCTTTTTCCCCAGTTTCTGGCCTCCTTGGAGGAGCGGGGCTTAACGCGTCAGCAGACTCGGCTGCCGGAGGGGGCAGGCTGACCGTAGTATCGATGGAAATGCGCATCTCGCCATGCCAATCCGCACATGACTCTACACATGTCTGCAAACCAAGCGCACTGTTTTCGTGATAGAATTCCCCTGCTTGATGAGGAATCTGCCAGAAGCGAAACTGCAAAGGGTCGCGAGTCTGAAGATGTTCCAGAGAATGCGCGATAACACTCGGCCACAATTCTTCGTCCAAAGTGGAGCACGCGTCCACGCCGCGAAGCGTGAGATTGAGCTCGAGCGTGAAAGTGTCATAAACAGATGGTGTCGGGAGCCAACGGGGGCCCGCGTCTGGCCCGACATCTGGATCTGCCCCCGCCCGCGTAACCACGAACGGCGATTTGGCCGCGGAGTCTCTGTCGGCCCAGTACTTCCAGGTCAGCGTCCGTTCCAATGCGTCCACAACTTCTTCCGCCGTCGTGGACCCCTGTCTCCTCAGGACCAGGTTTGCCACAAATCGTCCCATACTCCAAGTCGGAAGAACCCCGCTCTCAACTGCCCCCCTGGGGACAAGGAAGACAGGGGGGGTAGGGTCGAGTGAGGGCGGCGCAAGTGTGTCGACATCGCACAGAGTGGTGTCTTGATGGGCTTCAGTGTCCATGATGCTCCTGGTGTCCTCGCTTGACCTGAACAGCGAGAGAAGGTTACGAAGGTGTTAGCTAGCGCAATGTCTCGCCCGAGGTCAGCCAGACGATCCAATCGCGCTCGACCTAAATGTATGTTCAGTCAGCTAGATACGCTTAGAGAATGGTCACAGAAGAGAAGAGAATCCATACCGCTAAGCGAGCAGACACAGATCCGGTCCAGGCCTTAGACCAAGGCCGCTGAGGAAGTCCCTATCTGCGGTGCTTCCATCGGACGGCCACGCCTCCCAGTTCTCTCCGCCATGCTCGCTTCACTCCTAATCAAAGTGGAAAGTGCCTTCGAAACTGTTTTCTAGTATGAATGCGGGGCGACACGCTGGGGGGGAGCTCTAGGATGATCCGCCGGTCTTCTGTACGAAGGGCTGGGGACCTTCAGCCGATGGAGCCGGATTATCCTGCTTCAGCTCGGGAATTGGAAGGAGCGACGGGCAGTCTGTCATTCTTTGCTTGTGAGTCTCCCTGGCGGGCGCACTGCTGATCTGGGTGGCGCGTTGTGGAGAGTCATGCATGGGCTGAGGAGTGTGTATGTATGTGGATGAAGGAGTCTGAGGCTCGGGCTTTTTTGTATTTGGCCAGTGGGCGTGAGTGGCGATCTCGCTTTTGCATTGATCCTGTCTGCCAACATCGAATGACCGCAGGGCGGGAGTCATACCTTTGGAAGGCAGACAGGACAGAAATCCCTGCCGCGCCATCATGTGGAGCTTCACCGCAGTAGAGCCTTCGTTGCGGAAGGCATGGTCGAGTGACGTCGTGTAAGATAGCCGGGCCTGGTGTTCTGACTGCTCCACGCTGGACACGTCGACCGAGAGGGTGGGGTTGATTAACCTCGGCCCATGGGGTGGGTCGGTCTCTGTCCTGTCACTGGTGCATAGGTAGAGGGAGACTGAGCTTCTACTGGCGGGAAGTAAGCTGCCCGACACGCTGACCGTGTGTGATTGCGGCGATGGCCGACCGACGAGGAGATGACGGCATGGGCCCCTCGAAATAATGTTGATGCTTCGGACAGTGACGACCGTTTCTTTGCCGTCGCCCTCTCTCTACCTCATCCCCCCCGTCCGCCGTCCCCCGCCCCCCCTTCCTTTCCACGACCATCCTTCAACGCCCCCCCTCTACCACCACCCATCCTTTCTCAGTGCCTCGCCACTTCTTCATCTGACCATGCTCCACAGCTCGACATGACAAAGACCATCGCAGATACCATAGCTCAAACCTCGATCGACTTGTACAATACCCTCAAACCTCATGGCAAACCCACTCGTCGGCCCAACGGCGTCGAAGAATGGACAATCCTCGCGACAATCTCCGTCGTCGTCACCGGCACGCTCGACGTCACTCCCGTCTCCCTCGGCACAGGCGTCAAGGTGCTGCCCGCAAATCGACTCCCTCCGCTCGGCGATGCCGTGCATGATTGTCATGCGGAGGTCATGGCCCGGCGAGGCTTCGTGAGGTGGTTGCTGGAGGAGTCCCGCAGGGGTCTCAAGGCGGAGACGACGGGGGATCAGGGACCGCTGGTTGTCTGGGATGGCAAGGAGGGCAAGTTCCAGCTCCGACAGGGACTGGAAGTGTGGTTGTATGTGTCGACGTTGCCTGTGAGTTGGTCAACCTGACCGGTCTTCTTGTGCGCACAGACGCTAAGCTCAGTGCGGCGACGCTTCGATGCTCCACACGGCTGCTCACCAAGACCCAGAGGTCGCGAACATGAAGGCGACGACTCCGCCCGATAGCCCGGAGACCAGCCCCGATGTTCCCCTCGCCCCGACTGTCTCGCACGCTGTTCGAGGTCGCAACGGCTACGAGAATTTCGGGGCCATACGCACCAAACCCGGCCGGGCGGATTCGACGCCGACGATCAGCTTGTCGTGCTCGGACAAGATTGCCAACTGGACGGTGCTCGGTTTGCAGGGTGCTTTACTCGAAGACCTCTTCAATCCTGTCTATTTGAAGGGGATTGTGGTGGGAGGGCTGGAGCACGAGCCGCCCCGAGGATGGAAGAATAGACCGGGGAAGACGTGGAGGGAGGTCATCAGACGGGAGATTGAGCGTGCGCTCTGGGGCCGGCTGGGCAGTCTCATCGGTAGGTGGAAAACACTTTCATATCGGCTCACAACTCAGGCCGACTGCCACCACCTTTCGACCTGCATCCGCCCGCGATCCAGCTCACGGATGTCGAATTCCATCACTCCAAGTCCAGGGTTGCGGCGACCACTTCGCTGGAACCGTCGCCATCGTCGCTCTCTATCTCGCTCATTCCTCTGCTGCATAGACCCGGATCACAGGATGTCCTGTACAACGGTACCCGACAAGCTTGCACTTGGAAATCACCCGGTCTTGAGCTTATGAAGCCGAAGGCCCGCGCCAAAGTCTGCAAAATGGATATCTTGCGAGCGTACCTGGAGCTGCTGGAGGCGGTGTACGACACGCAGGGCACCATCGGGTTGGTCAGCAAGGAGCATTGCTCTGGTACGAGCTGACGGCAGACTGCCTCCGAAAAAAACGACCTATTACAGCCTCAAGCATCGGCCCGAATCGGCGTATCAGAAGGCCAAAATTCTCGTCCGAGGCATTCCGGCCGCAGCAGACACGCTGCACAGCAACTTCGGTCCGATCGGCTCCTTCGACGTCACGCGTCCTCCCCCACCCGGATCGACCTCAAGCACCGTCTTGCCGCCGTTCTCCGGCTGGATTGTTTCCGGCAAGAAGTGGGAGAGCTTCGACAGGGATGCTCAGATCCACGACTGAAAGAATATCTACGACGCGGCTCGGTGCCTTCCGAGCCGAGACACAACTTCACTTTACCCGCAGGCCACACTTGCAACCTTGGTGAAAGACAAGAACACGTCGGGCCGGTCGGCGCCAGACGTATGGGCGGATATTTTATATCGATACTCGACAACGCTTGATCTCGGTGACTCACTCCATGTTGAAAACACTACAAAACGGTCGAACACCACGCGTCGGCATCTGTACACGAACCCAGGATCTTTCCCCTTGCTTTGGAACTTGGTTCGAACCACTTTGATACCTTCCTCGCCGTCTCGATTATCGGCTATGCCGATCATCGGCAACGTCACCCTCAACCTAACGCCTTGTGATGTATATAACGCAATCTTAAAGCCGCTTTTACGATACACATACACTTTGTGTACAACATGCATATGACACATGATCGATCGCCATTCGCAGTCTTATGGCTTGTAACACTTTGCCCCTCGTTGCAAATGCGTGAGATGCGGGGCAAAGGGAGGCAGGCTGGACAGGGATGTGAAGTGGGACAAAGGAGCTTTGCGGGTCGCTAGGCTGATGACCGACTCTGAGCGACAAGTTGTATTCGCCGCCCTGCTGGAGATTCAACCGTCTCGTCCGCTCGTCACAGCAAAACGATCCCACCCGCCGACATGGTCAATCATTCACGTTCGAGATCGCCAAATCCGATCAAGTCGTCGTCGCACCCGCCTGTTCAAACTCCGCCAATGATCGACATTTTCCTCGATCCCAGTCTGATACCTTCCCTGCCGTCGCCTAGCGGCCACATAGGCCATCACGAGCTGATGGAGCGGCCCCGATTCCTCTCAGCCAATACATCACGCCTCGACCTCAACCCGGGCGATGTCTTCCGGCCCGTCCCCCTCCAAGATGGTGTCGTCTCGGGGATGCATCCTTTCGTCGTCGCCGGAAATGGTCTGCACCGGCGATCGAGCTCGTTGGAGGTCCCGGTGCCGGGTAATCGAGCTGGTATTGGGGCGGGTCTGAGCTTCCAGGATACAGCCGGGGCTAGTGCGAGCGCGAATCACCTCGGTCCGCCTCGGCCTGCTGCGGCGCGCCGAGTGTCGTCGTTTGAGAATCGAAAGCCGGTTTCGGAGCACGACGTCTTGTTGCCCAAACCGAAAGGTGCGAAGGCGTCGATAGGCCGACATCAGCGAACGGCGTCGGACTCGAGGAGCGATACGCTTACGCCGGAGCGAGATGGGCAGCCCCCGCTGTCGACGTCTCTCATCCCATCTTTCCTCGCGACGTATCATGAAGGATACATCCGGTTACGGTCGGACAGAGATCCCGCCACATCGTCTAACCTGCTCTTGACATTGTCCGCACTGACACCGCCGGATCGCGTCGTCGGTCTCAGGATGCCTCCTCCAGCATCCGGCATCTTACACCCTTCGGCAATGCTGACGCCGCTCGCGATCATCCTCGAAGCGCTTGTAGCCGAGAGATCGGTGCTGCAGTCGGTGATGCCCGCGCCGTTGCCGTTCCTGCGCGACGGCTCCAGTCTGCAGCTCCAGGGAGGTGAGGGGGAGCTAGACTGGACGGTGATGCAGCCGTACATTCTTGCTGTTGGTTCAGTAATCAGTCAGCTTACGCCATACCTGCAGAGAAGCAAGGATGAACCAGAGGTGAAAGGCTTGTCCAAGGGTTTGAGGGTTTACATAGGTAAGCAGAAGAAAGTGTTTGGCGAGGTTGCCAGTATGTACGTGGACGGATATGGATTCATGCGGGGCTGGTGGGATGAGGGAGGGATGAAGGGTTGTGCGGGCGAGATTGGTAAATGGGGCGAT
>Ga0308169_10003297_pt1 | contig 15871 bp, 10 predicted proteins | sample PhyBR1_2_FD_202139 | JGI IMG/M metagenome (GOLD analysis project Ga0308169, IMG submission 202139) | Phyllosphere microbial communities from UC Gill Tract Community Farm, Albany, California, United States - DLSLSB.R1 | ecosystem: Host-associated > Plants > Phyllosphere > Unclassified | place... | reverse complement strand
CGACGGTGGTGTGCTTGCTGTGCTGCGGCCGGTTGCGACAACGCCGGCGCCTGGCTCGGCGATGTTTGATTACCCTACACTCTACGCACGTCGTTCCCGCGAAGGCGGGAACCCCAGTGCGACGCGTACCTGCAGTGCTTGAGGTTAGAGGTACTGCATGAAACCTTGGGTTCCCGCCTGCGCGGGAACGACGGTGGAGTGCTTACTGCGCGGCTGCCGGTTGCGCAACCGCCGGCGCCTGGCTTGGCGACAGCGGATTGTCCGGGCCGCCGGCCACTTTCGACACGAAATACTCGGTCTCGCCAAAGCACGTCGTCGGCACACCCTTGTGCTGGTCATACGTCAGCTGCACGCGCTTGCCCATACTGGCCAGCAGGGCCGGCACCACGGTTTCATCACGGACCGTGAACACGAAGCGCTCGGGAATCGCGCCCGGCATGCTCGACAGCAGAATCTCGCCTTCCCACGTTTTGCACAGCCAGCCGCGCTTGGAGAATTTCTGCAGGTAGCCGGCACGTTCGCCCTCCGAGTACGACCAGGTCAGCGTGAACCAGGTATAGCCTGCAGCCAGGACAGCGACAACGGCGATGAGGATGAGCAGAATGGCGGAAGTGCGCTTGGGCATGGTGGTCGGCATGGTTGGGTGGCTGGTCGATCAATAAAGTGGTCGGGGTTGTCAAACGTGCAGCGCAATCGCGGTGCGCGCCCATTCTGCCACGCCTTGCCCCAATCGCAAACCGGGATTCCGGGGACTGGCCGGGTCAGCCTGTTTCAGTGCCGTTCAGCGCAGCGTGCGCCAGGCGCCGGCGATACCGGATCGACGACCACAGCGACACCAGAATGAACGCCAGCCCCGACAGCCCGGTGAACCATTCGGGAATGTGATAGTGGACGCTGGCGAACATGATCAGCGCCAGGATGCCGATCGCGTAGTGCGCGCCGTGCTCCAGATACACGAATTCCTGCAGCGTGCCCTTGTAGACCAGAAACACGGTCATCGAGCGCACGAACATGGCGCCGATGGCCAGCCCCAGCATGATGATGACGACATCGTTGGTGATGGCAAACGCGCCGATCACGCCATCGAAGCTGAACGATGCATCGAGCACCTCGAGATACAGGAAGCCCCCGATGCTGCCCTGCGAGATCATCGCGCCCACCGACGGATCGTGCTCCTTCGCTTCGAGCAGGCTGCTGAGCCATTTCACCGCTATATAGATCAGCACGCCCGTGACACCCGCGATCAGCACCGCCAGCTTGCGCGCTTCCGGCATCAGGCGCATGGCGCCGACGACGCACAGCAGCGTGAGCAGCACGGCCAGGCCCTCGGTGCCGTACTTGCCGACTTTTGCCTCCAGCCACTCGAACCAGTGCAGCTCTTTCTCGTCATCGAACAGGAAATTCAGGAACACCAGCATCAGAAAGGCGCCGCCGAAGGCTGCGACCTCGGCGTGGTGCGCGGTCAGGTTGCGCGAATACTCGTCGGGATTGTCGAGCGCCATGTGCCAGACATCCGGCAACCCAAGCCCGGTCGCGGCCGCCACAATTACGAGTGGAAACAGCAGGCGCATCCCGAACACCGCCACCAGGATGCCGACAGTGAGGAACAACTTGCGCCAGAATTCGTTCCAGTGCTTGAGTACCGACGCGTTGACCACCGCATTGTCGAAAGAAAGCGACACTTCGAGCACGCCGAGGATGGCGGTGATCCACAAGGCCTGCAACAGCCCGGGCCAGCCCCGGTGCGCATAACCCCACCAGCCTGCCAGCACCATGAGCACTGCCGTTACGACGAAGGACCACCGGAAATGCCGCATTTGCGCCTCTTGTGTGCAGGTACCCGTTGGGACAATATTACCGTGTCCCCGCCAAAATGGACCGTACCGAAAGTCGCCCGTGGAGCCTTGCTTCTGAGATAATTCTGCCCAGCATTTTTCACTCTAAGAAACCATGGAACTCATTTATCTCGTCACACCGGTACTGACCTGGATGGTGGTCGGCCCGATCAAGTTTTTTATTTCCAGTGTCCGCTACCGGCGCTGGGCCTTCGACCTGGTCGGCAATGGCGGCTTTCCCAGCAACCATAGCGCCGTCGTTTCCAGCATGGCCACGCTGATCGCACTGCGCGAAGGCATGGGCCATCCGGCGTTCGGCGTGGCCGTCACGCTCGCCTTCATCGTCATGATCGATGCCAACAGCCTGCGCCAGCACGTCGGTCGCCACGCTGTCACGCTGAACCGCCTGAACGAGGGCAAGGAAGATTACGTCGTGCTGCGCGAGCGCATGGGCCACACCCGTGTCGAGATCGCCGGCGGCATCCTGACCGGTATCGGCATGGGCTTTCTGATCTACACCGTGCTGGACGGTTTCTAATGTACGTACGGGATGCGTGCGCCGTGCATCCCGCCGGACGTCCGGGCGTCCGTTGTTGTCCGTTGGTTGTTCGTTTTTCACTGCATTTCATCCCGGACGGAATGCAGCTCATCGCCAGATTCCGCACTTCATCCATCCAATTCCGCACTACACAGGTTCGTCAATTGACGCTGCTGGAGACCTCCTGAATACTGCGCGCTGGATGTATCTGACCTTATTTTTATAAAAACACCGAGTCCATTTCCGGAGAACCACCATGCTGCGCAAAACACTCCTCGTTCTAGCCATCGCATCAAGCTTAGTTGCTTGCGGCAAGGATGCCAAAGCCCCCGAGGGCAAGGACAACAAGCCGACCCAGCTGACTGTTGCGCAGGAGGATGTCCTGACGATCCAGAGCGCGTCGGTGTCGTCCGGCCCGGTGATTACCGGCTCGATCGAGCCCGAGCGCCGCGCCGACCTGCGCGCCGAAGTCTCGGCCATCGTGCTGCAGGTGCTCAAGGAAAATGGCGAGCCGGTCAAGCGCGGCGACGTGCTGGTGCGCCTCGACGAAACCTCGATCCGCGATACCCTGATGTCGGCCGAAGACATGCAGCGCGCCGCCTCACTGGCCGTCGACCAGGCCAATCGCCAGCTCGAGCGCCTGAAAACGCTGACGGCGTCGGGCATGACGTCGGCCAAGGCGCTCGACGACGCCGAAATGGCGCGCAACAACGCCATGAGCGAACTGTCGAGCTCCCGCAGTCGCGTGGCCACCGCGCGCCAGCAACTGGCCCGCACCACGGTGCGCGCGCCGTTCGACGGCATCGTTTCCGAGCGCAAGGTCTCCAATGGCGACACCGCCACCATCGGCAAGGAACTCGTCAAGGTCATCGATCCGACCAGCATGCGCTTTGAGGGCGCGGTCTCGGCCGACTCGGTCAGCACCGTCAAGATCGGCCAGAAGGTCAACTTCCGCGTCAACGGCTACGCCGACCAGACGTTTGCCGGCGTGGTCAAGCGCATTGACCCGGCTGCCAATCCGGTCACGCGCCAGGTCGAGGTGCTGGTGGGCTTTGTCGACAATGCGCAGCCGCGCGTGGCCGGCCTGTACGCCGAAGGGCGGGTCGACGCTGCCGCGACTGACGCGCTGATGCTGCCCGAGAGTGCGCTGGTGCGCGTGGGCGACGCCAGCCACACCTGGCGCATCAAGGACAAGACGCTGTCGAAGGTCAAGCTGGTGGTCGGCGCGCGCGACGCCCGCACCGGCAGTGTCGAGATCAAGCAGGGCCTCGCGGCCGGCGACGTGGTGCTGCGAGCGCCGACGTCGAACCTGAAGGACGGCCAGAAGGTCGACATGCCGAACGCCCGTGTGGCCAGCGCCAATGGCGCCGGTGCGGGCGCCGGCGCAGTCCAGGGCAAATAAGCCCAGGAACACCAAAGGAAAACCCACCATGTTCCTGTCCAATTTTAGTGTCAAGAAACCGGTCGCGACGATCGTCATCATCGTCGCGATGATGGCCATCGGCCTGCTGGCCCTGTCCAAGCTGAAGGTCAACCAGAACCCGGATGTCGAGATTCCGATCATCGTCGTCGACATTCCGTATCCGGGCGCATCGCCCGAGACCGCCGAGCGCGAGATCACCAACCGCCTCGAAAAGCAGATGCAGGCGATCCAGGGCGTCAAGGATGTCAATTCCAACTCCTACGAAGGCGGCGCCTCGATCTGGATGGAATTCGACTTCGACCGCGACCTGATCGAAGCGTCGGACGACGTGCGCAATGCGATTGCGGCGGTGCGCTACAAGCTGCCGATCGAGATGCGCGAGCCGGTGCTGCGCCGGATCGATCCGTCGGCCCAGCCGATCATGTCGCTGGCGCTGTCGTCGAGCACCCAGAGCCACGCCGAAATCTCGCGCTACGCCGAAGACGTACTGGCCGACGAATTCCGCGGCATCGATGGCGTGTCCACTGTGGTCGTCAACGGCGCGCTGCGGCGCGAGCTGTCGGTGCTGCTGCGCGCCGAGAAGCTGAGCGAATTCAATATCTCGGCGTCCGACGTCACCAACGCGCTGCGTAACGGCAATACCAATGCGCCGGTGGGCAAGCTGCGTAGCGAACTCGACGAAAAAGGCATCCGCCTGGTCGGGCGCATCGAGCGGCCCGAAGATTTTTCGCAGATCGTCGTCAAGCGCAATGGCGACCAGATCGTGCGCCTGAGCCAGGTGGCCGAGATCCGCGATGGCTTCGCCGACGTGAACACGCTGTCGGTGCGCAGCGGCAGGCCTAATGTGGGCCTGCAGATTTCGCGCTCGCGTGATGCCTCGACCGTATCGCTGGCCAAGCGCGTCCACGAAGTGGTGGCAGCGCAGAGCAAACTGCTGCCGGCCGGCACCAAACTCGAGGTCGTGATTGACGGCGGCAAGGATGCGCAGTCAAGCCTGAACAATGTCATCGAAGCGCTGGTGCTGGGCGCCGTGCTGACCGTGTTCGTCGTCTACGCGTTTCTCAATTCGTGGCGCTCGACCCTGATCACCGCGCTGGCCCTGCCGACGTCGGTGCTGGCCGCGTTTATCGCGGTCTGGCTGTGCGGCTTCACGCTGAACTTCATGACGCTGCTGGGCCTGTCGCTGGCAATCGGCGTGCTGATCGACGATGCGATCGTGGTGCGCGAAAACATCGTGCGCCACATGGAAATGGGGTCCGACCGCCGCACCGCGGCGCTCGAAGGCACCGCGGAGATCGGCATGGCAGTGGCCGCAACCACCTTCTCGATCATGGCCGTGTTCGTGCCAGTGGCCTTCATGCCGGGCTTGTCCGGTGAGTGGTTCCGCCCGTTTGCGCTGACCGTGACCTGCTCGGTGATCGTGTCGCTGTTCATCTCGTTCACGCTCGACCCGATGATGTCGGCCTTCTGGGGCGATCCACCGGATCACCACAGCCGCCCGAAGACCGGCATCGGCGCCGTGCTCGACCGCTTCAATCACTGGTTCGACCACCAGGCCGACCGCTACGGCCGCGTGATCGCCTGGGCGCTGCATCACCGCCGCGCCATGGCGTGCCTGGCAGTTCTCAGCCTGATTGGCGCGCTGGCCATGCACCATTTCTTTGGCGGTTCGAGCTTCCTGCCCAAGCAGGACTCGGGCAACCTGCAGATCGAGGTGCGTACGCCAGCCTCGTCGTCGATCGAGTATGCACGCCGCAAGCTCGAAGCGGCAGCCGTGCTGGCCCGCACCTTGCCCGAAACGAAGGACACGAACAGCAACGTCAAGACCAGCGGCGGCACGATCTACGTCGACATCGGCAAGCGCAGCGAACGCAAGCGTACCGCGTCTGAAGTGGCCATCGAACTGCGTGCCAAGATTGCCAGCCTGGTGGGCGCCGAATACACGGTCATCGATGACCTGTCCGGCAACGGCAAGCCGGTGCAGGTGGAATTCACCGGTCCCGATTCGCGCAAACTCATGGAGCTGACCACTGCCTACATGGAAAAGCTGCGTGAAGTGCCGGGTGCGGTCGACGTCGCGCTGTCCGAGCAGGATCCGAAGAACGAGCTGCAGATCGTGCTCGACCGGGGTCTTGCCAATGCCCTGGGCATTTCGGTGGGCGATGCGGCGCAGTCGCTGCGCGTGGCGTTTGCCGGCATCGAAGTGGGAGACTGGGTCGATCCGACGGGTGAAACCCGCGACGTCGCCGTGCGTCTGCATCCGGACGACCGCGTCAATACCGACAGCATCGAGCGCCTGCCGATTCCGGTCACCGGCACCGGCATGATGGTGCCGCTCGAGCAGATCGCGTCGATCACGATGGGCAAGGGCCCGTCGGCGATCCGCCACAAGAATGGTGAGCGCATGATCACCGTGTCGGCCAATGCCCAGGGCCGTTCGGCAGGCGAAGTCACGACCGACGCGATGAAGCTGGCGCGCACCTTCGATTTCCCGCCGGGTTATGGCCTGGCGCTGGGCGGTTCGGGTGAAGACCAGCAGGAGCTGTTCACCCAGATGATCATTGCGCTGTTCTCGGGTATCGCACTGATGTACCTGATCCTCGTGATGCAGTTCGGTTCGTTCACGGCGCCGATCGGCGTGATGCTGTCGTTGCCGCTGTCGCTGATCGGGGTCGTGCTGGCCCTGATCATGACCGGCAACACGCTCAACCTGATGAGCATGATCGGCATCCTGATGCTGATGGGTCTGGTGGCCAAGAACGCGATCCTGCTGCTCGACGCGGCCCGGGCGCTCGAGCACGAAGGCATGGACCGCGAAGAAGCGCTGATGGCGGCCGGGCGCAAGCGCCTGCGGCCGATCCTGATGACCACCTTCGCGCTGATCGCCGGCATGCTGCCGGTGGCGCTGGCCCTGGGTGACTCGGGCGAGTTCTACCAGCCACTGGCGATTTCGATCATCGGCGGCACGATCACCTCGACCATTCTGACGCTGCTGGTGGTGCCAACCTTCTATGACAGCATCGAGATCGCACGCGACCGCATGGTGGCCAAGTATGGCCGCCGCGCCGAGCACCGCAACGCACTGGTAGCGTTTCTGATGACCTTCGTCGAAGCCATTCTGGCGCTGACGCTGGTGCGCCTGGTGTATCGGGTGATCATGCGCCTCGTGCAGATGGTGACGGGGCGCGGCCGCGCCAAGGTGGCGCCGGTCTGATCCATCAGGGCAGGGCGCCGTACGTCGCCCTGCCAACCTTGCCCATGAGTGAGAAATGGCCAGTCATGTACTGGCCGTTTCTCATTCATGGTGACTTGCGGTGATCGAATTTGCGTTGCAAAATAGCATGACGGCAACCAGCGGGCGACGGGTTATGGTCTAATAGCGGCTGTCCTGCAAGTTGCCTTGCCATCAAGCAGCATGCACAACAGTTAATGCGCCTTCGCGCAGTGCCACGCCGTCGTTCTTTTCCCCGTAAGGTCCAGCCCCATGCCCGTCGTCCAGCCCATCGCCTTGTTCGCCAATGACGACCTGAACTGGCTCGCCGGTGGGGGCGAGATGGGTGAACTGATCCGCAGCATGGATTGGTCGGCCACGCCGCTCGGCGCGCCGTCCGGATGGCCGCAGAGTCTGCGCACGTCGGTCAGCCTGTGCCTGTCGTCGACGTTCCCGATCCTGGTCTGCTGGGGTCCGGACGACATCCAGATCTACAACGACGCCTACCGCCCGATCTGTGGCGACCTGCATCCGGCGGCCATGGGCGCGCCGTTCAAGGTGGTCTGGGCCTCGGCCCTGCCGGTCGTGGGCGAGGCTTTCGAACTCGCGCACCAGGGCTCTGGTGCGTACATCCGCGACCAGCAGATGTTTCTGGATCGCAGCGGCTACCTCGAAGAAGCCAATATGACGTTCTCGTTCTCGCCGATCCGCGACGAGTCCGGTGCGGTCGGCGGGGTGTTCCACCCGATTACCGAAACCACGGCCCAGGTGCTCAGCGCCCGCCGCAGCAAGGGCTTGCGCGACCTGACTGCCAGCCTGGCAGGCGTGCGCTCGATCGGTGAGATCGGCACGCAGCTGGCCAGCCACTGCGCGCAGATGACGGCGGACGTGCCGTTCGTGCTGTTTTACCAGATCGATGCCGAGACCGGCATGCTGGTGCTGCGCGGCAGCGCCGGCCTGGCGCCGGGCAGTACGCTCGCGCCCGAGTCGGGCGCCATCGACGACAGCATCTGGCCGTTTGCCCGCAGCAGCGCGTCGCACGCTGCCCATCAGGTCGATGACGTCGCGGCGCGCCTCGGCGGTATTGCCTGTGGACCGTACGACGACGCGCCGCGCTCGGCGCTGGTGCTGCCACTGACCTTGCCCGGCCAGCAGGCGTTGTTCGGCTTTGTCGTGGCCGGCGTCAGCGTGCGCCGTGCGCTCGATGCCGACTACCGCAACTTCTACGCCTTGCTTGGCGCGGCCGTCAATACCGCGGTGGGCAACGTCGTCGCCTATGAGCAGGAACAGCGCCGCGCCGAAGAACTGGCCCAGATCGACCGCGCCAAGACGGCGTTCTTCTCGAACGTCTCGCACGAATTTCGCACGCCGCTGACGCTGATCCTGGGCCCGCTCGACGATGCGCTGGCCGATGCGCCTGAGTCGATGAATGCGATCCAGCGCCAGCGCATCGAACTCACGCACCGCAATTCGCTGCGCCTGCTCAAGCTGGTCAATTCGCTGCTCGATTTTTCGCGGATCGAAGCGGGCCGCGTGCAGGCCAGCTACATGCCGGTCGACCTGGCGCGCCTGACGGTCGACCTGGCCGGTGTGTTCGAGTCGGCCATGGTTAAGGGTGGCCTGGATTACACCGTCGATCTGCAGCCACTGACCCAGCCGGTGTTCGTCGATCGCGACATGTGGGAAAAGATCGTCTTCAATTTGCTGTCGAACGCCTTCAAGTTCACGCTGCACGGCGGCGTGACGGTGCGCCTGCGCGAACATGCCGGCATGGCGCGGCTGTCGGTGCAGGACACCGGCACCGGGATTCCCGAGCACGAACTGCCGCGCATGTTCGAGCGCTTCCACCGCATCGAGGGCGCGCCGGGCCGGACCTATGAAGGCACCGGCATTGGCCTGGCGCTGATCCAGGAACTGGTGCGCCTGCACGGCGGGACGATCGCGGTGTCGAGCACCTTCGGCGAAGGCACACGCTTCGATGTCGACCTGCCGTTTGGCGACGCCCATCTGCCGGCGGACCGCATCGTGCAGGCGCCGGAGGCGATGGGCGATCGCCAGCGCATGGGCGCGGCGTTCGTCGAGGAAGCGTTGCGCTGGCTGCCTGATACGCAGCAGGGTGCGACGCCGGAGGTGGACCAGAGCGGGGCGGTATCGTACGCGGTGCAGCATGAGGTGCTGCCTGAAGCACGACCGCGCATCCTGGTTGCCGACGACAACAACGACATGCGTGCCTACCTCAAGTCGCTGCTCGAACCGCATGCCGACGTGTGCGCGGTGGCCGACGGTCAGGCGGCCTACGAGATGGCGCTGCTGAACCCGCCCGACCTGTTGCTGTCGGATGTGATGATGCCGCGCCTGGACGGCTTCGGCCTGATCGCCAAGGTGCGCGCCAGCGAGTCGCTGCGTCATCTGCCCGTGATGCTGCTGTCGGCGCGCGCCGGCGAAGAAGCCAAGGTCGAGGGCTTGCAGGCCGGCGCCGACGACTATCTGGTCAAGCCGTTTTCGGCCAACGAGCTGCTGGCGCGCATCGGCACCCAGGTGGCGCTGGGCCGCGAGCGGCGCCAGAACGCACGCGATGCACAGGCGCGCGAAGCGCATGTGCGGGCGCTGATCGATGCTTCACCCGCGATGCTCTGGACCACCGACAACGACAGCCTGTGCACCTATCTGAGCCGGCGCTGGTATGACTACACCGGCCGCACGCCCGAGCAGGACCTGGGGATGGGCTGGCTCGAGAACGTGCACCCCGATGACGCCGCGCGTTCGGGCGAGATCTTCATGGCCGCCAGTGCGGCGCGCCAGCCGTTTTCGCTCGACTACCGCCTGCGCGGCCACGACGGCAGCTACCGCTGGTTCATCGATGCCGGCCTGCCGCGCGTGGATGCCGCCGGGGAGCCGGATGGCTATGTCGGTACCGTGATCGACGTGCATGCGCGCAAGCTGTTACAGGAGCGCTTCGAGCGTGTGTCCGAGGCGGGCGATATCGGCGTCTGGTACGCCGACGTGCCGTTCACGCATTTCCAGATCAATGCCGAGATGGCCCTGCATTTCGGTGTCGACATCGGGCGCCCCGCGTCGGTGAGCGAGCTGCTGGCAGCAGTCGATCGCGAAGACCGCGAACGCCTGGCCGAGAGCATCGAGCACGCAGTGCGGGCCGGCGCGCCGCTGGACCTCGAATTCCGTACGCGCGTTGCTGCAGCGGACGGCGGCGACGCCGCGCCGCGCTGGTTGCGCGCCATCGGCTGGTGTGGTCTGGACAAGAATGGCCAGCCCGAACGCTTCGACGGCGTTACGCTCGACATTGACAGCCAGAAGCAGGCCGAACAGGAACTGCACCGGCTGGCGCGCGAACTGGGCGCGAAGAACCGGGCGCAGAGCGACTTCCTGTTTACGCTCGCGCATGAACTGCGCAATCCGCTGGCGCCGATCCGCTCGGGCCTGGAGCTGATGCGCATCGGTGCGGCCAGCGGCGACGTGCAGGCGATCATGCAGCGCCAGGTCGATCACATGGTGCATCTGGTGGACGATCTGCTCGACATGGCGCGTCTAGCCGAAGGCAAGGTCACCCTGCGCTACGAGCGTGTGCTGCTGGCCGACGCGGTGCGCGAAGCCGTCGACATGAGCATGCCGCTGGTCGAGCGTGGCCGCCACGCGCTGGCCGTGCATCTGCCCGACGGGCACGTGGGACTGCATGCCGACCGCCATCGCGTGGCCCAGATCCTGAGCAACCTGCTCAACAACGCGGCCAAGTACACGCCGCCCGGCGGCGCGCTGGAAATCCGCGCGCGGATCGAGGGCGCCGAGGTGGCGATCTCGGTGCTGGACAACGGCATCGGCATCGCCGCCGATGCACTCGAGGGCGTGTTCGACATGTACGCGCAGGCCCACGCGGGCGCCGAGATGGCGCAGGGCGGCCTGGGCGTCGGCCTGAACCTGGTACAGCGCCTGGTGAAGCTGCATGGCGGCCGGGTTGCCGCCGCCAGCGCCGGGGCCGGGCAGGGCAGCCAGTTCACGGTCTGGCTGCCGCTGCCGGCCGACAGCGCCACGCCGCCGCCGGTAGCGGCCGTGGCCGCGCTGCCGGCTGCGCGCACCGAGCCGGGCGTGCTGCGCATCCTGGTGGTGGACGATAACGTCGATGCGGCCGAGACGCTGCAGGCGCTGCTCGCGATGAACGGGCATGCGGTGACTGCCGTACACGATGGCGCCTCGGCGCTGCTGCAGGCAGCTGCACTGCTGCCGCACATCGTCTTCCTCGATATCGGGCTGCCGGACATGACCGGGTATGACGCGGCCGAAGCATTGCGCCGCATCCCAGGGATGGAAGGCGCGACGCTGATTGCGCTCACGGGCTGGGGCGCCGAGCAGGACCGGCGACGCTCGAGCCAGGCAGGGTTCGATCATCATCTGACCAAGCCGGCTGATTTTCTGGTTGTGGAGCAATTGATTCGCGACGTGGCGGAGAAAGCGCCGGCCCAAAACAAACAGCCCGACTGAGAAGCCGGGCTGCCATGCTGCACTGAACCTGCCCCAGCCTGCGGGGCGATGTTCAGTTAATTGACCGCAATTACTTGCCGGTCGTGCCGGTTGGCGGCGTGGTGGTGCTGGTTGGATCGGTGGTCTGTGGGCTGGTGGCGCCTTCTGCGGTGCCGGTCATGCCCGTGGTGCCGGTGGCGCCAGTGGTACCGGTGGTGCCAGCCGCGCCCGACGTATCGGTGGTGGTGCCGGTGGTGCCAGCAGCAGCGCCCGTGCCCATGTCGCCCGTACCCGTGGTGCCGGTGCCGGTTGCGCCGGTGCCGGTGTCACCCATGGTGCCGGTGGCGCCCGAGGTGCCGCTAGGCATGGTGGCCGAGGTGTCGGCTGGAACGGTCGTGGTGGTCGCTGCTTCGTCTTTCTTGCATGCGCCCAGCAGGGTTGCCAGCACGGCAGCGGTCAGCAGGATTTTTGGTGCCTTGGTCATTGCATTCATTTTTGACTCCTCGATTGACGTCTATTTGTGTGCCGCAGGGTCCGAATCGATCTCGGGACATTGCGGCGCCAGGTCAGTTCCACCGACACGCGATCGGCGCTGGTGAAACGGTGAGGGTACCCACGCAATACGCGGCCCCGGTGCGTACTTCAGTAAATCTTGTTCCACTTCAATGTGTTCCAATGCATCTGTGTCGATTAGACCGCAAGCCCGACAGCTGGTTCGTTAGATACCGCACACTTACGGAAATTGGTAACATTATTTACACACTTACGGTGACTGCCAGTGAGCTACGTTCCCAGGTGCACGTCGCCCGACGCCGGCTTTGCCGCCTCTGCTGCTGACCCGTCCTGCCGACTGATCTGTTCCAGCAATGCTGGCACCTCGGCGGCGATTTCTCGTGCCAGATAGCCGAGCGTGCCCAGCCGCTGCGCCAGCCGGTTGCCGGCGCGCGCATGCAGTGCCACGCCCCAGCAGGCGGCCTGCGTTTCGGTCGCCCCGCGCGCCAGCAGACCGCCGATGATGCCGGCCAGCACGTCGCCCGAGCCGGAACTGGCCAATCCGATATTGCCGGCGCCTTCGTGCTGCCACAGTGTGCCGTCCGGTGCGGCGACGACGGTGCGTGCACCCTTGAGCGCGATCACGGCGTTCCAGTCGCGCGCCGCGGCCAGGGCCGGTGCATCGGGCAGGCCGATGATGCAATCCTTATCAATGCCGGTCAAATGGGCCATTTCGCCGCAGTGCGGCGTCATGATCACGGGGCGCTCGAAGCGCATCGGCTTGCCCTCCGGCCAGTTCTCTGGCGGATACAGCAGGACGTCCATTGCGCAGGCGTCGAGCACCAGGCCAACATCCGCCTCGACCAGGCGCGGCAACAGTGCATGCACCAGGCGCGCCGTGCTCACTTCGTCGCGCATGCCGGGACCGACCAGCACGGCGTTGACGCGATCGGCCAGCGGGTCGAGGCTGGCCACGGCATCAAGGCTGAAGCCATCGGTAGCGTGCTCGGTGAGGCCAATGACGCGCGCCTCGGGCATCGCCAGCGCCACCAGCTGGGCCACGCTGGCGCCGGTCGCGATCGTGAGCTTGCCGGCCCCCGCGCGCAGCGCCGCCGTGGCCGCCAGGATGATGGCGCCCGGCATCTCGCGCGAGCCGCCGATGATCAGGATGTGGCCGCGCATTTCCTTGTCGCCCCCGGTGCCCGGTTGCGGCAGCGGCCAGGCGGCCAGCATGGCGGCGTCGACGTCGTGTACCTGGTTCGCGTCCATGGCAGGTAACCCTACGCGTTGGGGGCGGAGGCGACGTCCTTGGCCACCGTGACCGGGGTGCCGGTCTCTTCCAGCGGCGCGACGAAATTGACCAGGCGCAGCGACAGGTCGCCGCGCTTGCCGGCCTCGGGATCGAATTCGTAGGACGTGACGGAGCAGTTCGGGACATCGCCATTGCGGTCGAATTCGAGGATCTGCGCTTCGGTGAGGTGTTCGAACAGGTAGCGGAAGCAATTGACCGTGACCTGGTGCGCAACGATCAGCACGCGCTCGCCGGCAAATTCCCGTTCGATCGTATCCATGACACTGCGCAGGCGCAGGATGACGTCGCACCAGCTTTCGCCGCCGGGAGGGCGGAAATAGAACTTGCCAACGTGATGGCGCTGCTCGTAGAGGTCGGGGAAGTCGTGCGCGATGCCGTGCGTCGTCAGGCGGTCGAGCACGCCAAATTCCTTTTCGCGCAAGCGCTCGTCTTCGCGCACGCACAGGTCATCACGGTCGAGGTGGCGCATCACGAGGTTGGCCGTTTCGGCGGCGCGCACGTACGGGGAATGCAGCACGACGGTCGGGCGCTGCGCTGCGGGGAGCGACGCGAACCAGGCGCCGAGGGCGTCGGACTGATGCTCGCCAAGGTCGGACAATGGCACGTCGACGTCGCGCTCGGCGATGTCGATGCGGTGTCCTGCGGCTGCTTCAGCCAGATCTCGGGCGACGTTGCCGGCGCTTTGTCCGTGCCGCACGACCCAAATTTGCTGTGGCCATTTTTGTTCCATGAATTCCGCCAAAAAGTTATCTTGGCGTCATCATAGAAGGTTTCACGACTGCCTCAGCGCACGATTGTTCCGTGCACGGAAACCGTCATGCGGCGTCAGACGGCCCGCGCCTCGCTGTCCAGGTTGATGTCGGCGTCGTCGTCGAACACGCGCATGTCGGTCTGGCCCATGACGCGGCTGGTGACGGTGCCGGCGGCGATCGAGCCGCTGACGTTCAGCGCCGTGCGGCCCATGTCGATCAGCGGTTCGACCGAGATCAACAGGCCCGCAAGCGCCACCGGCAGGTCCATCGCCGACAGCACGATCAGCGCCGCGAAGGTGGCGCCGCCGCCCACGCCGGCCACGCCGATCGAGCCGAACGCGATGATCGCCAGCAGCGGCAGCAGGAACGCGGCGGTGAACGGATCGACGCCGACCGTCGGCGCGATCATCACCGCCAGCATCGCCGGATAGATGCCGGCGCAGCCGTTCTGGCCGATCGTGGCGCCGAACGAGGCAGCGAAATTGGCCGTGCCTTCCGGCGTGCCCAGGCGCGCGGTCTGCGTGGCCACGCTCATCGGGATCGAACCGGCGCTGGTGCGCGATGTGAAGGCAAAGACCAGCACCGGGAAGATCTTCTTGACGTAGCGCCAGGGCTTCAGGCCACTGGCTGCGACCATCGCCAGGTGGACGCAGAACATCAGCGCCAGCGCGGCATACGAGGCGACCACGAAGTTGAGCAGGCCAAGAATGTCTTGCCAGCTCGAGCTCGAGACCACCTTGGCCATCAGCGCGAACACGCCGTACGGGGTCAGGCGCAGCACCAGCGTGACCATGCGCATCACGATCACGTGCGCGACGTGCACGAAGCTGCTGAACGACGTGAACACTTCCGGCTTCTTGCCGGCGATGCCGGTGGCCGAGACGCCGATGAAGATCGAGAACACCACCACCGCGATGGTCGAGGTCTTGCGCGCACCGGTCATGTCGAGGAACGGGTTGGCCGGGATGAAGGACAGCAGCAGCGACGGCAGCGACAGTTCCTTGGCCGCGGCCAGATTGCCCTGCATGTACTCGCCGCGTGCGACTTCGGCAGCGGTGGAGGTCAGGCCGACCGCCGTCAGGCCGAACAGCTTGGCCATCAGGATGCCGATCGAGGCCGCCACGATGGTCGTGACGAGCAGGATGCCGATCGTGAGCGTGCTGATCTTGCCGAGCGACGAAGCGTCGCGCAGCTTCAGGATCGCCTGGATGATCGAGACCATGATCAATGGAATGATGATCATCTGCAGCAGCTGGACGTAGCCGCTACCGATCACGTTCAGCCATTCATTGGTGGCCTTGATCTCGGGTTCACCCACGCCGTACATCACCTGCAGCACGGCGCCGAGCACGACGCCCAGACCAAGGCCGGCGAACACGCGCTTGGTGAATGAAACATGGTTGGCCTGCAACCGGTACAGGAAGACGCAGACGGCCAGGGCAATGGCCAGGTTGAGCAGGACGGGAAGTGTCATGGGAGCTTCGATGAGACGGCGTGGACAATCATGGCATTTTATCGACAAAGTTGCCTGTTCACAGTGCGCTTGTCATTTTTGCCAAGGCGCAGCTTGCACGGGTGGCCATCGGGTTGTTGCGGACCAGCGACGCCCAGCCCCGCTTGTACAGGGAACCCGTCAATCTTGCGCTCAATACTTCCCATGGGTAAGGATAAGTTTCTATAATCCAATAAAACACCTTTTTTATTCCTTCTCACGTCAGCCCAGCGAACATGTTCAAACATCTCAGCATCAAGTCGCGCCTCATTTTCGTCATCGCGTTCCTCGCGGTCGAACTCATCGCCGGCGCCGTCATCGGCATCTACAACCTCGGTACGGC
>Ga0308169_10003296_pt1 | contig 15872 bp, 14 predicted proteins | sample PhyBR1_2_FD_202139 | JGI IMG/M metagenome (GOLD analysis project Ga0308169, IMG submission 202139) | Phyllosphere microbial communities from UC Gill Tract Community Farm, Albany, California, United States - DLSLSB.R1 | ecosystem: Host-associated > Plants > Phyllosphere > Unclassified | place... | reverse complement strand
GATCCCGCCCTGTACGAAAACTGGACCGGCTGCGGCAATTGCCTGAACCTGGCCGAGCCGCGCGTCCTGCAGCTGGTGATGGATTCGCTGCGCTACTGGGTCGAGGAGATGCACGTCGACGGCTTCCGCTTCGACCTCGCCCCCGTGCTCGCGCGCGACGCCCACGGATTCTCGAGCGCCTCCGCGTTCCTGGCGGCGGTCCGGCAAGACCCGGTCCTGGCCCGCGTCAAGCTGATCGCCGAGCCGTGGGACGTCGGCCCGGGCGGCTACCGGCTCGGCCAATTCCCGGCCGGCTGGTGCGAATGGAACGACAAGTACCGCGACGCCATGCGCGCCTTCTGGCTCGGGCGGGAACCGGCGGGAGGCAGCCTGGGCGAATTCGCGCGCCGCTTCGCCGGCTCCAGCGACGTGTTCGAACACGACGGCCGCCGGCCCACGGCCAGCGTCAATTTCATCACCGCCCACGACGGCTTCACGCTGCGCGACCTGGTCAGCTACGACCACAAGCACAACGAAGCCAACGGCGAACAGAACCGCGACGGCCATGGCGAGAACCTGAGCTGGAATTGCGGCGCCGAAGGTCCCACCGATGACGAAGGCGTGCTGCGCTTGCGGGCGCGGCTGCAACGCGCGTTGCTGGCCACCTTGATGCTCTCGCAGGGCACGCCGATGCTGCTGGCCGGCGACGACATCGGCCACTCCCAGCAGGGCAACAACAATGCCTACTGCCAGGACAACGCGCTGTCCTGGCTGGACTGGCAAGGGGCCGACCGTACACTGGCGGATTTCACGGCGCGCCTGATCGCGGCAAGACGCCGCTATCGGGCCTTGCGCCGCGCCAGCTGGTACAGCGGCGCGCCGCAGGCGGATGGCCATCCCGACATCATGTGGATGCAAGCCGACGGGGCCGCGCTGACGGATACGGCGTGGAACGACGGTCGACGCTGCATCGGCATCCGGATGGGTGCGCCCGCCGGCGACGAAGTTGGCGCAGAAACCTGCCTGCTGCTCGTGAATGCGCACACCCAGGCCGTCGATTTCGTCCTGCCCGATGGCGGCTGGCGCGTGCTGGTCGACAGCGCCGATCCCGCAGCAGAGCCGCACGAGATCAAAGGCAGCGCGGCGGTGCCGGCACACGCCGCCGTGCTGCTGGTCGAAGTATTCACAGATAAAAACGAGGAGGCAATATGACTGATCGCATCATGCGGGGACCTGAAAGAAGGAAGGCTTATCCCACCCACCGCCTGCCGGAACGCGCCATTGCCCTGGTCCTCGCCGGCGGCCGCGGCTCGCGCCTGCAGCAACTGACGAACCGGCGCGCCAAGCCGGCGGTCTACTTCGGCGGCAAGTTCCGGATCATCGATTTCGTCCTGTCGAACTGCATCAATTCGGGCTTCCGCCGCATCGGGGTGGTGACCCAGTACAAATCGCACTCGCTGCTGCGCCACCTGCAGCGCGGCTGGAGCTTCCTGCGCGGCGACCAGAACGAATTCATCGACCTGCTGCCGGCCCAGCAGCGCGTCAACGAAGACCACTGGTACCGCGGCACGGCCGATGCGGTGTACCAGAACATCGACATCCTGACCTCCTACGATCCTGAGTATGTGGTCATCCTGGCCGGCGACCATATCTACAAGATGGATTATTCCCTGATGCTGCAGGATCACGTCGCGACGGGCGCCCGATGCACCATCGGCTGCATCGAGGTGCCGAAAGCCGAGGCCTCGGCGTTCGGCGTGATGGCGATCGACGAGAACCGCAAGGTCACCGCGTTCGTCGAAAAGCCGCTCGAGCCGCCCACCATGCCCGCCAGGCCGGACACCTCGCTGGCCAGCATGGGGATTTATATCTTCAATGCCGACTACCTGTACCGGCTGTTGAACGAAGAGGTGGGCAATTCGGCATCCACCCACGATTTTGGCAAGGACATCATTCCGCGCGTCGTGCAGGAGGGTGGCGCGGTGGCGCATCCGTTCAGCATGTCCTGCGTCCCGGCCGGCGACGGCATGCCCTCCTACTGGCGCGACGTCGGCACCGTCGACGCCTTCTGGTCCGCGAATCTCGACCTGGCCTCGATTTCGCCCGAACTCAACATCTACGACGCCGACTGGCCGATCTGGACGCACCAGCAACAGCTGCCGCCCGCCAAGTTCGTGCACGACAAGAACGGCGAACATGGCATGGCGGTGAACGTGCTGGTATCGGGCGGCTGCATCGTGTCGGGCTCGCATGTCGCCGCCTCGGTCCTGTTCTCGGACGTGCGGGTGCACTCGTTCTGCCATATCGACCAGGCCGTCATCCTGCCCCGTACCGACATCGGCGAAGGCTGCCGCCTGACCAAGGTGGTCGTCGATCGCGGATGCAGGATTCCCCCTGGAACCATCATCGGCGAGGATGCGGAAGCGGACGCGCAGCGCTTCCACCGCACCGAAAACGGCGTCGTGCTGGTGACCCAGGACATGCTGAACAAACTCTGAATCTGAACAGACAGGATCACGATGCGCGTATTACATATTTGTTCCGAGATCTATCCGCTGCTGAAAACCGGCGGCCTGGCCGACGTGGCGGGCGCCCTGCCCGCGGCCCAGGCCAGGCTGGGATGCGACGCGCGCGTGCTGGTGCCGGGCTTTCCGCCCCTGCGCGCCGGCATCCTCGAGCAGACCCTGGTGGCCGAGCTGGGGCCGCTGTTCGGCGCGCCATCGGTACGGCTGTACCGCGGCGTCCTGCCGGGCAGCCCTATCGTCGCCTATGTCATCGACGCACCCGACTTGTACGACCGGCCGGGCAACCCGTATGCGGACGGGAACAATCACGCCTACGCCGACAATCACCAGCGCTTCGCCCTGCTGGGCTGGATCGCGGTGCGCCTGGCCGACGGGCTCGACCACGGCTGGCGGCCGCAGGTGCTGCATGGACACGACTGGCACGCCGGCCTGGCGCCGGCCTATCTGAAGGCGGAGGAACAGGCGAGCGGGCGCAGGCTGGCCGGCAGCGTGCAGACGATCCACAACCTGGCTTACCAGGGTAATTTCCCGAGCCACATCTTCGGCTTTCTGCAGTTGCCGGCGCATTTTTTTGACATCAACGGCATCGAGTTCCATGGCCAATGTTCCTTCCTGAAGGCCGGGCTGTTCTTCGCCGACAAGATCACGACGGTCAGCCCGACCTACGCGCACGAAATCCAGGGCCCCGAACAGGGCTGCGGCCTGGACGGCTTGCTGTGCGCCCGTGTCCGCGATCTGGCGGGCATACTGAATGGCGTGGACGACGCCGTATGGAATCCGGCGGCGGACCCGCTGATCGCCCGGCAATACAACGTTCAAGATGTATCCGGCAAGCTGGCGTGCAGGACGGCGCTGCAGCGCGAAGCCGGCCTGGCCGTCCGGCAGGACGGTCCGCTGTTCTGCATCGTCAGCCGCCTGACCGAACAAAAAGGCCTGCACCTGGTCTTGGCGGCCCTGCCCGAGATCGTGCGGCGCGGCGGCCAGATCATGGTGCTGGGCAGCGGCGACGCCCCGCTGGAAGCCGCATTCCAGGCCGCTGCGGGCAAACATCCGCTATCGGTCGCGGTGCGCATCGGCTATGATGAGCAGTTATCCCATCGCCTGATCGCCGGCGCCGACGCCATCCTGGTCCCCTCCCGTTTCGAGCCCTGCGGCCTCACCCAGTTGTACGGACTGAAATACGGCACCTTGCCGCTGGTCCGGAAAGTGGGCGGGCTGGCCGATACCGTGGTCGACGCCTCGCTCGAAAATATCGATGATGGCCTGGCCACCGGATTCGTATTCGACACCTTCGACGACGCCGGCATCGACGCCGCCCTGCGCCGCGCGTTCGCCCTGTATCGCCGCCAGGCCGACTGGAAGGCGGTCCAGCAGCACGGGATGCAGCAACGCTTCGACTGGGACGCGGCGGCTGCGCAATACCTGACGCTGTATCAACAAATCGGAACATGAAGCAGAGAATCAATGAACCTAACTGACATCAACCAAGACGATTCGGCCGACCAAGTAGCCAAGCTCAAGCGTTCAATCGCAAACAAACTCCTTCACACCATCGGCAAAGACCCGGCCCTGGCCACGCCGCACGACTGGCTGCAGGCGACCGCCCGGGCGGTGCGCGACCATCTGTTGCAGCACCGGATCAAGACCGATGACCTGCAATCTGGCAAGGATGCCAAGCGCGTGTACTACATGTCGATCGAATTCCTGATCGGACGCAGCTTCACCAATGCCCTGCTGGCGCTGGACCTGTACCAGGATGTACGCCAGGCGCTCGCCGAACTGGACGTCGACGTCGACAAGCTGCCCGGCCTCGAGCACGACGCCGCCCTCGGCAACGGCGGCCTGGGCCGCCTGGCCGCCTGCTTCCTCGATTCGATGGCCACGCTGGGCCTGGCCGGCATGGGCTACGGCATCCGCTACGACTACGGCATGTTCAAGCAGCAGATCGTCGACGGCCGCCAGGTCGAAGCGCCGGATTACTGGCTGACCGGCGGCAACCCGTGGGAATTCGCGCGCCCCGACGTGCAATTCCGGGTGCGCTTCGGCGGCCGCATCGACACGGCCGGCGACACGGTCAGCTGGGTCGACACCCAGGACGTGATGGCGATGGCCTACGACACCATCATCCCCGGCTATGCGACCGACGCCACCAACACCCTGCGCCTGTGGTCGGCCAGGGCCGCCGAGGAATTCCACCTGGCGGTGTTCAACCAGGGCGACTACGTCGGCGCGGTGGCGGAAAAGAACGCCGCCGAAAACGTGTCGCGCGTGCTCTACCCCGACGATTCGACGCTGGCCGGCCGCGAACTGCGCCTGCGGCAGGAATATTTCTTCTGCGCGGCCAGCCTGCAGGACATCGTCCAGCGCTTCCTGGCCAAGCACAGCGACTTCGACCAGCTGCCCGACCACGTCGCCATCCACCTCAACGATACGCACCCGGTGCTGGCGATTCCGGAGCTGATGCGCATCCTGATCGACGACCACGGGCTCCCGTTCGCGCGCGCCTGGGCCATCACGCAAAAGGTGTTCTCGTACACCAACCACACGCTGATGTCGGAAGCGCTGGAAAGCTGGCCGGTCGACATGATGGGCCGGATGCTGCCGCGCCACCTGCACATCATTTTCGACATCAACAAGGCCTTCATCGACGCCACCAACGAGCAGTTCGGCGTCGACATCGAACGCATGCGGCGCGTGTCGCTGATCGACGAGGGCGGCGAGCGCCGCGTGCGCATGGCCTACCTGGCGGTGGTGGCCAGCCACAAGGTCAACGGCGTGTCGAAGCTGCACTCCGAGCTGATGACGCGCTCGATCTTCGCCGACTTCGCCACGCTGTTCCCCGAGCGCTTCAACAACAAGACCAACGGCATCACGCCGCGCCGCTGGCTGTCGCTGGCCAACCCGGCGCTCTCCCGGCTGATCGACGAGCGCATCGGCGGCGACTGGCGCCGCCACCTCGAGCAGCTCGCGCCGCTGCGCGACCTGGCCGGCGACCCGGCGTTCGCCCGGCGCTTCCGCGACGCCAAGCTGGCGAACAAGCAGCGCCTGGCCAAATGGATCTCGGACAAGCTCGGCCTGGCGGTCGATCCGACCTCGCTGTTCGACGTGCAGGTCAAGCGCATCCACGAATACAAGCGCCAGCTGCTGAACGTGCTGCACGTGATCACCCGCTACAACCGCATCCTCGCCAATCCGCAGGCCGACTGGGTGCCGCGTACCGTGATCTTTTCAGGCAAGGCGGCGTCGGCTTATCACATGGCCAAGCAGATCATCAAGCTGGTCAACGACGTGGCCAAGGTGATCAACAATGATGCGCGCGTGGGCGGCAAGCTCAAGGTGGTGTTCATCCCGAACTACAGCGTCAGCCTGGCGGAGATCATCATTCCGGCGGCGGACCTGTCGGAACAGATTTCCACGGCGGGCACCGAAGCTTCGGGCACCGGCAACATGAAACTGGCCCTGAACGGCGCGCTGACCATCGGCACCCTCGACGGCGCCAACGTCGAGATGCGTGAAAGCGTCGGCCCGGACAACATCTTCATCTTCGGCAACACCACCGAAGAAGTCGACGCGCTGCGCGCCCAAGGCTATGACCCGCGCCGGATCATCGAGCAGAACGCCGAACTCAGGCAGGTGCTCGAGCAGATCCGCGACGGCCTGTTTTCGCCGGACGAGCCGGCGCGCTTCCAGGACGTCTACAAGGTCTTCGCGGAATGGGGCGACCACTACCTGCTGCTGGCCGATTACGCCAGCTATGTCGCGACGCAGGATGAGGTCGACCGCCTGTACCGCCAGCCGGACGAATGGACCCGCAAAGCCATCCTGAACGTGGCCGGCATGGGCATCTTCTCGTCCGACCGGACGATTGCCGAGTATGCCGAGCAGATCTGGAACGCGCGGCCGGTCGGGGTGTAAGCCCTACTCCTTGACGGCGCCGAACCAGGCGCCGTAGGGTGGCAGCGCGATGCGCGCGCCCGCGCGTGCGCCCGGGAGGCCGTGGCCCTGCATGTCTTCGGCAGCGGCGGCTTCAGGCCATTCGAATTCCACCTCCTTGTCCGACAGGTTGAACGCCGCCAGCACGGCCGGCATGCCGGTGACGGCGCGGCGCAGCGCCAGCACCGGTTCCGGCGCATCGAAGAAGGCAATGTCGCCGCGCCTGAGCTGCGCCTGGGTGCGGCGCCAGGCAATGAAGCGGCGCGCAAAGGCGAGCGGCGAATCGGGATCCTGCTCCTGCGTCGACACCGCCAGCGCCAGGTGTTCTTGCGGCACCGGCAGCCAGGACTTGCCCGTCGTGAAGCCGGCGCCAGGCCGGGACGTCCACGGCATCGGCGTGCGGCAGCCGTCGCGGCCCTTGAATTCGGGCCAGAAGGCGATGCCGTAGGGGTCCTGCAGCAATTCGTAGGGCACCTCGGCTTCCGGCAGCGCCAGCTCGTCGCCCTGGTACAGGCAGGGCGTGCCCCTGAGCGAACACTGCATGGCCAGCACCAGCTTGGCCAGCGCCGGCGGCGCGGGCAACCGAGTACCCCCGCCCCAGCGCGTCATCACGCGCACGCTGTCGTGATTCCCCACCGACCACGACGCCCAGCCGCCCTGTACGCGCGCCTCGAAGTCCTCAACGTGCTTGCGGATATGCGCCGCCGAGAAATCGGGCGTCAGCAGGCTGAAGCTGTAGGCCATGTGCAGCTTGTCGCCGCCCGAGGTGTACTCGGCCATCACGGCCAGCGCGTCGTCGGCGCCGACCTCGCCGATCGCGATCGCGCCGTATTCATCGAGCAGCTTGCGCACCTCGCGCAGGAAGGCGATGTTGTCCGGCTGGGTCTTGTCGTACAGGTGCGATTGCATGCCGTAGGGGTTGACCGCGGTCGTCAGGCCGGTACCGTGCGCCGCGGCCGGCGGATTGCTGCGCAGCTGGCGGTCATGGAAATAATAGTCGCAGGCATCCATGCGCACCCCATCCACCCCGCGTTCGAGCCAGAAGCGCAGCACGTCGAGCTGGGCCTGGCGCACGGCCGGGTTGTGGAAGTTCAGGTCGGGCTGGCTGGTCAAAAAATTGTGCAGGTAGTACTGGCGGCGCCGCGTATCCCACTGCCACGAGGAGCCGCCGAACACCGACAGCCAGTTGTTGGGCGGATTGCCATCCGGGAGCGGATCGGCCCAGACGTACCAGTCCGCCTTCGGGTTGTCGCGACTTAGACGGCTTTCAGCGAACCACGGATGCGCCTCGGCGCTGTGCGACATCACCTGGTCGATCATGATTTTCAAGCCCAGCTGGTGCGCTTTCACGATCAGCGCGTCGAAGTCGGCCAGCGTCCCGAACAGCGGGTCGACGTCGCAATAGTCCGAGATGTCGTAGCCGAAGTCCTTCATCGGCGACTTGAAGAACGGCGAGAGCCAGACGATGTCCACGTTCAAACTGGCGATGTAGTCGAGCCTGGCCGTGATGCCCGGCAAGTCGCCGACCCCGTCACCGTTCGTGTCGAGGTAGCTGCGCGGATAAACCTGGTAGATGATGGCTTCCCGCCACCAGGGGCTGGTTTCGCCGGCCGGGGTCTTGGTCATTCTGTATCCCATTAATCTTTTTGAAAATAAAGGATAGCACCTCGGGACATGGGGACGCCGCACCAGCCCGGATAGTCCGGTCACTTCGCGCCGCCGCCTGCAAGCACCAGCGTGCGCCGCCAGCCGCTCCCGGTTTTCTTCAAGGGGCCCAGCACGCTGCGCAAGCCGTCGATCCCTTGCTCGTAATGGGCGATCCAGTCGCATACGATCTCCGCATGGCGCCGGTGGTAGCGCGCCGCCTCGCCGCAAGCCTCCAGCTTGCCCAGCGCGTAGGCTTTCGTGGTGGCCGGCATGCGGTAGTAGGTAGCGGCCGCCCGTACCTCACTGGACAGCATGGATTTCGCCACCAGGTCGGCCAGTCCGCTCGCCAGGTCCTGGCCCTCCCCGGCGCCTTCCCGGCACAGGGCGGTGACGGCATCGGCCGTGAACGGCCCGGCGAACACCGACACCGCACGGAACAGCGTCTGTTCGGCCTTCGGCAGGTAGCCGTAGCTCCAGTCGAGCGCATCGGCGAGCGTGCGGTGGCGCGCCTGGACGCTTCGGCGGCCGCGCTCGAGCAGCTGGAAGCGGTCGCCGAGCCGCGCCGCCAGTTCGCGCGGGCCAAAGGCGTCGATGCGGGTGGCCGCCAGTTCGATCGCCAGCGCATTGCCCTCGAGCCGGCGGCAGACCTCGACCACGGCCTCGACGTCGGCGTCGGCCAGCGTGAAGCCTTCGGCCGCGGCGGCGGCGCGCTCGACAAACAGTTCGACCGCCGGGTAAGCCAGGGCTTGTGCGGCCTTGCTCACGGCGCCCGGCGCCGGCACCGCAAGCGCGGCCAGCCGATGCACGTGTTCGCCGTCCGCACGCAGGGGTTCACGGCTGGTGCAGAGGACCAGCACGCCGGGCGCCCCGGCCACGATCCGGCTGGCCAGCACCGCAGCGGTGTCGATCACGTGGTCGCAGCTGTCGAGCACGAGCAGCATGCGCGCGCCGCGCAGCGCAGCGGCCAGGGCCGCATCGGTCGCGCCCGCGCGCGGGCTCAGGCCGACGGCGGCCGCTACCGCGGCGGCCACGCGCTTCTGGTCCGCCGGCGCGGCCAGATCGGCAAAGCAAACCCGCATGCCGAAGTGCGAGGCACAGGACTCGGCCACCGCCAGCGCCACGATGGTCTTGCCGATGCCGCCCGGGCCGACGATGCTGACCAGGCGCCTTTGCCGCAGCAATGCCGTCAATGCGGCGACCGTGGCCGACCGGCCGACCGGCCGGCCCGCCGGATGCGGCAGGCCGGCTTTGCCGCCATCTGGCGCCGGCGCCGCCGGCCCGCCCGCCTGCACCGGCGCGACGAAACAATAGCCGCGGCCGCTGATCGTGGAAATATATTGCGACCCTTGCCCGGACTCGCCGAGTGCACGGCGCAAGGCCGCGACATGGACCTTCAGGTTGCCGTCATCGACGACGGTCTTGGGCCAGACCCGGGCGATCAGCTCGTGCTTGCCGACCGGTTCACCTGGACGGTCCAGCAGGGCGGCCAGGATGTCGATCGCACGGCCGCCGACGCGTTGCGGCGCGTCTCCGCAGAGCAGCATGCGGCGCGCCGGAATGAAGCGGAACGGGCCGAACCGGTACTCCATCGCTTCCGTGTTCCCATGGACTTCGTTGTTTGCCATAGGTCCTCCAACGGCTACGCCATTGCATCGATGCCGCCGCCCGCGTGATGGCCTCAGCCGCTCTGGCCGGCTGCGTCAACGCAATTTTCCGGCGACGGCGTCGCGGCCGCATCCCTCATTTTAGGTAGGCCATGGTGTTTTTTCAATTTATCGATACATCATCCTATGGCCGGGGTCCGGCGCCAGCGCGATACGGTCGTCGAATGATGTCCCCGCATGGTCCGTAACGGGCTGCGCCGGCCGCGTCCACGGCGCCGGCTGGTCGCCCAGGCTGCGGCCCAGCGCTTCCAGCGCCTGCGCCTGCGCCAGCACCTGCCGGGCTTGCGTCAGGAAGGCGCGGCCTTCGTGCGTCAGGCGGATGCGCCGGTGGATGCGCTCGAACAGGCGTAGCCCGAGCCGGTCTTCGAGTCCGGCGATCTGCCGGCTCAGCGGCGACTGCGATATGTGCAGGCGCGTGGCCGCGCGTCCGACGTGCTCTTCTTCGGCGACGGCGACGAAATACGAAAGTTGGCGAAGGTCCAGCATGCTCATCCCGCAAAGTGTCAGTTGATGCAAATTCGGTCTTGGACACGCACATGTGGCCACCCTAGACTTCTTCCATGAACCCGACTTTCACCGGCCGGCGTGGAGAACACATGAGCAGCGACTGCAAGGGCGCCACGGGCGGCGCCGTGGCGACTTACTTCGGGGTCCCGGCCAGCGATTTCGCGCCGTTGACCGGTACCCCGAAGTCTTTTTCCTGCGTCGCCGGATCGGGCAGGAAGCCCGATCGCGCTTTCCGCCCGGATCGCGCACATGCTCGCCTCCTGCATAAGGGTCATCCCTCGCCCGCTGCCCGTCCAGTAAGTTCGGGTAAATTTTGGTAAAGGCACGGGGAGCCTCCGGGAGGACCCATGAGCGAGCTCACCATTGCGCAGGACGTCGGCGCTCGCTGCGACGACGAACCGATCGAGGTCGTCCGCATTCGCTTGTCGAATCGCGGCCGGGCCATCGCGCTCCTGACCGAATTCCACAGCGCGGACCGGGTGGTGGCCAGCTGGGCGGCCATTCCCGGCTTCGGCCCGGTGGATTTCGAGATCACTTTCTTCGATGGGCGTGTCATGCGCGGCTGCTACGAATGCGCCGTCAAGGGCAAGGGTAAGGGCAAGGGCAAGGCCCCGCCCACGTTCAGCACCCACGTGCGCCGGTTGCTGCGTCCGCGGAGCCCGGAGCCGGTCCAGTCCCGCGAGGCCGCATGAGCCAGGACCGCAAGCACTTTCTTCAGTTCGACAGGATGATGTCGAGCTTGCGCCGCGCCAGCCCAAACGCCTGACGCAGTACCGCCATGTCGCCGATATGGTTCGCGAGCAGGAGGATCAACTGCGCGTCGACGATGCCGCGCTGGTCTTCGTCGAGGCCGGCATGCGCTTCTCCAAGCATGTCATAAAACGACCCGAAGTCGTCGATATTTTGTTTCAATTCCAACTGCGTATTCATAGATTTTTTCCTCGTTCCGGTTGCCGTGGGGCGATCGACAATGCGCGCGGCCCCGCCCTCAGGATCGAATGTCCGAGGCGGCTACGCCCACCTGCCGGTGCCCGCGCCGGCTCGTCCGGCATGCCGCCGACGCGCACGCTGCCCCGATACAGCGCAGGCGTCGTATTCAGTTGCCTGGAGAAGGTCATCCGCATTTGCGCCACGCTGTGAAATCCGCTGCGAAACGCAACGGTCTTCATGGGCAGCCCGGTTTCCTGCAATAATTTGCGCGCATAATCGACGCGGATCTGGTCGACAAACACCGACGGCGTGACATCCGAATGCCTTGCGAAGGCACGCGAAAACGTGCGCCGGCTCACGCCCATGGCATCGGCAATGTCTTCGATGCTCAGCGCTTCGCCAATATGGTCGGTCACGTATTTCAGCACTTTGCTGGCCAGCGACTCCTCTTCGGGCTCGACCGCGAGATAAGGGCTGTATTGCGATTGCCCCCCTTCGCGGCGCATGCTGACGATCAGCTGCTTCGCTATCCGCAATGCCGCCTCCTGGCCCCAATCTTCCGCGACCAGGGCCAGGCACAAGTCGATGCCCGAACTCACGCCGCCGCAGGTGAACAGGTTGTCGTCGCGCACGAAGATCCGGTCCGGCCTGACGACCAGCTTCGGGAACTGGTTTGCCAGCCGCTGCGTATGATCCCAGTGCGTCGTCACTTCCCGCCCGTCGAGCAGTCCGGTATGCGCCAGCATGAACACGCCATTGCACACGGCGCCGAAGCGGCGGGCGCCCTGCGCCTGCCCGCGCAGCCAGGCGACGAAGTCGGGTTCGGGCCGGTACTCGGGAAGCCTCGGCCCGCCGGCCACCAGCACCAGGTCGCTGGTCCCGTGCACATCGCGGTAGCCGGCATGCACCTTCAGTTCCAGGCCACTCGAGCAGGTGACGCCGTCAGGGCGCAGTCCCACCAGCGTCACCTCGTAGCGGTCCCGCTCGGGCAGGCACCGGTTCGCTTCGCTGAACACGTCCAACGGGCCCGCCACATCGAGCGCCTGTACCCCGTCCAGCACCACAAGACTGACTTTCATCGCTTGACTCCTCCTGTCATCCGGCGCGCAGAGATCAGCGGTAGCTCGGGTCCTGCCCCACGTAGACCATGACGCCGTGCGCATCGAGTTCCTTGGGCAGGATGGCGGACAGCGCCACCACTCCTTCGCCGTGGTTCACGCGGAAGGTCCAGGTAAATTGTTGGCCGCCCACGTTGAACGTGACGGTATCGCCGTCGGTCACATTGATGTACCGCGTGCGCGGCGTGATGTCGACCACGCGGGCGCCGGCGCTGGCCTGGGCGGCCACGCCGTAGTTCGCAGGATCGATGTTGTCTGCGCTGGCATTCAGGCTGGCGACGCCGGCGGCAAAGGCAAAAGCAACGGCGGCCAGGGTGTTCATGCGTGTCACGATGATGCTCCTTCTTGTTGGAAAACGATTCAAATTGTTGCCGCTGCTTGGCGCGGCCGGCCCATCCAGTGGATGAGGGCGGCGGCAATGCCCAGAGCGACCCCGAATGCGGCGATGCCGGACCAGCCGAAGCGCGCCATCAGCCAGCCGCTCACCGCGACGCCGACCGCGCCGCCGGCGAAGGTCGCCGTCATGTACAGGCTGTTGAGGCGGCCCTGTGCGCTGGGATCGACCGAGAAGGCCCGCGTCTGGTTCGAGACCAGGCCGGCCTGCACGCCGATATCGAGCACGATCACGCCCAGCACCAGCAGGACCAGCGAGGTTTCCGCACCGGCCAGCAACAGGTAGGACAGCGTGACGATGGCGATACTGCCGCCGATCACCTTGCGCGCACCGTGGCGGTCGGTGGCCCGGCCGGCCCCGGAGGCGGCCAGCGCGCCGGCCGCGCCGATGAGGCCGAAACCGCCGGCCCATGCACTGTCCAGGTGCCAGCGGCTGGTCGCCAGCAAGGCCGCCAGGTTGACCCAGAAGGCGTTGAAGCAGGCCCAGAGCAGCGCCTGCGCCATCATCGACGCGCGCAGCGGACGATGGTCGCGCACCAGTGGCCACAGCGACGCCAGGAGCCGGCCATACGACAGCTGGGTGGTCGGCACGCCACGCGGCAACAGCACGGACGCCGCGATCCAGACCGGGACCATGAATGCCGCTTCGACACCATAGACCGCGCGCCAGCCCCAGGCTGCGCCAATCACGCCGCTGATGGTGCGGCCGAGCAGGATGCCCACCATGATGCCGCTGACCACCGTGCCGACCGAGCGCCCACGTTCACTGGGCGCCGACATCACCGCGGCGAAGGGCACCAGTTGCTGCGGGACGCAGCTGAAGGCGCCCAGGCCGAACGACACCACGGCCAGGCTCACGGCGCCGCGCGTCAGGGCCGCCGCAATCGCAAGGCAGAACACCAGCACGATCTGCGCCAGCACCAGCTTGCGCCGGTCGTAGCGGTCGCCCAGCGGCAGCAGCAAGGCCAGGCCGGCCGCGAATCCGAGCAGCGCGGCGCCGGCAACCATGTCGACTGCCTGGAGGCCGACGTGCATGTCGGCCGCGATCAGCGGAAGGATCGGTTGGACGCAATAGAGATTGGTGATGACGGCGCCCGCGATAATGGCCATCATCACAATCCTGCCGCGCGACGCCACTGGCGGATTCGCGGGGGTACTCAATGTAGTGCTCACGGGATCTCCTCGATTTGGTAAACACAGTGTAGAAACTTGCGGCCCAAAAGAGAATCCCATAAGATTGAGAATCATTCTTCCAAATATTGAGAGTATCGATGGACCGACTCGAGGCGATGACGATCCTGCTGGCCGTGGTGGACGCCGGCAGCCTGTCGGCGGCGGCGCGCGAACTGGCGGTGCCGCTGCCCACCGTCAGCCGCAAGGTGGCGGAGCTCGAAGCCCACCTGGGCACGCGGCTGCTGCATCGCACGACGCGCCAGTTGTCCCTGACCGAAGCCGGCGCCGCCTACGTGGTCGCCTGCCGCCGCATCCTCGACGAGGTCGGCGAGGCCGAGCGCATCGCGAACGGCGAATACGCCGCGCCCAAGGGGGTGCTGGTCGTGACGGCGCCCATCGTGTTCGGACGCCTGCACCTGGTTCCCGTGGTCGCCGAATTCCTGCAGGCCTACCCGGAAATCGACATCAGGCTGATACTCACCGACCAGGTGGTTCACCTGATGGAAGAACAGGTCGACGTCGCGCTGCGCATCGGCCAGCTCCCCGACAGCACCCAGGTCGCCGTCGGCATCGGCGCGGTGCGGCGGATCGTGTGCGGCAGTCCCGCCTACCTCGCGAAGCGCGGCCTGCCCGCCGGGCCGGCGGATCTGGGCGCGCACAGCTGCATCAGCTTCGAAGTGCTCGAGTCCAGGCGCGCATGGGTCTTCGACAACGGCAAATCCGAAGTCTCGGTGGCGGTCCTGTCGCGCCTCGCGGTGAACACGGCGGAAGCGGCCATCACCGCCGCCATCCAGGACGTGGGCCTGGTGCGCGTACTGTCCTACCAGGTCGCCGAGGCGATCCGTACCGGGACGCTGCGCGCGGTCCTCGAGGACTACGAGTCGGGGCCGATTCCGGTCAACCTGGTGCACAAGGGCCAGGCGCCGCTGCCGCGCAAGCTGCGCGCCTTCCTCGACTTCGTTGCGCCAAGGCTGCGCGCACGCATCGCCTGATCCTCAGCGGCTTTGCGCCGCATCCCTGAGCGCCGCATACGCTTCCACCAGCTGCCCCAGGCTGAAGGCGCGGTTCAGGCCGCTCGGGTTCGGCAGTATCCATACGCGCGTGGCCTCCAGGCGCCCCGGCTGTTCACCCCAATCGGCATGCTTGCGGCCGGTGATGCCCAGGTAGGCCGCCTTGCCCAGGAAAGCCAGGAAGCGCGGCTGATACAGGCGCAGCTTGCCCAGCAGCGCCGGCGCCGCGTGCGCGTACTCCTTGCCATCGACCTCATCCGCACGGCGTGTCGGCCGGCCGGCGGCGGCCGTCAAGCCGAGACCATAGCCCAGCACGGTCCTGTCGTCCTGCGGCGCGACCTGGTGCGGCGTGAAGCCGGCCAGGTGCAGCACGGGCCAGAACCGGTTGCCGCGGCCCAGGAAGTGGTGGCCCGCCGCCGCCGCGTCCAGGCCGGGGTTGAGTCCACAGAAGACCACCCGCAGGCCGTGATCGAGGATATCGGGCAAGGACTGCCCTGGCGGGATTTCCGACATGTGCAAAAGCGCTCCGCAAAACGTCAACAAGGTCCAAAGATACACGGACAACAACGCCGTTTACACCCCCTGTCCCGAAAACGCCCTGGATCGGCCATTTCCTGGCCTAAATGCGCATTTCCTTCAGTCATCTCCATACCCATACTTTCGTTATCGATGCGGCCGATGCCGCGATAGCAGAAAACTGGAGGATGTATGCGCAACACAAGCATCTACCGCGCCGCCGCGCTGGTCGGCACGGTAGTCCTGGCCGCGGGCTGCGCCAGCACCGGCGGACTGAAGCCGCAGGCGCGGCTGCAGCACGCCGACGAATTCCAGGCCCATGCCACGCTGAGCCATGTGCACGTGACGCCGGCAGCCTGGCCGGCGCACGACTGGTGGCGGCGCTACGGCGATCCACAACTGGACCGGCTGCTCGACGAAGCGCTGGCCTCCAGCCCGGGCATGCGCGCCGCGGCTGCGCGCATGCGCGAGGCCGGC
>Ga0308169_10003295_pt1 | contig 15875 bp, 21 predicted proteins | sample PhyBR1_2_FD_202139 | JGI IMG/M metagenome (GOLD analysis project Ga0308169, IMG submission 202139) | Phyllosphere microbial communities from UC Gill Tract Community Farm, Albany, California, United States - DLSLSB.R1 | ecosystem: Host-associated > Plants > Phyllosphere > Unclassified | place... | reverse complement strand
AGAGGATCCGGGACGAGGAGGCGCGGGGGGTGGGGGAGGGGGAACGTTGTTTCCTCTTGGAGGTGCCATGGGCGGTGGAGGTGGAGGGGGGATCGAGGATGTAGCTGTAGACGTGGGTCGGCCGGGAGGAGGTGGGGGTGGAGGGGGTGCCGATGGTGCAGCGACGGACGTGGGCCGGGCGGAGCGTGATGCAGGTGGAGGAGGGGCGGGCTTTCGACGTGATGTTGGAGCGGGCGGTGGTGCGCGCTTCGCCGGCTCCGTGACCTGTTCGTCAGACATGTCCTTACGAGATATCTTGGAGCAGGTCATGATGGTGTAGCTGGACACAGGACCCACCTTGTCGATACCCCCCGACTGCTGCACGAAATCCTTGATGAACTGCTCGTTGTTTCGGATATCCCGCTCGCTGAACCCTTTGGCGGATAGCTGCTCTAGGAGAGCCTGCCATGATGGGTCCACGCCCGACGATGAGAATCCCTTCTCGGAGTCGTAGCCCATGTGCGCGACGTGCTTGAACGAGCCAGCGGACTGGGGTCAGTGTCAGTCATATCGAGCGACCCCGCCAAGTGACCAGCTCAATCGAGTGCGAGGCGCAGATGTGAACGTGAGGGATGTGACCTATGTGACCTACCGGACCCGAAATGAGCGATTTGTCGATCTTGCCCGCCGCCGCTTTCTTGCTCTTCTTCGTCGGTGTAGCCTTCTCCTTCTTGTCCTCCTTCACTTTGGCTGTACATCAGCGCGAGCCCACCCCCTGCCGAACCGAATCTGCTTATACTCACTGGCATATTTGGACCTGTTCGCAACCTTCTTGTAGAAGTCGTGCGCCTCTCCCTCAGACGCAAAGACAAAGGCGACCGAGCAAGTCTGCGATCAGCGCGGTTTCCCCTACAAGTCATGATCGTCGCGGGCTATCACTCACATCCGCCTGCCAAGTGTGAAAGAAGGTCTTTTCCTGGTTGTACTCGATCTCATTCGGCAGCTCATGCTCCCACACCACTCCGCGGAAGGACTACCATGAGCTCGGGGACCCGACTGGCCGGCTTCTGGAAGCTCACTCCAAGATCAACGACCCGGAACCATAAGCCGCCTTTGGCTTTATCTGCGCAGAAGACCAACGCTCCTTCCGCTCCGGCGTATCGCCATCTGGAGTCAGCGAGGCTGGGGCCAGGCAGAGCGTGGTGGGGTTGGCGGCTGGTAGCTGAAGATCGACCCGCCAACTCACGTTGATGATCCCTCTTTAGCCTGGTATACCCTTGCGACTGCCGCAGTTACGATCTTGTTGGTCGAGCTGGAAGTCGGGATTGCTTTCTTGATCTTCGCTTTGTCGTCCGACGTGAGGATGGAGTGGGACGGCATCTTGGTGACAGACGCTGCACGCCTCGATCTGGCACAGTCAGTTGGGTGGTGTCACAATCGAGATGGATGTGTTGCGCAATGAGTGGAACAACAAAAACCACAACGAGCAGGCGGACGACAGTGAAGGAAGGCGGTGATGGCGATGACGCGGGTTCAAAACAGTCGCAATGTGGCGCACCAACACTGACCCCCACGATGGTCATCCTTCGACCAGCGCCCCAACGAGCTTCATAATGCTGATGTCAAGTGCAAGATGGGACCCACAGAGACGCAGCTTACGTTCCGTTCAGTGTGGCCGGTATGCGGAGGGGAACAAGCAATACGAAGGTGTGATGGGCGTGAGCCCATACGCATCGCCTGAGTGGGCTACTTAAGACGCTTGCGCGGTCCCAACGCAGAGAGGGGATCCAGTATGACTTGTTCTGGCCAGCCATGTCTTCTCAATCCTACTCACGGTCGGTGGGTGTTCATGCATGACATCGTTGTGGTGCTGCCGGCCATCACTCAGGCCTAGCTACGGCTCGTGCCGCTACGCCGAGGCCGATCGGGTGTCGGGTTTAGCCGATGACACCATGCGCAACCACCACTGACCCCTCGTCTAGTCAACTATATATACATCACAATCACGCCTTCTCCATCGCCTGTCATACCCGCACCATGCCCCTACACCCCCGCCGTCCTCTCAAAGAGGACGTTGCCTCTCTCTTGCCCACTTCGTCGGCCGATGACGAGCCGCCGAAGAAGCGCAAGCCAGCTCTCAAGCTATCTCTCTCCACCCCGCTCCTCGCCCTCTTCTCCCTGCTCGCCTTCCTGAGCTATCACAACAACGCCTTCGATTTCCCTTTCCCGGGCAGGCCGGAACCGCCAGTACCGGGACACGTCAAGGAGGGAATTGAGCGGTGCAAGGCTATCAGCCGTCCCAACCCGCACTTTGATCGGTATGACCACTCCCGAAAGGAGAGTGATCGGTACGCGAAGGGCACGCCGGGCGTGTGGCTCCGCAACGGAACGATCTGGACGGGAGAGAAGGGTGGAGAGGAGGTCTTGAAGGGCTGGGATATCCTGCTTGATGGTGGAGTGGTGAGGGAGCTCAGGAAGGGCGGAAAGGAGGGGAAGGACGCTATCAAAGGCGATTACGAGGAGGTGCAACTCGATGGCGCATGGGTGACACCGGGTGAGTACAGGCTTCGCTAGCGAATCCGGAGGTCAGGTCATCGGGGCGTTCGCATTGCTGACGCCAGGTATTGTCGACATGCACTCGCACCTCGGCGTTGACTCGGCACCCGAGCTGCGCGGCAGCGACGACACCAACTCGCTCAAGGGGTCCGTACAGCCCTGGCTGCGCTCGCTGGACGGTCTCGACACGCACGACGAGGCATACAATGGCAGTATCGCAGGTGGTATCACCACCATGCTCGTCCTGCCCGGCTCGGCAAGTACGTATTCGTACATGCCTATCATCCGGTCATATCGCTTACCGCAGACGCGATCGGGGGTCAGGCCTTCCCGTTCAAGCCCCGACAGACCACCGAAAATACCCCTCAGTCGATGCTCGTCCAGCCGGCGTTCGAGCTGCAGAATGGCTCGTGGCACCGCACGCATGCCTGGCGGCACATCAAGCATGCCTGCGGAGAGAACCCGTCGAGGGTGTACTCCCAGACCCGTCTTGACACGGCTTGGGACTTCCGACGCGCCTACAATGAGGGCAAAAAGCTCAAGGAGAGGCAGGACAGGTGGTGTGAGGACCCGAAGGCGCAGTCTGAGCCGTTCCCCGAGGACCTGCAATGGGAGGTGCTGGCGGATGTGATCCGGGGCAACGTTAAAGTCAATGCCCACTGCTACCAGACCGACGGTATGTCGGGGGTGATATCCGAGGTTCGGCATGGATGCTGACGCCAGACCTGACGGACCTCGTGCGCATCTCGAACGAGTTCCAGTTCCCCATCGCCGCATTCCACCACGCACACGAAGCATACCTCGTCCCGGACCTGCTGAAGTCGGTGTACGGCGGAGTGCCGCCCACGGTCGCCATCTTCGCGACGAACGCGCGATACAAGAAGGAAGCGTACCGCGGATCCGAGTTTGCCGCCAAGGTCCTGACCGAGGCCGGGCTGGACGTGGCCTTCAAGTCGGACCACCCCGTCCTCAACTCGCGGTACCTCCCCTTCGAGGCGGCCCAGGGACACCACTACGGCCTCAACTACTCCAAGGCGCTCAGCTCCATCACAACTATCCCTGCAAAGAGTATCGGCCTGGACCACCGGCTCGGATACGTCCGGGAGGGATACGATGCCGATATTGTTGTTTGGGACAGCTTCCCGCTCAACCTCGGCGCGACGCCCAAGCAGACGTACATTGACGGGATCAAGCAGATTTTGCATGTGTATAATGTCGATAAACCGGCCGCAGCGCAGGATATCAGCCCTGCGGGTGAATGGGACGAAGAGGCAAAGGAGGCTGTTGTGACGCGCGGTGATCCCGATCTGCGCGCGAAGAAGAGGAGCGGCAACGTCATCTTCACGAACGTGAAGGACTGGTTCGGACCGGAACTACTTGGCGCGGCCAATGTCAAGGAGCTTGGAAACGGTACGGTCGTGGTGCGCGACGGTGGTGTCGCTTGTGTCACCGATGAGGCGGATGGATGCGCGGCGTTTGTGCCGCTTGACGAGGGTATGGACGACTTCGAGATTGTCGATCTGGATGGAGGGTCTATCGGTCCTGGACTGGTCAGCGTCGGCAGCTGGCTGGGTCTGAAGGAGATTGACCAGGAGAAGTCCACCTCGGATGGAGTGAGTTCATTAGCCCCGCGTGGTCTGGCATCAGCTCACGCCAGGTCGCGTACGACCCGCTGTCCGACTCGTCGGAGTACACGGATGGTCTTCTCGTGCACGCCGTGGACGGTGCCGCCTTCGACGGCAAGGACACCCTGTACGATCCCGAAACGCGGTATTAGCACGTCGCTGACAGCAGCTTGGCCTATCGATCTGGAGTCACTACGGCTGTTACATCTCCCCTCTCCTCTTCCGCATCGCTCTTCTCCGGCCTGTCTTACGCTTGGTCTACAAGCGCCTATCACGCCCTCGAACCGCACGCGATTCTCTCACACAAAGCTGCTCTTCACATTTCGTTGACGAACGCCAAGACGTCCATTTCAACCAAGCTCGCCGTCCTGCGCAAACTGCTCCAGTCGGGCAGTGACGAAGAGGACGACTCAGAGATCGTCAAGGAGGTCAAGGCCGTCAAGCGGGGTGAGAGGCGGCTGGTCGTGGAGGTGGACAAGGCCGACGTGATTGCTAGTCTTGTGCGGCTCAAACGGGACGTCGCGCCTGGAGCGAGAATTACGATCTTGGGTGGAGCGGAGAGCTGGATCGTGGGTCCACCACAAAACTCGGTGGGCGTGAGCTGATCAAAGATCGCGGACGAGCTTGCGAAAGAGGATATCGGCGTGATCATCACTCCCGCGCGCTCGTTCCCAGCCGATTGGGACTCGAGGCGGATCATCCCTGGACCTCCCTTGTCTGAGCAGACTCTAGCGTCGTACCTTGCTTCCCGTGGTGTGGTGCGTGGAGATGAAGCCTGACGGGTGTCAGCGCTGACAAGCAGAAGGTCGGGCTGGGCCACCCGGAAGCCTGGGAGACGCGCAACATCCGGCTCGAAGCGGCGTGGACGTATGTCAACGGCGGATTCAGCAAGGAAGAAGCTATCGCCCTGGTCAGCTCGAATTTGCTGGAGCTGTTGGGCGTTCACGATGGTCAGCAGGAGGCGCAGAATGTGGGAGGGCAGACCGGGTGGGTCGCGTGGCAGGGTGATTGGTTTGGCATGAGTGGGCGGGTGAAGGCGGTGCAGAGTCCGCAGGATGGCAAGATCGACCTCTTCTGAGCGACCACGCAGCCAGCGCTTGAATAAAACACGGGCCCTTGCGTCGCGTGTGCCTAAAAGCGCACAGCAGGTGCGAACTGGGGGAAGATGTAGCTGGACCAACAACGGAACAAAATGCATTGAAGTTGAAAGCGCTATGTTCTATTGAAGCATTTTTTCGCGCGGAAAATTGCCCCGAAAAGGGATTTGCTACATTACCTGAGAGACTTTCCACCTCACCACCAGTCCGCGTCTCTCGCGGTTGTCGTGGCGTGAACGACGCAGTACCATACTCTCCTCCTCGAGCGCCATCCGTGTCCGTACTGCCACCACATGAACACATCTCTCGCGCTCACTTCGGACCCTTCCTCGTTCACACCGCCGCCTCCCAGATCATGCAGCACTCCGCGATCATTGAGCCCTCCGTCCATGCAGGGGCCATCTCCTCGGCGTGTGGCAAAATTCGTTCGCACCACCGCCTCCTCCACGGGCCCCACCAAGTCCTCGTCTAGCGCAATCCAGAGCTGACTCGCACTCCCCACACCGGTGGGGTTCGCCCGCCACCGGGCGAGGAGATCGAGCTTCCATCGATGTAGACTATGAAGCGTCATCAGTCGCCACACATCACTGGGCAAATGGATGATACGCATGAGAGCGCAGGTGCGAGTGAGGGACAACAGGTCAGAGATGGACTCGGGCGAGAGAAGCTTCGCCTTGTTGTTCTTCGCGCCGGTGAGGGACGTACTTGACCACTTTGACGAAGATGGGTCGGGGAGGTGCAGGAGGTGCAGGGCTATTTGGGTGTGGATGTGTTCGGGCAGGGCGAGAAAGGGGGATGTTTGGGTGGGGCGGACGCGGAGAGGGGGAGTGGCGGTGAGTGGCGGGTTGAGCAGTGGGGCTGGTTCGGGCGGGTCAACGTGGGAAGGGTCAATCAGATCGAGCTGGCGTCAGTGACCTACAAAGCTCTTCTCTAGACCGTCTAGAGCCTGATCCGGCTGTTTAGGACCAGTGATGAGGGTGTCGCAGGGTGACATTTTCTCCAAATTCACGCCCACTCACCGGTCCAAGATGCCCGCCACTCTCCCTAAACCTTTCCCTCTGACTCCCTGTCCCGCCCCAGTAGCCAACCCACCCGCGGCGGTCCGCCGTCTGCCCAAAGGCCCTCTCCACCACGATCATCACTCTGGACCCACGGGCCGTACCCCACCCATTTGGGCAGACTCCATCCTAGCATCATGTTCTCTTCATAAGAGAAGCCAGTGTTGAACATCGACCGGCGGATCGTCGCTTGAACCTTGGTCAGGCAGTAGTGGTGGATCGGTATACACCGGCTGTTGGTCTGTGCGGGAGTGGGCACCGGGATTGAGAGGCCAATGACGGGCGGGAGGGGGTCAGGGATGGGCTGCGCAGTGACGGTGGAGTGGGTCTGGATCCCGGGAGAAGGGGGCGGGTGGATCGTATAAGTTGTGCAGAGGCCGGTGGTCACTTTGAGGACGTGCCATTCATGTAGCCATGATCGCGTTGAGGTCCCTTGGGCTTGGGCGCGTAGCTCTGGCCCAGGAGCTGGAGCAAAGCTACCAGTTGAGTCGGTGTCGCCCAATGGCGTTGCATCCCCACCGCCTGGGGGAGGCGGCTCCACGTCCGCGCGCGGGAGGCCACACGGCGCAGCGCAGATGGCGCAGAACAGAGGCGCGTGAAGAGACATGGGCTTGCGTTTTCCAGTGATACCTGCCCCCGCCTTGATGTTCTCTTTGCGGTCCCCTGCCTATCTCGCAATCTTCGCGATGGCGGCCCCGACAAAATCTGAGCAAGCTGCAATCGCGTGTGATGCTCGAAGGAACACCGTCTGGACCCTGCTCAAGAGGGACACAGCTTGAGTGAAGATAGGCTGACAGAGCTTGGCTGTTCCTTTGCAGGGCTCCTCCGTGCCGCGGGTCATCCCGAAAGGATCATACTGTGTGACATCCTTTCACGATATGTCTATCCAGCGGCGAGCGCCCCTCCCTTCTCCTTTTCCCCGTGCACTTTGGTCGGCCGAACGCCAGCGATCTTCGCAATGACGAGTCAGATGTACTTGTATGGCTCGTAGGCCGACTTCGTGGCTCCTAAACTGGCCCGGGGGAGCTCGCGTAGGTCGGTCTCGCCATATTTCACACAGGTCAAAGCTTCAAACCCTACACCTGCTCGCCAGCGTGGTGTATCCCATGCATTAGACCATGACTTATCGTTTGTTCCCCATGCCCAGACGCCCATACACATTCGAACCCGTCCTCTCCGGTTCATTCTATCTTACAACCATAGATCACCTACTCCTCATCAGATTCACCTTCAGCCGCCACGGCCCCCACCCTCGCACCGGTGTTCGAGTCCCGCAAAGCGAGCGGCACCCTCTCCACCGATGCACCGGCCTTGCCCGCCAACTTCGCAAGTAAAACCTCGGTCGATCCCTTGACGGGCGTGCTGACGTCTTTACGCTCGCCGTGCGCAGGGCGGGAACTCGCCGAGAACTCCATCAGGTCCGTCCCTTCCGACTGTCCAGGCGCGGCAGTGTCAGTCAGTTTGTTTGCCGTGATCGGGGCACCGGTCGTCGATGCCGCTCCGGCTTGACCAATCTTCGTGGTCACTCCAACCAGCACCTCGTCATCGGCCTCAAGCTCCTCTTCTCCATCCACAGCCGCGGTCGGGGCCACCACCACCGTCTGCTTCGACGTGAAGCGGGACGACGCGCTGCAGCCATCCTCATCGTATCGCGAGCGGCTCAAACGTCGAGCGGCACTGAGGAATGGACTTGGTATATCTTGCGGCGAGGGAACGTGCACCAGCTTAGATTCGGAGTCGGCAACGGGCGACATAAACGACTCGGATGAATAAGTTGGTGGGTCCGACGCGGTAGCGTAGGAGAGCGCCCTACCGGCCGACGAGGAAATACGGCGACGGGCAACGGACGCGGGTGTTGCGGGAGGGGAGTCTTGTAAGGCAATGGTGAGTACCGGCGAGACTGTCCGCGGCTGGGACACGGCCAGAGGGGACGGTATCGATGGGGACGATCGCAGACTCGATGGGCGCATGGTGGTCGTTGGGCTTTGCAGTGTGTCCCGCGGGATCGGTATCGAGGTGATTCGTTCGGGCTCGGTGTTTGGATCTTCAGCGGCACGGACAGTCGCGGTAACGTTCGCCGCATCGTGCGTGTCACAGTCGTCAGTAGCCGAGTCACGCCCATCATGACGAGCTGAGACGCCAGCGTTCTCGTCCACGACAGGTTGCGCTCCGCGTGAAACATCGGTTGTCTCATGGTTGCCGACGTCTTGAATGATCGGATGCGGTTCTTCCTGCTTGGGAAACTCCTCGTCGTCCTCACCGTGCTCCTCGGCGGCCTTTACGTCTGCGCCAAGCTCCTCAACCTCCTCAACCTCCTCCTCTTCCTCATGAGCCTTGACATCCATCTCTTCGGGCAGCAGGATCTGCTTGGCCAACGGACTCCTCGGCAGCGGAATATCTCTCGGAGCCATCTTGGCCTTCTCACCCGGACTAAGCGGCAACGGCACACTCTCGGGCTTAGGTCGGCTCGTCGCCGTCGTCGAGATTTTCAAAGTCGGTTTTCCGCCCGGTCGTCCCGCCGTTCCCGTAGTCGCAGCAGTCGCCTTGTCTCTGGCCTTGACTGGCTTGAACGACGGCAAAGGCGCCTTTCGGCGGATCTTAGCGGCCCCGGCAATCACAGCCGTTGCACTGGACGCAGCGGGCGCCGTTGTCCCCGCTGTAGTTGAGGTGGCTCCAGAGGTGATTGGTCTGTTTGTCCGAGCTGGTGGCTTCGTGACAGCAGCAGCGACGGGTGCTTTGGGCTTCGCATCCGGCTTGCTCTCGGGTCTGGCCTTCGGCACAGCAGGCTTGTGCGTCTCCTTCGGCGGTCTCGAAGTCGTCGAGGCGGAATTCGTGGACGCGGCCGAGACGGATCGAGCCATGACGGCAGGGGCAGTGCTGCCCTTTCCGGAGACGCCCATAGGAGGTGGGTTCATCTTTGCGTTGACTGACGGTTTTGTCACAGCGGGCCCTGAGGCCGGGGCCCGGGCGACATGCCGCGGGAGGGGCTTCGTTGGGTTCGCGGTCGGGGCGGCCGAGGACGACGCGGCTGTTTTCGTCCTTGTGATTGTGTCCGCCTTTACCTCCTTGTCCGAACCGACACGCACCGTGGCCACCGGCGCAGACGGGACGGGCGGCTTGGTTGCAGCTTTGCTCGCGCCCGAAGTGGGCTTAAACGGTTTCCGCTCGTTCGCCGGCCGGCGGACGATGGGCGGAAGGGCAGGTTTGCGTGGCAAGGCAGCCTTGCGAGCGGCGGTGGATGCTGTGGTGGCTGTCAGGTTATGCCCTGTGCGCGAGACGACACGCGGTCGGGGCGGTGCTTCTTTCGGGTACGGCGCCGGCGGCGGTCGAAGAGGCGCAGCAGTGGTAGCTGGCTCCGGCTCGTCCTCGGGCATCGTTATGGTCGATCTGGCGGGCGAAGAAGGAAGCGGGACCTCTCTCGCAGCTTCGAGATGCTCCCCGTCATCTGCGGGAGGGCCTTGCTCGTCGCCGTGTGCTTCCTGGTGGGCGGGATGTTGATCTTGCGTTTCCTCGTCCAAATGTTCCCGATCCGCCTCCTGGAGTTCTTTGTTTTGATTGGCCGTCGCTCCGTCCACCGGTTCCACGTTCGGTGCAGCACCCGCATGCTGTGGTCCTGCAGCCAAGATTGCCGTTGCACCGGTGTGATCAGCCACTGGAGGCTCGGCTTCACCGCCCTTCCGTGCAAGCCTGTCCTCGGTATCGCTCTCCAGATCGACCACAATTGAGGTCATGGCGTGATCATCGTGATCTTCCTCCTCTTCATCCGCCTCCTCCTGCTCCGTGGTGTGGATCGACTTTTGATCCGCCTCGTCCGCTGCAGGAATCTCTTCCCGATCTTCTTCACCAGCATCCGCCAGGTCCGCCCGGCTCGGCACAACCGTCACATCCATGACCGTCAAGTCCGCCAGCTGCTGACCACTCGACACCCTCCGCAGATCATCGTTTCTATCCATCTCCCTCTGCACATCCCTCCGTCCATCCACAGACCGCGCAAGGACAGGCAACAGCGGCGAGTCCGCAGCTGCCGTACTCGTTTTGCCGCCAACTTTTGTACCGCTCGAGAGCGTCTCGATCGGTATGCGCCTCTGGCCCAATATGAGACTGCCCGGCGGGGTGCTCGATCCCATGGCGGAGCTGGGTCGGGGCGGTAGAGGCGATCCGGCCGGGCTGTTCACTCTGATCTCCTCCTCGAGCGCTTCCACCCGCTTCTTCACGGATCGAGCACCCTTCAGCACCGCCGCTAGATCGTTATGCGATACAGACGCAGGCGGGTGCGTTGGGCGTTGTGGACCCGCCAGCGGGTTTTGCGAGGAGGGGTACGGGGCCGTGACGACACGCCGAGCGGGACCGAGGCGGGGTGGAGCGCGTTCAGGCGCGGGGAGGCGAATGGGGCCGCGCAGCACCGACGGGCCCGCGTGAGAGGGGTTGAACAGGTCGTCTTCTGCGGGCGGGGCTCGAAATCCACGCGAAGGTGGAGGGAAACGGCGCATAGGGCCGGCGAGTGCGTCTTCGACGGCGGAAGTCGATTGGGAAGTGGTGAATTGAGGGCGTTGGGGTTTGCTCCAGATCTCCTTGTCGGGGAGCCGGTGTGTGGAAGATGATGCGTGGTGTGATGTAGGGCGCGAGGGCTGGCCAAGACCGAGGCCGACCGTTTCGGGTCGGGTCGTATGTGATCTGCTCAAGATTGGCTGAAGGGTTTTATCCTTCGTGGGACTGGTAGGCGCCGATGAAGCGGGAGCAGCGCGGCGCGCCGGCGGCACATCGATAGGTCGGGCTTGGGTCGTCGATTTGACGCGGACATGACCATTTCGAATTGCCTGTGGTACACCAAGTGGACCGTGGTGTTGTGTTGACGATGAGGCGGATGCGGATGCGGGCGCAGACGCAGATGATAATGAGACGGCCGCTGGCGCTGTTCTATGCGGAACGGCTGGGGGTGCCATGCTCGTTTTCACCGCGGCTGTTCCCTTTCCAGCAGCTGTAGCATCTGACTTGATGTCCAGCCGGCGCCTAGTTGTGGGCGACAATGGAGCAGCGAACCTGTCTTCAGCCACAAGTCAAGGAAAGTCAACGCCGACCCACTCGTCCACTCGTTCAGGCCACTGCTCGGCAAACAACCCCCACATGACCTTGCCCGTCGCGCGCACCTCCGCGTCCTTGTCCCCGCCCATCCGCCGTATCCCGTCCTCCAGCCACCGGACGCCTTTCTCACCCCAGACTTCGATCGACCACTGCTGAACGGCCTTGACCATCGCCGCCGCGCACCCCCGTCGACACGTCGGCGCATCGTTTTCCAGTCCTTTCTTGAGCTCGTATATGATAGAGACGACAGGGCAGTTGGCGATGATTTCGCCAAGACAATGTTCAGCCCGGCGTATGAAGACTTTGTTTGGCCGACCGAGGAGCTTTATTATCGGATCGAGGTACAGCGGAACCAGCGGGGCGAACGAGGTGTTGAGACGAGGGGCGAAGGACGTGAGGAGGTCGATCGTTGTCCCGGATAGCTTGCCCTTATCCGACAGCATCTGCAGTCAGTGTGGTGTACCTTCAGGGATTATAGGTGTCCACGACGAGTGGGCTGCACGTGCGCGCAAGGGTGATCCGCCCACAGCTGCCCGAGCAACTCACGTAGCTGACGAGCTGCAGACCCGCATGGTGCTTCCCTACACCTTCCACAAAGTTCGCATGCTTGTATCCTCCTCCTTTGACCACCGCAGTGAAACGGACGATGCCTCTATCCACCTTCTCCCAAGTATGCTCGCCTTCGCCGAGATCCAAAGCCGCCTGTAACGTCTCGAACTCGGCCTGCAGCACTTGCGGCGTTGGACACTGCGGTGAGCCTAAGCGTTGCTCTCATGACACCAAGGCTGCTCACTGGTATCTTCGCATCCTTGTCCGGCGCTCGGCCCATCTTGCCGATTCCACCGCTTTACGTCGGGAAGAATGTTATCCAAGGGTTGAGTGATATATATATGAGGCGAGAAATAACTCGCGCGAGCGTTCGTTGTTGACACGAGCGGGTTGCTCGCGTGGGAGTCACGTGACGTGGGTCGGGGGACGTGACCGTCCTCTTACCTGGGTCTTACCGCCTCTCGTCATTCAAAGCGTGAGCTTGTATCTCTGTGTAGCAGCTAGCTCACGAAGTGACTAAATCCATGCGCAGGTGCATACATCTCCGAAGCGAGGGGCATAAAGAGGAGTCTTGCTATGAGCGAGCAGGGTGGGCCCCCATGCAGAACCGGCCAAATTGATCCCGCCATCCTCCACTCTAAAGTCCACTTCCTGCTTCCATCTAGACATGGTTCTTCACTAGCCCGCACCGATCATCGACCTTAAACCTCACACCGCTATTGCATAGAGTCCATCTCCGCCATGCGCATCGCCATCCAAGGATGCTCGCACGGCTCCCTGTCGGCGATCTACGACACCGTTGCCCAGTATACCGCCCGAACCTCACACCAGGTCGACCTCCTTCTGCTGTGCGGGGACTTTCAAGCCCTACGCAGTGCGCATGACTTCGCTTCGCTGGCCGTGCCTCCAAAGTACCAGTCCCTGGGAACGTTCCACCAGTATTACTCGGGCGAGCGGGTTGCGCCGGTGCTGACGATCGTCATTGGGGGTAATCACGAGGCGAGCAATTACATGTGGGAGCTGTATCATGGTGGTTGGCTTGCGCCGGGGATTTGGTACCTCGGTGCGGCCGGCTCTGTCAACGTCGGAGGATGGAGGATTGTGGGTGCCAGCGGAATTTACAAGGACCACGATTATAAGAAGGGTGCGTGAGCTGTCCGATGTGACGTCTGGTCGTGCAGTGATTGGAGTGAAGGTGCAAGCTGAGCTGACCGTAGGCCACTTTGAGACGGTGCCATATAACAACTCGACACTGAGAAGCGTGTACCATATACGCCAGTACGACGTCGAGCGGCTCAAGCTGGCAAGTAGACCGCCCGTGTATAGCAATTGCCAGTCTGATGGCAGTTGTCAAAGAAGGCGAATACGATTGTCCTCTCGCACGACTGGCCCACGACAATACCGAAGTACGGAGACACTTCATCCCTCCTTCGGCGGAAACCGTTCTTCGCGCAAGAAGTCAACTCGAATACCCTCGGCTCGCCGCCGCTGCTCGAGCTGATGAAGGAGATCCAGGCCGAGTACTGGTTCTCGGCGCACCTTCACGTGAAGTTCGCAGCGGTGTACGAGCATGCCTCGGCGGGATCTGCGGGCCTGGCGAGGAGTGACGTGCGACAAGGGTCAAGGACGGAGGGACCCGCTGCGAACCCGGACGAAATTGCGATCGAGGATGACTTCGATAATGAGGCAGTTCAAGGTCCCCCGGCGACGGTAGAGAACCCCGATGAGATCGCTATAGATGATGATGATTTTGACGAAGAGCCCGTCGCTTCGGCGTCGGGTACTTCCACGACCGCAGCGACGGGGACAGGCAATCCCGACGAGATTGCAATTGGGGACGATTTCGACGATGGGGAGGAACAGATTGTATACCAGCCAAGACCGGTGGAGGACCAGACGGACGGGCTGGAGAGCGAACAGGTCTCCTCGAGCGAGGTGGAGGAAGCATTGAAAGTCGATGAGAGCGCGGATCTGGTGGAGGAGGCGCGGAAAGACGGACTCTCGGAGGCCGCGGAAGGCATCATCGGATCGACATCATCAGGCCCCTCGACCATCATTGAGCCTCAGCCACAGGTGCGTGTCTTGGACCCCACCATATGCGAGTCAAGCTCACATAAAGGCCGCTGGCACGTCTTCCTCGTCCGAGGGCGTGACGAGGTTCCTTGCCCTGGATAAATGCGGTCCAGGCAAAGACTTCATTCAGGTCGGCTCCTCAGTTTTAGCTATAAGGCGAGAGCTGACAACAGTTCATCGAGATACCCTCGCCCCCCGGCCACAAAGACCAACCGGTCAAACTCACATACGACCCCGAGTGGCTCGCCATCACGCGCGCAACGCACTCGTACCTCTCACTAAAGGTCTATCAAAACCCATTACCACCAAAAGCAGAGCTGGAACGGCTTGTCGACGTTGAACGGAAACGGATACGAGAGGAAGGGCTCTTGGTTCCGAAGGTGGGAGTGGAGGGAGAAGACGTCGAGCTAGTATGGGACGAGGGGGAGATCGAGGTCAATCGGGTACAGAAGTTCTGGCCTACTGCGCCCGCGGAGGGACAACCCGGGGGATCGAGCTGTGAGTCATCTGATGAATGATGGATGATCGGTGACGGAGCCGTTGAGCTAAAGACAGCGGCGTGGTATACCAACCCCCAGACCGAGGCTTTCTGCGGTATGCTCGGTGTAACAAATGTGATCAACCCCGCGCCGGTCGTGCCGAGCTAGCTGCAATCCCATAATGGGGCGCACCTCAATCTAGACAAGTCCTGGTGACACCCTCGAAACGTACGGTCCACCGTGATGCTTCCCGGTAACGGCGTTGCCGGTCACGAGTATGACGATGCAACGCATGCAAGCATGCATCATGTGCGCATGCCGATCAGCCGGCCCCTGCATCAGCCTATCTGGCTGCGGGCTATGAATGAGCTAGCGTCCATGCGGCGGAGTAAGCTTGGTGGTGGGTCCCATCAAACACAATTGGGTTTGACGGCGCGCCTGACCGGGACCAAGTCGCCGGAACATTGCTGCGCGACATGACGATCCGTGCGTCGGGGTTTCCTGTCGTTTTGCCCTGGTCGCGAACGCATGGGATCCGCAGTCCGCGCTTTCGCATAGGTACCATTGTTCGCCTAAGAGAGCCGCTAAGAAGAAAGGCTCATGTTGCGCAGCTCGACTGCGACTTCAGTAGGCGATATAGCTCGGTGCTAAGCTGGTAGCTTCGTACCTGATCAGCTGGCACCGGCAGACGTTCGCCATGACGTGGCCCCAGGTGTTCTACTAGTCGACAGATGTCGATGCAGACGCCCCCACGCACCGCCAGCCGCAGGGCCTTCGTGGATCGTGCTCCTCGACTCCCTGATGCTCGCTTGCACTGGACCTGGCTTATCTCCAGCATCTGGCCTCGCAGCGCAGCACATGACAAGCGGTACAAACACATCTGCGCGCGGTTCCGCGCTGCCCAATGGAATCGGATGCCGTTGTTCTCGTATCGACGTGCGCGCTCCACCTGATCTCATCTCCCGCCTTGCGTACCCTGCATCCAGGTCCAACCCGCTCCCGAGCCCTCTTATCGCCGAGATGTTATTGGTCCTGCCGGTTATGCAGATTCGAGGGGAGACGTTTAAATTGCCTTCCCTTAGCCCGTCTATGACCTGACCAAACCCTGGGCGCCGAGCCGCGGCAGGCATGATGTGCGCTCAAGAGACAGGGTGATGACGACGCTCTCGGTTCCCTGAGGCTGCAGACGGTAACGACAGGCTCTGGGTGGGTGAATGGCCTCCACTTTCGGTATTTGGTCCCGCGCCACCTATGCTCTGTGGCTTGATCGTACAGATCCCCCTACCTAGGGACCTCTGCCATCCCGTGGGCCGCGCCCGAGGGTCCTCCAGACCGCAGACAGCAGAGCCGTGGTGAACGGTCCGGCGGCCGGCGGCC
>Ga0308169_10003294_pt1 | contig 15883 bp, 9 predicted proteins | sample PhyBR1_2_FD_202139 | JGI IMG/M metagenome (GOLD analysis project Ga0308169, IMG submission 202139) | Phyllosphere microbial communities from UC Gill Tract Community Farm, Albany, California, United States - DLSLSB.R1 | ecosystem: Host-associated > Plants > Phyllosphere > Unclassified | place... | reverse complement strand
TCAGCGCGGTGCAGCAGGCGTTGCGCGGCAAGCCGCGGGGTCACAATTTCAGCTCGGAAGGCGCGGTACAAATTGTGCGGTTTATGAACATGACCGGAGGCTAATGATCGACGCCGCTTCCAGAAATAATCGAACGGTATTTTGCCACAACGAAATCTTTAAAGTTCTCGAGAGGATTCATCGTGGCGGCGCGATCAGCTATATAGCGACGGTTGCGGGCCCGAGCGTTGAGCAGCCAGTGGTCGAGGTCGCGGATTTTGTAGTCGTTGGGATAATGCACGCTGCACTCGTACGCTGCGCCGCTATCGTTCACTCTATATGCGCTTTGCAGAGCTGATGTGGGCGTGACGCCTGCCAAATACTTGTTTGCTGAATCGAAATCTGTACCGGCCGAGCTATTCTCGAAATGTCCGATAAGGTGCGGTTGTTGTCGTTTAGTCTTGCTGTAACAATCCATCAATCGTCCGCAAGCAATGATTCAATCCCGGCGACCCATCGCCCATCCGCCGACTGAGAATGATCGGTGAGGTCGCATTGTCTTCCAGTAGCGGCGTGAAGCCGATGTCGTCGCGGTGCAGCAACTGCACCGAGGCCGGCACCAATGTGACTCCGATCCCGGCCCCCACCAGACCGATCGCCGTTTGCAGCTCATTGGTCCATTGCGCTACATGGATGCTCACTCCGTAGGATTCGAACAACGCAATAACGTGATCGGCGTAGCTGGGGCGTGGGTTGCCAGGGTAAAGCACAAAGGATTCCCTGGCCAAGTCGCGCAGGCTGATGGGGGCGGCCAGCAATGGATGTCCGGCGGGCAGGGCGGCAACCAGACGATCCTCGGCCAGTACGGTCTGCACGATAGCCGGGTCGTCGATACGGATGCGTCCGAAGCCGACGTCGATACGTCCGGCCTTCAGAGCTTGCACCTGTTGCAGCGTGGTCATTTCCGAAAGTCCTAACTCCAGTTCCAACGGCTCGCCACTACGCAACCGGCGGATAAGTTCCGGTAGCACACCGTATAGCGTTGATGGCGCAAAGCCGATACCCAGCCAAGTTTTCTCCCCGAGACCGATCCGCCGCGTGTTGTCGCAGACCTTGCCAAGTTGCTCCAGCAGCGCACTCGAATGCTCATGAAAAAAACGCCCGGCTTCGGTCAGCCTCAACGGTCGTCCACGTTCAAATAACGGCACTCCGAGTTCGACTTCCAGTTGCTGGATCTGCCGACTCAGGGGGGGTTGGGCTATGTGCAAGCGCTCTGCGGCGCGGGTGAAATTGAGGGTTTGAGCCAATACATGAAAATACCGCAGGTGACGCAATTCCATGGAGCCTCCGGCTGCAGTTGATTTCATACCTTGCAGGTATGGATCCAGACCAATTCTATATTGGCACCGGAAAAAAAGTCGTACGAGAATCGATTCCAGACTTCAAGAACCTTATGGGTATTGTAATGATAGTAACCGCCATTGAATCGATAGAGACGGTCATTGTCGATCTGCCGACCATCCGCCCACACAAGCTGGCGATGCACACCATGCAGAAGCAGACCCTGGTGATCATTCGCCTGCGGTGCGCCGACGGTGTCGAAGGTATTGGCGAATCCACCACCATCGGTGGCTTAGCCTACGGCAGCGAAAGTCCTGACAGCATCAAGACCAACATTGACAAACACTTCGCGCCACTGCTGCTGGGCCAGAATAGCGCCAACGTAAATGCCCTGATGTTGCGCCTGGAGCGCAGCATTCGTGGCAACACGTTTGCTAAATCCGGCATAGAAACGGCCTTGCTCGACGCTCAGGGCAAACGCGTTGGGCTGCCGGTCAGCGAGTTGCTAGGCGGTCGCGTTCGCGATGCCCTGCCAGTGGCCTGGACACTGGCCAGTGGCGACACCGACAAGGACATCGCCGAAGCGGAGAACATGCTCGACCTGCGTCGGCACCGCATCTTCAAACTGAAGATCGGTGCCGACGAGGTCAACCGGGACTTGGCCCATGTAATTGCGATCAAGAAAGCGCTTGGTGACCGCGCCAGTGTACGAGTCGACGTCAATCAGGCCTGGGACGAAGCTGTCGCATTGCGTGCCTGCAGGATTCTCGGGACCAATGGCATCGACCTGATCGAGCAACCCATCTCGCGTAACAACCGCGCTGGCATGGTTCGCCTAAATGCCATGAGCCCGGCACCGATCATGGCCGACGAATCCATCGAGTGTGTTGAAGATGCCTTCAACCTGGCCCGTGAAGGTGCCGCTTCGGTGTTCGCCCTGAAGATCGCCAAGAACGGCGGCCCACGCGCCGCTCTGCGAACCGCTGCAATTGCCGAAGCTGCGGGAGTTGGCTTGTACGGTGGCACCATGCTCGAAGGCAGCATCGGCACCCTTGCGTCTGCCCAGGCGTTTGTCACGCTGAACAAACTGGCATGGGGCTCCGAGCTGTTCGGGCCGCTGCTGCTGACCGAAGACTTGCTCTGCGAGCCGCTGATCTATCGCGATTTCGAGCTGCAGGTGCCGAATACTCCGGGGCTGGGGCTGAGCCTCGATGAAGAGAGCCTGGCGTTCTTCCGCCGCGACAAAACCTCTACTTCCATTCATCTAGCTTGAGGAGAGCTTTATGCTGTTCCACGTAAAAATGACCGTGAACCTGCCGGTCGATATGAATCCTGAAGTGGCGGCCAAATTGAAGGCTGACGAGAAAGCCCTGGCGCTGCGTCTGCAAGATCAAGGCAAATGGCGTCACCTGTGGCGTATTGCCGGGCGTTATGCCAATTACAGCGTGTTCGATGTCGACAGCGTTCAGGAACTGCACGACCTGTTGATGCAGCTACCGCTGTTCCCTTACATGGCGATTGAGGTCGACGCAATGTGTCGGCATCCATCTTCCATCCGCGAGGATGACCTCTGAACCCAGCCTGTTCAGTTTTGCCAAGCTAATAATTACAAGATGAGGAATCACCATGAACGCCAAAATCTCCCTCACTGCCGATGCGCAGAAGTTTCTCGAAGAAGTCAGCGGCCTCCACAACGATGGCGGTAACCCGCGTACCAAGGCTCTTGTCTACCGCATTCTCCGTGACTCGGTGAAGGTCATTGAAGACCTGGCCGTAACCCCGGAAGAATTCTGGAAAGCTGTCAACTACCTCAACGTTCTTGGTGCGCGTCGGGAGGCCGGGTTGTTGGTGGCTGGGCTCGGCCTGGAACATTACCTTGACCTGCTGATGGATGCCCAAGACGAGCAGGCCGGTAAGATTGGCGGCACACCGCGGACCATCGAAGGTCCCTTGTATGTAGCCGGTGCACCGTTGTCCCAGGGAGAGGCACGCCTTGACGACGGTCTCGATCCAGGTGTGACATTGTTTATGCAAGGCCGGGTATTCAATACCGCCGGCGAGCCTCTGGCTGGGGCGGTGGTGGATGTCTGGCACGCCAACACCAGCGGTACATACTCCTACTTCGATAATGCACAATCGGAATTCAACCTGCGCCGCCGTATCGTCACTGATTCTGAGGGCCGCTACAAATTCCGCAGCATCGTACCGTCGGGCTACGGCTGCCCGCCGGACGGCCCAACCCAGCAATTGCTCGATCAACTCGGCCGTCACGGCCAGCGCCCTGCGCACGTGCACTTCTTTATCTCCGCGCCCGATCATCGCCACCTGACCACCCAGATCAATCTCGATGGCGATCAATACCTATACAACGATTTCGCCTACGCGACCCGCGACGAGTTGATCGCAAAAATCACCTTCTGTGAAGATCAGCAGCGCGCCGCGGTATACGGCGTCAGCGGTCGCTTTGCCGAGATCGAATTCGATTTCACTTTGCAGCCGTCCGCCCAGCCTGAGGAACAGCAGCGCCATAAGAGGGTTCGCGCACTTGAAGATTGATTGCATTGGTTGCATGGAAATAGGGCAGTCGTGGCACCAGCTGTACGTCGACAACTGCTCTGTCGCCACCGCACCAACGGCAAGGGTTAAGAGCTGGCCTTCCCAAAAGGCGCCGGGAACTCTCGGTTAGTGCGTTCGCTACGATGCTCGAAACACAACCCCGAAGGAAGCTTGCATCTGTGGGCGTATTCTGATTAGAAAATTGCCGGGAGTGGTCTGCTCAAAGGCAGGTCCGTGCATAAACATCCAACTGAGGACTGCGCAATACCACCACGTCAAAATTCTGGATAGGTCATGGAGGACGACCTCGACTGACGACGTTCCCGTCGGTCAGGGTTCAATGAACGCCAACTCGGCTGATACCGAGTCGCTCAGTAACTGCCTTTTGCGTTCTTGATACTCCCAAAAAACAAGTCCAGAATTAAGTCTTTTTCTGCTACGGAAAAAAATAAACCCCTTATGTTTCAACGAGTCGGACACCAGATGCGAGTCTCGTTTCCCGCTCCAAGATTCAGAAAAAAGCCACTCAGATGAGTGGCTTTTTTTGTGCCTGAAATTTGATGTTCACCAGCGATAGCTCAGGACTGTGGCGAGGATTGGTCATCAAAACTCAATCGCTCACGAGACGGGCCCAGATCCTATCGCTTAATGAGGTAAACATGCTTGCTCAAAGGTAGGAACAAAAAGTCTCGATGCAAGCTTATCGCGGACTTGATTTCCTGGCCGCAGAGCATGTTTACAACAGCTTGCGGTGGGATGAGAGTGAGCGGTTCATTTATGAAGTGTCTTCTGCTGACCAGCGATTGTTTCTATACCCGGCTCGGAAATATTCGTTTCTTTAAGTGGGACTTCACCTACCGAAAGCGCACGCTCGATGAATAACTCGCTGCCCTTGTCTTTCAATAAGGCCTGCAGCCGCTGGAATTCGCCGCACCAGATGGTTTCAATGTCGTGATCCCGCGCCTTGTCGCGATCGCTGCTGAGGGCTATGGCGCGAACCTGCAGACGGCCATTGTCGGCTCTGCCACCGACTTCCACTCCGTAGCCGGGGGTAGCGGTTTTGCGCAGCACGACCTTGCCGTTTTCTGCCCAGACAGTCGCCATGCCTTCGCGCACTTCGTAGCCGAGGCTGGCCAAGCCGTCGAGCACGGCTTCGCGGCGGGCGAGGGCGGCCTGATCCTGCAAGTGGGAAGCGATAAGCGTTTTACACTGCTCGATCAGTCCGGTCATTGCCGAGAGTTGGGTGTCGGTTGTGCAGGCGCCAATATGCTCGAGTAAGGTCGCGTGTTCGATGCCCGTGTAGGTTTCGATTTCGCTGGCTAGGTCCTGCAATTGTTCGAGACATTCGCGCTGTCTCTGGAAGTTTCGGGTGGCCGCGGCGAGGTCGAGTACTAGGCTGTCGAGCAGCAGGTTGCGCCGCTTGGCATCGGTTTCCATTTCAGCTCTTTCCAGTGCCAGGAGGAACGGCGCGGCACGCTCAGCGTCTTGCAGCAGTTGCAGCTCCACTATGTGGCGGTCAATGCGTAGCAGCCGTACGTCGCGCGTTGCATCCGGTTCCCGGGCGGCAATCCAGTCGCGCAGGGAAACGTCGGGCTCGTCGACCTTGAGTTGCTGAGCCAGGGCGCGTTGGGTATCGCTCAGGGTTGGCTTCTCGCTTGCCTTGCTCAAGTGGGCGAATCCCTCGGCCAGTAGACGTTCGGCATCTTCCCGACTGGCACCGCTGGCCAATCGTGAGAGGGACTCTAGCAAGGCCTGATCGACGCTTTCGGGGTTGGCTTGCAAAGCGTTAAGCAGGGTTTCTGCGTTTTCCTGGACGCGTCGGTCGCGTTGGCGTCGCTCGGCAGCGCGAATGATCGCGCGTTCTTCGCGGTCCTCCAAGTCACGGCGCAGGTGCTCGATCTCCACTGGCACGGCCTTCTGCAGCTCCGCCAATCGGTCTTCTACCAGCAGAGCGCGAAGGCGAGCGTGTCGCTCCAGGGAAGCGGCGCGCTCCTGTTCGCTGAGCTCGCCAAGCCTTGTAGTCTGGGTCTGCCAGCGGTCCACGGCGCGCTCCAGGCGTTGCAGGTGGCCTTCACAGATAGCGATGATTTCTTCGCGGGTAACAATGCGAACGACCTTGGGACCACTCATTGGCAGATTTCCGTATCAACTGAAGTAGGGCTGGGTTGCAACGGCTGCTCGACCTGCATGGCGTGTTCGATTGCTTCACGCAGCCGTGAGCGTTCGCTGTCGCCGCTGTGATACCAGGCTTGAGACGACACACGATGGATGTGCGGGATGGCGCGGTGCAGCACGGATGGGCGCCAAATTTCCCGGGCGCGGGCACGGTCCAGCAGCTTGTGGCAAGGCGCATCGCACTCGATGCCGATGGCATACAGGCCCGTGCCTGGATTCTCGATGGCGAAATCGAGCCCGAAAGCGTCGCCTTCACTGGCGGGAGCGGCCTGCCATCCCAGGGAATGAATGAATTCACCGACCAGCCTGACAAAGCCATCACTTTGCTGACCTTGCTCACGATGTTGGTTGCTGCTGCGGTCGGTCTGCAGGCGCTCCAGCAACTTGGTGCTGCTGCTGAATTCGCCCGAGGAGAGAGCGCGAGCATATTCCAGATAGCCTTGCAGATAGTCTCGTGGGCTGTTGGGGGCTCGGTGCGTGTTGAGCATGTCGGAGATGTCGGCGATCGGCATCGACGTGATCATCACCACCTTGCGCCGCGCGCGGGTCACCGCCACGTTCAGGCGTCGTTCGCCCCCCGTCTGTCCCAGTACGCCGAAGCTACGGCGGAATGTGCCTTGGCTGTTGCGACCGAAGGTGGAGGAGAAGACGATGATGTCGCGTTCATCCCCCTGCACGTTCTCCACATTCTTGACGAATACCGACATGTCCTCGCCGTCTTCGCTGCGCTCGCGTTCCTGGGCGTAGGCGGCACGGAACAGTTCATCTTGTTCTGCACGCTGCTCCAAGTGCTCCTCGATGAGGTCGGCCTGCTTGCGGTTGAAGGTGACGACACCCACCGAAGGGCGCTCGTCGTAGGGCTCCTGCCACAATTCGCTCAGGTACTCGACGACCCGTTCGGCTTCCTGGGCGTTACTCTGGTTCTGATACAGCCCGCCGACCTGGATCAGCTCCAGCGGCTTAATGCGCTGGATGCTCGCCTGCGGGTGACGGACCGGAACGTTCAGGCGATTGCCATAGAATGAGGCGTTGGAAAAGCCGATCAGTTCCCGGTAGGCCGAACGATAGTGGATCTGCAATGTGGTGCTGGGAAGGGCGTTGCGGGCCAGTTGCAGCAGGTCGGGGCAATCCTTGATCTCACGACGGTTCCATGTATCTTCGAACGCTTCGCGCTGTTCCTCATCCGCGTCTTCATCAGGTTCGTCGCCGTCGAACACTTCGGCTTCGTCGCTTTCGATACGACTGGAAAAGAATGCCGTCGGGGGCATTTGCTTCTCATCGCCGCTGACAACAGTGACCTGGCCGCGGAACAGGGTCGGCAGGGCGAATTCAACCGGCATCTGCGAGGCTTCATCATAGATGACAGTATCGAACAGGCCTGCCTTAAGTGGCAGTACACGACTGGCGACGTCCGGGTTCATCAGCCACACCGGACGCAGACTCATCAAGCCGAGGTTACTGCCCAGTTCGATGAATTCACGCAGGCGCCGCGAGCGTTTGCCGGTCAGGCGAGTGACATCCTCCCATTGTTTGCGATTACCCAGGTGATCAAGGTTGATGCCTTTGGCTAGCAGTTCGCGATTGAGCAACCGCATCTGCGCATCGGCTTGCGCGAGGCTGGCGACTTTGGCGCGGGCTTCGTCCTGGCTGAACAGCAGTTCGGGATTGGTTTGCTCGACGTGGTGTTTCCAACCCAGTCGAGCTTCGCGGTTGAGCATGCGCCGCACCGCGGCTTCAAGCTGCTCGGGCGCAATGTTGTCCAACTCTCCCTGGCGTTGGCGCAGCAATGCGAGCAGCTCGAGGTCGGCAGCTGTCAAGTGAGCGGCGCGCCCGCGGAATGTCTGGTAGGCGGCCAGGAAGGGCAGAGCTTCATGCACCCGATCAAGAGGCAGTTGATTGCTCAGATTGTGCTCGATGGCGTGCTGCAGTTGCTGCACCAGTTCTTCGCCCAGCCAGTCGCCGAGTATCTTGAGTTGCTCGAGGCTGGATTGGCGAACGCCATGGCGCATCAGCGAAGCATCGAGATCGCTGAGCAGCGCCTCGAGATGCTGTTTGTCGCCTGCGAGGGCGGCCTCGTCTGCCTGCCGGGCGCGGGGCGATTGCGCCAAGGCCAGGGCCAATGCCTGAATTTCCAGGAGGTGGCGGATGTCATTTTTCACGAAGCTGATCAATTCCAGGCAGGCTTGCCGACTCACGGTTTCCAGTTCCAACGCCTGATGCAGGGTGCTCAGCTCTGCGCGCAAGGGTCGCCACTGGCTTTCAAGGCGGATGGCTGCCTGTAGGGTTGGTAGCGCTTCACTAACACGGCTTTCCCCCTGGTCCCGAAGAAAGTTGCGCAGTCGCTTGCGCCGCAGCAGATGCAGCGGATTGATGTTCGCCAACCAGGACCGGGCAGCCATAACGTTGGTACAGTCTTGATCCAGATGCCTGAGGGTCTTGTTTTCGAGCAGGCAGAGGGCCGGTGACAAGGCGGGGGCGTAGTGGTCCTGATCCAGTTGGCCGAGTTGCTGGTCCAGTTGCTGTAGTTCGCCGAGAATAGATTCTCCCCGTGGGGGGTGGCCCGCTTCGCGGCTGCGGAAAAGCGGTAGCCACCGCGCAAGGCGCAAACGTTGCTCTTGCTTCAGGTCGAGCAGGGCTGCGACATGGGCCGCTATCCAGTGACGGTATGGCGCAGGATCGTCGATTTCGAAGCTGGCAGGGTGTGCTTGCAGCGTGGCCTGACGGTTGTGTTCGGCTTGGGTGAAACTGTGCAGATTGTCGGTGAAGGCCTGCAAAGTCGCCCGGTCGGCGGCGAACGACTGCAACTGGGCCAGTGGACTGCCTTCGTAGCGTGCGGGCAACCACAGGCGAATCAGAGGGGCGCAGCTTTCCTCCAAACGGGTCAGGCTAGCGAGGTTCAGGGAGGCCAGGCGTTGGCGCAGGGCCGGAAACTCGAGCGGGGCAGGGCCGGATTCCAATTCAATCAGCTCGCCGAGCAGCCTGCGATAACTGAGGCCGGTATTTTCATCCGGACGATGCAGACTCAGGTGGAAGCGGTCGAGCTCACCCTCCAGGGCCTCGATGCGAGCCGCGACCTGTTCGCGCTGGCGCTGCCAGCCCTGCGCCTGGCTACCGTTCGTGAACAGGCTTTCCAGTTGTTCTCGAATACCGCGGATGACGGGCTCTCGGTCGCGGTTGACGTCATTGAGCATGACGATGCGTTGGCCAAGGCCTTCGGCGACCAGGCGTTTGTACACCACTTCAAGCGCCGCATGCTTCTGGCAGACGATGAGCAAGCTGCGCTGGCGGCCGATGGCGTCGGCGACCATATTGACGATGGTCTGGCTCTTGCCGGTTCCGGGCGGTCCCTCGACCAACAGTCCCGGGCTTTGTCGGGCCTGGATCACGGCCGCTTCCTGGGAGGGATCGCTGGCCACGGTGAAGTAGCGTTGCAGCTCGCCTGGCGGGGCCTCGTGCCCGGTTTCGTCGGCAGCCTTGAGGCGCAACGCTGTTTCCAGGCCGGTACCGGCGGGAGACAGGGTTTTCAGTTGGCGCAGGTCTTCACCGATGGCTTGCCCCATGAAGGTCACGTGAAACAGCACCGCCGCGCAGTCCAGCTCGTCGTGGTAGGGCGCGATCTCCACGGTGCTGGCGGGCAGGTTGCCAAGGGCGCGTGAACGAATGGTGGCGAGCATGCCGAAGGCGTCCATCACATCCGCTGCACGAATTGACGAGCGGCCCAGCAGTTCATCGGCGGTCTTGCGCCAGCGTTTGCAGATTTCGGTGCCGAGCACGCTTTCCAGTGCGGGATTGAGCCGGACTTCCTCACGCTCACTGTCAAACGCCAAGGCGGCGTGACCACGAGAGCCCAGCTCCAGCAGCAGCTTCACTGGCCACAGCAGCAGCGGGATAATCCGCGTACGCGTGGTGCCGCGAGCGTCGCGATTGAGCAGGAAAGGGAAGCCCAGGTACAGGCCGTCGATGCCGGTGTCGCGTTTGTACAGCGCGCTTTGTCGGTACAGGGCATGCAGGCGCGATTCCAGCTGGCCGTTGAGCTGAAAACTCTCTGGGTCAAGGTTCACTGCCCGGGCATTACGTTGCAACAGGTGATCGAGCAACGCCGCGGCCGGACTGCGCTCGCTGTTCAGTTCATTGATGTCGACCCGTGCGGTAGTCTTGCCGATGCTCATACGCACCAGTGGCCCGCGCATCACTGCGGTCACCACCTTCTTCTCGAAGAAGTCGAGGATCTGTGAGACGTACTGCTGCTTCTGTGGTTCCAGCCAATGACTGGACGGAATGGCGAGCAACACCAGTGCCTGAGCCAGCGGCATACGTCGTTCCAGACGGAACTGCTCGGCCCACTCGTCCACTACCGGCACGCCACAACGAGCAAAGCCTTGGATGCGCTCATCGACACTGCGGTACAGCTCAAGTCGCGAATGCAACAGCAGTTGGGTCGCCGCTTCGGAGTCGAACCAACCGACATCGGCAGCCCTGGCCAGCTCGGCGGCGGCCTCTACAATCGAGGCCCCCGAACGGAACTGACTGATCGCCGCGCTGAGCAGCACGATCAGGTCTTCTTCGGCGATCACCCGGCGCTCCGACAGAGAGCTCAGTCCCGGGTGGTCGGTGTCTGGAAACAGGCGTTGGCGCTCTTGCCATTGCGTGGACAACTTGGCTCGCGAGGTCGATAGCAGGAATATCCGCAGTTGCTCTTCGACCAACTCGATGTGTTGGTGCAGGGCGCGCTGACGTACGTTTTCGGCGCGGGATTTGAGACGCGACAGCCAGTTGTCGGTCTGCAATTGCTCAAGCAGGTCCGGGACCGACCCGCTGATCAGGCGATAGCCTTCCAGTGGGTGCTCCAGTAGCCATCCTGGTGTGACGATGTCGCCACGATGAATCAATGGGATTTCCGGATTGAGGATTCTCAGCGCCAGCATCAGACGGAAGTCGTCCTCAATCCCTTCGTGCTGGACGACCTGACGCAAACCGGCAACCAGAGAAGGAGCGAGACCGACCTGCTCGGCCCACGTCACGATCACACCGCGTAGCAAATGGTCCAGGGCCTGTTGCCAGTTATCCGCCTGGGCTGCCGCCAGGGCGAATACGCCGGGCTTGTGGAAACGGCGCTCGCCCAGCAGTAGGGTGGCGCCTTCACCTTCGTCGGTTTGCTGGACGGAAGAGGCCGGAGCCTCGACCGTAATACCGTTGAGCCAGCCTTCGACCTGCGGCCATTGCCAGCGCTGATGACGGTCGCGTGCCAGCAGACCTCGCAGCAGCAGGTTCAGACGCGGGTCGAGGTCGTCTGGGATCGGTACTCCGTTGGCCAGTACGTGAATAAGAAATGCATTGGCATTGATGCCGTCGAAGCAGGCGCCCTGGGTCAGTTGCTCAAGCAGGATCATGCCCAGGCTCCACCAGTCCGAGGCAGCCGCAACGCCGCCTGCGATGGCTTCGGGCGCCATGTAGCGGCTGGTTTCCAGTGGCGACACGATGTCCAGGTCGAACTCGGACAGGCGTGCCGAGCCGAAGCCGCTGATGACCAGGTCCAGCGGTTCGCGGGAGCGTACCAGCAGGCTGGCTGGGCGTAGGTCACGATGGCGCAGGCCGGCCTCGTTGAAAGCATGCAGCGCCAGGCCCAGTTCGTTGACCACATGGTGCACGCTGTCGCTGTCGCGGATCACGCTGCCAAGTTCTGCCAGGGTCCCGCCGGTGAGTTCTTCAATGACCTCATAGGCACGGTCATCCCAACGGCCGGTGGCAATGATTTCGGGTACGTGCTCGCGTGGCAGTCGGCGGATCACATCATAGATCGCCGGGTCCGGTTCGGCGCCGGGTCGATACAGGGTCAGGACCGCCTGTTGCGCGGTTTCCTCGTGCTCGGCGAGGTATCGTTCTCGCACGCCGTCGGTGCTGCTGATCTGACGGATCAGGCGCCAGCCATCGATCAGGGTCTGGGGTGTGCCCTCTGGTTCGCGGCTGTCTGGCTGGGCGTCGTAGGACGTTGCTTGCGCAGGTGAGCTGCCACACTCAAGGCACATCAGGTCGCCATCGACCATCGGGTGACCATTTTCGCAGTGCAGATCAGGGGCATTCCCCTGGGCCGGACTGACCGGCGGGAGGGTTTCCTCAGTGACGACGTCTTGCGGCCGCCAACCGGCGGCATGAATGGGTTCGCCAGCGAGGTCCCAGCCGCAGGGGTGTTCCTGAATCAGCCCCTCGCAGAACATCTCCTGGAGGGCGCGTTCGGTTTTGCAGTTGGGGCAGAAACGTATCATGGGGTGTGCTCCACTCAGCGGCGTCGCGACGCGTGTGCGCTGATCTGTAAATGATGGCCTTGTTCATGCAGCAGATCGCGTAAGCGCAATAGGTCGTCACGTCGTGGTATGCCGGCCATCCAGACACTGCCACTTTCGTCAAACATCAGGTCGAGCGCCTTGTCGGTGGGTTCGAGCAGGCGTTCGTACTGACCCAGGCGTGCCCGGCCCAGTGGCGTGAGCAGGCTCAGGCGTTGATTGTCGCTGCCGCGCAAGGCCATGGTCTGACTGAGTGCTTCGATAAAGGGATCGCTGATCAGGGCATCTATCAAGCCCTTGGTCTGGAGCAACGGCTCGTCGAGTTGCTCCAGGGAGTAGCCGCTGTAGACCAGGATGTCGAGTTCGCTGAGCCGACGCAGGCCTTCGAGCAGTGATCGCAGGGCGTCGAACTGGTCGAACGGTTCCCCTCCGGAAATGGTGATTCCTTCGGCCTCGTGCAGCCATGGGTTTATCTGTTCAAGCAGTTGCTCCAGCGACAAGCGTCGGTGCCCGGGCCCCCAGGTATCGGCAGAAATGCAGCCTGGACAGCGGATGCTGCAGCCCTGGAACCAGATACCAATACGCCGCCCCGGGCCGAGGGTAGTGACCGGAAAATGCATGCGCGACAGGCTAAGGTCCATGTTCAGCGACGTTCCATCTTCAGTCCGGTGATGTCCAACTCGGTGATCGTGAAATGCTCGCCCGGTTGCGCGTCCTGATCGAACAGCGCCCGCGACAGGGGATTGAGCAAGCGTGCCTCTAACTGGTTGCGGATGCCTCGGCCACCGTTGGACAGATCCTGCAGACAGAGGGTGTGCAGTGTCTGGCGTGCCTGGGGGGCCAATTCGATAAACAGGCTCTGTCCCTGCAGGTCGTCGAAGGTAGCATTGACCATCTGTTCGAAGATCTGCACAGCAACGCCTTCGCGAATGAAGTCGAAGACGATGATGTTCTCGCCGATTCGATTGAGGATTTCCGGCCGGTTGAGCACCAGCTTGAAATACCGGTCGATCTCGCTGTGCACCTTGTCCTGGACTTGCTCGAAGGCTTCGCCTGGCAGGACGTTGGCAACGCGTTCGCCATTGTCGCCCTGGCGATAGATCCCCAGGTTGGAAGTGAACACGATCAGGGCCTCCGAAAAGTACACCCGATCACCGCGTCCTGAAGTCAGTACTCCGTCGTCGAGGATCTGTAGGAATTTGTCGAGAATTCGTGGGTGGGCTTTTTCGATTTCATCGAATAACACCACGCTGAACGGCTTCTCGCGGATAGCATTGGTCAGCTCACCGCCGACGTCATAGCCGACGTAGCCGGGCGGTGCGCCGATAAGGCGTTGATCGGCATGTTCGGCGCTGAACTCCGACATGTCGAAGCGGATGTAGGCACTTTCGTCGCCGAACAGCAAGCTTGTAATCGTTTTGGCGAGTTCGGTCTTGCCCACGCCGGTTGGCCCCGCGAGAAAGGCTACGCCTCGTGGACGGTTGCCCTTGCGACTGGCACCGACGCCTGTCATTGCGCGCTTGACGATGTCGAGCATGTGCGTCACCGCATGCTCCTGGCCTTTTACCCGTTGGTGGACGAGCGCGTCCGCCTGCCGGATACGCTGACGGTCGATCTTCAGCCACGGGTCCTCGGTGACACCGATCTTGTAGCGGCGCACCGCATCGGCAATCTGCTCCATGGCTACGCCCTCGACCCGCGCCAGTTGCGCAATGGCGCTGAGATCGAGCAGCAGCAGTCCCTCGGTGTTCTGGACGAAGGCTTCCACAGCCTGTTGCATGACCACTTCGCTGGCGCCCTGGCTGCCACTGAGCCCTTTGAGCAACGCTGGTGCCAATGCACGGCGGGATAATTGATCGGGTTTGGACACAGGAATGTGGCGTACTCGCGGGTTGTCGACCAGCAGCCAGTCGGGCAAATCGCCTTCTTTTTCTACCAGCCACAGCAGGGTATTGAAGAACGGTTTGCGCAGCTCTGTGGCCGGACGGCTGCGAGCCTGATGGGATTGTACCAGGGCCTGGGTGAAGAGCTGATGTTCAGCCGCGCTGAGGGAGTCGTTGCGAACCACCAGGCGTGAGGCGAAATCGATGATCAGCGCGATAGGTTCGCCAGCACGACCCACCAGCCGTGGCAGGGTGGCGCCCAGCAGATCGATACCTGCGGGTGCTACGCCATTTACCGGAGTCAGGCCAAGTTCCTGAAGCAACGTCTGTCCGGCTTCAGGGGAGGAGCCGGGTTTGTCGATTGTCCGGAAACCGGACACGGGATCCCAGACGATGACTTGGGTATAGCCGGCATCGAGCAGGGCATTACAGAGGGTTTGGTTGAAGCTCTGCGCGGTCACCGTGCCGGGCGCCACTTCACTGGCCTGCAGGTCGCGAATGTTGCCTGACAGGACGAATTGACTCTTCAGCGGCAAGAAGCGCAGAAGATCCCGTAGCCAACGTGGGCTTTCAAATATGGCAATCCCTGACATGTTTCAGCTCGTAACGTTGGGTCGGTACGGGGAGGGTATTGCTCAATGCGCCCATTTGCCAGTCCGTTGCTACGAAAGTTGTGTTTAGGGAGCGCTTTATAACAATCAGTACGCCTTTTACTTGTTGCTCGCATTCATTGTGTGGCTGAAGGTCGCTTGGCAATGTCTTGCAACCACGTTCTTTCGCCTGCTCTCCATCCTGCTCAACTGGGGGCTGGCGTTTGGAGAGAATGGGTGATCCGACCTTCGCCTGGGGTTTTTGTGCTTAGCAAATTCTGATGAACGGTACAGGAGAGCAGCTCAAGCGCCAAGGATGAAATTCCTTCAAATCCGCTAGGTACGTGTTAGAGGCTTGTACAGGCCTTAGCTTCCTTGCGGTGGCTGTCTCTTCATTAAACTGGTCGGCATGCCGATCGCCAGCGATGATTCGCAGATTATGCAGATTGCTGCTGCACTGGTCAGCGACGCGGGTTGCGATCCGGTCGAGACGGGTAATTTGGCTTCGGCCATGGCCTTTCAGCAGGGCGGGCCGGGTTGGCGAGCGCACCTTACTGCTCCCCAATTGGGTTGTCTGAGTCTGCCTGACGCATAGCCCATACCATTTTACCGAGTGCATCGGCGTGTGGTGATGGGCGATCAGGTGACCGGGACTGCCACATGACCCAGCGAAAAAGCTCGCAGGTTTCCCTGCGCGCTTCATTTCCTGAATAGTAAGCCTAGGTAAGTGTCCTTCGACGGCTGACGCAGGGTTCTGGATATCTTCGGTAGGCGTTTTAACTTACGCCGTCTACGACAAACCCTCGATAGACTGCACCCTTGAGCCTGTGTCCAACGATGGACTGATAAGCGCCGCCGTGATACCAGGCCGTGGCCTCTTCGAATGTTGGGAACGAGAAAAGTACAACGCCTTCTGGTAAGTCTCCTTCAAACGCCTCAATCCGTTGATAGGCTGAAAGCATCGTGGACTGCAGACCGGCAAGAGCTATGGTCGCTTTTTGTGCATAGATCTCAAGCTCGTGCTGATCGACCGTTTTTTCTCGGATGAAAATTACATAAGCAGTCATGATCGATCCCC
>Ga0308169_10003293_pt1 | contig 15884 bp, 11 predicted proteins | sample PhyBR1_2_FD_202139 | JGI IMG/M metagenome (GOLD analysis project Ga0308169, IMG submission 202139) | Phyllosphere microbial communities from UC Gill Tract Community Farm, Albany, California, United States - DLSLSB.R1 | ecosystem: Host-associated > Plants > Phyllosphere > Unclassified | place... | reverse complement strand
GCTTGATGGAGGAGGGCGGCAGGCGGGCGAGAAGCTCGGCGCGTTCGGCCTGGGCGATGGCGGCGCGGGTTTCGGCTTCGCGCTGGGCGGTGAGGAGGTCGGTGGTTTCGCTTGCGGCATGGGCTGGGCGTGAAGTTGTTGCAATTGCCAGTAATAGCCAAAACCCGGCAGTGCGAACAAATCGGCATAATTGAAATATTTTTATATCAAAATGTCTACTCATATTATTTTGATTTCAACATATTTGGTGTTCGGTTATCAGAACGTGAATCTGGTGGGTGCTCACAATCTCACCAAAAATCACACACATGTCACTTCGCCAATCTCAATCTATCCATAGATAAATACCGGGTGTTTTGCGCTTCTGCTAACCCCTCGTCGAAGAAGGGAATTCGACTGTGGTGTATATGCCGAATTTCACATCCGTGACGACAAATGCATAGAACTGGTGACAACAAAAGGTTTCCCAACCATATTGCTGTCGGGTAAAATAGCGGGCTGTTCGAGAGGTACAAGCGCTCATCCGTCGCTACAACCAATGTTCAAGTTCATCGAGGATGTCGTGACCTTGAGCTGGTTCGTCTTCCATTGTCGGGTGCGTCGCGATGCGAATAGACGTATGGAAGAGCCCGGGTTAACGACCAACTTGGTCGAGCTGGCGTCCCATGCTAGGAGCACGAAACCGGACGCGTTCAAGAGTCATCTAATAGTGGAGTAAAGAATTGATAAGGCAATGCACGGCCGTTCCTGACAGTGCGTGGACTCGACATCGTCGATTTCACGTGCAGGCACGATAAGGCGCGTGATTGCCGCTATTAGATGTTCATGGGTTATTTCGTATTTTGCAAGCCTTTTGTGTGATTATTTTTATAAGCAGGGCTGGTAAATTGCGTACTGAAGAATGACGTATCAATGAATATGAAAACACGCAAAAATTTTGCTCGCTCAGCCGTATTTTTCCTTTTGCAGGGTGTCTTCAGCAGCTTGGTCTTGGTGGATTGCGCGTTCGCTCAATCGCTGGCTGATCGTGCTGCCGCTCTCGATACCGCAACCAGTGCGCAACTGCCCTCCATTACGTCTTCGCGCACGGATGCTTCCCGCGCGCGCGCGGTTCAGCAGGAGCGCGCTGCGGGTCAGCTCGATGACGGCAGGGCCGCGCGCGCGCGGTCGGAGGCTGGCAAGAAAGCAAACGCCAAAGGCGAATTCGAAAAATATGTTCAGACGGTTACCGGGCAGGAGTTGGAGATTTTCGGCCGCCGCCTGTTCAGCGAAGTGCCGAGCACTTTCGCGCCGGTCGATGCTACCCAAGTAAACCCGGATTACGTTATCGGGCCGGGCGACGAGCTGCAGATCCGCGGCTGGGGCATGGTGGACATCGACGTCAGCGCCACCGTTGATCGTAACGGCAGCGTTTATATTCCTCGCGTCGGCTCCATTAAAGTTTCCGGTGTAGCGTATAGCGACCTTCAGGGTTATCTGAAAAAAGCGGTCAGCAAGCTGTTCAGTAATTTCGAGCTGACCGTGAGTGTTTCGCAAACGCGTGCCGTACAGGTCTACGTTGTTGGCAACGTCGCCTATCCGGGCACGTATACGCTCAGCGCAATGAGCACGCTGCTCAATGCATTGTTTGCCTCTGGCGGACCGAGCCCGACCGGCACCCTGCGGGACATCCAGGTCAAGCGCGGAAATACCCTGGTCACGTCTTTCGATCTGTACGACATGCTGAACAAAGGCGACAAGCGCGCTGATATCACTTTGCGCGACGGCGATGTCATTTATATTCCGGAAGCCGGCCCGCGTGTTGCTCTTACTGGCAATGTCAAGAATCCCGGCATCTTTGAGCTGAAGGGGCCTGCGACCACTGCGGACCTCGTCAACTGGGCCGGAGGCCTCGATTCCGCGGCCGAAGCAGGCGATATCGTTCTCGAAAAGAATACCGGTAACATCTACAAGCCCGTGCTCGAATTCAACGCGAAATCGGGCAAGGACAGCGCGCTGGCGAAACTGCCGGTCGGGCCAGCGGACGTTTATCGACTTTTCTCGCCTCAGGCGGTTCCAATTCAGGCGAGCGTAGAGAAAGAATACGTCACTGTGTCGGGTGAACTCAAAGGTACCGGCGTTATCGCAATCGAAAAAGGCGAAACCCTCCGCCAACTGGTCAACCGTCTTGGCGGCCCTACTTCAAGCGGTTACTTGTTCGCCCTCCAGTTGAAGCGCGAATCGGTTCGGCGCGCCCAGCAACAGCGCTTGAATGAAATTGCCGACCGATTCGAACGTGATCTGGAGGCGAGCGGCTCTCGTCGCCTGACGTCGACGACTGACAAGGACAACCTGGCGATCATCACGGCCGAACTCGAGCGTCAACGTGCCTTGGCCCAGCGGCTACGCAACGTTCGGGCAGAAGGCCGCGTTATTCTCGAACTGGCAGGAGCGCAAGCCCAGGTGAAGGATTTACCTGATTTCCCCCTGCAGAATGGAGACTCCATCTTCGTGCCACAGCGCCCGAATACCGTCGATGTTCTAGGTGCGGTATTCCAGCAGAATTCCTTTATCTATCGCCCGCAACGATCTGTTGCCGATTACATCGAGCTCGCCGGTGGCGTGACCGAAAGCGCCGACAAATCCGAACGCTATGTCATCCGTGCCGACGGTACAGCACAAGCGAAAGGATCGGGCGGATGGTTCAGCAGCTTCTCGGGAGCCGACATCGTGAATCCTGGCGACACGATCGTCATTCCCGAGAAACTCGAAGGCAATTCCTGGGCCCAGAACCTCAAGGAATGGACCGCGATCTTCTACCAGTTCGGTCTCGGCGCCGCTGGCCTGAAGGTGTTGAAAAATTAATTATTCCACCGTTCGTTGTCGGATGACGAACGGTGGCGTTCTCTTACTATTCCCATATGTTCGACATGTCGCAAACTCCTACGGTTAGCATCAGCGAGTCTGATCGCGGACGGTCACGCCTGAGTTTCCTGGATTCGCTTTCGCTGATAGCAGCAAACAAAAAATTCATTCTTGGGGTCACCTTTGCCGCATCGGTAGTGGCAGCAGGCGGAAGCATGCTGCTCCCGAATATCTATACTGCGACCGCCCAGATCCTCCCGCCGCAAACGCAATCTCCGACCTCGGCCCTGCTCGGCCAGCTCAGCGCGCTGAGCGGAGCCGTCGGCCAGTCGCTGGGCGTGAAGAACCCCAACGACACTTATGTGGCGATGATCAACAGCCGCTCAGTCGCAGATAACCTGATCAGCCGTTTCCAGTTGATGAAGGTGTACGACCGGAAATTCCAGAGCGATACCCGCAAAGAACTGGCCAAGGCCACCTCCATTTACAGCGGCAAGGACGGGATCATTTCTGTCCAGGTCGACGATGAGGAGCCGAAGCGCGCAGCAGCGCTGGCGAACGGGTACATAGAGGAACTGCAAAAACTGACGCAAACGCTCGCGGTGACGGAAGCGTCGCAGCGCCGTCTGTTCTTCGAAAAGCAGCTCGCCAACGCCAAGCAATCGCTGGCCGACGCCGAGGTCGCGTTGAAAAGCGTCCAGGAAAAGACCGGCCTGATCCAGCTTACCGGACAAACCGAAGGCATTATCCGCAGCGCCGCCGAAATCAAGGCGCAGATTGCCACCAAGGAAGTGATGCTCGGTTCCATGCGCACGTTCGCGACGTCGAGCAATCCTGACTATATCCGGATCCAGCAGGAACTGGTCGGCCTGCGCGCGCAATTGAAGAAAGTAGAGCAGGGACTAAACGCAGGCGGCGGCGATATCTCCGTGCCGACCAGTAAGGTTCCCGAGGTCGGACTGGATTACGTGCGCAAGGTTCGCGATGTCAAGTATTACGAAACGATCTTCGAACTGCTCGCAAAACAGTTTGAACTCGCGAAGATCGACGAAGCCAAGCAAAGTTCGCTGATCCAAGTGCTCGACACCGCGATCGAACCCGACCGGAAAACGCGTCCGGCGCGCGGCCTGATCGTGATCCTTACGGCCGTGCTGAGCATGATCCTGGCGATCGCATTTGTGTTTGCACGCGCCTTTCTCGCCGCGCTCGGTGCCGATGAGGGGGAGAAAGCGCGCTTGGAAAAACTGAAGAGCAGCCTGCGCTGGAAATAAGACTAATCCGCCCGTAAAATAATGCATTACGTATTGGCCAATCTGCTGCTTTGTCTGTTGCTGCCCTTCAGGAGGGCAAGGCTGGATCTCGTGATTGCTGTATTGGTGTTTATGGCGGTGTTTACGGCCTATTACATGAGCGGATCGGCCGACTACAAAGGCTATGTCACCTATTTTCTGTGCTCGCAAAACGAGTTCTGCCTGAAGAGCGGAGAGCTCAATTTCGAGCGCAGTTACGCGCTGATTTCGAACTTCTTCTACACCTTCCTGTTCCGGGAAGGGGCGTCATGGGTCATTGCTTTCTATTCGACCGTGGCGCTGTGCATCAAACTGCCTTTGCTGCAACGGTATTCCCGTCACTTCGGGGTCGCACTCCTTTGTTACGCCATGTACGCATGGTATGTCCACGAAATGACCCAGATCCGGATCGGACTGGCTATTGCGTTCTACTGGCTGGCCGTGATTCGCCTGACGCAGAAGCGGTATGTGGGCGCGGCAGTGTATTTTGCCTTTACCCTGTTTTTCCACGTGTCGACCATTCTGGGTATCGTCGCGCTACTGTTGAGGCCGCTGAAGACCAGCTCGCGTCGCATGTTGACGATCTGTGGCCTGATTACGCTGTTTGGGGTGGGGATTTCCGATAGCCCGGCGTTTCTCGGTGCCATTTTGTCGTTCGGTTTTGTCGATCCGCGTCTGGCAACTTATTCGGATGCAATCGGCAACATCGTTTCATCGACGAACTTCCTGACCGTTTATCTGATCGCGAGCGCGACGATGCTAGTGATGTACGCGTTGATCGTGCCGCACGATGAGGAAACCGAGCTGGAGCGCCTCAGTTTTCGGCTCGGATGCTTCGGCCTTGCTTACTACGGATTCCTGTACTGGATTCCGACCGTCGGACTGCGCGGATTCGAGTTCTTTTTGTGCCTCCTGCCGTTCACCGCAGCGGGAATTTTCAGGTCGTCGAAAGGCATTCTGCCGAAGCTCCTGGTGATTCTGTTGTGCGTACTGACCTACTGGAACTTGGTGATTCGTAATGGTACGCGTACCGACTTCATTCTTCCGGGCCAGGCGCAGGAACAATGGATGGAATAGGCCATTCACTAGCGGGACAGTGGGTATCAAGTAGTACCACAATAAATAATGTTAAGAAATTCATTTTACAATCTCCTCGGGCTTGGCCTGCCACTGGTCGTCGCACTCGCTGCGATGCCCCAGCTCATCCACATGCTAGGCGTAGAGCGTTTTGGCATCCTGACGCTGATCTGGGCCGTCGTCAGCTATTTCGGGCTGTTCGACCTCGGGCTCGGCCGTGCCATTACCCAGGAATTGTCGGTGCTGCTGGCCGAGAAGCAGGAGGAGAAAATCCCCTTCCTGCTTCAGTCTGGACTGCTTACCCTCGGGCTGTTGGGCGTACTGGCCGGGCTGCTGTTGTGGGCGGGCGCCGAGTTCGCCGCGTCGAAGGTTTCCTATCAGGGCGATCGCGCCGAAATCTACAATTCGATCCGCGTCATGGCGTTGGCGATGCCGGCGATCCTGCTGACCACGGGCCTGCGCGGCATTCTCGAAGCGAATTCCGAATTCGTGGTCTTGAATATCATCCGACTGCCGATGGGCCTGTTCACCTTCCTCGGTCCGCTGGCGGTGCTGGTCTACTTCGACAATAGCCTGATCATGGTCACGGCGGTGCTCGTTATCGGCCGCTACATCGCGGGCTTCGCGCATTTGTACTACGTTCTGCGTTCCTTTTCCCATGCCTGGAGCCAGCGCTGCGTCAATGGCGCCGTCCTGAACAAGCTGCTGGTATCGGGTGGCTGGATGACGGTCAGTAACCTGATCAGCCCCTTGATGGGATACCTGGACCGTTTCCTGATCGGTGTCTGCATTTCCGCAGCCGCGGTTGCCTACTACGTGACGCCGAACGAAATGGTCACGAAGATTTGGATTATCCCGAGTGCGCTCACGGCTGTTCTCTTTCCAAAATTCGCGGCGCAGATCAGGGTCGAGCCGGAAAATGCGAAACGTCTGTTCAAGCAAGGCGTGTGCGTGCTTTTCTGCATCGTCTACCCGATCACGCTGGTGCTTTCCACGTTTTCCCATGAAATCCTGTCGCTCTGGATCGGGGCTGCTTTCGCGGAAAAAAGCCAGGTCGTCATGCAGATTTTTTGCTTCGGCATTATGGTGAACTGCCTGGCGCACATTCCATTCTCCGCCATCCAGGGAGCCGGCCAGGCACGCACCACCGCGCTCGTTCATGTTTGCGAATTCGTGCCTTTCGTGGTGGTGCTGAGCGCCCTGGCGATGAGCTTCGGCATCGTCGGCGCCGCGATAGCCTGGTTGTTGCGGATGCTGATCGATACGGCACTCATGTTCAAACTGGCAGGCAAGCTGGTCGGTCGGTTCGAGATCGGTTTCGTCCGCATGGCCTCGTGCATCGCCATCGTCAGCACCACCTACGGTGCGGGCGCGATCGCGTCCCCGGTCGTGCGAGGCGTCCTGGTTTTTTTGTCCATCTCTTTCATTCTGGCCGCGACGAAAGTCCTGATGTATCCCTCCGCACGGATCGACATCGTCAGCCTTCGCAAAGCCTTTAACTGAGCAACATGAATAAAAACAGGCCACTGGTGACAATCGTTACGCCGGCATACAACCAGGCCGAGTATCTCGACGAAACCATACGGAGCGTGCTCGCCCAGACCTACGAGAACGTCGAGTACATCGTCATCGATGACGGTTCGACCGACAACACCCGCGAAGCCATGAAAAAGTGGGCCGATAAGGTCAAATGCCTTTCGCATAAAAACATGGGACAGGCGAATACGCTCAACAAAGGCTGGGAAATGGCCAGCGGCGAATTGCTGGGCTATCTGAGTTCAGACGACCTCCTTGACCCGACTGCCATCGAACGGCTGGTCGACCATTATGAGGGTTCGCCTTCGGTCATCTTTGGCGGCTATCGCCTGATCGACCAGGACGGCAATACGATCAAGAGCAAGCGTATTCCATTCCATGGCTACCGCGACATGGTCGAACAATTCGTCTGTCCGATCGGTGTAGGAGCCTTGTTCAGCCGAAGTTTGTTTTCCGAGGCGGGGGGGTGGAATCCCGCGCTGCGCCAGATTCCCGACTTCGATTTCTGGATCCGAGCGGGCGTCAACGCGCGCTTCGTGAAAGTCGACGAGGACCTTGGTGGTTTCCGTGTGCATACCGGATCGCAAACCTTCGCCAGCGCCAGTGTTGCAAAAGCGGACGAATCGGTTGCGTCAATGCGGGAGTTTTTTGGCAAGGGCAAGAGCGGTGCCGGTCTGCTGAGGCAGCGCGCGATGGCGGCAGCACTGGTGTTTTCCGGCTGCCTGCACCTCCGGTCCGGACGTGCGGGCGCGGCATTTTCGCGTTTCGCGCAGGCCGTGAAGGAGGGCGGATTGCAGGCGTTTTCGCTGAATAACCTGCAACGCATCGCCGGTGTCTGCTACGCCTACCTTCGTTACCGCTACATACGGCGCCAGGCCTGAGCGGCCAGCCATACGACCCGATGAAGATTATCCATATTGTTGAATCCATGCACAGCGCCGGCGGCGGCCTGCCCGCCGCCGTCAAGGCCTTGATGCGCCTACAGCGCGAGATGGGCTACGAGGTCTCGCACTGTGCGACTTCCGAGCCCACACATCCCGCGGGCGCTGCGCACGACGACGCCGACGGCGCGCCCGGACCGGCGCGCGACATGCTGGGCGCCGCGATCCGCGCCGGCGACTATGACTTCGTGCATTTCCATGGCGTTTGGAATACGGCCTTCATCCGTCTCTGCTTGGCATGCCGGCATAGCGCGACCGGCTACATGGTCACCACGCACGGGCAACTGTTGAGCACGATCCTGGCCTCGGATGGCTTAGCTAAGCGCATGAAAAAGGTGCTGTACCGCCTCGTGGTGGGCAACTGGCTGTTGCGCGGGGCGACCAAGATCCACGTGTCGAGCGAAAACGAGCTCGCCGAATTCCGCCGCTACGCCTGGCTGCGCGACAAGACATTTTATATTCCGCACATCCTCGACCTATGCTTTTTGAAAGCGGAAGACGTCTCGCACGAATCGTCACCGGACAATCGCGACATCCTGTTCGTCGGCAGGCTCGATCCGCGTAAAGGCATTCTCAAGCTGCTCGAAGGATTCGCCGGCGCCCGCTTGCCGGCGCCGTGGCGCTTGCGGATCGTCGGCCCACGCGGTTCCGACAGCTTCATGCAGGAGCTCGACGACACGATCGCCGCACTGGGCCTGGCGGGACGCGTGACGGTCGAACAGCCGGTCTACGGCGATGCCCGACAGGAGCTCTACCGTCATTGCTATCTCTTCTGCCTGCCCTCGTATTCGGAGGCGCCGGGCCTTGTCAATGTCGAGGCGGCGCTATTGGGGCGCCCGGTACTGACGACGCCATATACGGGCCTGTTCGCGATCGCGCAAAACGGCGGGATGTTGTGCGAGCCGAGCGCGGACGCGATCCAAAAAGCCCTGCTCGCAGCGATGGCGTGGACGAAGGATGAGTACGCGGCACGCTCGGTGAAAATTCAGAAATGGGCGCGGTCGGAATACGCGCTCGAGCAGATCAGTCCTCAATGGCGCGAGTTCTACTCCGCGTGAGCGCCGGCCGCTGCATCGAATTGACTAAACCTACGATTATTGGTCGTAAATATTAAGGAATGATATGAAAATTCTTGTTCTGGGCGCTTCCGGAATGCTGGGCAATGCGGTGTATCGGCTGCTGTCGACCACGACGGAGCACGAAGTGTACGGTTCCCTTCGCGGTAGCGTCGCCATTAAGCATTTCCCCGTGGAGCTTCGTGATCGTTTCGTGGTCGGCGTGGACGTCGATAACCAGGATTCGCTGGCGCTGCTGTTTGCCAAGGTTCGTCCCGATGTGGTCGTGAATTGCGTCGGGCTCATCAAGCAGTTGGCCGATGCCAATGATCCGCTGCAGGCGATTCCCATCAACGCCTTGCTCCCTCACCGTCTCGCGCGCCTGTGCGAAATGGTCGAGGCGCGCCTGATCCACGTAAGCACCGACTGCGTGTTCGAAGGGACCAAGGGCGGCTATCTCGAAAGCGACAAGCCCGATGCACAAGATCTGTACGGCGTCTCGAAATGCCTGGGCGAAGTGAGCTATCCGCATTCGATCACCCTGCGCACGTCCATCATCGGTCACGAACTGGGCAGCCATAATGGCCTGGTCGGCTGGTTCCTGGCGCAGAGCGGTTCGGTCAAGGGGTTCGCTAAGGCGATCTTCTCGGGCCTGCCGACAGTGGAACTGGCACATGTCATCCGCGACGTCGTGCTGCCGCGCCCTGAACTGTCGGGCCTGTATCACGTCGCTGCCCAGCCGATCGCCAAGCTCGATCTGCTCAGGCTGGTGGCTGATATCTATAAGAAGTCGATCGAGATCGTACCGCAAAGCGATTTCGTGATTGATCGTTCTTTAAATGCTGACAAATTCTATGCGGTCACTGGCTACCGCGCTCCATCCTGGCCCGATCTGATCAAAAAAATGCACGATTTTCAATAAGTTTCTAGACGAGATAAAGAATGTTCAACAACAAAGTATTATTGATTACGGGCGGAACCGGATCCTTTGGTAACACGGTTCTGAAGCGCTTCCTGAAAACCGACGTTCGCGAGATCCGCATCTTCAGCCGCGACGAAAAGAAGCAGGAAGAAATGCGCATCGCGCTGAATAACAGCAAGCTCAAGTTCTACATCGGCGACGTCCGTGACTACGCAAGCCTGGAGCAGGCGATGAAAGGGGTCGACTACGTGTTCCATGCGGCTGCCCTTAAGCAGGTGCCGTCCTGCGAGTTTTACCCGATGGAAGCGGTGCGCACCAATGTGCTCGGCACGGAAAACGTGATGAACGCCGCAACCGCCAATAAGGTCAAGCGCGTCGTGGTCCTGAGCACCGACAAGGCCGTCTATCCGATCAATGCCATGGGCATTTCGAAGGCGATGGCGGAAAAGCTGATGGTCGCGAAAGCCCGTCTCCAGACCGAAGGGGACACCATCTTCTGCGCTACCCGCTACGGCAACGTGATGGCATCGCGCGGTTCCGTCATTCCTCTGTTCGTGTCGCAGCTTCGCGAAGGCAAGGCGCTGACTGTGACCGATCCGAACATGACCCGTTTCCTGATGTCGCTCGAAGATTCGGTCGACCTGGTCCTGTACGCCTTCGAAAACGGCCGCCAGGGTGACATCTTTGTGCAGAAAGCGCCGGCTTCTACCGTCGCCGACCTTGCACAAGCGCTGAAGGAACTGTTCGACAGCAAGAACGAGGTGCGCGTCATCGGTACCCGCCATGGCGAAAAACTGTACGAGTCCCTGATCTCGCGTGAAGAAATGGCGCACGCCGAAGACATGGGCGGTTATTACCGTATCCCTGCCGATAATCGCGACCTGAACTACGCGAAGTATTTCAGCGAAGGCGAGAAAGAGATCAGCCTGCTCGACGATTACACTTCCCACAATACGCATCGCCTCAATGTTGAGCAAATCAAGAGTCTCCTTCTCACTCTCGACTACATGAAGGAAGAACTGAATGCGTAAGGTAATGACCATCGTAGGCACGCGGCCCGAGCTGATCAAGATGAGCCGCGTGATCGCCGAATTCGACCAGCATACCCAGCATGTCTTGGTGCATACCGGTCAAAACTATGACTATGGGCTGAACCAGGTCTTTTTCGACGATCTCGAAATCCGAAAACCCGACCACTTCCTGGAAGCGGTTGGCGACACGGTCGCTCAGACGATCGCCCGCATCATCGAGCGCGCGGACGCCGTCATGGAACTGGAAAAGCCGGATGCTGTGATGCTCTACGGCGATACGAATTCATGCCTGGCAGTGCTTGCAGCGAAGCGGCGCAAGATCCCCGTCTTCCATATGGAAGCGGGAAACCGCTGCTTCGACCAGCGCGTGCCGGAAGAGCTGAACCGCAAGGTGCTCGATCACCTCAGCGACATCAACCTGGTCCTGACCGAGCACGCGCGCCGCTATCTGATCGCCGAAGGCATCCGTCCTGAAACCATCATCAAGACGGGATCGCACATGCACGAGGTGCTCGGCTACTACCGCCAGAAGATCGAGCAGTCGGACATCCTTACACGCCTCGGGCTCAGCGCCGGCAAGTTCTTCGTCGTGAGCACCCATAGGGAAGAGAACGTCGATAATCCGGAAAACCTTGGCAACCTGCTGGAGACGCTGAATGCGCTCGCCGCGAAGTATGGCTACCCGGTGATCGTCTCGACCCATCCGCGCACCAAGAAGCGTCTGGCCGAGCTGACGACCACAATGGATCCGCTGATCCGTTTCCTGGATCCGTTCGGCTTCTGCGACTACATTTCGCTGCAGACAAACGCTTGCTGCGTGATCTCAGACAGCGGCACCATCACCGAGGAAAGCGCACTGCTGAACTTCCCGGCAATCACCATTCGCAACGCGCACGAGCGTCCGGAAGGCATGGACGCGGGCACCTTGATCATGAGTGGCCTGACGCAGACCGAAGTGCTCGACGCCGTCAGTGTGACCTGTGCGCAACACCAGCGTGAGCTGGGTTTCGCACGCACGGTGAACGACTACGAGGCCATGTACGTGTCGCAAAAGGTCCTGCGCATCGTGCTCAGCTACACGGATTACGTTAACCGTACCGTTTGGCGTAAGGCGCTATAATTCCAGGACTAAACTTTCTACGCTGCAGTTGTCCCTGCATGCAGCGTAGAAGGCATCCTCGAATTTCTTGTACCGCCTTTATCGACAAGAAGCGCTTGGCCTGTCGCAGCCGGATTCGAGCGGATACGCGTCTTCACGAAAGCAAGACCCGCCTGCCGGCCTTCTGGCGTAACGGCGGGTCTGCAGTATGAGCAGGGGTTTCCACTACATCAGTAGTGTGAGTGAGCCACGTATCTGAAGAAATCACTACTACTATTATTATTATGCGAGTTGCTATCGTCGGCGACGCCTTTCCGCCAATGCGGACCTCCGCCGCAGTCCAGTTGCGTGATCTGGCCATCGAGTTCAAGAATCAGGGGCATGAGGTTACTGTAATCGTTCCGGCTGCCGATCTTCCCGGTACGTGGACGATCGACACCTACGAGGGTGTTACCCTGTTGCGCCTGCGCGCTCCGAAAACAAAAGACATCGGCTATGCACGGAGAACGCTAGCGGAATTTGCCATGCCGTTCGCGATGCTGCGCAATTACAAGAAATCCCCATTAGCGTCGTCGAAATGGCATGGCGTCGTATGGTATTCGCCCAGTATCTTTTTCGGCCCCTTCGTCAACTTTCTGAAGAAACGCTCGAACTGCTCCAGCTACCTCATCCTGCGCGATATCTTCCCCGAGTGGGCGGTGGACATGGGCGTAATGGGCCGAGGCTTGCCGTATCGATGCTTTAAAATGGTCGAAAGCTATCAGTATTCGGTGGCGGACGTGATCGGCGTCCAGACGCCGGCAAACATCGCTTATTTCAGCAACCGCAAGCAACACAAGGCGCACATCGAAGTATTGCAGAACTGGCTCGCTCCCGCACCGGCGCGCGGCTGCTCGATCGAGGTCGAAAAGACCGCCCTGCAAGACCGCTTCGTCTTCGTTTACGCGGGCAATATGGGTAGGGCCCAGGGGCTCGATATCGTTGTCGCCCTCGCCAATAAATTGAGAGAACGTTCCGATATCGGTTTCCTGCTCGTCGGCAGGGGTAGCGAGACGGCGCGTCTTCGTGCCAGCGTCGATGCGCTCCGCCTGGACAATGTCCTGTTTTTCGACGAAATAGATCCGGTCGAAATTGCCGGACTGTACAAACAATGCCGGGCCGGGTTGATATCGCTGGATCACCGTCATCGCACACATAATATTCCAGGCAAGTTCCTATCATACATGCACGCTGGCTTGCCGGTGCTAGCCAGCGTCAATAAGGGCAATGACCTCATCAAGCTGATCAACGAGAACCGCGTCGGCTTCGCGGCCAGCGGCAATGACGCCGATGAACTCGCGAAGCTCGCAGTACGTCTCGTGGACGACCACAAGGACGATGTGTCGATGAGCAAACACTGTCTCGACCTAGCCGGCCGCCTTTTCTCGTCCGAGGCCGCGGTCGAACGGCTTTGCAAATCGTTGGGCAGGCAGCGCGCCGCGGAGCGCGAGGACGAGGCAGCGCTGGCGGAAGCGCGTGCTCTGCCCGATCCGCTTCGCCTACAAGAAGAAGAAGTATGAGCGTCCGCACCTACAGTTTCGGCTTCATCGAAGGCGTCGCCATGTCGGCGCAGAAGATGCCGCGTCGGCGCTTGCACGCCAACCTCCATGCCAGCTACCAGGACCCGGTCCAACGCCTGTTCAATGCGATCGGGACCGACAGCTATATCCGGCCGCACCGTCATCTTGGAGCGCGCGCGGACGAGTTCCTGATGGCGGTGCGCGGCGTGTTCACGCTCGTGTTGTTCGATGACCATGGCGAGGTGCTGGAATGCCGGCGCTTCGGCAGCGACGCCCATTCCAGCGACGCCGACAGCCTGGCAGTCGAAATCCAGGCCTGCACTTGGCACACCGTGCTCGCCGACGAGCCGGGTTCGGTGCTGTTCGAAGTGAAGGCCGGGCCGTTCGATCCCAACCATGCCAAATCGTTCGCGGAATGGGCGCCTGCGGAGGGTGGCGACGCGGCCATGGCTTATCTGAACGAGTTGCGCAGCATCGTTGGCGCCCACCTTGCGTGCGCTGAATAAACCATCCATCATCTCGCGCCGCGATCGGGTGCGGGCATCTTTTTGTGAGCATTCTCTTGCATCCAGTTTTTCGGAACTCTTTGAAGTACTCGTGCTGTGGCGTGTTGGTAGCAAGCACCGCAGGTGCGTTCGGCGCGACGCCGACGCTGCAGGGCCAGTCCGGTTACATCAACATGCCGAACGCCAGAGTCGAGTCGGACGGTACCTTCTCGACCGGCTACAGCTACGACAGCCCCTACGGCAGTACCTGGGTTACGGCAACAATGCTGCCTTTCCTGCAAGTTACCGGTCGTTACGTCTCGATTAACGGTATCCAGGGTTTTTCCGATCCCAACGGCTACGGCAAGGCATACGGGCGCTACAAGGACAAGCTGGCCGACGCCAAGCTGAGGCTCCTGGAAGAGACCGCTTGGATGCCGGCCGTGTCGGTTGGCATGACGGATATCCTGGGTACGGAACTCTTCAAAGGGAAATACATCGTCGCGAGCAAAACCTTTGGGGCTGGCCGCAACATGGAGGCGAGCCTGGGCTATGGCCAACGCCGCCCGGAAGGCCTGTTCGCGGGCTTCCGCTGGGCGCCGACCACGGTTCCAGGCCTGGCGGCCGTCGTCGAGTATGACGCGAACAATTACGCGAAAGACTTCGATGCCGAGTTTACGTCAGCAGGAAAAAGGAAGAAGGGCGTAGCGGCGGCGCTGGAGTATCGCTGGGGCTGGCTTGGGGCGCAGTTGGCACGGCAGCGCGATCATTTCAGCGTCAACGCCTACGTCAGCATTCCGTTCAACGAACGCGAGTTCATTCCGAAGATTTACGAACCGGCGCCTTTCGCCAAGCAGGTGACGCGCCCCACGGCCGAGCAATGGCACGCCGACGGCACATACAAGGCAACGCTGATCAATGCCCTAATCGAGCAAGGCTTCAAGAACGTGCGCGCGGATCTCGACGGTTCGACGCTGCGGCTGATACTGACGAATGCCCGAATTTCGAACATGGGCCGCGCCGTCGGGCGCGCGGCGCGCACCGCGCTGGCGTTTGCGCCGCCAGAGACGCGTTCGATCCACGTGACGTACACGAAGCTCGAGCAGCCGATCGCGACCTACGAGTTCTTTGACCTGCGCCGCCTGTCGGACTATTTCACCGGTATCGTGAACCGCGACAGCTTCCTCGAGACGGTGCTGGTGCGTTATTCCGACCCGTCCGATATCGTCCTGGATGACCAACAGAGCTTGCTGACGGGCGTCAAGGACGACGGTAGCGGTCTGGCGGTGCAGGTGGGCAAGGACGGCAACATCGTCCAGGTCGTGTCTGAAGACCGCGAGGCGAACCGCTTCAAGACAATCCCAAAGATTTCCTTCTTCTTCAACGATCCGAGCGGCGCGCTGCGCTACGAAGTCGCGGCCGCGGCCAACTATGACCGCCGCTTGGGCCAGGGCACTTACCTGAACAGCGCGTTCAAGCTGAACATCCTGGAAAACGTCTCGGGCGTGACCCAGAAGTCCAACAGCCTGCTGCCGCACGTGCGCACCGACATCGCCGAGTACAAGCGCGGCAGCCGCCTCAAGCTGAACCGCCTGCTCCTGAATCAGTACCTGACGCTGGACGAGCGCCTCTACGCGCGCGCCTCGGCCGGCTTCTACGAGGAGATGTACCGCGGCCTGGGCGGCCAGATGCTGTACCTGCCCAAGGACAGCCGCTGGGCGGCCGACCTCAGCGTCGACGCACTGCAGCAGCGCGGCTACAAGGGCTGGTTCGACAAGCGCGACTACAAGACCGTCACCGCGCTGGGCGCCTTGCACTACAAACTCCCCTACGACATTACGGCAACCGCGCGGGCAGGGCGCTTCCTGGCACGCGACGAAGGCGTGCGTTTCGAGTTCAAGCGCCGCTTCCAATCGGGTGTCGAGATCGGCGCCTGGTACACCAAGACCAACGGCAAGGACATCACCAACCCAGGAACGCCGACCAATCCCTACAATGACAAGGGCGTGTTCCTATCTGTGCCGCTGAACATCATGCTGCCGATGG
>Ga0308169_10003290_pt1 | contig 15893 bp, 13 predicted proteins | sample PhyBR1_2_FD_202139 | JGI IMG/M metagenome (GOLD analysis project Ga0308169, IMG submission 202139) | Phyllosphere microbial communities from UC Gill Tract Community Farm, Albany, California, United States - DLSLSB.R1 | ecosystem: Host-associated > Plants > Phyllosphere > Unclassified | place... | reverse complement strand
GGATCACGACGACCGCGGCGGAGGTAGGTCGAGACCGACTCCCAGGCGACGTCGCCGGCGGCCGAACCCGACTGGATCGTGGAGGTCAACCGCCAGGCGGTGCCCACCGGGTGCGCGATCGGGCTGCTGACGTCGACCCGCACGTCGAGCGTCTCGCCGATCTCGATGCGACGGTGCTGGGTGATGGCGTTCTCCAGGTGCACCATCCCCATCGCCGGGGCGGGGAACCGGGCGTCGGCCAGGATCGCGAGGTGCAGCGGCTGGGCCAGCATGTGGGGGTAGGTCAGCGCCACCGTGTCCTGCACCGGGAAGCCGCACAGCTCGGCATAGCGGGTGGCGTGCTCACGCTGGACGGTGACCGGCGGGCGGGTGACCGCGAAGCCCTCGGTGGCCGAGGCGTCCTTGCGGATGCCGGGGATCGCCGAGACGCCTGGGACCGACGGCAGCGCCGCCCGCAGGAGGGCGGAGACGCCCTCACGCGAGACGACGGTCGGCTCGTTCGAGGTGGTCACGCTCAGGCTCCGAGCATCATCTGGCCGCAGACGCGCACCACGTTGCCGTTGACGCCGGTGGAGGCCGGCGAGGCGTACCAGGCGATCGTCTCGGCGACGTCGACCGGCAGGCCGCCCTGGGACATCGCGTTGAGCCGCTGGCCGACCTCGCGGGTGGCGAACGGCACCGCGGCGGTCATCTGCGTGATGATGAAGCCCGGCGCGACCGCGTTGACCGTGATGCCGTCGGTGAGTTCCTCGGCGAGGCTGTCGACGAGGCCGATCACGGCCGCCTTGGAGGCGGCGTACGAGGTCTGGCCGACGTTGCCGGCGATGCCCGCGATCGAGGCGACGCCGACGATGCGTCCGTTGGGGTTGACGACGCCCTGCTCGAGCAGCTCAGCGGTGATCCGCTCGGGGGCCTCGACGTTGATCTCGAGGACCTTGCCGAAGCGCTCCGGGGTCTGGTTCGCGAGCTTCTTGTCGAGGGTGACGCCGGCGTTGTGCACCACCACGTCGACGCCGCCGTGCTTGTCCTTGAGGTGCGCGGCGATGCGCTGCGGCGCGTCCTCGGCGGTGATGTCGAGGGTCAGCCAGTCGCCGTCGATCTCCTTCATCACGCGCTGGAGGTCGTCGGCCGCCTGCGGCACGTCGAGGCCGACCACGGTGGCGCCGTCGCGGTGCAGGACGCGGGCGATCTCCTCGCCGATGCCGCGGCTGGCGCCGGTCACGAACGCGACCTTCCCGGCCAGCGGGCGGGTCCAGTCGGCGAGCATGGAGGCGTGCGTCTCGCGGTGGGCGCCGATGCGGACCACCTGGCCGGACACGTACGCCGACTTGGGGCTGAGCAGGAAGCCGAGCGTGGAGAGCAACGAGTCCTCGTAGCCCTCGGCGACGTAGACCAGCTGGACGGTGCCGCCCTTGCCGATCTCCTTGCCGAGGCTGCGGGTGAAGCCCTCGAGCGCGCGCTGGGCCATCCGAGCACTGCCCGTCAGCAGCTCGGGCGGGGTGCCGATCACCACGACGCGCGGGCAGGTCTCGAGACTGCGCAGGACCGGGGTGAAGAACTCCTGGAGCGCGACGAGCTCCTCGAGCGTGGTGATGCCGGTGGCATCGAACACCAGCCCCTTGTACCTCGCACCGTCCGTGTGGGTCGCCGTGCTGGTGATGCCCAGCTGGTCGAGGAGGCCCGCGAGCTCGTCGACGAGCCGGCCGCGACCACCGGTCAGGACGGTGCCCGTCACCAGCGGATCGCCGGCGGTGTAGCGCTCCAGCTTGGTGGGCTGCGGCAGCCCGAGGTTCTTGACCAGCAGCTTGCCGATCGAGGACTGGGTGAAGGCCTGGTACTTGTCGCTCATGATCCGGCTTCCTTGCTCACGTACGCGATGGACTATGCGGGTCGATGTAACTAGAGGTGTAACTCGGTGTCCACTTTTCGTGGTGTGCCTCTCATACCCTTCTCTCCACGCGCCCGCGAGGCAAGGATGTGCCATATGAACAAGAGCACCCGCCGCGTCGCCGTCCTCGGTGGCAACCGCATCCCGTTCGCCCGCTCCAACGGGGCGTACGCGACCGCCTCCAACCAGGAGATGTTCACCGCCGCCCTCGATGGCCTGGTCACCCGCTTCGGCTTGGAGGGCGAGCGCGTCGGCGAGGTCGCCGGCGGCGCCGTCCTCAAGCACAGCCGCGACTTCAACCTGATCCGCGAGTCGGTGCTCGGCTCCAAGCTGGCGCCCGAGACCGCGGGGGTCGACCTGCAGCAGGCCTGCGGCACCGGCCTGCAGGCGATCAACTACATCGCCAACAAGATCGCGCTCGGCCAGCTCGACTCCGGCATCGCCGGTGGCGTCGATACCACCTCGGACGCGCCGATCGCGATCTCGGAGAAGCTGCGCAAGAAGCTCATCGAGGTCAACAACAAGCGCACGACGACCGACAAACTCAAGGCGCTGGCCAAGATCCGCCCGGGTGACATCGGCATCGCGATCCCGTCCAACGGCGAGCCGCGCACCGGCCTGTCGATGGGCGACAGCCAGGCGCTGACCGCGCTGGAGTGGCAGATCACCCGCGAGGCCCAGGACGAGCTCGCCGTGGCCTCGCACCACCACCTGTTCGCGTCCTACGAGGAGGGCTGGCAGGACGACCTGGTCACGCCGTTCCGCGGTCTGGAGCGCGACAACAACCTGCGCGGCGACTCCTCGCTGGAGAAGCTCGCCACCCTCAAGCCGGTCTTCGGCAAGGGTGAGGCGGCCACGATGACCGCCGCCAACTCGACCCCGCTGACCGACGGCGCCTCCACGGTGCTGCTCGGCTCGGAGGAGTGGGCGCAGGAGCACGGCCTGGAGCCGCTCGCCTACTTCGTCGACTCGGAGGTGGCGGCCGTCGACTTCGTCACCGGCAAGGAGGGCCTGCTGATGGCCCCCGCCTACGCGGTGCCGCGCATGCTCGCCCGCAACGGCCTCACCCTGCAGGACTTCGACTTCTACGAGATCCACGAGGCGTTCGCCTCGCAGGTGCTCTCCACGCTCAAGGCGTGGGAGGACCCGATCTTCTGCAAGGAGCGCCTCGGCCTGGACGCCCCGCTGGGCTCGATCGACCGCGCGAAGCTCAACGTCAAGGGTTCCTCGCTCGCCGCAGGGCACCCGTTCTCGGCCACGGGAGGCCGGATCGTGGCCAACGCAGCCAAGCTGCTCAAGGAGCGGGGCACGGGTCGTGCGCTGATCTCGATCTGCGCGGCCGGCGGCCAGGGCGTCGTCGCGATCCTCGAGCGCGACTGACCGCTCGCGCACGCTGCGGAAACAGCCCCAGACCGGCCTCGCTGAGGCCTGGTCCGGGGCTGTTCTGCGGGTGAGGACTGTCGCGGCGCCGTCTCGGGTACATCGCGGTCGTGACCCTCCCCGCCGGCCTTGACGACCTGACCCGCCCCGGAGCGGTGCTGGGGGAGCGGTATGAGCTGGGCGCGCTGCTCGGCTCCGGCGGCGCCGGCGCTGTCCACCTCGCCCATGACCGGCTCCTCGACCGCGACGTCGCGATCAAGCTGCTGCGCCCGGGCCAGGACGCGCATGCCGACGCGCGCCTGCGTGCCGAGGCCCGGATCGCGGGTGCGCTGACCCACCCGGGCGTCGCGCGGCTGCTCGGCTTCGGTGAGGAGCCGACGGCTGCCGGACCGATGCCGTACCTCGTGATGGAGGTCATCGACGGGCGCACGTTGCGCGACGTCCTGCGCAGCGGTGACCGACTGAGCGCCAGCACCGTCCTGCGGCTCGTCGGTCAGGTCGCTGAGGCGCTGGCCGTCGTCCACCGCGCCGGCATCGTCCACCGTGATCTCAAGCCGGCCAACATCATGATCGCCCGCGACGGGCGCGCCGTGCTCCTGGACTTCGGCATCGCCCGCCACCACAGCGAGGAGCCGCTCACCCTCACCGGCACCATCGTCGGCACCGTCGACTACATCAGCCCCGAGCAGGCCGCGGGCTCCTCGGCGTCGTCGGCCTCGGACCTCTATGCGCTCGGCACGGTGGCGTACGAGTGCCTGACCGGGCTACGTCCCCTGAGCCGCGACACTCAGGTCTCGACCCTCATGGCCCACGCCACGATCCCGATGCCGCCGCTGCCGCCGAGCCACCCCGACGGTCTACGCGAGCTGATCGCGGCGCTGACGGCGCTGGACCCTGCGCAGCGGCCGCCGAGCGCGGACGCCGTCGCCCAGCGTGCGCGGGCGCTCCTCCTCGATCCGACGACCACGACGGGTGCCGCGAGCGCGGCGGCCGCTGTGCGGCCGGTGTCCCGCAGGTCGGCGCTGCTGCAGGATGCGCGGCGCCGGCACCTCGTGGCCGCGGCCTGCGCCGCGGTCCTCGCGCTCGTCATCGCCGGAGTGCTGGCCAGTCACACCGACGCGCCTCAGGCGCTCGCCGCGGACGAGCCCGGTGCGGTGTCGTCGACGACGCCCAGTGCCGGGCCGGCGCCCGTGGACGCGCACTCCGCAGCGCCGGCGGCGGCCGTGCGCGCCCCCGCGCGGCACCGGATCGCCCGGCCGATCCCGAAGGCCCATCACGTGAAGCCGAAGCGCCATGCGCGCCACGGCGGCAAGGGCAAGGGCAAGGTCAAGGCGAAGGCCGCGGTGAAGCACCACGGCCACGGCCACCGCTGATCGGCCCCCCGCTCGGCCCTGGTCAGCTGGCGGCGAGCGCGATGGCCGTACGCACGAGGTGGTCGCGGACCTGCTCGGGCGTGATCGTGCCGACGGTCGGCACGCCAGGCGCGGACTCTGCGACGGTGAGACCGACGTGGGCGAGCTGGAGGGCGCCGAGCCCCGTGCCGTAGAAGAGGTTGGCCAGCAGGGCCGGATCATCGACCCGTAGCTCGCCGGTCCTCGCACCGTCTGCGAAGACCTGGTGCAGCGGCGCCATCGCGCCGGTCATCGCCCGTCCGAGGCGGAGCATGGCGCTCTCGGAGATCTCGTCGAAGAGCTCCGGGCCACGGCGGCGCATCAACGCGTGGGCGCAGTCGACGAAGGCCGGCCGGGCGACGCCGTACTCGACGAACGCGCCGACCACCGCGCCGAGCCGATCGGTGGCAGGCGCCGCGCTGTCGTCGGCCTCCAGCAGCGCCTCGCGCAACTCCTCGAGGTAGTCGATGAGGACGAGCGCGAAGATCTCCTCCTTGCCGGTGAAGTGGCGATAGACGATGGCGCGATTGATCCCGACGGCGCGGGCGATGTCCTCGATCTGGGCGTCGCGCACCCCGCGCTCATCGAAAAGCTGCCGGGTGGCCTTGATGATCTCGGCCTCGCGGACCCGCCGCCGGGCGGCGGCCGCCGAACGGCGCCCGTCGGTCGTGCCCGTCTGCGGCGTATCGCCGCTCGAGCCGCCGCGAGGTGCGAGATGAGGGGCCATGCTCCGAGTGTACGGCGTGTGCAACTCGGAGTTGCATGAACCGTGGCGCGGCTCACCGGGCCAGCGCCCGGACCGTGTCGATCGTGTCGGCCTCGGCGGCGGTCTTGTCGTCGCGGTAGCGCACCACCCGGGCGAAGCGCAGGGCCAGTCCGCCGGGGTAGCGGGTCGAGCGCTGCAGCCCGTCGAAGGCGATCTCGACGACCTGCTCGGGCCGGACCTGGACCGCCCAGCCGTCGGTCGGGCCGATCGCGAGCTCCCGGAAGCGCTCCGTCTGCCAGGCCAGCATCTCGTCGGTCATCCCCTTGAAGGTCTTGCCGAGCATCACCCACCCGTCCGTGTCGGGATCGCGCGCCGCGAGGTGGATGTTGGAGAGCAGGCCCCGGCGGCGGCCCGAGCCCCACTCCACGCCGACCACGACCAGATCGAGGGTGTGCACCGGTTTGACCTTGACCCAGCCGGAGCCGCGCCGGCCCGCCCCCCAGGGGGCGTCGAGCGCCTTCACCACGACGCCCTCGTGCCCGGCACGCAGCACGCCGGCGGCGAAGGTCTCGGCCGCGTCGGGGTCGGCAGTGACCAGCCGCGTCGAGCGATGCTCCTCGGGGACGAGCGCGTCGAGCGCCGCCAGCCGGTCGCGCAGCGGCAGGTCGAGCAGGTCGCGCCCCTCGAGGTGGAGCAGGTCGAAGAAGTACGGCGCGACATGGGTCGTCGCCGCCCCGCGGCTCGCGGTCCGAGATGCCGTCTCCTGGAACGGCGCCGGCCGGCCCTCCGCGCTCAGCGTCATCGCCTCGCCGTCGAGCACGATCCGCTGGGCCGGCAGGCCGCGGACCAGGTCCGCCACCTCCGGCAGGCGGGCGGTGATGTCGTCGAGACTGCGGGTCGCGATGCGTACCTGGTCGCCGTTGCGGTGCACCTGGATCCGGATGCCGTCGAGTTTGGTGTCGACGGCCACCTCGCGGCCGGCCTTGGCCAGCGCCTCAGCCACCGACGGCGCGCTCGAGGCCAGCATCGGCAGGACGGGCCGTCCGACCACGAGCCCCACCCCGGACAGGGCCGCCTCGCCCTGGAAGGCGAGGTCAGCGACCGCCACCGTGGAGCCGGCGAGCATCGCCGCGCGACGTACCGCGGCCAGCGGCACGGCCGCGGCGACGGCGAGCGCCTCCTGTACCAGCGAGTCGAGCGCCCCCTGCCGCAGCTCCCCGGTGACGAGCCCGCGCAACCACTGCTGCTCGACGCCGGTGGCGCGGCCGAAGAGGTCGGCCACGGCCGCGGCCCGGGCGGCGCCCGACCCGGCACCGGCCAGCGCCGCCATCCGCTCGAAGGCGTCATGGACGTCGGTGACCTGCAGGGTCGTGACGTCGGCGGGAGCGGGGAGGTCGGTCAGCCCGCGCCACCCCAGACCGGTGCGGCGCTGCAGCAGCACGCCGCCCAGATAGGACACGACGATCGGCCGCTCGGCCGGCTCGGTCACAGCGAGCCGCTCTGCGAGGGCGGCCACCTTGGCCTTGCGTGACCGGGTCTGTGCGACGGCGGCGGAGGTCGCCACCAGATCAGCGAGCTGCATGCCTCCATGAAAGCCTATGGATCGTGAGCCTGAGCCGTACGTGGACGCCGACGTACGACGGCCTGCGCCTGAGCATGATGCTCGTCCATCGCCGTGGTCCCGGCGATCCGGCGTACCGGCTGGTCGACGGGGTGCACTGGCGTGCGCTCCGGACGCCCGAGGGCGCCGCGACCCTGGCGGTGCACGCGCGTGCGGAGCGCGGGGGAGACGTGGAGGCGCAGGCATGGGGTCCCGGTGCCGACTGGGCGCTCGACCGGCTGCCCGCGCTGCTCGGCGCGGAGGACGACGTCAGCGGGTTCGAGCCCGGGGACGGGCTCCTGCGTGAGGCGGTGCGTCAGTTCGGTGTGCCCCGGATCGGTCGCTCGGGCCTCGTCTTCGAGGCGCTGCTGCCGGCGATCCTGGAGCAGAAGGTCACCGGGCAGGAGGCGTTCGCCGGTTTCCGTGGCCTGCTGAACCAGTACGGTGAGCCCGCGCCGGGGCCCGAAGCCGCGGCCCGACGGCTCCGGCTGCAGCCCAGCCCCGAGACGATCCGGCAGGTTCCCAGCTGGGCCTGGCTCAGGCTGCAGGTGGACCATGCCCGCTCGCGCGCCGCGGTCACCGCGGCTCGGGTCGCCGACGCGCTCGAACGGACGGCCGCCTTCGGTTCCGACCTGAGCGGCGACGAGATCGAGCGCCGGCTGTGCAGCCTGCCCGGCATCGGAGAGTGGACCGCCGCCGAGGTGCGCCAGCGGGCGCACGGCGACCCGGACGCGGTCAGCTTCGGCGACTACCACGTCGCCAAGGACATCGGCTGGGCCGTCACCGGCGCACCGTTCGACGACGAGCAGATGCGTGCCTACCTCGCGCCGTACCGGCCGCATCGGCAACGTGTCGTCGCGCTGCTCTATCGCGCCCGAGGCGCGCGGCCACGACGTGGGCCGCGGATGGCGCCGCGCACTCATCTGCCCAGTTGAGAGACCGAAATCCTGTCCGGTATCCGGGAGCCGCGGTCGCCAAACATTTTGCACGTGACAACTGTCACAATTTTGGTACCCGTCGGTAGCCTGCGACTCCGTAACGCCTCCTTGTGAGCGCCGTTACATCAGCGACACGGATGGATGAGGGGGAACTCATGACACCGAACACGCATGCCCGCCAGGGGGCTTCGTGAGCTTCACCGACCGGTTCCGGGCCGGCGTCGTGACGAGCGGCAAGCTCGTGGTCCTGGGCGTGGAGTCGACCAGCACGGCCGTCGTCGACATCGCCCGGGGACGCTTCAGCTGGAGCGAGTTCCTGCTGCAGGCCTGGTTCATGACCAAGGTCTCGCTGCTCCCCACCATCTTGGTGGCGATCCCGTTCGGGGTCATCACGTCCGTCCAGATCGGCGCCGTCGCGTCGCAGATCGGCGCCGGTTCCTTCAGCGGAGCCATCAACGGCATCGGCGTGCTACGGCAGGGCGCTCCGCTGGTGACCTCGCTGATGATCGCCGGTGCGGTCGGCTCCGCCATCTGCTCGGACCTCGGCGCCCGTCAGGTCCGCGAGGAGATCGACGCGATGAAGGTGATGGGCATCAACCCGGTGCAACGGCTGGTGTCGCCGCGCGTCGTCGCCGCCCTCGTCGTCTCGCTGCTCCTGACCATCATCGTCGCGATGACGGCCATGGTGACCGCGTTCATCCTCAACGTCGGCAACGGCTCGATCTCGGCCGGCACCTACATCAACTCGTTCATCAGCTTCAGCAACACGATCGACCTGTGGGTCGCCCTCCTCAAGGCGTTCATCTTCGGCTTCATCGCCACGATCGTGGCCGCCCACAAGGGGCTCAGCGCCCACGGCGGACCCAAGGGCGTGGCCGACGCGGTGAACCAGGCCGTCGTCCTCAGCGTGATCCTGCTCGCCGTCGTCAACGTCGTGATCACGCAGGTCTACTCGATGCTCTCGCCGACGGGAGCCGCGTGATGGGGCGCGCCAGCTGGGCCAGCGACCCGGTCCTCGACGCCCTCGCGGCGTTCGGAGACTTCGCGTCCTTCTCGGTCAAGGTGCTCAAGGACATCCCGGTCACGATCAAGCTGTACCCCAAGGAGGTCCTGCGCCAGATCAAGGACGTCGCCTGGGGCTCCGGCGCGCTCCTGGTCGGTGGCGGCACCGTCGGTGTGATGGTGCTGCTCTCGCTCGCGGCCGGTACGTCGCTGGGCATCGAGGGCTTCAACGGCCTGCAGCTCGTCGGGCTCGCCCCGCTGACCGGCTTCATCTCCGCAAGCGCCAACACCCGTGAGCTCGCGCCGCTGATCGCCGCCCTCGCGCTCGCCGCCCAGGTCGGCTGTCGCTTCACCGCGCAGATCGGCTCGATGAAGATCCACGAGGAGGTCGACGCCCTGGAGGTGATGGGCGTCAGCGCCGTGCGCTACCTCGTCGCCACCCGCGTGGTGGCCTGCATGTTCGCGATCCTGCCGCTCTACCTGATCGGTCTGCTCGGCTCGTACATCGCCTCGCAGCTCTCGGTCGTCTACATCTTCCACCAGTCGCCCGGGCAGTACGCGCACTACTTCTCGATCTTCATCAACGGCAAGGACGTCTTCTACTCGATCATCAAGATCGTGATCTTCGCGCTGATCGTCACGCTGATCCACTGCTGGTACGGCATCAGGGCCGGCGGTGGCCCGCAGGCGGTCGGCGAGGCGACCGGCGCCTCGATCCGCGCCTCGATCGTGGTCGTGGTGCTGGTCGACATGCTCCTGACCCTCATCTTCTGGGGCAACGACCCCGGCTTCCGGATCACGGGCTGAGGAGGAGTGATGGCCACGAACAAGGGACGGTCCAACCCCTCCCGCAACCAGCTCGCTCTGCGCGGCCTGATCGCGCTCCTGGTGCTCGCCGTGATCGTCGAGGTCGTCCGACTACACAGCAGTGGCGTCATCGGCGGTCCGCCCCAGGTGACCGCCCAGCTGCGCAACGCCGGCGGCGCCCTCACCAAGGGCTCCGACGTCAAGCTGCACGGCGTCATCGTCGGCAAGGTCAAGGACATCCGCTCCGGGTCCGACGGGGCCGTCGACGTCGGCATCGACCTGGTCCAGGGCGAGATGGGCATGGTGCCGGCCGACGTCGTGGCCCGGATCCTGCCGGCCACCGTCTTCGGCACCACCTACATCGACCTGCGCCCGGCCTCCCAGCCGCAGGCCAGCCCCGGTGACGCCAGCCCCTCGGTGGTCAAGGCGGCTGGAAGCGCGAAGAAGCCGGGCGCGCTGAAGGCCGGTGCGGTCATCCCGGCCGACACGACCCAGTCGACCCTGGAGCTGCAGGACGCGCTCGACGACATCGACGGCCTGGTCAAGGCACTCAACCCGGCCGAGCTCTCCACCGCGATCGGAGCCGCCGCGGTCGCTCTCGACGGACGCGGCAAGGCGATCGGCGAGACCGCGGTCGCGCTCGACTCCTACCTGCACAAGTTCAATCCGAAGGTTGCGATGCTGCGCGCGGACCTCGACAAGCTGGCGTCGTTCCTGCAGGTGGTGCAGCAGATCGCACCGGACCTGCTCGACGCCACCGACGACGCGCTCGTCCCGCTCAACACGCTGGTCCAGCACAAGGACGACCTGACCGCGTTGCTCACCGGCGGCAAGAGCCTGGCCGACACCTCCGCCTCGGTGCTGGCCAAGAACTCGGTGAAGCTGACGCGCTTCATCAACGACGCGTACGGCGTCATCGATGCCGTGTACGACAACCGCAAGGCCGGCATCACCGACGTGATCGCGGTCAACCGCCGCATCGCCGGGATCGTGCGGGCCGCGGAGGAGAAGGGCTACCTCAAGGTGGATGCCTCGCTGCAGCTCAACGCCCCGCCGTACTACGGCGCGGGTGACCGCCCCAGCTACGGAGGTGGCCGATGAAGGGCGTCCGCATCACCGGGCTGAAGTTCTTCACCTTCGCCCTCGTCGCGATCCTGCTCGGCGTGCTGCTGGTCAACACGATGCGCAACGGGGTCAACGGGAGCAGCCGATCCTACACGGCCCTCTTCACCGACGTCAGCGGCCTGCGGGTCGGTGACGACGTGAAGGTCGCCGGCGTCCGGGTTGGTCGGGTCCAGTCCATCGAGGTCGAGAAGGGTGGCCAGCTGGCCAAGGTCGGCTTCGACCTGGTCGCCCGGCAGCCGATCCTGGCCAACACCGACCTGGTCATGCGCTACCAGAACCTGGTCGGCCAGCGATACCTCGCGATGGTGCAGCCGGCCGTCCACGAGGCTCCGCTCAAGCCGGGGACCACGATCTCGACCAAGCGCACCGACCCGGGCTTCGACCTGACCCAGCTGCTCAACGGCTTCCGGCCGCTGTTCGAGGTGCTGCAGCCCGCCGACGTCAACAAGCTGGCCTCCTCCCTCGTCCAGGTCCTCCAGGGTGAGGGCGGCACCGTCGACTCGCTGCTGCACCAGACGGCGACGCTGACCACGTTCGTCGCCAACCGCGACCAGGTCATCGACTCGGTGCTCACGAACCTCACGCCCGTGCTCAACAACCTGTCGGGCCACGGGACCCAGCTCACGTCGACGATCACGTCGCTGGAGAAGCTGATGAAGGGCCTGGCCGCCGACCGCCAGCAGATCGGCGCCGCGGTCGACGGGATCGGCCAGCTCGTCGGATCCACCTCCGACCTGCTCACCCAGGCGCAGCAGCCCCTGATCTCGACGGTGCACCAGCTGCGGACGGTGGCCGGCACGCTGGACCAGACCAGCGGTCAGGTCCTCGCGGCGGTCAACGCCTTCCGTACGGTCTTCGGCGGCCTCGGCCGCGCGACGTCGTACGAGAACGCGGTCAACGTCTACGTCTGCTCGCTCTCGCTCGCGCTCGGGAACACCACCATCAACACCGCCGTCGCCGGTGGTCACTTCTCGAAGGTGTGCCAGTGATGACGAAGCCGCTCTCCGCCCGCGACCCGTTCAAGATCGGGGTCGCCGCGATCGCCGTCATCGCCCTGCTGGGCGTCGGTGTCGTCCTCCTCTCCCAGGCCAACTTCGGGAAGAGGACCTACAGCGCGGTGCTCGCCCAGTCCGCCGGCCTGCGCGCCGGTGAGGCCGTCGAAGTGCACGGGGTGATCTCGGGCAAGGTCAAGAAGGTCGCCATCCAGGGCACCGAGGTCAAGGTCGACTTCACCATGGCCAAGGACATCGTCCTGGGCAGTGACACCAGGGCGGTGGTCAAGGTCGCCACCCTGCTCGGCACCCACTACCTCGAGGTCGACCCGAGGGGTACGGGCGCACTGCCCGGCGGCACCGTGCCGCTCGAGCACACCGCGGTCCCGTACAACCTCCAGGACGTCCTCAACGAGGGCAGCGCCAAGCTGGAGGAGCTCGACCCGGTGGTTCTCTCCAAGGCGCTCGCCTCGGCGGCCGATGTGATCGGCAGCTCGAAGGACGAGATCGCTCCGGCGATCAGCGGTGTCGCGGCGCTCTCGGATGTGATCGCCAAGCGCAACACGCAGGTGGCTGCGCTGCTCACCGCGGCCCGCAGCGTCAGCGACCAGCTGACCGCGTCGAGCCCGGACCTGGTCGAGCTGATGAAGCAGGCGACCCTGGTCACCCAGGAGATCACCAGCCGGCGCGAGGCCATCCACACGATGCTCGTCCAGACCACGCGGCTCTCGCAGGCGCTGAGCAGCGTGATCACCCAGAGCAAGGCCGACCTCAAGCCGGCCCTGGCCAGCCTCGACTCGGCGATCCGGTCGCTCAACAAGCAGAGCGCGACGCTCACCAGTGCCCTCGACGTGCTCGCCCCCGCGGCCCGCTACGTCGCGAACGCGCTGGGCAACGGCCCCTGGCTGGACCTCAACGTCCACGCCCCTGCGATCCCCACCGATGAAGGACGATGCGCGTTGGGAGACTGCTCGTGACCGACAGATTCCGTGGCCTCCCGATGACGAAGGTCATCATCGCCCTGGTGGCAGCCGTGGTCGTGCTCGGCGGCCTGGCCGTCGTCAAGGCCGTGGCCGGTGGCGGTGGCAAGACGTACACCGCCTACTTCGCCGACTCCGCGGGCCTCTTCGTCGGCAACGACGTCGGCGTTCTCGGGGTCAAGGTCGGCAAGGTGGCCTCTATCGTCCCGGACGGCAACCGGGTGAAGGTGACCCTCGAGGTGGACGGCGACCGCCCGATCCCCGCGAAGGCCGGTGCGGTGATCGTCGCCCGCTCGGTCGCTACGGACCGCTATGTCGAGCTGACGCCGGCCTATAGGAGCGGTCCCACCATGGCCGACGGCGGCACGATCCCGCTCGACCGCACCCGCACGCCCGTCGAGTTCGACGAGGTGCTGGCCAATCTGAGCACCTTCGCCACCGACATCTCCGGCAGCAAGCAGGCCAGTGATGCGGTGAAGCGGATCGTCGACGCCGGCAGCGAGGCCCTCGCCGGGCAGGGCCAACCCCTCCACGACATGATCGGTTCGCTCTCCACGGCGACCGGCGACGTGGCCGCGCAGCGCGAGCAGTTCGCGGCGATGCTGACCTCGGTCGACACCCTGGTCAACCAGGTCGCCGACAACGAGCAGACCGAGCGTGCCTTCATCAAGCAGGTCGCGGACGCCTCCCAGATGCTGGCCGGCCAGCGCGACGAGTTCAAGCAGACCCTCACCTCGCTCGACGAGGCCGTCACCCAGCTGGCCGCGTTCTCGGTCGCCAACAAGGGCGCCATCGTCGGCACCCTGAACGACAGCGCCTCGCTCATCAAGAAGCTGAACACCAAGCAGGCGGCGATCGCCGAGATCCTGCGCGACCTGCCTCTGGCCCTGCAGAACCTGCAGCGCGCGGATCAGGGCGGCACGCTGCCGGCCCGGATCGACCCGGTCGTGCTCACCCCGGTCTCGGGCCTGCTGCAGCAGCTGTGCAAGGGCGGCCTGGTCGGGACGGTCTGCAACCTGATCGACGGCACCGACATCACCGGCAACCTCAGCGAGCTGCTCGGTCTGCTGGCGGGAGGAACCCGGTGAACCGCCTCATCAAGCTGGCCGCGACCGGCGTGACCCTGCTCGCCGCGACTGCGTCGCTGACGGCCTGCGGCCCCACGCTCGGTTCGCTGCCCCTACCCGGCACCGGTGTCTCCGGCGATGCCATCACCGTCAAGATGGACTTCGCCGACGCGCTCAACCTCGCCAAGGGCGCCACGGTGAAGGTCAACGGCGTCTCGGAGGGCAAGGTCGAGTCGATCGACGCGGCCGACTTCCAGGCCATCGCCGTGATGAAGGTGAGGACCGACGCCCAGCTGAGGCAGGGTGCGACCGCCCGGCTGCGCTACACCACGCCGCTCGGCGAGCTCTTCGTCGACATCACCAACCCGGCCAAGGGTGCGCTGCTCAAGGACGGCACCGAACTGGGCACCAAGCAGACCAGCACCGCACCCACCGTCGAGGACGCGCTTTCGGAGGCGTCGTTGCTGATCAACGGCGGTGGTCTCGGGCAGCTCCAGCAGGTGACGACCGAGCTCAATGCGGCCCTGGGCGGCAACGAGGGCACGTTCCGCGACCTGCTCGAGCAGCTCAACGGATTCCTGATCCAGGCCAACCAGACCACCCAGGACATCGACACGGCGCTCAACGCGCTCTCGTCGGTCGGGCAGACCCTCAACCAGCGTCGCGACACCATCAACAAGGCGCTGGCCCAGATCAAGCCGGCCGCTGACGTGCTGCGGGCCAACACCCCGGACTTCACCGCGCTGCTCACGTCCTTGCAGGCCTTCGCCGCCCAGGCCAACCAGACCGTCGGTGCGACCCGGACGCAGCTGCTCGCCACGATCAAGGAGGCCGAGCCGATCCTCGCCGAGATGGCCGCCAACAAGGGAGCCTGGTCCGACTCGCTGGTCCAGCTCGCCAAGCTGGCCGATGCGATCAACACCGTCGTGCCCGGCGACTACCTCAACGTCAACGTGAAGCTGACGACCGATCTCAGCCACCTGCTCGCCGGACTTCCCGGCGCCGGTGGTCAGGGCGGTACGGGCGGCAAGACCGGCGGCTCGGGCGGCACGAGCGGCGGAGGCGGGCTGCTCGGGGGCGTTCTCGGCGGCGGCAAGACCGGCTCCGGCTCGACCGGAGGCACCGGTTCCGGCAGCACCTCCGTGTGCACCCTCAATCTGCTGGGAGTGTGTCTGTGATGACCTGGGTCAAGAAGATCCTCACCGATCGGCTCTACCTCAGCGTGGTCGGTGTCGTCGTGGTGTTCGCGCTGTCGATCGCGTACCTGTTCGCGGTGGTCCTCGACCGGCCGCTGACTTCCACGCCGCCCACCGTCAAGGTGATGCTGACCAGCACCGGCGGCCTGTTCGCCGGTTCGGAGGCGACCTACCGCGGGGTCAAGGTAGGCAAGGTGACCTCGATCAAGCTGACCCCCGATGGCGTCCAGGCGGATGTCTCCCTGACCAACCAGGACCTGAAGATCCCGGCCAGCACCAAGGCCAGGGTCCGAAGCCTCTCGCCGGTCGGAGAGCAGTACGTCGACTTCGAGCCGACCGTGCTGACCGGCCCGTTCCTCAAGGATGGCAGCGTCATCCAGGCCGCGTCCACCGAGCTGCCGCAGACCCTCGGCTCGACCGTCGTGGCGGTCAACGGGCTGCTCAAGCAGATCGACGCCACCAAGCTGCACAGCATGCTGGACGAGCTCGCGACCGGCCTCAACGGGACCGGGCTGCAGATCGGGCAGATCGTCGACCAGGGCCAGGACATCCTGCAGACCCTGCAGACGGTGTGGCCGCAGACCGCGGACCTGATCGACACCTCCGGCAAGGCGCTCGACATCCCGACCTCGCAGGCCGGCGACCTCAAGACCCTGGCCACCTCGGCGAAGCAGTTCGCGGCCTTCCTCAAGGACTACAACCCGACGCTGGTCAAGCAGCTCGAGAAGGCGCCCCAGCAGCTCAAGACGACCGAGGGCCTGGTCAAGGAGTGGGGCGCCATCCTGCCCGGCTTCTTCGACTCCGTCGAGCCGTTCCTCGAG
>Ga0308169_10003289_pt1 | contig 15896 bp, 13 predicted proteins | sample PhyBR1_2_FD_202139 | JGI IMG/M metagenome (GOLD analysis project Ga0308169, IMG submission 202139) | Phyllosphere microbial communities from UC Gill Tract Community Farm, Albany, California, United States - DLSLSB.R1 | ecosystem: Host-associated > Plants > Phyllosphere > Unclassified | place... | reverse complement strand
GGCGAGCGGCCTGGATCTCGCCGTTGTCGGTCTGGGCCAGCACCACCCCGTCAGGCGGCAGGACCGTCACGATGTCGCTGGTCGCGTGCTGAGCACGCGCGTCGCCGGCGATCCGGTCGAAGAGCGGGTCGAGCAGCACCTCGCAGCCCCAGCCGATCTCCAGGAGGCCGCGCAGGTCGCCGTACGGGCTGGGCGCGACCCTCCCCCCGAGCGCGAGCGCCGCGAGGTGGAGGCCCAGCCCGATCCCCAGGGTGGGCACGCCCTCCTCGGCCGCCTCACGGATGCGCTCGCGCAGGGTCGGCAGCCACGGCGCCTCGCCCGCGTCGCGAAGCTCACCGCCGAGCACGACCAGCCCGTGGAACGCCCGCGGGCTGGGGATCGGGTCGCCGTCGTAGGGATGGCGCTCGTCCACGGCGCACCCGGTCTCGCCCAGCCAGGCGGCCATCGCGCCGATCGCATGGGCCTCGTCGCTCACCACGACCAGGACGCGCGCCATCGCCGATGTCCTAGAGGACGGGCAGCATCCGGCTGCGCTCGAACGCGCTGACCTGGGCGCGGTACTCGGCCCACTCGGCCCGCTTGTTGCGCAGGAAGAAGTCGTAGACGTGCTCGCCCAGGGTCTCGGCGAGCAGCTCGGACTTCTCCGCGACCGCGATCGCCTCATCGAGGCCTCGGGGCAGGGCGTCGATCCCGAGCGCGGTGCGCTCTCGGTCGGTGAGGGCCCACACGTCGTCCTCGGCCTCGGCCGGCAGGTCGTACTCCTCCTCGATGCCCTTCATGCCGGCCGCCAGGATGACGGCGAAGGCGAGGTAGGGGTTGCAGGCAGGGTCGAGCGTACGGATCTCGATGCGGGTGGACTGACCCTTGGAGGGCTTGTACATCGGGACCCGGACCATCGCCGAGCGGTTGTTGTGCCCCCACGAGATGAAGGCCGGGGCCTCTCCCTCGGCGACGATCCGCTTGTAGGAGTTGACCCACTGGTTGGTGACGACGCTGATCTCCGGCGCGTGCCTGAGCACACCCGCGATGAAGCGGCGACCGGTCTTCGACAGCTGGTACTCCGCACCGGCCTCGTAGAAGGCGTTGGCGTCGCCCTCGAAGAGGCTGACGTGGGTGTGCATACCGGAGCCGGGGTGCTGGGTGAACGGCTTGGGCATGAACGTGGCCCACACGCCCTGGCTGAGCGCGACCTCGCGGATGACGGTCCGGAAGGTCATGATGTTGTCGGCCGTGGACAGGGCGTCGGCGTAGCGCAGGTCGATCTCCTGCTGGCCGGGACCGCCCTCGTGGTGGGAGTACTCGACCGAGATGCCCATCGCCTCGAGGTAGGTGATGGCCTCGCGCCGGAAGTCGGCGCCGAGCGCCTGGGTGGTGTGGTCGAAGTAGCCGCTGGAGTCGACCGGGACCGGCTCCTCGCCCTCCTTCGGCTCGTTCTTGAAGACGTAGAACTCGATCTCGGGGTGGGTGTAGAAGGTGAAGCCCTTCTCCGCCGCCTTCGAGAGGGTCCGCTTGAGCACGTAGCGGGGGTCCGCGTACGAGGGGCTGCCGTCGGGCATCACGATGTCGCAGAACATGCGCGCGGTCGACGGGCCGGGGCCCTGCTCGCGCCACGGCAGCAGCTGGAAGGTGCTCGGGTCGGGCAGCGCGAGCATGTCCGACTCGGTCACGCGGGCGAAGCCCTCGATCGCGCTGCCGTCGAAGCCGATGCCCTCGGCGAACGCCCCCTCGAGCTCCGCCGGAGCCACCGCCACCGACTTGAGGAACCCCAGCACGTCGGTGAACCACAACCGCACGAAGCGGACATCGCGCTCCTCGAGCGCCCTCAGGACGAAGTCCTCCTGCTTACCCATGGACGTGAGCCTAGTGGTCGCGTGTTGCTGGTGGTGTCACATCACCGCACCGAGCTGCCAGGGCGTGAACTCCTCGTCGCCGTAGCCGAGCTCCTCGCTCGCGGTGCGCTCTCCCGAGGCGGTCGCGATGACCCGGTCGAGGATGTGCGCGCCGACCTCCTCCAGGCTCCGCTCCCCGCTCAGCACCGTGCCGCAGTCGATGTCCATGTCGTCGCGCATCCGGTGGAAGATCTCGGAGTTGGTGGCGAGCTTCAGCGACGGGACGGGCTTGGCGCCGAACGCCGAGCCGCGGCCGGTGGTGAAGCAGACGACGTTGGCCCCGCCGGCGACGATGCCGGTCACCGAGACCGGGTCGTAGCCGGGCGTGTCCATGAAGACCAGCCCCGGCCCGTGCACCTTCTCGGCGTACTCCACCACCTCGGCGAGCGGCGTCGAGCCGGCCTTGGCGACCGCGCCGAGCGACTTCTCCAAGATGGTGGTGAGGCCGCCGGCCTTGTTGCCCGGGGAGGGGTTGTTGTCCATCGAGCCGCCGCTCGCGGCGGTGTAGCGCTCCCACCAGCCGATCCGCTCCATCAGCCGCGCCGCGACCTCCGGCGACGTCGCCCGGGAGGTGAGCAGGTGCTCGGCGCCGTACACCTCGGGCGTCTCGCCGAGGACGGCCGTGCCGCCCTGGCGGATCAGCTCGTCGGCGGCCAGGCCCAGCGCCGGGTTGGCGGTGACGCCGGACCAGCCGTCGCTGCCGCCGCAGTTGAGCCCGAGCACCAGCTCGGAGATCGGCACGGGCACACGGCGGACGCGGTCGAGGTCGGGCAGCAGCTCGCGGATCTGGCCGACGCCGGCCTCGGCGGTCGACTTCGTCCCGCCGAGCTCCTGGATCGTCAGCGGCACCAGCGGGGTGCCCTCCGGGAGGTCGATCCCGCTGGTCAGCGCACTGATCTGGTTGACCTCGCAGCCGAGTCCGACCAGCAGCAGCGCACCGAAGTTGGCGTGCTGGGCGTAGCCCGACAACGTGCGGCGCAGGACGTCCAGGCCCTCCCCGTCGTGGGCCATCCCGCAACCGAGCGTGTGGGTGAGCGCGACGACGCCGTCGACGTGTCCGTACGCGTCGAGCGCTCCGGACCGGCTCAGCTCGGCGGCGATGCGACGGGCGGTGGTGGCCGAGCAGTTCACCGTGGTCAGCACGCCGACGTAGTTGCGCGTCGCCACCCGGCCGTCAGGACGCACGATCCCCTCGAAGGTACGTCGCCGGGCGACCGGGAGGGGCACCACCGGCGCCACGATCCGGACGTCTCCACCGTCGTGCTCGAGGGCCGCCATCGCCAGGTTGTGGGTGTGCACGTGCTCGCCGGCGCGGATCGGGCTAGTGGCCACGCCGATCACCTCGCCGTACTTGCGCACCACCGCGCCGGCGGCGATGTCGCGGACCGCGACCTTGTGCCCGGGCGGGACCCCGGCGCCCTCGGATCGGGCGACGGCGACGTCGTCACCCGGCCGGAGTCGGATCAGGTCGCTCATGCCACCACGCCCAGGTGCTCGCGGATCTGCGCGAGGCTCGGGACCAGGCCGGTGCCGCCGCGACCGCCCAGCACGAGCGATGCTGCGGCAGTCCCCAGGCGGACGGCCTCGTCCAGCGTGTCCCCCAGCACGAGCCGGGCGGTCAGGGTCCCGGCCAGCGAGTCGCCGGCCCCGGTCTGGTCGACCAGGCGGACCGCTGGCACGGCCGGCAGCTCACGGATGCCGTCCGCGTCCGCGACCACGACACCGTCGGCGCCGCGGGTGACGACCGCAGCCTCCGCGCCCAGACCCCGCAGGATGCGTGCGGCCTGGTGCGGATCGACCGTGTCGAGCAGCACCGAGGACTCCCCCGGGGCCGCCGGGGTGACGACCCGGGCCCTGGGCGCGAGCATCCGCAGCAGGCCGGCGGCCTCCTCGGCCGTGGTCAGCCGCGGCCGGTAGTTGGGGTCGTAGACCAGGCAGGCGGCCCGGTTGGCGACCTCCAGCACGGCGGCTCGCGCCGAGGCGGAGAGCGCTGCGGTGACACCCGACGTCAGGACCGCGCCGACCGACTCGAGCCCCGCTGCGGCGACGTCGTCGGGGCCGATCGTGGAGCCGGCGCTGCCACGGCGCAGGTAGACGAACTCGCGCCCGCCGGTGGGGTCGGCATGCACCACGTACGCCCCTTGCTGGCCCGGCACCCGACGGACGAGCGAGGTGTCGATGCCGAGGACGTGCAGACGCTCCTCGATCACGTCGCCGAGCTCGTCGTCGGCGATCCGCGCCAGGATGCCGGTACGCGCCCCGGCCGCGGCCGCAGCGGCGGCGGAGTTGAGTGCGTCACCCGAGACGCCGAGGGTGAGCGCCACCCCATCGGACAGGGCGACGTCGGAGGAGAGCTCGACGAGGATCTCGCCGACCACCACCACGTCCAGCCCATGATGAGCACTCGTCGTCAGACCCATCAGTCCGTCTCCTTCACCCGCGTCACCAGCTGGGTCGGATTGACGAACCGCAGCGCGACGATCAGCAACACCATCATCGACACGGTATAGATGGTCGCCATCGCATCCACGGACTGGTTGGCGCGGATGCCAGCGGCGAAGACCGCGTCGTAGAGCGACACCACCAGTGTCGTCGAGCTGGGGCCGGCGGTGAGGAAGGTCAGCTCGAACATGCCGACCGTACGGACCAGCACCAGGATGCAGGCGGCGAGGATCCCGGGGATCAGCAGCGGCGCGAGGATGCGGGTGAAGATCACCCGCGTCGAGGCGCCCGACATGCGTGCGGCGGCCTCGATCTTGGGGTCGATCTGCTCGATGAACGGCGTCATCGTCAAGATCACGAAGGGCACCGCGGGCACCAGGTTGGCCAGGATCACTCCCGACATCGAGCCGGCCAGGTGCCAGCTGTAGAGCAGCGTGGCCAGCGGGATGCCGTACGTGATCGGCGGCACCAAGATCGGCAGCACGAACAGCAGCATCACCACCCGCTTGCCCGGGAAGCTCTTGCGCGCCAGGACGTAGGAGGCGGGCACTGCGACAGCCACCGAGATCACGACCACCGCGACGGCGACCTCGAGGGTCACCACCATCACCCGCGACAGGCTGAACTCGCGCCAGGCGTCGGCATACCAGTGGGCGGTGAAGCCGGACGGGAGCCACCCCCCGAACCACGTCTTGCCGAAGGAGTCGACGACGACCGACAGCACCAGACCGAAGAGGTTGGCGAAGAGGAACGCCACCACGACCCACAGCAGCACCAGCCACCGCTTGCTGCGGCGTGACGCCCGATCCTGCACCGGGTCCGTGCTCGTGTCGATGGCACTCATCCCTTGCCTCCCGTCGAGCCGCGGTAGAGCGTGGCGCGCCACACCATCACCATGGCGATGACGACGAGCATGATGACGGCCATGATCATGGCGATCGTCGAGCCCATCGAGTAGTCGAAGTCCTTGAAGGCCGCGTCGTAGGCGGCGATCGAGATCACGCGGGTCTCGCCGGCCGGCTTGCCCACCATCTGGGCCGAAGGGAAGACCGAGAACGAGAGAACGAAGGCGAGCGTGAACGTGATGGCGAGCCCCGGCGCGAGCAGCGGGAGGGTGATCGTGCGGAACCGCTGGTACGCCCCGGCCCCGAGCGTCGCGGCCGCCTTCTCCAGCGCCGGGTCGATGCCCGAGAGGTAGGAGAGGGTCAGCAGGAACGCGAACGGGAAGCCGGTGATGACGATGCTCAGGAAGACGCCGATGTAGTTGTGGATCAACCGGAGCGGCGCGTGGATGAGGTGCAGGTTCAGCAGCACCCGGTTGAGCCAGCCGTGCGGGCCGGCGTACATGATCAGGCCCTGCGCGGTGAGCACCGTGCCGAGCGTGATCGGGATGACCAGCAGAGTGGTGATGGTCCGCTTGCCCCGCACCTTGCCGCGCATCGCGTACGCGACCGGGATGGACGCGAGCACGTTGAACAGCGCCGCCGGCAGGGCCAGGCGCAGCGTCTTCCAGATCGTGTCGCGCAGGTACGGGTCGGTGAAGAAGCGGTGGTAGTTGGAGAACACCCCGCCCTGCAGCGGCTGGAAGGAGAGCTGCAGGCCGTAGATGAACGGGTAGACGAAGAAGACCACCACGAAGGCCGTCGCCGGCAGGACCAGCCATAGGGTGCGGTCCACCCCGCGGTCCGCGAGCCGGTGTCGCAGCGTGCGGCGCGGCCCCGCGCCCACCTCGACCGCCGTGCCCGCTCCGATGGCGGCACTCATGCGACCAGGCCTTCCTGCGCCTGATCCGGGTCGTCGAAGACGAGCACGCGGTGATGCGGGATGCCGAGCGTGAGCTCGTCACCCGGCGCGACCCGCTCGTCGGTACGGAAGTAGATCGAGCGACCGGAGGACGTCCGCGCCTCCACCGACAGCTCGCGACCGTGATACTCCGCGATCCGTACGGTGACCGGGATGGCGTTGGTGTCGACGGCGCCGATGACCAGGTCCTCGGGGCGGATCGCGGCCACGACGCGCCGGCGGCCGGCCACGTCGGCGGCGTCGAGGCCACCGCGGTTGGAGCCGGTGAGCCTCATCCCGTGGCTCTCGACGATCGCGCGCTCGCTGTCGCCGCCGGCCAAGTCCATCTCGATCAGGTTGCGGTAGCCCATGAAGCCGGCCACGTAGCCATTGGCGGGCTGGTCGTAGACCTCCTGGGGCGTGCCGACCTGCTGGATGACGCCCTCGCGCAGGACGACCAGACGATCGGCCATCGACAGCGCCTCCTCCTGGTCGTGGGTGACGTAGATGGTGGTCAGGCCGAGGTCCTGGTGGAGTCGGCGGATCTCCATCCGCATCTCCAGGCGGAGCTTGGCGTCGAGGTTCGACAACGGCTCGTCCATCAGCACGACCGGCGGTCGCAGGGCGATCGCTCGCGCGATCGCGACCCGCTGCTGCTGGCCGCCGGAGAGCTGGCCGGGCATCTTGTCGGCGTGCGGCTCGAGCTGGACCATCGCAAGGGCCTCGTCGACCCGCTGGGCGATCTCCGGCTTGGGCAGCTTCTGCATCTGCAGCCCGAAGGCGATGTTCTTGCGCACGCTCATGTGCGGGAAGAGCGCGTAGTTCTGGAAGACCATCCCGAAGCCGCGCCTCTCGGGTGGCAGCGTGTCGATGCGGCGGTCGTCGAGGTGGATGCTGCCGCTGCTCAGGGGCAGCAGGCCGGCCAGGCAGTTGAGTGCCGTCGACTTGCCGCATCCGGAGGGCCCGAGCAGGGCGATGAACTCCGAGCCCTTGATAGTGAGGTCGAAGCCGCGCAGGGCGTGCTGGTTGCCGTAGCTGCGACCGATGCCCTCGAGGCGGAGCTCGGCGAACCTCTGGTCTTCTGCCACGCTCACTTCGCGCTGCCGATCTGGCGGTTCCACTGGTCGAACGCGGCGACGAGCTTGTCGGCCGGCAGTGGGGTCTCGATCGGGTTGTCGGCGATGAGCTTGTCGTACTCGGGGCGTCCGTACTTGGCGATGACGTCCTGGCTGGTCTGCGGCGCCATCGTGATCGGGACGTCCTTGATCGCCGGGCCGGGGTAGAAGTAGCCGGTGTCGTAGGCCAGCGCCTGCTGATCGGGCTGGAGCATCCAGTTGATGAGCGCCAGGTCGGCGGCCTCCACGTCGGGCGAGACGCCCTTGGGGACGAGCGCGTACTGGGCGTCGGCGACCCAGTGCATGTTGTCGAAGGCGGCGACCTGCATGTCGGCCGGGACGGTGCCCAGCGCGCGGGGGTTGATGTCCCAGCCGGTGGTGGACAGGACGATGTCGACCGTGCCGTCGGCGAGGTTCTTCATGGTCTCGGTGGTGCCGCTGGCGTAGTCGGCGGCGTACTGGCCGAGCTCCTTGAGGTAGGCCCAGGTCTTCGACCAGCCGTTCGTCGGGTCCTTCGGGTCGGAGTCCCCGAGCAGGTACGGCAGACCCATCAGGAAGGTACGGCCCGGGCCGGAGTTCGCCGGTGCGGCGTACTGGACCTTGCCGGGGTGCGCCTTGGCGTAGGCGAGCAGCTCCTCGGGGGTCTTCGGCGGCGTCTTGACCGTCTTGGGGTTGTACTCCATCAGCGGACCGGAGGGATAGTAGACGACCGCGGCGCCCTGGCCCTGGGCCAGCTCCTGCATGTTCGCGGCGGCGGGCAGGTAGTTGGCCATGTTGGGGAGCCGGTCGGTGAAGGTCGGGGTGAGCGGGGTGAGGAGCTTCTTCGAGACGCCGGCCGCGAGGCCGTCGGTGCCGCTCAGTACCAGGCTGGTGGACACGTGGCCGCCCTGCTGCTCGGCCTGGAGCTTGCCCGCCATGTCGGGGGCCGGCGCGGTGGTGTAAGTGACGCTCTTGACCACGTCGGGGTTGGCCTTGACGAAGTTGTCGATCATGCCCTGGGTCAGCTGCAGGTCCCCGGCGATGTCGAGGATGTTGAGGGTGACCGGCTTGCTCGGCTTCGCCGGCACCTCGCTCGGGGTGGCCGCCTTGGCGGAGCTGGCGGACGGGGCCCCGCCGCAGGCGCTCAGGGACAGGGCCAGGGCGGCGAGACTGCCGAGGACGGCGATGCTGCCACGACGGCCGCTGCGTCGGCCGGTGCTGGTGGTGCTCATGTGATCTCCTCGAGGAGGTGGGTACCGGGTCGGGTTGGAGGCTCGATGGGCGCCATTGAGACAGCGGCGCAAAGACGGCGGCAAGCGGTTGCCATGTGTTGCCACACCCCGTACCGTCCCCGTGACGCACGCCACACGTGCCGGACAGCGCTGCCGACTCGGAGGCACCTATGAGTGACAAGAGACCGACGATCTACGACGTCGCCCGCGCCGCTGGCGTGGCGCCATCGACCGTGTCGCGGGCCTTCTCGCGACCCGATCGGGTCAATGCCGAGACCGCCGCGATGATCCGCGCCACCGCCGCTGAGCTGGGCTATCGCACCAATCCGCTGGCGCGTGCGCTGCCCACCGGGCACTCAGCGATGATCGCGCTGGCGACCGCCGACATCACCAATCCGTACTACTTCGAGATCATCCGCGGCGCCCAGGACGCCGCCGCCGAGCGCGGCTACACCACGCTGCTCTCCGACGCGCAGGAGTCGATGACCCGGGAGCGGGCGTCGCTGGAGCGCGCCATCCCCACCGTCGAGGGGATCGTGCTGGCGAGCACCCGGATGTCGGACAGCGCAATCCGGATGCTGGCCAAGCAGCGTCCGCTGATCGTGATCAACCGCGACATCACCGACGTGCCGCACGTCGTCGCCGACCACGCCATGTCCGTACGACAGGCTGTCGACCACCTGGTCGAGCTGGGACACCGCAACATCACGTATCTGTCGGGCCCCGACGCCGCCTGGGCGAACGGGATGCGCTGGCGCACGCTGCGCACCTACGCCACCGAGCACGACCTCCAGGTCCGCCGGCTCGGACCCTTTCCGCCGACCGCGACCGGCGGCCGGCAGGCGGCCGAGGAGTTCCGCGACCACCGCACCAGCGCCGTGCTCGCGTACAACGACCTGGTCGCGATCGGCTTCATCCGCCGCCTCGTGTCCCTCGGCGCTCGGGTGCCGCAGGACGTGAGCGTGATCGGCTTCGACAACATCTTCGTCACCCAGCTGACCTCCCCGGAGATCACCAGCGTCGCGCCGCCGCTGCGCACGCTCGGCTCGATGGCGGTGCACAACCTGCTGGCCCTCATCGGCGGAGCCAGTTCCACGACCGTACGGCCGCTGGCGCTGCCCACCCGGTTGTACGCGCGGGACTCCACCGCGGCGGCCCCGACCCGGCGCCGCGCCTGGCGGGCCGTCTCTCCGGCCCCCGCATCGTCGGGCACGCACGAGGCCAAGACAACTCGTGGCAACCGATTGCCGTCGCCGGGCTGACGCACTTCGATGAAGGCATGTCGAGCCCGCTACGCCCCCATCCCGACCGGCTGCTACCGGCCGATCCTGCCGTCCGGGCGATCGCCCGCGAGCTCTACGGCGCGGTGCGGGATCTGCCGATCATCTCCCCCCATGGACACGTGCCGGCCTCCCTCCTGGTCGAGGACGCGCCCTTCGGCGACCCGGCGTCCCTGCTGGTCACGCCGGACCACTACGTCAACCGGCTGCTGCACGCCAACGGCGTCTCCCTGTCGGATCTCGGGGTCGGCCGCGGGCAGCTGAGCGAGACCGACTCCCGCGCCGCCTGGCGGCTGCTGTGCGAGCACTGGTCACTCTTCCGCGCCACCCCGGTGCGGTTCTGGATGGAGGCCGAGCTCGCCGAGATCTTCGAGGTCGACGAGCGCCCCACGGCCGCGAACGCGGACGCGCTCTACGATCGGATCGCCGCCTGTCTGCAGCGCCCGGAGTTCCGGCCGCGGGCCCTGTTCGAGCGGTTCGGGATCGAGTTTCTGGCGACCACTGACGACCCCTGCGACGACCTGGCGGCGCACCGGACGCTGGCCGAGGATCCCACGTTCGGAGCGCGCGTCGCCCCGACGTTCCGCCCCGATCGCTACCTCGAGCCCGAGCGCGCCACCTGGATCGCGGACGTCGCGCGTCTCGGCGAGGTCGCCGGGATCGAGACCGGCGACTACGCCGGTTACGTAGCCGCGCTCGAGGCGCGCCGGCGCTTCTTCATCGACCACGGTGCGGTGTCCACCGACCACGGCCACGCCGATGCGATGGCCGAGCCGCTCCCCGAGGCCGAGGCGACACGGATCTACGCCGCCGCGCTCGATGGGACGGCGACCGCCTCGGAGTCGCTCGCGTTCCGCCGGCACATGATCGTCGAGATGGCGCGGATGTCGTGCGACGACGGACTGGTGATGACGTTGCACCCCGGTTCGTACCGCAACCACCACCCCGCCTCGTTCGAGACGTACGGGATGGACATCGGCTGCGACATCCCGCAGACCACCGAGTTCACCGCCTCGCTGCGCCCGCTGCTGGAGCGCTTCGGCACCCACCCCAACCTGCAGCTCATCCTCTTCACCCTCGACGAGACCGTCTGGTCGCGCGAGCTCGCACCACTGGCCGGCTTCTACCCGTCCGTCTATGTCGGCGCACCGTGGTGGTTCCTCGACGCACCCGACGCGATCCGCCGCTTCCGCGCCTCCGTGACCGAGACGATCGGCTTCAGCCGCACCTCGGGCTTCATCGACGACACCCGGGCCTTCTGCTCCATCCCGGCACGACACGACATGGCCCGGCGCCTCGACGCCGGCTACCTGGCCGGCCTGGTCGTCGAGCACCGGCTGGATCTCGACGAGGCGTTGGAGACCGCAGTCGCACTGGTCGACGAGCAGCCGCGCAGGGCGTTCCGCCTGTGAACGGCTCGCCCGGCCCCCTGACGCGGGCAGCGACCGGCACCGCCGCGCCCCCGATCGCTGCGGTCCACCTCGGCCTCGGTGCCTTCTTCCGCGCGCACCAGGCCGCGTACACGGCGCTCGCACCCGACGCCGAGGCGTGGGGCTTCGCCGCCTTCACCGGGCGGAGCGCGACGCTCGCCGAGCAGCTCGAGCGCCAGGACGGCCTCTACACCCTGCTGCAGCGCGCGGCCAAGGGCGACGAGGCCAGCGTCGTCGGCTCGGTGGCGCGGGCCCACGCCGGCGGTGACGCCGACGCGTGGACCAGCACCGTCGCCGACCCGGGCGTACGCCTGATGACGCTCACCGTGACCGAGTCCGCCTATCGCCGCGACCCGGCGGGCGGGCTCGACCTCGCGGCCGAGGACGTACGGGCCGACCTGGCCGATCTGCGGCGTGACCCTCCCCGCGCCGGCCGATCCGTCCCCGGTCGGCTGGTCGCCGGCCTCGCCGCCCGGGCTCGGGCGGGCGGCGGGGCCCTGGCGATCGTGCCGTGCGACAACCTGCCCGACAACGGCCAGGTGGTACGCCGCATCCTGCTGGAGCTGGCCGCCGAGGCGGCCGCCAGCGGGGGCGATCGTGAGCTGCCCGACTGGATCAGCGCGAACGTCTCCTTCGTCAGCACCGAGGTCGACCGGATCACCCCGCGCACCACGCCCGCCGACATCGAGGCCGTCCGTCTGATCACAGGGCGCGACGACGCCTGCCCCGTCGTCACCGAGCCCTTCACCGAATGGACCCTGGCCGGTGACTTCCCCGCCGGGCGCCCTGCCTGGGAGGCGGCCGGAGCCCGCTTCGTCGACGACGTCCGGCCGTACGAGACGCGCAAGCTGTCGCTGCTCAACGGCGCGCACTCGTTGCTGGCCTACGCGGCCAGCGCGGTCGGCCACACCACGGTCGCCGAGGCCGTCGCCGATCCTCGGTGCCTGGCCTGGGTGGAGGCCTGGTGGGGCGAGGCGACCGCCCACCTGTCCCTGCCCGCCGAGGCGCTCGACGCCTACCGGGCCGCGCTCAGCGAGCGGTTCGCCAATCCGGCGATCCAGCATCGGCTCGCGCAGATCGCGATGGACGGCTCGCAGAAGCTGCCCGTACGCACCGTCCCGACCGTGCTCGCCGAGCGCGCCGCCGGGCGCAGCGCGGCCGCCGGCGCCCGCACGCTGGGCGCGTGGGTAGCCCACCTGCGGGGCGTGGGCGTACCGGTCCACGACCCTCGTGCCGAGGAGCTCACCGCGCTGGCCGCCGCACCGCTCACCGATGCCGTCCCCCGGGTGCTCGCCACCCTCGACCCCCGCCTCGCCGACGACCAGCACCTGGTCGCCCTCGCCACCGCGCACACCAAGGAGCTCAGCCGATGAGGATCACCGACGTCCAGGTCATCGTGACCTGCCCGGGCCGCAACTTCGTGACCGTCCGGATCACGACCGACGAGGGCGTCACCGGGGTCGGCGACGCGACGCTCAACGGCCGCGAGCTCGCTGTCGTCTCCTACCTCCAGGATCACGTGGCGGCACAGCTGATCGGGCGCGATCCGCTGCGGATCGACGACACGTGGCACTACCTCTACCGCGGCGCGTACTGGCGTCGTGGCCCGGTCACCATGACCGCGATCGCAGGCATCGACACCGCCCTGTGGGACATCAAGGGCAAGGTCGCGGGGCTGCCGGTCTACCAGCTGCTCGGCGGCCGGGCGCGCGACGCGATCACCGTGTACGGGCACGCGTCGGGCGCCACCATCGAGGAGGCCGTCGAGGATGCGGCCGGCTACCTGTCACGCGGCTACCGCGCGGTCCGGCTGCAGGCTGCGGTCCCGGGCCTCGACTCGACCTACGGCATCGGCGGGGTGGCCGCCGCCGGCGCCCACTCCTACGAGCCCGCCGATGCGACGTTGCCGACCGAGAACGTCTGGGACACCGAGGCCTACCTCACCCACGTGCCGTCGCTCTTCGAGCTGGCCCGGCGCGAGCTCGGGCCCACGCCGCGGCTGCTGCACGACGTGCACCACCGGCTCACCCCCAACGAGGCGGCCCGTCTGGGCAAGGAGCTGGAGCCGTTCCACCTGACCTGGATGGAGGACCCGGTGCCGGCCGAGATGCAGGACGGCTACCGCCACCTGCGTCACCACACCACCACGCCGATCGCGACGGGCGAGGTCTTCTCGTCCATCTACGATTGCCAGACGCTGATCACCGAGCGACTCATCGACTACATCCGCACCACGGTGGTCCACGCGGGCGGCATCACCCATCTGCGCCGGATCTTCGATCTCGCCGCGCTGTACGACATCCGATCGGGCTCGCACGGCGCCACCGACCTCTCCCCGGTCTGCCTGGCGGCCGCGCTCCAGGTCGACACCGCGATCCCGAACTTCGGGCTCCAGGAGTACATGCCGCACACCCCGGAGACCGACGAGGTCTTTCCGCACACCTACCGCTTCGAGGACGGCCTGATGTACGCCTCCGAGGAGCCTGGTCTGGGGGTCGACATCGATCTGGAGAAGGCGGCGCTGTACCCCTACAAGCCCGCATCGCTCCCGGTGAACCGGCTTCGCGACGGGACCATGTTCCACTGGTGATCGCCGTGGGCTTTCACCGCGCGAGCAGCGCCAGCGAGCCGAGCGCGAGCAGCCACGAGACGAAGCTGCCGACCAGGAAGTACTCGGTCACCTCGTCGATGCTCGGCCCCTGCTGACCGCGGAACGACTGCAGCTCGGGCCAGCGGATCAGTCCCTTGGCCGCGATCACCAGCCCGGCCGCGGTGGTCTGTCCGGCGAGACCGAGACCCAGGATCACCAGGCGCTCCATCGGTCCGAGCAGCCGGCCGCCTTTGAGCGCGCGACCGGCGGTCGGCGGGGTCGAGCCGGTCAGGGTCAGCACGAGCCGCACGATCGTGTTGCCGGTGGTGAGCTGGATCAGCAGCAGGCCGAGCACGAGGAGCGTCCGCTCGGCGTCGACCCCGTGCAGCAACGGCAGGCGGGTGCTGTCCAGCCAGTGGCCGATGCCGCCACCGGCCGGCGAGGCGCCGGCGGCGAAGAGGATCGCCAGGACGACCGCGCCCGCGAGCACGGAGATCGCTGCCCGAGGGCGACGGGCCGAGAGCAGCGACCAGGCGAGCACCGCTGCGACGCCTGCCGCCATCGCCGCGATGTCCGCCACCGAGGTCAGCCCGGCAAGCAGCCCGAAGGCGACCAGCGCGAGCGCGCCGGCGCCGCCAGGCAGGAGCGCCGAGCCTCGAGTCGGGCGGACGAGGTCGACGGTACCGACGCCGATGAGCAGCAGGGCGAGCCAGCTCATCGCACGCCGCCCAGGCGACGGTCGGCCTCGGCGAGCACCGCGAGCCCGTCGCGCCGGATGCGCTGCGACACCGCGGACGGACTGACGCCCAGGTCGTGGGCGAGATCGCGCTGGCTCATGTCTCGGAGCATGCCATCGAGGACCGACAGCGACGCGGGCGCCAGGCCGGCGAGCAGCTGGTCCCGCATCATCAGCGCCGCGTTGACCACGGCCGGATCCGGGCCGTCGACCGAGTCCGGGGCGCGCTCGTACGCGGTGCGCAGGCGACGCATCGCCGGGTCAGCCTCGTAGCGGGTGACCGTCTCGATCGCCTCGCGTGCGGCCCACCACCCCGGTCCGTCCTCGACGCGCGGGGCCTCCTCGAGCACCTCGACGCCTCCCCAGCCGATGCCGTGGCGCACCTCGACATCGGGCGCCAACCACAGCCGCAGCCGCAGCGTGGCGGCGACGGCGGCGGCGACGGAGGCGAAGCACCCCTGGTACTCGTCGCCCACCGTCACCCGCAGGGGCGTGACCGGCGCGAGGTCGACGTTCACCCGTTCGAGCACCCGCGTCAGCCGGGCATGGAGCGTCGTCCGGCTCGCCTCCCTGCGCGAGCCGACCACGTCGCCGATCACGGTCGCCTGGATCATCATCTGAAGAGCATACCTTCAGATCGCCGAAATGAAGCCTAGAACTTCACTTTTCTGAAATGAATCCATGAGCTTCACCTGATCACGACTTCGGGACCCGCGCCTCCAGCTCGGCCAGCCACACCGAGGCATGGGCGTCCGACGGCATCCGCCAGTCCCCACGCGGCGACATCGTGCCGCCGTTGCTGACCTTGGGCCCGTTCGGCAGCGCCGAGCGCTTGAACTGGTTGGCGAAGAAGCGCTTGATGAACACCTCCAGCCAGTGCCGGATCTCGCCCAGGTCGTACGCGACGTGGCGCGACTCGGGCAGCCCCACCGGCCACTCCCCGCGCGAGGCGTCGTGCCAGGCCTGCCAGGCGAGGTAGGCGATCTTCGAGGGGTTGTAGCCGTGCCGCACGACGTGGAAGAGGGTGAAGTCCTGCAGCGCGTACGGGCCCACCATCGACTCGGTCGACTGCGGCCCCTGCCCCTCGTCCGCCGGCACCAGCTCGGGGCTGATCTCCTGATCGACGATCGTCTGCAGCACGGTGTTCGTCTGCTCGTCGAACCTGTCGGTCGAGATCACCCAGCGGATCAGGTGCTGGATCAGCGTCTTCGGCACGCCGGCGTTGACGTTGTAGTGCGACATCTGGTCGCCGACGCCGTACGTGCACCAGCCGAGCGCGAGCTCGCTCAGGTCTCCGGTGCCGACCACGATCCCGCCACGCTGGTTGGCCAGCCGGAAGAGGTAGTCGTAGCGCAGGCCCGCCTGGACGTTCTCGAACGTGACGTCGTAGACCGGCTCGCCCGCCCCGAACGGGTGGCCCA
>Ga0308169_10003288_pt1 | contig 15897 bp, 30 predicted proteins | sample PhyBR1_2_FD_202139 | JGI IMG/M metagenome (GOLD analysis project Ga0308169, IMG submission 202139) | Phyllosphere microbial communities from UC Gill Tract Community Farm, Albany, California, United States - DLSLSB.R1 | ecosystem: Host-associated > Plants > Phyllosphere > Unclassified | place... | reverse complement strand
GGTTCCAAAGTCGTCTGGTGACGTCGAAGACGGCTCGCAGGCCGATTGAGGTAAGGGTGCGAGCTCGGTAGGGCCCTCCTCTTGCGCGACAGTACGTCAATCAGTCAGTGGACGCGGTCGGGACCATCAAGACTTCTCGGCGCGCACCGTCACCCGATCCGAGAGGAGGACTCCACGACACTTTACGTGGTGATCATCGCTAGACAGGTCGGTCTGCCTCTGGGAAGCCCGCACGACCAGACCGTGTACCATCTGACCATCCTTGCACCGTGTCGTGAACAATAAGAGGCATGCCGCGAGTCGGGCGTTCCGACCTCCGGCCATCACCGGTCGGCGTTCAGTATCTCAAGCTCGCCCGCACGTAGTGGTCAATGCATGAATGTGTGATGCTGTGATTACAACAGGTCTAACAATACAAGATACGGCCCAGGACCCAAGACGGGCCCATCTAAACCTGTCCGACCGGTCTAGTCTCCTCAGCTGCTGCTGAGCAGACACTCGTGACGCCCTACTCCCGGCTGTGCTCCTTCTTCAGCGCCATCTCCCACGCCGACGTGACGCCGCGCTCGATGATCTCCCCCCTAGACAGCTTCTAGCGCCCAGTACCGATCTTGATCTTGAAGCTCGTCGGCGCCTGTTCCGGTACCTCCTGCGGCGTGTACGCCATGCCATATCCTCCCGGCGTGGCGGCCGATGGGGTGAGGTCCGCAGGGGAGGGTCCCGCCGCCTGAAACTTCGGACAAAGTCGGTTGGCCCTCGTATGTCCCGCTTGCCCACATGCTCCGCATCGACGTTTTTGCTTCCTGTCAGCTATGCACATGCCCAGCGTTGACGCTACTTACGCCAGTCTCGTCCTCGTAAGACTCCAGCTCCCCGCGCATCGTCTTCTTGCGCGCGAGACGCCTCGCCTGGTTCTTCTTCAGCTGGGCGATCTTCCTTCGAGTGCTGCGCGTCAGCACCATAATCCAATGGGCTGAGATGAACGTACGCCTCCTTGAGGAGCTCCTTGTCCTCTTCCCTGAGATTCTCGTCGCCCAGCTTCTCCAGCTCCTCGGGGTTGTTCATGAGATATTCCAGCCTGTTCTCCTCCCGTCGCTTGAGGTACTGGTTGATCACCGCCGGATCACGCACGATCTCCTTCGTCGTCTTTCCGTTTTTCTACCGTCAGCGCTGGCTTTTACGCCACTTCGCTTTGCGTCCCACTCGGGCGGCACGTCCGCAACTCACCACACGAGTGATCCGCAGAACGCGGTTTGCATTCGCATTGCCCGTGTAGGTGCTCTCGCCGTCGACACTATACGCCGGCGAGCCCTCTCTCGGGCTGTGCGGTCCCGGCGTCGCCGAAACCGAGTGACCTCTCGAAAACCCTCGTGACGTATTGCTCCGACCGATGTACTTTGGCGCAAAGCCCGACGGGGTCGCCTGCGGCAGATCAAGCTTGAGATCCGGCTCGAGTTCGGGCGGGTTCGGATCGCTCAGGGCCTTCGCCTGAAGGTTCCACACCTTCCTCTTCTCCTCGTCGTATATCGCCTGCTCGCGCGCATTCGAAATCTTCATCTGGTCGGTGCCCGCCATGCGCTCAGAATCTGGAATCAGCGCATCCCTATATGCTCGAACGCTCGTTCCACTCACCCCGTCTGTCCTCCTCGGTTTCGCCCTTGCGAAGGAAGTACGACTTCATATTCGTCTTCAAGAAGCTGAAACCCTCTCCGCGACCAGTTGGTTCCCCCTCTCCATGGACGACCAACCACGCCTTCTGCCCCTCTGCCTTCTTGTAGTTCAGCGTCGTGCTCCACACGGCCAGCTGCTGCTCAATGTCCAGCCCCATGCCGTCCTCGCCCTGCTCTTCGTCGTCGCCCTTGCCCTCCGCCGTCTTCGAGTACCCTGCATCGTGCAGGTGTCTCGCTCCGACCTGCATCGCCTCATACAGCATCGCCATCTCGGGCGTACACTGCTCCAGAACTTGCGCCCGCTCCTTTGGCCAGTCGTAATCGGGGTTGAGCTGCCAGTATCCGTGGTTTGTTCCCGGTCCTTCGCCTTTGCTCGGGTGTCGAGCGTACAGCAGGAACTCCTGTCCGTCAACGTTTGGTCTTACCCATCTCCTACTGGCAGCGTGACTCACATTACCCTTGATCTTCAGCCGCTGTCGGATTTGCAACTCCGTCTGTTCCGGGAAGTACTTGAGCATACTGCGGATCTTGATCTTTTTCTCCTTCTCCTGGTTGATCATCAGCCACGCGATGATCTGCAAACGCTGCTTGGCGGTATGTGTGCTCTTCCGCGCATGCGGACCGGGCACCTCGGACTGGTTTGGTGTCGTCTGGCCGACGGTGAAGATGTTCTTGATCTGACGGAGGTAGTACGACACGACGCCGTCGACGGTCTGCCGGACAACCAGGAAGTCGGTCGTTTCGGGCGTGTGCTTAAAGATCGGCGCGCGGAGGAGGTTGTTGTGGATGATCTGGGTGACTTTGCCCTTGTCGACGTAGCCGAGCAGGAAGGGCTCGGCGTCGCTTGGATTGAGGATGGACGGCTGACCAAAGTCGAGCTGGAATCAGCCCGGTTTCACCACCCGCCGCCTGCTCAACACACCTTGGGCACATGATCATCCTTGTCGTGCTTCTTGCGGTAGTAGTTCACCACCGTTGTTCCCATCCCATAACCGCTCATGATCGGCGGGTACTCCTCCTGCCTGTCAGCAAAGACCTCGCTCTAACGACCCGAACTCACCGAGAATTCCAATAGCACATCTGATCCCCTCCGCACGCTCATCGTCAGATCCTTGGTCGTCTGGAAACTCTCCGACGGGTCCGTCACAAGAGCCTTCTTGTTGACCTTGGCCCCACGAACCACCTTCGAAAACGTGAACGGCACGCCCGTCGGGAATTGCAGAGGCGGCCGACGCCAAGTCCGGGCCTCAGTCTTCGACAGGGTGGTTTTATACTTGACGTGAGCTCGAGGAAACGGCATAAGGAAGCTGACACCTACGAAGGGTAGCTGCAACGACTTGGCGGGCCCAGAATGATACACTTCGATCGAGCCGAACGTTTGTCGGATACGGTACTTGGCATGCCGCTCTTGCTCGTACAAGTGGTCGTTTGACAAGTTGAACATGTCGAGCTTCGCCTTGGCCTTGTCCACCCTCTTGGTCTCCACCTCGACCTGTGTGTCGTCCTCGTCACTTTCCATTAGGGCGGGATCGACCCGAGTCGAGTCCCAGACGATATCTTTGAGCCAGTCGCCCGACTCGAGGAATCTGTTCTGCTGGAAGAGCTTGACGGCGGGTTTGGGCGCATTGAGTTTGCCGTCCTTGTCGCTGCAGGTCAGCTGGAACTCGTCTTTGGAAGAGTATCACGAGACTGACTACGTATCAAACACGATGCTGCTCTCCCAATCGAAGAGATCCAGGGAGTTGTCCACCTGCGCCGCATCTGCCCTTTCCTCATCGCTCAGGCTCAATCCCACCGGCCTAGCCCGCATCTCCTCCCGCTTCTTCTGCTTCGCCGCTTTCTTCCATTCCGCGTCGAAGAAGGCGCCAACTGGGCGTTGATATAACGGCAGATTTGGCCGTGTGACTTCCAGCTCAGGCAGCGACGCTTCGAGGTACTCGGCCTGGTGTGTCGTTTCGGGCAGGGGAGCTGTCTTGAAGTGGTCTTCGGTGAGCACGGCCGTCCCACTCCTGACACATGCCGTCTCGCCATACTCACGCTCGATCCTGTCCTTCGCTCGCTTCTTCCTCTCCCTCAGCGCTCGCGTCACGTTCGCTCTCGCCTCTGGTGTCTCATAGAAGATCTCGCTCATCTTCAGCCGTCCCCCCTGCGCCCAGTCAGGCCATATGCGCTGCACCATCTCCCTCGCCGTCTCTTCCTGCTCCTGCGCCTTTCGTTTACGCTCTGCAACAGCCGCAGGCGCATGCGCCGCCTGCTGCATGGCCAGTGCCTGCCTGTAGAACCGCTCGTCGTCCCTCCTCTGCCGTGCTTGCCGGGCAGCGGCCGTCTCGTCCCCTTCCTCGTCCACGTTGAACTCGTCATCCATGAACTTTGCATTCTCGTCGTCGTTGTCAATGTCCGCTATTCCTGCGATGCCGTCCGCCTTCGAACCGCCGAGCGAGCGCGAGCCGGAGAGCGCGCTGGGGTCAAAACCCGCTACGCGCAGAGCGAAGCCGAGATCGGCGTGGTCGCCCAGTCCGCTGGTATCCTCCTCATCAGAGTACGACATGATGTCAGTCGTGAAGGAACGTCGTCGCACGAGCTGAGAAGAAGGGGGGATGGGACCTTGGGTGATTAGTGATGAGAGGGACGAAGCATGGACGACTGTTGTTAAAGGTCGCCGGCTTATATATCCCAGTCACTTGCCCACGCAAGGCCTGCGTCCGGTAATCAGCCGTATTTGCCACCGCGCGCCTATGGGCGACCCGAACTGATCGCCGGGGCAGGCGATAACCGGGCATAGCCATTATTTCCATCATCGATCTCGCACATCACCCTTCCTCCCATGTCGTCTACAAAGAGCGATGTCGAACTCATCGACTCGCCAGTCCTTCTTCCGAACGGCAAAAGGATATGCAATCGACTCGTAAAGGTCAATTGACCTGACGCCTGGTGACTTGCCGAGCTAATCCACAGTCGGCCATGGAGGAGGGCATCTCCCATTCTGGCGGAACACCTGGCCCAAGGCATCGGCAGCTGTACAAAACGTGGGGCGAAGGGGGCTGGGGCATAATTATCACTGGTATGCCGACATTCCAGTTTACATCTTGCTCGAGCTAAGCGCAGGCAACGTGCAGGTGGACAAGCGACACCTCGCAACGCCTCACGATCGCTTCGTGCCCGACATGTCGGCGTCCACGATTGAGCGATATCGGCATCTGCACGAATCGATCCTGGAAGGGGCGGCCTCGCAAGGTCGAGATACGCCTCTGACCATCGCACAACTCTCGCACCCGGGTTTGCAGTCATCTCCGCTGGTTTCGCTCGCTCGCCTGCCGTGGTCGCCCGCCCTCGCGCCCATTTCTGCCCGGCCCGATCTGGGCACTTCATATCTCGGACAACTCCTCGGACACCTCATATGGCCTGTCAAGTCGCGTCGCTTATCGCCCAAAGAATGGACGGAGATTGTGGACCAATTCGTGCAGGGTGCTTGGGTAATGGAGCAGGCGGGATGGGGCGGAGTTCAGATTCATTCGGCGCATGGGTATCTGCTCGCAGAGTATCTCAGTCCACATGTAAGTGACTGGGCTGAATGACACCGTCAGCAAGTTTATCACAGACGAACCCGTCGCCGAATGCTTTGCCGGGCGTACCCGAAGAAGTTCCACTTCGCCTACACTTACTCTACCTGATCCTTCACGGCATTCACACCTCGTCTTCGAGTGGCTTTGTCCTCTCAGTGAAGGTCAATTGCTCGGACTTCGTTCAAGGAGGTGAGCTGTACATGCTTCTGAGATCGCGACCAAGCTCACGAGCAGGATTGGACGAAGAGCAAGCCGCCGACATCGTCAAGCAGATAGTCTCGTGGGGCATCGTAGATGTTCTAGAAGTCTCAGGAGGAACATACGCCAGTCCAGGTACGCAATCGCTCGAAGCGCGCCGGTGTCCCTCTGACTCGCAGCGTTCGCCTCCCCCGAGACTATCGGCAAGCCCTCACCCACCTCCACCCGTCAATCCCTCTTCGCCCATTTCACAACATCCCTCCTACCTCACCTGCCGCCTCCTCCGGTGGGACCCGCAATACTACTCACCGGCGGTCTACACGACCGACCCCTCATCGCGGCCTCGCTCCGAGATAGAGCATGCGACCTTGTCGGGATAGGTCGACCTGCCTGCGTACGGCCGCATCTACCCAAGGAGGTCATACTGAACCGGGACGTGCCAGACGATCAGACGTACCTTGGCGGATATCGCATACGCGGCGCCGGTCTCGTAAAGGGTTTGTTCGGCGGTGGGTCTGATGGCGGCGGGATACCGCTCGTGGGCGCTGGGGTGTCGACGCTTTGGCATGAGATGCAGCTTATCAGGCTTGGGAGGGGCGCGGAAGCTCATCTCGGTCTGCATTGGATCTGGGGCGCCGTTGTGGAATTCGTGTGGTTTGGGCTGTTTGCGTCCGGATGATCACGGCAAGGCGAGGGACAGGAGGAAGGTCGATCCTGTACGGCATACGCCACTTAGCCAATCGACAACGAGTGGCGGTCAAGGTGATTGCATCTACGCCTTCACACTTCGTCGTGAAATCGCTCCGCTAGACAAAGGGAATGATCTACAGGCCCTCGGGGGATGATGACCAAAATCGGGAAGATGGAGGGACCACAGCACCAGCGGGCAGCCATGCAGGAGATAACGGTACGCCGGAAGCACAGCCATTATGGCATAGAACTGCATTTGCAGCGGTAAGATATTTCTTCCAATATAGATCTCGACCCCGTCATGTATGTACATCGTTATCGCCTGACCGCTTCCCGTAATCACTCTCCCTTGACGTGTTTGACCGCCTTGGCGCGCATATTATTCTTGTTCGGAACGAGCTGGTCAACGAGCTGACGCTTGCTGAGACCGAGCTGAGGTCAGCGAGTCTTTTATTCAGTCTGTCGTATCCACTTGACTGACTCTGGAGGCGAGTTCTTCCAGGTTAACCGACTTGTATCCCGCGGCAATGATCTCATCCATGAGTATTGCCTTTTTCTCTGGTGTCCATTCGCCGTTCCCGCTAACGCGAGGCTTCGATGTACTCGGTGATGGCGGGATCGTCCTGTTCGATTGGGCGGTGGTGGTCCTGGGTGACTTGGGGGATTTCGGAGTGGGCTTGGGTTTCTTGGGTGAGGGTGCGGGGTGGACAAGGGTGGGTGGAGGGGTGGGGCGATCCATCGACGAGTGTGTGGACTGGCTGGGAGATGACGAGAGGGATCGCTTGGCCTGATCGTCGGATGGTCTGTGTCTGAGGCACAAATGCGACAACTCACGGTGGACATTGAGCAGGGGTGTGATTTCTGTCAAATTTGATCGTTCCTGTGGTCGCCTCAGGAGGCAGGACGTGGAACGTTCAGATGGGGATAAGTGACGGTAAGAGATGCATGATCAAAGCGTTCTCCTTCAACCCGTTGTCAGAGCGTCGAGCACGCACATCCGAGTCTTGCTTCTTGGCTCCAAGAAAGGTCCTTTGGACCAGTGCGGCCGCATCGAGATCGAAGACTCCCCGGCTCAGGATTCGATCTGTATACGATGACGAGCATATGCATAGAGTATGGCCCTTCGAAGGCTAAGTTCTACGCCTGCTGCCCCTGAACAGCCTTGACCGCCTTGGATCGGATGTTGCCCCTGTTCGGCTTGAGTTGATCGACCAGCTGGCTCTTCTTCACGCCATACTATCGTCAGCCATGCTGGCAACCGTGTCACTAGCCTCCGAGTGAGGGCTTACTCTGACCGCAAGCGCGTCCAGGTCGGCGCTCTTCGCGCCGGCAGCGATAATATCGTCAAGAAACTTCCCGCGGTCGGTGGGTGACAGGTTGGGTGAAGGCTTGGACGGCGACGGGTCGCCCATTCGGGGCTTTTTTGCCTTGTACGGTGCCGAAGCGGCTGGTTGCACCTCCGCAGTCCTGTGCTCTCCTAGCGGCGAAGAAGAGCTGCGTTCGTGTTTGACCTGAAGATCAGGTCTGAGGGCCGATGCACGAAAAGGGGCACTATTCTGACCATGGTGTCTCTGTTGATGAAGGTAGTGAATGAGATGCCTTTGAGACGCCAAGTGGTTCTGTTCACGTCAGCAGTGACCGGGCATCCGGCTGGGCCGACCACTCGCCACACCTCGCCTGTCCGGAGGATTTTTCTGTCACCTCTCCGGGGGTGATGCATGCGCGGCGGGGCGGAGGGGTAGCCTTTCGTTTCACGTCCGATCAACTGCAGAAACTTATCCTCTACCAGTGCTTCATCCGGAACAAGCACCGTCCTCAGGCTTCGGAAGCTGTGTGCACTTTGCCTGGCGCTGTCCTGGTCGATATCACCACTCAAACTGGCTCTCAGACCCGCTTGGTTTTCCTTCGCCAACTTGCAGGGAGCGAGAGTCTGGGAAGCGTAGCAGCGGAATGAGAGATGGTTTGATGAGGGGCACAATGTGGTCATGGACTATACTATCTCAACAAGACTGGTGTTGCAGCGCCGTGGTTTGCCGCCCCACCTGGATGACTATGATCGGGAATGCCAGACCTTGCACCATGCTGTCAGGCGCTGCATGGTCGGGAAGCAGAGCCTCTGGTGCGGATATCCAGCTGGAAGTACAAGTCCGCCTGTATTCGTCCCCAGCCAAACGTACGAGTGAGTCCCAACGCGGGGACGGAGATGTCATGCTCATCTCCGAACTTACTCTGGGCCGAACTCGATCAACAGTGACGGCGATTGCATCATCATTATGCTTCCGGTCTTTCCGATCGATCACCGTCCCCCCGACGAGCCGCGGGCGCACTCAGGCACATGAACCATGTCCAGGGAAAACGCGTTCCTAAAAACAACACCCCTGGGTCGCTTCAGGCCTGTTTCAGCGCCCAGCTTCGTCGACGACGATGGCGCAGCTTGGACGCACGATACCTTGGGCGCACGTTGCCGTCATCTCGATTTGGAATACGGTGCTTCCGATCGCCGCGGCCATGCGTCCCCGCGGCACCGTCGTGGTTTGCCGAACAATCCGGTATCGGCCTATGCGACTCTGTGAACGGGCAGTGCGATGTGTTTGTCCATCTGCGTCGTTGCTCGCCGGACATTGATTCGAGAACGTCATCTTCCACAGAGACATCACCGCATCACAGGACGTCCATTCCCCTCGCACTGTCGATTCCACCACGCCCCCGCTGCCCTCCCACCCGGTCAACACGGCAAAGCCCGAACGCCCGTGATTCTTAGGCTCGATCGCATACCCGGCGATCCCCAAAATCCGAACAAATCGCGGCGACAACGAGGTTGTTGCGTGTACAGGTGACCGAACAAGCACGCACGAGCGAGCTAGGCCACGCAGACCATCGGCGCGACGTCCAGATCTCGTGCCATCTCTAGGTGTATAAAGCTACGTGGAACGCTGTAGCCCTCATCGACGTCCAGTAGACAATCTACGCCATGTCCACGCCCCAACTCCACACGCTTGGCTTCCAGCCCACCCCCCCCGATTCCGGCCCGACCTCGCCCACGCGCACATTCTTCCTCACTACGACGACGACGTCGTTGCCCTCGGCGCCCCCTCCGCCCGAGGCCAAATCCGTCACCCACCGCCTCCTCTCCATCCCGGACAACCTCCTCGCTTCCCTTTCCACCCTATCCTTCCCGCCCGCGATCGCCGCGGCCCGCATGGCCATCGTTTCCATGATGTCCCACTCCATCACCTACGGCCAGATCCGCATCCTCACCGCCGATCAAGGGATCTACACCTTCCCTTCCCCGCAGAAGCGCGAAGAGCTCGGCCTGGGTCCGGTCGATCCGAAGGAATGCGCCGATATCCGCGTGATCAACGATACCTTCTGGTTCAGACTCGTCGTGCTCGCGGACATTGGCTTCGCAGAGGCGTACATGGCCGGCGACTGCGAGGTGTCCGATCTCGTGCAGGTCTTCAAAGTGAGTCCGGCGACCTGTCCGGGCGATCCTCCCATCTAGCGGGCTGCGCGTGGCGCCAGTGATCACTGCTCACCGTAGATCTTCATCCGCTCGCGACCGTCTCTGCAGTCCGACCCCATCCCAGGCGTGTCCACTCTGCCCAGCAAGCTCTTCTCGGTCGTCACGTACATCACCAACTCCCGCTTCGCCAACACCATCTCCAACTCGCTCTCGAACATCCGGGCGCACTATGATCTGTCGAACGGGATGTTCGCGGCCTTTTTGTCCAAGGACATGACGTATTCGTGTGGAATCTTCTCCGACCTGGATGCGGACCTGCGTAATGGCCAGGAGGTCGGCGCGGTGAATGGCGCGATTGGCCTGAGGCGGTTTGCCGGGGTTGTAGCGAAGAGCAAGGGCGATGAGAAGACGGAGGACAAGGGTCCTGCCAAGGGCGAGGAAGTGGAGGACGAGCTGGAGGCGGCGCAGTTGAGGAAGATCCAGTGAGTCGCTAACAGCCGGAGGTAGCCGGACGGACGCTGACATGTAGCCATATCATCAAGAAGGCGGACATCAGGGCCGGGCACCGTGTGCTGGAGATTGGCTCTGGGTGGGGATCGTTCGCCATCGAGGTAAGTCTGTAGAGCGCCAGTACGAAGACCGCTGGCTCGTACTCACGCCTAGGCGGTTAGAACGACGGGATGTACCGTCGACACTCTGACCCTCTCGTCGCAGCAGAAGGTGCTCGCGGAGGAGAGGATCAAGGCGGCTGGCCTGGCCGGACGCATCCGAGTCTGGCTCATGGACTACCGGAAGTGCGTTGTCCGCGCAGCCGCCCGAGTGCAAGTTGTGGCTGACCTGTAGTATTCCGGACAGCTGGCAGGGCGCCTTCGACCGGGTAGTATCGATCGAAATGCTCGAGGCGGTTGGGTGCGTCGAGTCGCGTCTGGCCGTACTCGCCCTCGCTGACTACCAGCAAAGAGTTCATTCCAGGCTACTTCGGGGTGATCAACTCGGCGCTGAACGAGAACGGGGCGGCATGTATTCAGGTCATCACCATCCCAGAATCGCGCTTCGAGAGCTGTACGCCTGTCACCCTGCTCTTGCGAGGCTGCGCTGATGGCAGACCAAAAAGAGGTGGACTTTATCAGGAAATGGATCTTCCCGGGCGGTTTCTTGCCTACTATCAGCTACGTCGTCGACTCCATCCGCGTCGGCTCGAAGAACGCTCTCGTCGTGGACAGCGTGTCCAATATTGGCGTGAGTCACCCCCAGGGGGTATCTCCACCTGGGCTGACCCGCAGCCGCACTACGCGCGGACGCTCCGGGAATGGCGAAGGCGGTTCTTGGCGACTTTCAATGACCAGATCCAGCCAGCGCTGAGGGCCGAGCACCCCGAGATGACCGAGGCGGACATCGAGGTCTTCAAGCGCAAGTGGCTGTGTGAGTGTCTCCTGACCCAAGAGCAGACCCCGGGCTGACAGCAGACTATTTCTGCTACTGCGAGGTCGGGTTCTCGGAGCGGGTGCTGGGAGACCATATCGTCACGATGGTGCGGGAGGGTGCCTCGGATTACGGGTGCGCGACGTACGAGTAGGGCATCTCGACGTGGATAGTGATCTCTCACCTCTTGCCCCAGTCGGAACGGAAGCGGGAAAAGGCAAATGGACGCTACTTGATGGAGCTCAGCGCCTTACATGTGCTCTGCATGCATAAGCTTTCTACGCGCTGTATTTACAAGACGGCGGAGGAAGTTTACACCAACGAGCCTTGTGACTCCCCAGCGACGCCATCGCGAGCGATAATGACGAGTTGGAGCAAGTCGTCAGAACCGTTCAAGTCGCCTGTTCATGTGACATTGGAGTGAGCCGGCGGAGAAGTCTCGCATGCCAGGTCGCTCGGGTGTGAGTCGCCTCGATTTGCGCGTCCAGGCGCTACCGGGCGTTCCGGCAATAGCGGTATGATAGTCGAGGCGTACGAGATCACCGCCTGAACAGAGGCTTCTTGCTACTCCCAGTGCCTCCCGCTGTCGCTTCGGCCGTACTGCCCTGCTCCGGCAGCAAGCCCCTCTCCTCCAGTACTGACCGCGCCAGACGAAGGTGGTACGGTTTGAGCGGGCCATTCGGATCGGGCGTATGCGGTTGCAGATCTTTCGCTGCCGGTCAGCACGATGAAGATGGTCTCGCCTCGATATGACTTACCCAGCTCGACGACGTCCGCGACAAAGATCTTGGCCATACCCGCCAGGAGCTTTACCAGCTTGTCGTTCAGCCGCTGGTCGTACTTTTCCCGATGGATCTGTGCGTAAGCCATCGTATTGGAAAGCACAGACGCCGGCGTACCCGCTTGACGGCTATTGGGGGGATGACGGCCGTGGTGAAGGCGTCGTAGCGGTCCATCTGGTCTTGGTCGAGGAACTCTCGGAGCGCCCTGCGAGTCAGTACAATGGAGAAGGAGCATACAAAGGCTGTGATCGGGGCAAGGGGTGGTGAGGGTGGTCCGAAAGAGTGTTGAATAGTGGCACCACTCACATCCGCTCGTGCTTTGCCTTCCGGTCCCTCTCCTTGATCCTCGCAGCCAGCACAGCCGCGCCTCTCTCTTCCCTATCCTTTTTCGCCTGCCTAGCGCTCGGACCCGCGCCAGCTTCCTCGTCGCCTCCGCTCCCCGCCTCCTCGTCATCCTGCATCTCGCTCCCCACATCGTCCTCATCATCGTCGCCATCGTCCTCATCATCGTCGCCATCGTCCTCATCATCCTCATCCTCGTACGCCTCATCCAGGCCTTGTCTCCGCCTAGCTTTCCCCTTCCTCTTTCGAGGTGTCGAATCACCGCCAACCCCGCCATACCGGCTCTGCCCGCCATCATCGTCGTCGTCCTCGTCATCATCCTGGTCCTTGTACCGCTTCGCCCTCGGAACAAGCATCAACTCCCCTTCGTCGATATCGTCGCGCTCATCGAGGGCCTCCCGGTTCAACGCGTGGCTGCTGCTATCGCCGTAAGAGGTCGATGGGCCGGCTCCTGATGTGCTAGCCGCCGTGGGCGTCGCGGTGGGTCGCTTCCGCTTCTTCTTGGGAATGGGTGCGGCGCCGAAGACGGGTTGAGGCGCGCTGGGCGCTTTGGCCTTGGACTTGCCCTTCGCCTTGGGGAGAGGGACAGGAGCTGTCACGGGTGAGGACATTGTGTGGGGAGGGACTGCGTGTCGCGTCGGTGAGTAAACGGATAGAACAGCAGGCAAGACGATCGCTTGCTTGTGCTTGTACACAGTCAGTCCTCGCCACGTGCAATATCACGTGACCTGCAAGATGTCCCGCGAGTGCCAGTCTTGTTGCGCCGGGAATTGCTGAGGACCAGCGCACAGGTATGTGTGCCCAGAGAGTACCAGTGGAGAGACTGATGGGCCGCTTGGTTGTGATGCATTTGTGATGTACAGTCTGGTCGTAAAAATCGTAAAAAACCCAACATTCTGGCGCTCCGTCGCCATGCCTAATCCTCCAAGCTGGTGATAGTCGCTCGTTCCTTCTCCCAAGGTCCCTCTAAGCGCTTCGTCTCTTCTTCCCTCTCCAAGGCACTGACTGAATGTCAGCCGACGCTCATGCGTGTCCACCTTCCGGGCCAATGTCACACAGCCTCGCAGTCCAACGACTTACCCTTTCCATCCAGGGCAACCGCCAACACCCTCGCCGTGATATTCCGATGATAGACAATCGCGGCATTCTGCAGCTTCTTGATAGTCCCACTGACAGCCACCACTCTCGGCAAGACCGCCTGGCCGTTCAGAGACGTGATCAGCGTGATAGCCGACCACAAGAGCCGGTAATGCGATCGCGCTATCCGCATAATCGTCAGGGTCGTGAGCGGCGAGTAGTATATTACTGGTCGTGAGTTCGGCCACGGGTCCGGTCCGTAGCTTACCTTTGAATGAGCTGGAGATCCGGCCCCAGCCTTCATCACCGTACACGTCCTGCACTACCCCGCGTATGGCTCGATAAATGGCGCTTCCACCTTCGTCGCCCAGCTTCAGGCTACCTTTCGTCCCGTCCAAGCTGGACAGGGGGAGCATGAACGGTATTTCGGGTATCTGCTGCAGTATGTCCCCGTCTTCGTCGGCGCCGTCATCGTCTGGTGCTGGTGGTTGTAATGCCGAGGTGGATTGGAATGAGGGGGAGAGGAGCGACGGTTGCAGGAACTCGACGAGGATGTGACGGTTCTTGAAGCGGACCATGGTGCGTGGGGCGATGGATCTGCGGCCAAACGAGCGTGATCCGCGCAAGACAGCTCACTTGGACTCGTGCTGTGTCGGAGCAATATTGTCTGTCGTAAGAAAGTCTGAAAGATCGTCAACACGTTGAAGCGTTTTGGCGGGTTTAAGCGCGGTTCACCCCATAGGCGCGTTGACAAGGCGTACCCCCTCAGCTGCCGAGCAAGATAGGCGTGCGGTGTTTCATTGCCGCGATAACATTCTCCGACTCGCTTCCCCGACTTTTGCACCGTATCATATCGCGACTTTATCCAACCTATCAGTAACGAGGCCTACAACATGTCCGCCGACGCTGACTTCACAAAACGAAAGCTCTGGGGGTGAGCTGGCCCAAAGTTGAGATGCGAATGAGCTCACGCACAGCGGCCGCTTCACCGGGTCCACCGACCCTTTGTGCGTTGCTTTCGGCTCTTTGCCCGTATGGGCCGCGACCTAGACGCTGACGGCAGGATGCACGAGTTCAACCAGTCGCTCAAGTACGACAAGCGAATGTACGCGGCGGATGTGAAGGGTTCTATTGCCTTCTCCAAAGCACTGCTCAAGGCTGGTATTGTGACCGAGAAGGAGCAGCAAGAGATTGAAAGGGGGTTGAAGGTCGTCGAGGGCGAGTGGGCCGACAACAAGGTGCGCATGCTGTTGCGGAGACAGGCCAGGTCTCTGACGCCAGTTCGTGATCCAGGCGGACGATGAGGACATCCACACCGCCAACGAGAGGCGTTTGTCGGAGATCATCGGCAAAGACATCGGCGGAAAGCTGCACACCGGCCGAAGCAGGAACGACCAGGTTGCGACTGACATGCGCATCTGGCTGGTGAGCGTTCAAGTACCTGGAATCGGTCAAGAGCTCACGTCAAGATGGAGGAGACGACCAAGGTCGAGGCGTACCTGAAGGACCTGCTGAACGTCATGGTCTCCCGAGCGGAGAAGGAGGTCGACGCCGTCATGCCCGGCTACACCCACTTGCAGGTGAGCCGAGTAGTTGCTCCACTTCGCAAGCTGACGGCAGCGAGCCCAACCGGTCCGATGGTCGCACCTCCTCCTCTCGCACGCCCAATCGTTCCTCTCCGACCTGGCGCGCCTGCGTCAACTCGTCCCCCGAATCTCGGTCCTCCCGCTCGGCTCGGCCGCCTTGGCCGGTAACCCGTACTCCCTCGACCGAGAGCTCCTTCGCTCCGAGCTGGGCTTCGAGTCCATCGGCGAGAACTCGATGCACGCCGTGGCCGACCGAGACTTCATTGTCGAGTGGCTACAGTGGGCCAGTCTGACCATGATCCACATGAGCCGAATGGCCGAGGACCTTATCATCTACTCGAGCGCCGAGTTTGGCTTCGTCACCCTCAGCGATGCTTACAGGTGAGTTGACCCGTGCGTGCAGGGAAACAAGCTGACGATAGCACGGGATCGTCGATCATGCCGCAGAAGAAGAACCCGGACTCGCTCGAGCTGCTCCGAGGCAAATCGGGACGAGTGTTCGGACAGATGTCGGGTTTCATGATGACCCTCAAGGGAGTGCCGTCGACGTACAACAAGGATCTGCAGGAGGACAAGGAGCCCCTGTTCGACTGCGTCGACACGGTGTCCGCCGCTCTGCGTATCGCCGAGGGCGTCATCGCCACGCTCAACGTGAGTGCATGCCAGGCGCCTCAAAAGAACATGCGTTGACCCCAGATTCACCCGGAGAACATGGCCAAGGCGCTGACGATGGACATGCTCGCGACTGACATCGCCGACTACCTCGTCCGAAAGGGGGTCAGCTATCATGCTCTCCATGCATGCGCCAAGCTGACGCCCAGGTCCCATTCCGAGAGACGCACCACATCTCCGGCCGATCCGTCGCGCTCGCCGAGAAGTTGCAGTGCCAAATCTCCGACCTCACCCTGGAGCAGTGGAAGGACCTGTCTGAGCACTTCACGGAGGATGTCAAGGATGTGTTCGACTTTGAGAACAGCGTGGAGAAGAGGAACGCCATTGGTGGACCGGCGAGGAAGATCATCCAGCGACAGGTGGACGTTGCGAGGGCGCGGATCGAGGGCAAGCAATGATGTCGTGCCAACTGTGGGATCTTTACTGAGGGTT
>Ga0308169_10003287_pt1 | contig 15898 bp, 14 predicted proteins | sample PhyBR1_2_FD_202139 | JGI IMG/M metagenome (GOLD analysis project Ga0308169, IMG submission 202139) | Phyllosphere microbial communities from UC Gill Tract Community Farm, Albany, California, United States - DLSLSB.R1 | ecosystem: Host-associated > Plants > Phyllosphere > Unclassified | place... | reverse complement strand
AGAGAGAGAGAGAGAGAGAGAGAGAGAGAGAGGACGCACGCGAGGATGTCGGCAGCCGACATGCCGACCTTGGCGAGCTCGTCCTCCTCCTCGTCGGCGTCGTCCTCGCCCGGCTCGGCCGACTCGAGCACCTCGGGCGCCTTGCCGAGCTTGACGGCGTCGGCCTTGTCGACCGTGCGCACCTGCTTCTGCACGCCCTTCATGAACGCCTCGAGCTCGTCCTCCTCGTCGTCGTCCTCCTCGACCTTCGCCGGCGTCGTCGTCGCCGGCTCGTCGACGTCCATCTTGTCCTCGCCCTCGCCCTCGCCGTCGTCCTCCTCCTTGACGCCCGACGCCGCCGCCTTCTCGGCGCCCAGCAGCGCCGCCATCCTCGCCGCGCGGACCGCGTTCGCCCTCGCGCGGTACGCCGCGCCCTCCTCGTCCAAGTCGCTGTCCTCGTCCTCGTCGTCGTCGCCCTCCCCCGCGCCCGCGCCCGCACCCGCGCCCGGCTGCGCGCCGCCCTCGACGGCAACGTCGTCGAACCGGATCATGCCCATGCGCCGGACGCCCTCGTCGTCGTCGGCGCCGAGCGAGCGCTTGAGCCCGCTCGCAGCGGCCGGGCGCTGGGCGGCCGCAGCCGCGGCGGCGGCGGTGGCCGGCGTGCCGAGCGAGAAGGCGGGCTTGGCGGGGAGCGAGGCCGGGAGGGCGTGCTTGAGCGCGACGGCGGGCGACGAGGCCGCGCCGCCGCCGCCGCCGCCGAGCGACGAGAGGCGGTTGGCGATGGCGGCGGCGGCTGCGGCTGCGGCGGCGGTCGCGTCGGCGGGCGTGCCGGCGGGCTTGGATGTGCTCGGCGGGAGGGAGGTCGAGGGGATGCTGAGGGGCTTGGGCGGGAGGGCTGCGGGTGGGCGGGCGGGGCGTCAGCTCGGGCGCAAGAGGAGGAAAGGGCGAGAGGGAGAGGACGGGACGCACAGGCGTTGATGGCTGCGACGGGCTTGGGAGGCAGGCCGGCCGGGGCGGGCGCAGCTGCAGGAGGAGCAGGCCTCGTCGGCAGGGCGCTCGCCCGGGCAGGGCTCGCCGGCGCGGGCGAAGCGGCGGCGGCGTCGGCCGCCTTCTTGCGCTTCCACGCCTCGAGCTTCTCGCGCTTGAGGCGCTGCTTCTCCTCGTCGGCCGCCGAGGGCCCTGCTGCCGCTCGCGCAGGCGAACCGGGCGCGGGCGAGTGCGAGCCGTTGGTGTAGGGCGTGCGGGCGCCGTTGGTGGGCGCGGCGGACGAGGGGAGAGGGGAGCGCGCGCGGCGGTCGCGAGGGTCGGGCGAGCGGTCGCGACGAGGGTAGTCGCGCTCGTGCCGGCTCGAGTAGTCGCGGTCGCGGTCGCGGTCGCGCGGGCTGCGGTCGTCTCGGCGCCTCGAGCTGCGCTCTGACGAGTAGTGCGAGTCGTCGTCGCGCCGCCGGCGGTCGCGGTCGCGGTCTCGGTCGCGGTCTCGGTCCCTGTCACGGTGACTGGGCGAGCGGTGCGGGTCGCGGTCGCGGTCGCGGTGCGAGTCGACCGAGCGGGGCGAGTCGTCGTGGCGGCGGGAGGAGCGGTGCGAGGACCGGTCGTAGTCGCGGTGGGAGCGGGTGGAGCGGTCGCGGTGGCGGTCGTCGCGGTCGTGGTCGTCGTCGTCGTAGCGCCTGCGCTTGCTCGAGTGCGAGTGCGAGCTGGGGGCCGGGGAAGGGGAGCGCGGCATGGCGCGGCTGGCGCTGAGGGTGGGCGCAGTCGGGGCGCGGTTGCAGGGGCTTGGCGAGTGCGTGCGAGGCTGCCTGACTGGTCGCTGTGCTGCTGAGCGACTCGAGGCGGATGGAGGGAGCGAGAGCCTCAGACTTCATCAGCTCGTCCTCCCCGTCCACCTCTGCTCTCCCCGCCAGAGCTACGGAGTGCCACGAGCTGCACCAGAGCACCTCGAAAAGCCGCCCTGCCGCATCGACCAACCCGCTCGACGCCGTTTCGCTCATCGCTCCTCGCCGGCATCTCGCTCGCCGGACTCTCGCCCTCTCGCCCTCTTGCACCACCGCCTGACGACTCCGGCCAGCATGCTGTGGACTCCGACGTGGCAGATCAACCGCGACCTCAAGGCGTGCGTCCCTCTCCCCCTGCTCCCCGCCCACAGCACCTCCCGCTCCGCCTGCCCCACTTCCGTCGGCACCTCGCTCACCCTCCTCCCTCCCCGAACACACAGCATCGAGCAGCGCAAGGCCCTCGACCTCGGTCGCAAGCTCGACGACGACTACGGCGCCGACATCTCGCCCGACCTCGAGCGCGCCATCCTCGCCGCCACCGCTTCCACCATCACGAGCCGGATCGCACAGCGCAAGCCCGGCTGGACTGCAACCACGGTCCTCCTCGTCTATGTCCGCCAGGCGACCCGCTCCCACGAGCGCTGCAACCTCCTGACCGAGATCATGTTCAACGAGGCCGTCAAGCTCGCGCTCGACCTCGACGCCCACTTTGACAAGACGGGCGAGCTCGTCGGTCCTTGTGCGTCCCTCTCCCTCGTTCTTCCTTCGCCCTCGTCCGCTCAGTCGAAGCTTCCGGGTCGGGCGCGCGAGGGCGAGGAGGTGGAAGGAGGACGAGCGAGCGCACCTCGAGCTGCGACTGGAGCCATCGAGACAGTGCAGCTGACTCTCTTTCACCTCCTGCTACAGTACACGGCGTTCCCATCTCCCTCAAGGACCAGATCGACGTCGCCTCGCACGACAGCACCATGGGCCTCTCGCACGCCATCAACCGCCCAGCTCTCGCCGACGCGACCCTCGTGCGCATCATCCGCGAGGCGGGCGGCGTCCCGTTCGTCAAGACCAACGTCCCGCAGACGATGCTCTCGTTCGAGAGCGGCAACCCGCTCTTTGGGCGGTCGAGCAACCCGCACAACGTCGAGCGCATCACGGGCGGCTCGTCGGGCGGCGAGGGCGGCTTGCTCGGCAGCGATGGGTCCGTCATCGGCATCGGGAGCGACATGTGCGTCTCCCTCTCCCTCTCAGAGCGCTTCTACATCCTCCTTGCTCGATCGAGCAGGTCCTGACGGCGCTCGGTCCCTCCCTCGCAGCGGCGGCTCGCTCCGCATCCCGGCCCACTTCTCGGGCTGCTACTCGATCAAGCCGTGCGCCGGCCGCATCGCCGCGACCGGCTGCCGCACCTTCAACGCCGGCTTCACAGCAATCATGAGCAGCATGGGCGCCATGGCGCGCTCGGTCTCCGATGTCGAGCTCATGATGCGCGTCCAGCTCGACGCCGCACCCGCGCTCGCCGCGACCGAGGACGTCCTCCCGATCCCGTACCGCGACGTCGACCTCGGTCTCGACGGCGGCAAGAAGAAGAAGCTCCGGTTCGGGTTCTTCACGCAGGACGGCTTCTGCCGCACGAGCCCGGCGTGCGAGCGCGCCGTGCGCGAGACAGTCGACGCGCTGCGGCGCGAGGGCCACGAGTGCGTCGAGTTTGCGCCGCCGAGCGCGATCGAGGCCATGGAGTGCTTCGTCGCTCTCACGTCCGCCGGCCGATGTGCGTCCTCTCTCTCCTTGTCGCTCTCCCTCCCTCCTTGTCCTCTCCCTTCTCTCGCTTTCTCGCTGACTCTCACGCCCTCGCGCGCAGACGAGACGCTCCTGTCGCACCTCCAGGGCGACCCGCAGGAGAGCAGCCTCTGGCTCGCGACCGTCGGGCCCAAGCTCCCCTCGTTCGTGCGCTCGGCCCTCGCGTGGCTCGTCGACAACGTCGTCGGCGACGTCCAGTTCGGCCGCCTCCTCCGCGCGAGCAAGGGCAGGAGCGTCAAGGAGATGCAGGAGTGGCAGCACCGGCGGTGCGTCGTCGGCTTTCCGCCCGCTCGAGCCCCGCCCAGCCTCGGCCCTCTCGCGCCGGCGCACGCACTGACTCTCGCGCTCCCTCTCGCTCGCGCTCGCAGGGACGAGTACGTCGACGCGACGCGCAAGCTCCTCTGGTCGCACCACGCCTTCGACGCCGTCCTGTGCCCGCCGCAAGCCACGCCCGCCCTCAAGCACGGCGAGACGTGGAACCTCTCGCCCCTCGCGCTCGCGACGATCCAGTGGAACGTCGTCGACTCGACCGTCGGGCTCGTGCCCGTCACGCACGTCGACCCTGCGCGGGATGCGCCCGACGAGGCGTTCCGCCGCAAGCTCGAGAGCGAGCCGGGCAGCTCGCTCGTCGAGAAGAGGGTGTACGGCCCGGGCGGCGTGTACGACGCGCACGACATGGCCGGCTTGCCCGTCGGCGTGCAGATCGTCGGGCGCAGGTACGACGAGGAGCGCGTCATCGAGCTCATGAAGGTCGTCGACGCTGCTCTCGGGCCGAGGGGGTTCGCGCCGGGCGACTTTGCGGCGCGCGAGAGGGCGCGCGAGAAGGTCTATTGAGCGAGCTCTCTCGAGTAGGACGAGTGGAATATGAGCAGTGCAGTACAGAGCGTGCGAGGTACAGCGAGGGAGGACGAGAGCTACAACAAGGAGGATGAGAGGGACAGCCGAGCTCGCCGCACCTTCACGCCACGTCCTTGCCCGCACGACGGTCCTCGCGCCTTTGGTCGAGCTGTCGAGAAGGAAGAGTCAGTGGCTGTCGAGGCGGCGAGGTCGGGTGAGAAAGAGAGAGAGAGAGAGAGAGAGGCGGACGCACCCAGGTCTTTTTGCAGTCGCGGTACTGCGGGCGGGTCTTCTGGGTCAGCTTGGCGCGGTCAGTAGACAGTGAGGGACACGCACAGCCTGGAAGAACTGCAGTCGGGGCAAAGGGCGAGCGTCAGCTGTGGCCTGCCGTTCGCAGCCGCGGACTCGCGCTCACGACGAGGCGAGCCCGAACCATGACGAGGGGCAGAGGACGTCCGACGCACCTCGTTGCACTTGCTGCGGTCGTACGAGTTGCGATCGAGGCACCTCATGCTCTCCTGCGAGCGCGAGTCGTCTCATCAGTCGCCGCACCTGGACCTCCCCTCTCCTCCTCGGCGACCGCACAGAGAACGAGCAGCGCACCTCGCGAGCGACCGAGCACGGGTCGGCAAACTTGGTGTGGCCCCCGCGCGAGCGCAGCGTGTCGTTGTAGTCGGACGGGCTCGCGCCGCCGGGTGGGGCGGTCGGCGGTGCCTCGGCGGGTCGGGGCGCGGCTTTGCGGGCTTCGAGAGCGTCTTTGGACATGCGTGCGGCGGTGCGAGAGCTCGAGTGCGGGGACGAGTTGGGCGAGCGAGAGCGAGGAGAGGAGGTGGCGCCCGCTCCGGCTCAGAGTCGTCCTCCTCGCGCCAAGTCGTCCATCGCTCCTCGCACTCGCGCGTTCTCAACGTCAGCAATCTCAGAGCTCTCAAGAGCTAGTGCGATGCGCGAAAGGTATCATTGCAGCGCTTCCTCGTCACCCCGCCTCGGCCCAACTCGGGCGCTCTCCTCACTTCCTCGCGCCCGCCTTGCCCTTGCCGCTCGCGACGCTCGTCGGCAGGCTCGTCACCTTCTTGCGGCGCTTGCCCGCGTCGAACGCGTTCGCCGAGCGGTGGTCGCGGCCGAGGTTGTCCTCGGGCTTGACAGCGTAGATGCGGACCTGCGCGCGAGGAGGGAGAGGCGGGTCAGCCGGGAGCGTCGACGACAAGGAGAGAGAGGGACGTACGATCCAGTTCTCCGACGTGAAGGCCTCCTCTGCGAGCGAGAGCAAGGGCGGGGTCAGAAAGCGTTCAGCCGGCAGGCTCGAGGCGACAGCGCAGGCTGCACGCCGAGCCCAACGACGAGGTCCGGCCTGACTTACCGAGCGTGTCGAGCTGGATCGGCGTCGGCGGGATCTGCTGCTGCCGCACGCGGTCCATGGCCGGGCCGCCGCCGTACAGCTCGTTGAACCTGCGAGCGAGAGGAAGTGAAGAGTGGGAGGAGGGGGAGGCGAAAGGCCCGTCAGCGCTCGGTTCGCTCGTCGAGGCCGAGCGCACGTAGGAGAGGGAGGGGACGGACCGGTAGTAGCTCATCTTGTACATGAGGCTGTTCTTCATCGTCTCGCTCGCGTCCTTGTCGACCTTGTACTCGCCGCGCGAGGTAAAGTACTTCTGCTCGGTCACCTCCTCGGGCCAGATGCCCTCCGAGATGCGCACCATCCACAGGAACTTGTTGATGTCGTCGCCCGAGAAGCCGAGGAGGCCGCCAAAGATGACGAGGACGTAGTCGACGTCGTGCTTGCGCAGGAGCGGGTACGCCGCCTCCTCGCGCACCGACATGATCTTGCCGACCGTCGCGATGCTGCGGGCGTGCGCTCGCACAGGTTCAGCTCGAGCTGCTCACGAGAGCGCTCAAGAGAAGAGAAGAAAGAGAGAATGAGGGGGACGCACTGCGTGTTGTTCCACGTGTTGTTGTCGACGAGCGTCGTGCGGTTCGAGAAGCCGGCGATCTGGTACCCGTAGTCCCACCAGCTCATGATCTTGGCGTCCTCCTTCGTGTTTTGCCGGAGCCAGTAGTACGCCTCGCGGAAGTCGTCGATGATGTTCTGGCTGCCGTCGGGCGCGCGGCTCGCGAGCACGACCGAGGGCGACGAGTAGGCCGACGACGTGACCCAGGTGCAGTGCAGCACGAACAGGAACGAGAGGAAGGTGAAGGCGATGATGGGGATCAGGCGCGCGTCGAGGCCAAAGACGCCGAACCGCCGAGGGGTGCGGTCGACCGAGGAGGCGCCCGACGACGACGACGAGGCCTTCTTGCCGCCCTTCTTGCCGGTGCCCGACGACGACGACGACGACGAGGTGACGTCCTGGATGGCGGCCGCGACGGCGTCGATCTCGCTCTTGACGGCCTGCGCCGGACCCGGTGCGGCCGACGGTGCCGACTCGACGCCGCGGTCCTGCTCGCGCGGGTCGAAGAACGTCTCGTAGATGGCCGAGATGGCGACGGCGCCTGCGACGCACACGACGGGCGTCAGGGTGAGCATGAGGCGCACCATGACGCCGGCAAAGTACGACGCGAGGACGGCGTAGATGATGACAAAGACGTGCTCGTCGCGCAGTTCGCGGAAGCACATGTAGACGCCGGCGGGGAACAGGTAGATGAGCATCTGGAGGTCGAAGAAGAAGGACGGCCACGCCGTCGGCTGGTGCTCCGAGACGGACGACACGAGGGGGAGGTGGACGCGCGCGTAGCCCGTGTCCCACAGCGAGTAGAACCGGCCGGTCCAGGGCGCGATCTTGCCGCTCTTGGTCATGAACCACAGGCCGCCGACGGCGAGACCGAGGCCGAGGGCGAGGAACGACCGCAGGAGGACCTGGAACTGCTTGGCGGGGACGAGCGACCGGACGAGGCTCGCAAACGCGACGAGCTGGAGGAGGCCGAAGACGCCGAGCGGGCCCATGTGCTCCGAGGTGAGGAGCGGGAGGAACCCGACGAACGGGACCGACATGGACGCGAGGGTGCCGATGGCGTAGAACGACGAGTACCCGACGTAGAGGCGCGCCGAGTACCGACCCATGAGGAGGAGGACGAACACGTGCAACGGCAGCATGTTGGTGATGAACGCGTACCCGCCTGCGTGCACGAGAGAGGGAGCGAGTCAGAGAGGGAAGGGCGAGGGAGTCAGGGAGAGATAGAGGGAGAGGGACGCACCCCAGGCGGCGACCATGTAGTAGTAGAACAGGGCTGTGACGCCCGCCCAGAGGACCGAGCCCGTCTTGACCGTCTTGAGCCAAAAGGAGAAGGTGCTCATGAGGATGAAGATGGCGATCGCCTCGTTGTCGTAGCTGCCGGCGACGCTGCGCGAGATGTAGCCCGGCGCGATGGCGATGAAGAGGGCGGCCCAGAGGCCCGTCGCCTCGCGGCTGCCGTCCTTGCCGACCTCCTTGGCGAAGAAGTAGGTCGCGAGCGCCGTGAGGCCCGAAAAGGCCGGCGCGAGCTGGACGCACACCTCGCGGATGTCGACCGGGATCGAGACGAGGTGCAGCGCCTTCCAGATGAGGCCGCTTGTCACCATGAGGCCCGGGTACAGCGTGCCGCCGACGACACGACCGAGCGGGTACCAGGCGGTCGGGTCGAACCAGTTCCAGAAGGCCTGTTGCGGAGGGTCGAGAGGAGGGTCAGCGAGGAGACGGAGAGGAGGGAGTGTGGCGAGAGCGAGGACGCACGTAGAAGCCCTCCTCGGTAAGCACCTTGGTCGCTCGGTAGTTGAACCAGGGGTCGAACCTGCGTGCAGGGAAATGCGAGTCAGCCTCAGAGCGTCGAGCAGGGGGGAGGAGAGGGAGAGAGGGAGCGCACTCGTGGATGATCGACTCGAAGCGGACGACGGCAAACTCGCGCGAGGCGACGGCAGCCCCGGCGATGAGGCACAGGATGACGGTGCGGAGGAACGAGCGCGCCGTCTCGGACGTCTGGGGCTCGAGGCGCAAGGGCGGGTAGGCGTAGCTGGGCGCCATGGCGAGGAACGAGGGCTCGTTGGAGCGTCGGGTGGTGGAGCTAGTCTGTGTGAGGGTACTGTGTGTCAGTCGAGTGCGCTGTGGATGCCTTGCGAGCTGCTCGCGGGGCTGGACTGCCCCCACCGCCTCGCAGCAAGATGAGGAGCCGAGACGAGGCGGCTCGCCTGCGGGGCGGCGTGCGTGGCTGAGGCACAGAGGCATGCTGTCACGCACCTATGTGGCAGTACAGTGCAGCTCCCGGAGGTCGGCAGAGAGCCGGGTCGAGGTCGACGGCGAGGGTGCGCTGGCGGTGGAGCGGCGAGCGTCGGCTGGCCTCTTGAGGGGCGACCGGTGGGTGGTGCGGGTGTGCGGGAGCTTGGTGGAGCTCTTGTGCTGAGCTCGACGGGCAGCTCTTAGCCGCGGCGAGGTGTGGAGGGGACGGGCGCGGGGTCGCTCTCCTCCTCGTCGTCGTCGTCAAGGTCGGCTCCGAACTCTCACCCTCGCTCGCTTCTTCCGTCAAGTGGAACCGGCCAAATGGCTCGCACGGCCCTCACCGCCCGCCTCGTCCTCGTCGCAGCCCTCGCCCTCGTCCTCTCGTCCCTTCCCTCCGTCAACGCCGCCATCGGCACCTCGAAGAACCTCCTTCAGCTCAACAGCAAGACGTTCCACAAGCACGTCACTCGCAGCGACAAGCTCTCGGTCGTCGCATTCACCGCTCCCGTGCGTCTCGCCTCTCTCCCTTCGTCCTCGCCTCTCCTCCTCCTCACGGCCCCACCTCTTCCGCCTCGTCTCGCCCGCTGACCTCTCTGGACGTCCCGGGTCGTCCCCGAACACACAGTGGTGCGGTCATTGCCGCAGCCTGGCCCCTCAGTACGACAAAGTTGCAGACGGCCTGAAGGGAATCGTCAACGTCGGTGCGTCCCCCGCTCCCTCCTCGTCCTCCCACGTTCTCTCGACGCTCACGCCTCTGCCTCCCCTCTACACAGTCAACGTCGACTGCGACGCCGACGAGAACAAGCCGCTGTGCGGCCGAGAAGGCGTTCAAGGTGCGCCGTCTCTCTCGGCCCGCCGCAGAACGAGGACGACGAGCTGACCTCTCGCTCTCGCAGGTTTCCCTACCATCAAGGTGCGGCACCCGCTCGTCCCGCCTTCGTCGAGCGCAGGAATGACCCTCTCGTCTGCGCGCAGCTCTTCCCTGGCGGCTCGGCCCCCTCTCGCAGTGCGTTCCCCTCCCCCTCTCTCGCCTTCCCCGAGCCGACCCAGACTGACGCCCGCCCAAACAGGCTACGACGGCCCGCGCACGGCCAAGGACATCATCGCTGCCGCGACGAGCGCCATGCCGACGTTCGTCAAGCGCGCCGGGACGGCCGCCGAGGTCGAGGCGCTGCGAGCCAAGGTGCGTCCCTCTCTCCCTCCCTCCTCCCCTGCTCCTCGCCCCGCTGACTCTCCCCACCCACCCGCCCTCTCGCCCACCCAGGCCGCCACCAAGCCCATCTCGCTCCTTTTCACCTCGGCTGGCAAGGTGACGCCGCTGTACAAGGCCCTCTCGACCGACTTCTACCGCGCGCTCGACTTTTACGCCGCGCGCGACGAGAAGGTCGGGCACGAGGCGATGCGCGCGTTCGGCGTCGACAAGACGCCGGCGCTGCTCGTGCTAAGCGGCGGGGACGAGGTCGTCAAGTACGACGGTGCGTCGCTCTCTTCCTGCTCTCCCTCGCCTCTCAAGGGGGACCGTGCGCTCACGCTCCCCTCTCTACCCCTCTCCTCCTCCTCCTCCCGCACCCGACAGGCCCGCTCAAGTACGACAAGCTGCGCGCGTTCCTCGAGCCGTTCGCGGCGCAGGGCAAGAAGGAGGGCGGCGGCGCCAAGGCGAAGAAGCGCGAGTCGCACGAGGAGCTGTAGATGGCCCAGGGAGGGTCCGAGCGGCATCGAGGAGTAGGTCTCGCGCAGCTGGACGTCCTGAGAGCGAGAGCGACAGGGAGAGCAAGACAGGGACTGAGAGCGAGGAGAGCTGGGCACGGACCTTCTCGAGCTGAGCGAGCGACGAGCCTCTCGCGCTCGAGCCGACCCAAGTCGAGCCTGCAACGGGGCTCTTTTCGCAAGAGGGGAAGCTCCTGACTCTACACAGCAAGCGCAACAAAGCGTGAGGGGTGGGGGAATGCTAAACAAAACGGCGGGCGAGCTCTACATACAGGTCCTCCTCCCTCCTCCCTCCACGTCCTGCTCCGACGACGACTACGCACGCGCGAACGTCTCGACGCTGTTGAAGTCGCCCCTGTCGGCACTCGCAGCGCGCTCGCTCGCGGTCGGGAGCGCGCGGTTCTCGATGCCCTTGCGCGTCGACTGCTCGCCGGCGAGCTTGCGGCGCTGCTGGACGCCCTGGCGCAGCGTGTCGAGCGTCGAGACGGTCGTCTTCCAGTCTATGCAGGCGTCCGTCACCGACTGGCCGTACGTGAGGTTGGCCGGGCCCGTCGCGGGGATCGACTGCTTGCCCTCGACGAGGTGCGACTCGATCTGCGGGCGGGCACGGCGAGGAAGCGGGTCAGGGACGCTCACGAGGGGCGGGATGAGGGGGAGGAGGACGACGCACCATAACGCCCATGATGTTCTGGCCCGTCTCGGTCGTGCCGAGCTGCCGCGCAATGTCCTCGGCGACGACGACCTGGCGCTGGTGCTGCTTGCTGCTGTTGCCGTGCGAGCTGCGGGACGAGGGGGAGCATCGTCAGCTCTGCCTCCCTGAGCGAGCAAGGAGAGAAGAGGAGAGAGAGGGTCGCACCAGTCGATCATGACCTTGTCCGACACGCCCGCCTTGCGCAGGCCCTCGGCCGCCTTCTGCACGTGCTCCGCCGAGAAGTTGGGCCCGCTGTTCGAGCCGCGGAGGATGACGTGGCACGCCGGGTTGCCGTCCGTCTCGACGACTGCAGGAGTGGGGGGCTCGAGAGTCAGCTCGACGTCCAGCTCGAAGGTCCGAGCGAGGAGAGCGAGGGAGGGGGACGCACTGGCCGAGATGCCTTGCTTCGTCACCGAGAGGAACGAGTGCGACGACGCTGCGGCGCCGATGGCGTCGATGGCGATCTGGAGCGAGCCGTCGGTGCCGTTCTTGAAGCCGACTGCGTGAGGGGTGCGAGCGAGTCAGCTTCGGCCGAGCGAGTGAGCGCGTCGAGTGAGGAGAGCGCGACGCACTCGGCATGGACATGCCCGAAGCTGTGTGAGAGGAGAGCCGTCAGTAAGAGGCGCGGGCGGGCGTGAGAGGGAGAGAGAGTAGGACGCACCCAGCTCGCGGTGGACCTGCGACTCGGTCGCTGCGCGCACAGAACGAGAGGTCAGCCGGGAGCTCCTCTCTCGCTCGAGCACTTGGAAGACAAGGGACGCACTCCTCGCGCCGATCGCGCCCCACGAGACCAAGTCGGCGATGAACTGCGGCGAGATCGTGTCGAGCAGCTCGCACGCCGTCGGGATGCCCATGTTGGCGATCTCGAGGAGGAGACCGCGCGCGAGGCGCAGGCCCTTGTTGATCTGGTACGTGCCGTTGAGCTGCGGGTCTGCGGGCGAGGGCGAGGGAGCGAGCGTGAGCTGATCGGTCTTCGAGGTCGAGAAGGGGAGGAAGAGGAGCAGGACGCACCGTTGATCAGGCCCTTCCAGCCGACCGTCGTCCTGGGCTGCGCGCGAAGCAATGGCCTGGATCAGCGATGGTCGAGAGAGCGCGACAGCAAGAGGGAGACGCACCTTCTCGAAGTAGACGCGCATGACGATGAGTAGGTCGTCGCACGCCTCGTCGGCGTACGCCTTGAGGAGCTTGGCGTACTCGAGCGCAGCGCGGACGTCGTGAATCGAGCAGGGGCCGACGACCTGTGCCGAAGCGACGTCAGCTTCCGGTCCGGCGGGACAGGAGGGCGAGGCGAGAGAGCGGGACGCACGACGAGTAGGCGGTCGTCCTCGCCCTTGAGGATGGCCTCGCCGCTCTTGCGGCCGTCGAGGACAGTTGCGGCAGCTGTTGTGCGGAAGGAGAGTCAATCCGGCGCTGCTGCCAGGTGAGGAGAGACGAGGAAGGAGGCGCACCTTGGAAGCTGAGCGGGTAGTCCTCCATGAGGATCTGCGGGCAATCACGACGTGTCAGCACCTCACCACAGCACTACACGCCCCTCCGAGCGAAATCTCGTCGCACGCAGAGGCGAGGCGGAGGCGAGAGCGCACCTGAGGCGGGATGAGAGGGCGGATGGCGCGGATGCGCCTGTCGTCGAGCTCATTGCTGTATGCGCGCATGAGGTGGGTCAGCACGCGCACCATGAAGGCGACCATGGCTCTTCCGAGCCGCCGCGAGGTGAAGGATGTCGTCGTCGTCGAGGTGGAGTGGGGGAGGAGGAGCGAGGAGGAGGAGATGAGCGAGATGAGCGTGAGGGACGCACAGCGCGGTCTTTGCGCCGTGAACCGGGGTGCGAGTGCCAGAGCCGACCATGTTCTGCTGTGCTGCTGATGAGGGTGGAGCGAAGGAGCTCGCGCACTTGTCGGCTCGGCCTCACAGCGACGGGTCGATTGACTCTCTGCGTCGTGGGCGGGCGAAAGCTTTTCTCGTCTGGCGGGCTCGTCCACGCTTGCGAGCTGTCACGCACAGGAAGGCAGAGAGCTTTCAGAACAGCTGCCAGCACCGCTCTGCTCCGCAGAGGGGCTCCGTCGCGACGAGGAGGACGCTCGGCTCAACGTTGAGCGCGTCCGCCGCCGCGCATGTGAAACGCTTGCTCGTCGTCGACTGGCGCTCCTGCACCGCGTAAGAAAGCCTCGCTCGAAGCTCTCTACGATGCTCGTCTCGCTGAGCGGACGGAAGAGGGGCACTGGTACTGCGGTCTTTTTCCAACTTGGGGGGTCTCTGCTGCGAGGCTGCGGGCGAACGACGGATCCTGGAAGAGAGGGAGAGCGAGAGGAGAGAGATCTATGGTACGCGAGGACGAGAGAGGCCGAAGAACCGGGGGACGAGGCGGGGTGCGAGAGGGAGAGGCGCGAGCGGCGAGGACGACAGGCGGCCGCTCAGATGTGCGCCGTGATCGTGTCGGGCTTGACGCCCTCGTAGGCGACGCGGTACTGTGAGCGTGTAGAGCGTCAGCGACAGGCGAGGCGAGGTCAGAGCGGGAGGGAGCGGGACGCACGACAAAGGTGAAGAGCGGGTACGCCTCCTCGCGGCCGCGGTTCTTGAGGAACTGGTACAGCTCCTTGGCCGTCTGGACGCCTGCGTACACGGACACGACGAAGGATCAGCGATCCTGACTCAAAGAGCGAAGATCGGAGAAGGCGAGGCTCGAGACGCACCCTGCAGCTTCTGGCCGTTGAGCATCTCCTCCTCGAGGTCCTCGAACGACTGCGGGCACGGCGTCGCACGATCAGCTCTGCTCGCACGCCGTACTCAAGAGAAAGAGAAAGGCGACGCACCTTGCCCTTGGTGACGAACGCCGCGGCGACCTTGTGGTTGCGCCCGCCGAGGCACGACGTGATGAGGTCGGCGATGCCGGCCGACTCCTGGACGAACGTGTCGGGCTGGGTCCCGGGGAAGAACTCGAGCGCGAAGCGCTTCATCTCGAGGAGCCCGATGCGCATGACGGCGGCCTGCGGGCGGGCGGGACGAGCCGGGGTCAGCGACGAGTCGGGCGGGCCGTGGGAGGAGAGAGAGCGACGGCGCACCTTGGCGTTGTTGCCCCACTTCATGCCATCGATCAGTCCGGCCGCAACCGCGACGACGTTCTTGAGCGCGCCGCCGAGCGACACGCCGACGACGTCCTCGCTGACGGCGACGCGGAACTTCTCCGTCTCGAACAGGGCCTTCCACTTCTTGGCGACGTCGATGTCGCGGCAGCCGATCGTCGTCTCGGAGAACGAGTCCTGGGCGACCTCGTTGGCAATGTTGGCGCCCGAGAGGGCGGCGCACTCGATCGAGAGCTTCTCGCTGATGACCTCGCTGAAGATGTGGATCTCGCCGTTCTTGACGTCGACGCCCTTGATGAGCGAGATACCGTGCGTGCCCTTGGGGATCTTGCCCTCGAGCTGCTCGCACGTCTTGGCGATGAACTGCGGGCAGCGGCCGGGCGAGAGAGGGTCAGCTTCCGGCCTGTCGCGCTCCTGGCCGCCGCCGACGAGGTGGGGGTCGGGACGCACCTGGTGGGGGATGACAAAGATGAGGGCGTTGGCGCCCTCGATGGCCTTGGCGAGGTCGGGCTCGGCGACGACGTTGTCGCCCAGGTCGACGCCCGGGAGGTACTTGACGTTCTCGTGCTTCTCGTTGATGACCTCGGTCAGCTTGCGGCCCTCGAACTGCGCGCATCACGAGACCTCGAGTCAGTGAGTGTGCTCGAGGCGAGGCAGGAAGAGGAAGCTACACGCACGTCCTCCTCGTAGCACCACATCTTGACCTCGGGGTCGAACTGGTCGGAGCGCTCCTTGATGTTCTTGCCGACGAGGCGCGCGATGGCCGAGCCCCAGTTGCCGCTCCCTGCGAGCGAGCGCGCAAGACCGTGTGTGAGCTCGACGAGATCCGGCAGAGGAGAAGGCCGGCATCATGCGCGTGAAGCGAGGGAGGATGGGAGGGGACGCACCGACGAGGGCGATCTTCCACTTCTGGCTGGCGACGTCGTTAGAAGGCATGGTGGTAGCGTGTGCGGTGTAGGTGCGGCGGGGGATGAGTGGGCGAGGGTCGAAGGATTGGGTCCGATGAGGTCGACGGAGGGCGAGCTGGGCGGCGGCGGCGGCGGGCGAGGCGAGGCGCAGGTGGGGTAGGCGCAGTAAGGGCGAGTAGAGTAGCAGTCTAGCCAGCGTGTGCAGGCGAGCGGTTGAGGGTGGAGGAGCGAGCGAGGTGCGAGCCTCTCGTCCTGGCGACGTCGTCGAGCCTGGTGGCCCCGCAGCCTGCGCAAGGTCGGCGTCTCGGTGCTTTCGCTTGCGCAACTGGCTCTCACGTTGCTCGGGGACAGCACATGAAGCTCGTGCAGCGCGATCAGTCTGGATCTCCCGCAGGGCGACGGAAACTCGAGCTCGCGCAGGTCTCGGACCCTCTCTGCCGCTCTCGACGCTCCAGCTCCACAGCTTCTGCAGTGCAGGCCGTTCCAGCGCCGTGAGAGGGAGCTACGAACCCGTCGGTGACGCGCGGAGGTCGGCGAAAGCGCCGCTCGTCCCTGCTCGCCCCCCGAGAGGTCGCTGGCTCCGCTCCTCGACCGTCCCGCGCCCGGCTCGTCCCGCCGTGCCCGCCGATCAAGGCACTGCCACCTGCGCAAGGTCTCACGTAGTTGTCGCGCGAGCCTGCGCGCTTGGGCGAGGGCGATGCTGGCACTGGCGGCGCGGCGAGGTCGTCCTGGTCGAGTCGGGCAGCGAGGGTCGCTGTCCGGATCGTGCGGCTGTCGAGGCGAGCCGATCGACTGGCAGGCGACGTCTTGTCGCTCGAGGAGGGGTAGCGGCTCAACCTCTGGGCCACAGCTTGCGCGTCAGCTCGCGTCCTTCGGGCGGCGAGGAGTGCTCGAGTCAGCTTCCTCTGCGCGCAACGCCTGCGACCAAGAGCGTAGAGCGAGCGAAAAAGCGACG
>Ga0308169_10003286_pt1 | contig 15906 bp, 10 predicted proteins | sample PhyBR1_2_FD_202139 | JGI IMG/M metagenome (GOLD analysis project Ga0308169, IMG submission 202139) | Phyllosphere microbial communities from UC Gill Tract Community Farm, Albany, California, United States - DLSLSB.R1 | ecosystem: Host-associated > Plants > Phyllosphere > Unclassified | place... | reverse complement strand
GAGCCGTAGACCACTCGGGGCACCGTCTTCAGTTGGCCGTCGGGTTGCTTGACCTCGACGGCGACGGTCTGTTGGCTCATGGGCACCGACTTGCCATCGATGAGGTAGCGGGTCGGGTCTTTCGGGTCGAGTTGCAGGCGGTACAGGGTGAAATGTTTCGATGTATCGACGGTATGGGTCCAGGCCAGGTGGCGGCTGAAACCGATGTTGATCACCGGTAGGCCCGGCAAAGCCGCGCCCATCACGTCCAGCTTACCGGGGATGGTCAGGTGCATCTGATAAAAGCGCATGCCACCCAGCCAGGGGAAATGCGGGTTCGCCAGCAACATTCCGCGCCCGTTGGCCGAACGCTCGCTGCCGATGGCCAGCGCATTGCTGCCGCGCTCAAGTGCAAAACGCTGCTGGCGGGCGTCGGCGGTGGCAAAACCGGACGCCGTGTGGCCCACGAGCGCTGTTGCTTGAGGCGGCTGCGCGCCGGCCAGGGCTTCGGCGAACTGGCCGATGCCGCCTTCGACCAGCAGGCGCCGGGTCAACTTGACCAGATCCAACGCCGTGATGGGCCGTACCCACTCGCTGGCGCATTGCTCGGGCAGGCCTTTGGCCCGGCGCTCGGCCAGCGCTCGGTTGTAGCCCACAACATAACCTTCGAGCAATTGTTGCACCTGGGGCGTCTGGGCTTGCCAGAAAGCGGATACGGCTTGCGGCGTGTTGAGCCAGCTGAAAAACAGATCGCTGACGCGGTTCTCCCGCTGCTCCACCGTAACCTGTGCGGGACCGAAATAGCGGGAGCGCTGGGCGTTGACCGTGACAATCTCATTGGCCAGCAGGCAAAGGTTATCCTGCGCGTAGGCATAGCCGATGCCGTAGCCCAGCCCGCGTTCGTCCTGGGCGCGGATATGCGGGACGCCAAAACTGGTGCGCCGGATTTCGGCACTGGCCTGCGGTACATCGCTACGCGCGTTGACTGTGGGGCTGGCGCCCAAGGCCATCCCCAAAAACACGCCTGCAAGGCCAACCCTCGATAACTGCCCGGACATTCTTGCGCTCACTCCTGCTGCCAACTTGAAAAACCAGCACGGTTGCCGCTGCGATCAATCGACCACAGTCGGCCCGCCTGGGCATGCACACGCCGCGCGCCGAAGCGCAATGTGCCTCCCCTTCAAACGAACCGGATGAAAAAAAATTAATGGCCTGCCGACCTTTCGACCACGGGGGTTTGACGAAGCCAGGGCATTTTTTTCACATCGGGGCCTTCATATTGCTCACCCTCGTTCGTCCTATAACAGGAGAGTATCCGTGACCTTTTCTGATCAGGCTGGTAAGGAGTCTTTACATGCGTAACGCGCAACTGCCCATGGAGGGCAAGCCAAGGCAGACCGCCACCAACGTTGTGTTTGCCAGGCCCGCAGAGCGAGGCGGCAATGAACACATCCGTCGACTGCTCAAAAGTTTCGGGCTGCGTACCAGCCTGATTCGCCTCAAAGTCATCGATGCCTTGCTCAAGGCTGATGACGAGAACCGTTTCCTGGGCGTACGCGGCGTACACAGCCAGTTGCTGGGGTTGGACATTCCCTTGTCCTTTCTCAGTGTGCGCGAGGTGTTGAAGCGCTTGTGCAGCGAGGGCGTCGTCACCCTCAATCCGGATAAAAGCTACTGCCTGCATCCTCGGGCGAGGGCCGTGCTCGAAGCCGGGGAATGAGGTTGATGCTCAGGGCTTGACCTTGCGCCGCATCACACCGTTGATCACCACGACGATGACCGCCACGGCAATGGCGATGTACTGGAACAATTGCTCGCTGATCATGCCTTTGCCCTGCATCCAGGACAGGCCCAGCATGATCGCCAGGACGACGATGACGATCAGGATCGAGTATTTCAAGCGTTGCGAATGAGTCATTGCCAGTTTCCTAATGTATCCGTTCTGTATCCGAAAGCATGCCAGGCTCATCCGTATTGCGAAGATGAGCGGCAGCCGGCGGGGTCCCATGGTACAGCCGAACGAGCGTATTGACGCAACCGCAGCCGTTAATCGTAGGGCGCGCTAACCCGACGAAGTGACACCGGCGACATTAAAGCTGTCGGGGGGGCAGGCCGATAGGTAGGGGACTACCCTTTGGTCTGCCCAGAATTCAGCCTTCGTGCAAGGATCCCCCCAAATGCCCGCATTCCGCACCATCCAGGCTCGCTACACGCTGTTCCTGGTTCTGTTCATCTTGGTGTTGTCCATCCTTACGGTCGTGGGCATCAGTTATCTGGTGGCGCCCAAACTGCGCCATACCGAGGAACAGGTCGCGCTCAACCGCATCGGCGAGGTTGCCGGGCAGATCCAGGGCGAGCTGAACAAGGTGCAGGCGCAGCAGCGCAGCATCACCCAGACCATCCCGCTGCTTGACAGCGATGCCATCGACAAAGTCTTGCCGGGACTGGTTGATCAATATGGTGAGCTGAAGGTTTTCGGCGGCGGGATCTGGCCGTTGCCCAACCAGCGCGCAGAGGGCCGCAGCAAGTTCAGTACGTTCTGGCACCGCGATGCGTCAGGCAAACTGGCGGTCAATACTTTCTGGAACAGTGACGCCGCCCCAAACTATTACGAGCAGCCCTGGCACAAGGGTGGCATGGCCACCCCTCCCGGCAAATGCGCCTGGGCCGCCGCTTACAAAGACGACGCCAGCGCCGAACCGCGCACCAACTGCGCCATGTCCATCCAGAAGAACGGCGTGCCTTACGGCGTTTCCACCATTGACGTGACCCTGGGGTTCTTCAACGACCTGGTGGCGCGCAAGGAAGCCGACCTCGGCGCCGAGATGCTGATCGTCGAAGGCGACGGCAAAATCATCAGCAACAGTTCGCGCATCAGCGGGCCGATCGTCCTGAAAAACATCAGCGAACTGGCGGCAACCTCGCCGTTCGCTGCTCAGGTCCAGGCGGGCCTGGCTCATCGTGACCAGCCGCTGCAGCGTGTCGAGTTCGACAACAAGGGCGAGGCCAGCACGTTTTTCATGCGGCCCATCGAAGGGTCACCGTGGTACCTCGCCACCGCGCTGCCTACTCACCTGATCACCGCCCAGCGTGACGATGTATTGAGCACATTGAGCCTGCTGCAGATTCCCATGGTGATCCTGCTGGTGCTGATGCAGTTGTATGCGATCCGTCAGTTGACCAACCGTATGAAGAACCTCAAGGGCAACATCGACGCATTGTCCGCGGGCGATGCCGACCTGACCCGCCGCATCACCATCCGGGCCGAGGACGAACTGGGTGCGATCGGTCATTCGGTCAACCGATTCATCGAATACCTGCAAAACATGATCGGCGAGGTCACCCAAGCCACCGGCGCCATGGCATCGAGCCTGGACAACCTGCAACGGACCTCGGCCCACACCAGCGAGATCCTGATGCGCCACGCCTCGGAAACCGACCAGACGGTGACAGCCATCACCGAAATGAGCTCCACGGCAGAAAGCGTGGCGCAGAATGCCGCTGAAACCGCAGCGTTCACCCAGCGCGCCAACGAGCATGCCGATCGCTCTCGCGTGGTGGTCGGCGAGGCGTCCAACAGCGTTGTCGCGTTGATCGATGAAGTGGCCAGCGCGACCCGCAAGGTCGAGAGCATGCAGCAGGACGCCCAGCGCATTACCGAGATTCTCGGTGTGATTGGCGCCATTGCCGGCCAGACCAACCTGCTGGCCTTGAACGCCGCCATCGAAGCCGCCCGGGCCGGTGAGCAGGGCCGCGGTTTCGCCGTGGTGGCCGACGAGGTCCGCGCTCTCGCCGCCCGCACCCAGGCCAGCACCTCGGAAATCAACGAAATGTTGAGCCGCCTGACCCAGGGCGTGAGCTCGTCGGTCTCGGCCATGGAAAACACCCAGGCCAGCTGCCAGTCGGCCGCTGACGCCACTTCGCGAGTCAACTCGGGCCTGGATGAAATGGCCGGCTCCGTCAGCCAGATCAACAGCCTCAGCACCCAGATCGCCACCGCTGCCGAACAGCAGAGTGCGGTGACCGAAGAGATCAATCGCAGCATGGTGCAGATCCGTCATATGGTGGAGGAACTGGTGGAAAGCGGCCTCGCCAGCGAGAGCAATACCCGTCAGTTGCTCGAAGCCAATACCCGGGTAAATGCCATCATGGGGCGGTTCAAAGTACGCTGATAACGACTCATGCCCCCCTCTGTGGCGCGGGAGCTTGCTCCCTCGCCACAGAGGGAACTCTTTTTGCAGCGGTGTCGCCCCGGCACTGCTATCAGCCCGCAACCTGACAACTCTGTCATCTTCCCCTCAGCCGCCTGTCAGCTGCCCCTCGCTACTCTGTTATCCTCCCTCCAAACCGTTCGACATGAGACTTCCCCATGGCCAAGCCCCTGCATCTGCTCGCCCTGAGCGCCCTGTTCATTACCACCCTGGCCCAGGCCGCCGAGCCGGTCACCATCGATGTGCACCGCGATGCCAATTGCGGCTGCTGCAAGAAGTGGATTTCCCATCTGCAAGAAAACGGCTTCAAGGTCAACGACCACGTTGAAGCCGACATGAGTTCGGTCAAGCAACGCCTGGGCGTGGCGCCGAACCTGCGCTCCTGCCACACCGCCGAGATCAACGGCAAGTTCGTAGAAGGGCATGTTCCGGCCGACCAGGTGCTGGCCTTGAGCAAACGCGATGACTTGCTCGGTGTGGCTGCGCCCGGCATGCCCATGGGTTCGCCCGGCATGGAAATGGACGGCATGAGTGACGCGTATCAAGTGATCGGCCTGAAAAAAGACGGGACACAGACCGTAGTGGCCGATTACCCGGCCCACTGAGTGGCGATGGGTTGAACGTTCGGGCTGTTCGGTTGCCTGTGGTTAATGTCGCCATAATCGAGCCGTTCGAGGATCGGCCGGTTGTTTCAAGGAGATTGACCATGTCGCGTTTCAAAACCCGCTGGCTGCCCAGCCTGTTTTTCACCGCCGCCCTGCCCTTGCTCGCCCAGGCCGCCCAGCCGCAAGCCCCGGCCTACGGCCCGCAACTGGAAGGTTTCGAATACCCTTATACCCTCAAGCACTTCGCCTTCCAGTCCCAGGGCGAGTCCTTGCAGATGGGCTATATGGATGTGCCGGCCCAAGGCAAGGTCAATGGCCGCACGGTGGTGTTGATGCATGGCAAGAACTTCTGCGCCGCCACCTGGGGCGACTCGATCAAGGCGCTCAGTAACGCTGGATACCGGGTGATCGCCGCGGACCAGATCGGCTTCTGCACATCGAGCAAGCCCGACCACTATCAGTACAGCTTCCAGCAACTGGCAGGTAACACGCAGGCGCTGCTCAAGGCCCTCGGCGTACAGAAAAGCATCGTGCTCGGCCACTCCACCGGCGGCATGCTCGCCACCCGTTACGCGCTGCAGTATCCCGACCAGGTCGAGCGCCTGGCGATGGTCAACCCCATTGGTCTGGAGGACTGGAAAGCCCTTGGCGTGCCTTATCGCACCGTGGACCAATGGTACGAACGTGAGCTTAAGCTCAACGCCGACGGCATCCGCAATTACGAGCGCACCACTTACTACGGTGGCCGCTGGAAGCCCGAATTCGAACGCTGGGTGGACATGCTCGCCGGCCTGAACAAAGGCCCCGGCCATACGCAAGTGGCGTGGAACTCGGCGCTGATCTACGACATGATCTTCACCCAGCCGGTCTATTACGAATTCAAGGACCTGACGGTGCCAACCCTGCTGATGATCGGCACCTCCGACACGACGGCCATCGGCAGTGACATCGCGCCGCCGGCGGTGAAGGCCAAGCTAGGGCGCTATGAGGTCTTGGGCAAGCAGGTTGCCCAGCTGATCCCCCGATCGACCTTGGTAGAGTTCCCCAACTTGGGGCATGCACCGCAAATGGAAGAGCCGGAGCGGTTTCACAAGGCACTGCTGGGCTGGCTGGACAAACCCATTCCCTGACGAGGTGTTCCATGGCGGTGCAAATAGCGGTCATCGATGATTGGCAGGACGTGGCGCGGGACGTGGTGGATTGGTCGGTGCTGGACAGTATCGGCCAGGTGACTTTTCTTCACGGCTACCCCGCCGACCGCGACACCCTCGCTGAGCGCCTGCAGCGTTTTGAGGTGATCTGTGTGATGCGTGAGCGCACGGTGTTCGATGAGGGCCTGCTGCGCCGCCTGCCCAACCTGAAGCTCTTGCTCACCGGCGGCATGCGCAATGCCGCCCTGGACCTCAAGGCTGCCGCCGATCTGGGGATCCAGGTATGCGGCACCGACAGCTACAAGCACGCCGCCCCCGAACTGACCTGGGCACTGATCATGGCCTCGACCCGTCACTTGGTGCAGGAAGCCAACGCGCTGCGCGCCGGAGCCTGGCAGCAAGGCCTGGGTGGCGACTTGCATGGCAAGACGTTGGGAGTCCTTGGCCTGGGTAGCATTGGCACGCGTGTGGCGCAATTCGGCCAAGTGTTCGGCATGCGGGTCATTGCCTGGAGCCAGAACCTGACTGCCGAACGGGCGGCAGAAGTGGGCGTGACGCAGGTGAGCAAGCAGGCTCTGTTCGAGCAGGCCGATATCCTGTCGATCCATCTGGTGCTCAGCGAGCGCACTCGTGGGCTGGTCGATGCCCAGGCGCTGGGCTGGATGAAGCCTGACGCCCTCCTGGTGAATACCGCACGTGGGCCAATCGTCGACGAAGCGGCCCTGATCGATGCCCTCCAGCACAAGCGCCTGGGCGCCGCCGCGCTGGACGTGTTCGCCCAGGAGCCCTTGCCGTCCGACCATCCATTCAGGACGCTGGACAATGTCCTGGCCACGCCTCATGTGGGCTACGTCAGCCAGCAGAACTATCGACAGTTCTATTCCCTGATGATCGAAGACATCCAGGCCTGGGCGGCGGGCAAGCCAATTCGGTTGCTAATGCCTGCGGGCTGACAGAACCGTCTTGTGTGGGAGCGGGCTTGCTCGCGAATACGGTGTATCAGCTTGTAAGTATCTGACTGACAGACCGCATTCGCGGGCAGCCCGCTCCCACAGAAACAGCATTCTCCAGCGCAGCCAATGGCCATCAAATGGCCTGTATTTATCCCGCCCCCCAATGGTGCGTTGCGCCATTCCATCGCGCACGTCGATGAGACATCGTCTTTCCCCATACACCCGTTACGTTGCAGGAATGTGCACTTCGTCGGTGCGATCTTCTCGTTGAAGCGTAAGACATTGCCGACAAAAAACGTGATTGTCCGACAATGCGACGAACCGCGCCGCAACGCTCTAGGTTCTGACCTAGACTGCCAAACCGGGGGGAAAACCGACCGGTCATCCAGACGAAAAAAAGTCGAAACTTTTCGCAACGGCGACGGGTCAGGTTAGAGGTAGGGCAACAGAGGCTGGTGCAGTCCTTGCACTGGCCCTTGCAACAGCTCCTTCAGCTGATCCGCTTCGCCACAAGGGCAGCGCTTTGCTTTCCTTGTGTTGCGCTCATGCGCCTGGCCGCAGGATTTGGCCAATGAAACAACACTCTGGCGCTAGCCGGAAACAGATCGAGAAAATGGGAGATATTTATGATCAGTGCTGCCTTAGAACCACAACAGGTCCGTTCACAACTACCGCCGGCGGCCGAATCGCCAACGGCACCGGTGCTGGCCACCGGCGGCAAGGCACTGCTCCCCGTCGTCCGACAGAATCCCAATCGCAAGAAAATATTATTTGTCACATCGGAAATTGCCGACCTGGTAAAGACCGGTGGCCTGGGCGACGTCTCCGCAGCGCTGCCCCGGGCGATGGCCGGGCTGCATGATGTCCGGGTACTGATCCCCGGTTATCCGCAGGTGATGAACAGCGGCAATCCGATCCACATCATCGGCGAACTGGGCGGCCACGCCGCATTGCCGCCATGCAAGATCGGCCGCATGGACATGGCCGACGGCCTGGTGATCTACGTGCTGATCTGCCCCGAACTCTTCGCCCGCGAAGGCTCGCCCTACGGCGCCAACAACGGTCGCGACTGGCCCGACAATCACATTCGTTTCGCCCGCCTGGGCCTTGCCGCTGCGGATATCGCCGCCAACCTCGCGCAGATCCACTGGTGCCCGGACCTTGTCCACGCTCACGATTGGCCTGCCGGGCTGGCACCGGCCTACATGCATTGGCGCGGACAACGCACCCCGACGCTCTTCACCATCCACAACCTGGCGTACCAGGGCGTGGTCAGCCTGGCCTGCTGCCCTGAACTGGGCATCCCCGAGCACGCGCTGCAACAGGAAGGCATGGAGTTCTACGGCAAACTGTCGTTCCTCAAGGCCGGGATGGCTTATTCCAGCCATATCACGACCGTCAGCGCCACCTACGCCCAGGAAATCACCACCCCGGCGTTTGGCTGCGGGCTTGATGGCTTCCTCGCGGCCAAGACCCAGCAAGGCTTGCTCAGCGGCATCCCCAACGGCATCGACGAAAGCTGGGATTCAGCCACCGATAGCCACCTGCTCCGCCAATTTGCTATCGGCGACTGGGAAGGCAAGGCCGCCAACGCGGCTCATGTGCGCGAGCTCTTCGGGCTCGACGACTCCACCGGCCCACTGTTCGCCGTGGTGTCACGGCTGGTCGTGCAGAAAGGCCTGGACCTGACCGAAGCAGTCTCCGAATTCATCGTCGAATCGGGCGGCCAGATCGCCATTATCGGTCGCGGCGAACCGGAGGAAGAACAAGCCATGCGCGAGCTGGCCCTGCGCTTCCCGGGACGCATCGGCGTGCGCATCGGCTTCAACGAAACCGATGCGCGGCGGATGTTCGCCGGCAGCGATTTCCTGCTGATGCCATCACGTTACGAGCCCTGCGGCTTGAGCCAGATGTACGCGCAACGCTTCGGTTCGCTGCCGGTGGCGCGCAATACCGGCGGGCTGGCAGACACGATCGAAGATGGCATCACCGGCTTCCTTTTCGACGAATCCACCGTGGAGAGCTACAAGCAGGCGCTGAGCCGGGCCTTCAAGGTCTTCGAGTTCCCCGATTTGCTCAACGCCATGCGCTGCCGGGCGATGTCGGCACCGTTCAACTGGTGCCAGGCAGTGGAACCCTACGCAGAGCTCTACGAACAATTGGTGGCTAAATCCCTGGGTAAACCGGCCAGACAATGAGGTAACAATGACGTCAAGGACGCCTGATACATGGACCCACGGCGCGATCATGCTGGACGCCGAGCACACGCGTTTTGCCCTCTGGGCCCCGGATGCCTTTTTTGTCAGTGTCGAACTCGACACTGGCGAGTCGATACCCCTGCTGCCCCAAGCCGACGGCTGGTTCATGATCCAGACCCGATGTCCCGCCGGCACGCGCTATCGCTACAACATCGATGGCGAGCTGGAAGTGCCGGACCCGGCCTCACGCGCCCAGGCCGGCGACATCGACCGTCACAGTGTGGTTGTCGACCCTCACGCCTATCAATGGCGACACACCCAATGGGCCGGCCGCCCCTGGAACGAAGCGGTGATCTACGAATTGCACGTGGGTGCCCTCGGCGGTTTCGCCGGAGTCGAAGAACACCTGGCGCACTTGGCCGGGCTGGGTGTAACCGCCATCGAGCTGATGCCGCTGTCGCAGTTTCCCGGTGATCGAAACTGGGGTTATGACGGCGTCCTGCCCTACGCACCACAAGCCTCCTACGGCACTCCCGAACAGCTCAAGCATCTGATCGACACGGCCCACGGCCATGGGCTGGCGGTCATTGTCGATGTGGTCTACAACCACTTCGGCCCCGACGGCAACTACCTGCACCGCTACGCCAAGGGGTTCTTCCGCGAGGACAAGCACACACCATGGGGCGCGGCGATCGACTTCCGTCGGCGCGAAGTGCGGGATTTCTTCATCGACAATGCACTCATGTGGCTGTTGGAGTACCGCTTCGACGGTCTGCGCCTGGATGCGGTGCACGCAATTGAAGACCCGGACTTCCTCGAGGAACTGGCGGCCAAGGTGCGCGAACAGGTGGACCCGGCACGGCATGTCTGGCTTACCGTGGAAAACGAACATAACCAGGCCAGCCTGTTGGAACAGGGCTACGACGCCCAATGGAACGACGACGGCCACAACGCCCTGCACGTACTGCTGACGGGCGAGACCGACGCCTACTACGCCGACTACGCCGAGCAGCCCACGGAAAAACTGGCGCGCTGCCTCAGCCAGGGGTTCGTCTTTCAGGGGCATACCAACCGCCACGGTGTGTCACGGGGAGAACCCAGCGGGCACCTGCCGCCGAGCGCTTTCGTGTTGTTCTTGCAGAACCATGACCAGATCGGCAACCGTGCCCTCGGTGAACGCCTGCATCAACTGGCACCGCCCCAGGCGCTGCAAGCGGCGACGGCCCTGTTGTTGCTGTCGCCGATGATTCCGCTGTTGTTCATGGGCGATGAGGTGTTGGCGCAGCAGCCATTCCTGTTCTTCACCAGTCATCACGGCGAATTGGCCGAGTTGGTCCGCGAAGGCCGGCGCAACGAATTCAAGGCGTTCAGCGCCTTTGCCGATCCCGAAAAACGCAAGCGGATTCCCGATCCCAACGCGGCCGGCACGTTCGACGCCTCACGGCCGAACCTCGAAGCACAACGACCGGAACAACTGGCCTGCGAGACGCTGTATCGCACGCTGCTGAAAATCCGTCGCGAAGAAATCGTCCCGCATGTGCCGGGCGCACAGGCCCTGGGGGCCGACGTGTTGGGCCACGGCGCCGTCAGCGCACGCTGGCGGCTGGGCAATGGCAGCGTCTTGCGCATTGACCTGAACCTCGGCGACCAGCCTGTCGAGCACAGCGCGCCAGAAGAGGTTCGCATTCTTTTCGAACATCCGCCGCAGCTCATGGGTCTGTTGCAACAGAGGGGCACCCTTTCGCCCTACAGCGCGCTGGTCAGTCTGACGCAGGCGACACCCTTGCCCAACATCAGTGGAGAGCGCCTATGAGCGACGCGCAACTGGAAATCCTCGCTGGCCGAGCCGGCCTGGCGGTGGATTGGATCGACGCCAATGGCCGGGCACAAAAAGTTTCGCCGGCGGTGTTGCGGTCGGTCCTGACCGGCCTCGGCCATCCCGCCGGCAGCGCCCAGGAAATCGACGCCAGCCTGTTGCAGTTGCAGCAGGACCAGCAGAACCATCAATTGCCACCGCTGATCACCGTCGACGTCGGGGCCAGCCTGGACTTGAGCCGCTATTTCGATGCGGCGACGCCTTGCGAAATCCGGCTCGAGGACGGGGCGACGCTGAACCTCAAGCTCGACGCCGAGGCCCGGTTGCCCGGGATGGTTCCGGTGGGTTACCAACATGTCAGCATCCAGGACCAGCATTTCACCCTCGCCGTCGCGCCGGCCCGGTGCTACAGCGTGGCCGATGCGGTGGACAACCCGACGCCCCGTGCCTGGGGATTGACCGCCCAGTTGTATGCCCTCAGGCGTCCCGGCGATGGCGGCTTCGGCGACACCCAGGCGTTGGAAGAACTGGCCCGCGTGGCCGGCGAGCGTGGGGCCGATGCCATTGCCATCAGCCCGATGCACGCGATGTTCAGCAGCGACACCGGGCGCTACAGCCCTTATTCGCCCTCCAGCCGACTGTTTCTCAATAGCCTGTACGCGGCGCCCGGCACCATTCTCGGCGAGCGCGCCCTGCGCACGGCTATCGACGCCACGGGCCTGACCAATCAATTGCGCAGCCTGGAAGAGCAGCCACTGGTCGATTGGCCCGTGGCCGCCGAGGCCAAGCAGAAAGTCTTGCGCGCCCTGTATGACGGTTTCAGCCAGGGCGAGCATCCCTTGCATGAAGACTTCAGCAGCTTTCGCCACACCAGCGGCGAAGCCCTGGAGAACCATTGCCGCTTCGAAGCGCTGCAGGCCGAACGTGCGGCCAAAGGTGAAAGCCTGGATTGGCGCCAGTGGCCGGAAGAATGGCGTAACCCACGCAGCCCGACGCTGGCCCATTTTGCCGAAGAGAACGCCGACGAAATCGGCTTCTATGCCTTTTGCCAATGGCTGATCGCCCGTTGCCTGGAGCGCGCCCAAAGCGCGGCCAAGTCCAGTGGCATGGGCATCGGCCTGATCGCCGACCTTGCGGTGGGCGCCGACGGCGGTGGCAGCCAGGCCTGGAGCCGGCAAGATGAATTGCTCGCGTCGCTGACCGTGGGCGCGCCGCCGGACATCCTCAACCGCTCCGGCCAAGGCTGGGGCATTTCGGCGTTTTCCCCTGAAGGCCTGGTGCGTAATGGTTTTCGCGCCTTCATTGAAATGCTGCGAGCCAACTTCGCCCATGCGGGCGGCTTGCGCATCGATCACGTCATGGGCTTGCAGCGGCTCTGGGTCATTCCCAACGACGCCCCGCCCACCGACGGCGCCTACCTCTACTACCCCGTGGATGACCTGCTGCGCCTGCTGGCCCTGGAATCCCATCGCCATCAGGCCATCGTGCTCGGTGAAGACCTCGGTACCGTGCCCGACGGCCTGCGGGAAAAGCTCAGCGCCCGGTCGATCCTGGGCATGCGCGTGCTGCTGTTCGAACAGGACAACACCCACTTCAAGCCCATTCTCGACTGGCCGGACAACGCCCTGGCTACCACCAGCACCCATGACCTGCCGACCCTCAATGGTTGGTGGCACGGGCACGATATCGACTGGAACGCCCGGCTGGACCTGATCGATTCCCACACGGAAATGGACTGGCGCAAACACCGCGAGCGTGAACGCGAAGGCTTGCGCAACGTACTGGACCAGGACCCGCAGAACTTTCGCGAGGAACACCGCGAAACCGACCAGGTGCTCGACGCCAGCGTGCGCTTTCTCGGCCATACCCGCGCGCCGTTGGTGTTGCTGCCGCTCGAAGACGCCCTGGGCATCGAGGAGCAGGCCAACCTGCCCGGCACCATCGACACCCACCCCAATTGGCGGCGGCGCCTGGCTCATGAGAGTCAGGCGTTGCTGGATCACCCGGACGCTGCCCGGCGTCTGGAAATACTCGCCTGCGCGAGACTTCAGGCGAATGAGCGTGACCGATGAACGAGATGTCGATCCAACCACTGCGGGCCACACTTCGCCTGCAATTTCATAAAGGCTTTACCCTGGACGATGCGATACCGCAGGTGCCGTACTTCGCCTCGTTGGGCATCAGCCATATCTATGCGTCCCCGCTGCTGAAAGCCCGGGCCGGCTCCATGCACGGCTACGACGTGGTCGATCCGACCCTGGTCAACCCCGAACTGGGTGGCGAAGCCGCCCTGAAGCGCCTGGTGTCGACCCTGCGCGAGCACCGGATGGGCCTGATCCTGGATATCGTGTCCAACCACATGGCGGTCGGCGGCAATGACAATCCCTGGTGGCTGGACCTGCTGGAATGGGGGCGCCTGAGCCCCTACGGCGAGTTTTTCGACATCCAGTGGCACTCCCCGGACCCGCTGATGGAAGGCCAGTTGCTCTTGCCGTTCCTGGGCAGCGACTACGGCGTGGCGTTGCAGGAAGGCACCTTGCAACTGCGCTTCGATGCCGCCCATGGCTGCTTCTATGTTGAACACTACGAACACCGCTTCCCGATTTGCCCGATGCACTACGGCGAGCTGCTCAGACCCGCCGAGGCCCTGCCTGCCGAACAAACCGAAGCGTTCAGGGCGCTGAGCGAGCGTTTCACCACGCTCAATTACCAGAGCGATGCCCACAGCCTCGCCCGTGCGCTGCAAATCGAACTGCGGGACCTGGCGGCGCAGCCCGGCGCCCTGGCCGCCATCGAGGAGCATCTGCGCGGCTACGACACGACGCAGGCAGAAGGCTTCGAGCGCCTTCATCAACTGCTGGATCGCCAGAGTTACCGGCTCGCCAGTTGGCGCACCGCCGCGGATGACATCAACTGGCGGCGGTTTTTCGATGTCAACGAACTGGGTGGGCTGAGGGTCGAACGCCCTGCCGTGTTCGAAGCCACCCACGCCAAGATCTTCGAGCTGATCAGCGCAGGACTGGTGGACGGGTTGCGCATCGACCACGTTGATGGGCTGGCCGACCCGCGCGGCTACTGCCGCAAGCTGCGTCGGCGCGTCGACTCGCTTTCGTCATCGCGGCACCTGCCGATCTTCATCGAGAAAATCCTCGGCGATGGTGAAACCTTGCGTCGGGACTGGAAGGTCGACGGCAGCACCGGCTACGAGTTCATGAACCAAATCTCGCTGTTGCAGCATGACCCGGCGGGCGCCGCGTCGCTGGCCGAGTTCTGGAGCCGGCACAGCGAACGGCCGGCGCAGTTCATCGACGAAGCCCACCTGGCCCGCCAGCAGATTCTCAACGGTTCCCTGGCCGGGGATTTCGAAACCGTCGCCCAGGCCCTGCTGCAAGTGGCCCGGGACGATGTCATGACTCGCGACCTGACCCTGGGCGCGATTCGCCGGGCCTTGCAGGAACTGATCGTGCACTTCCCGGTATACCGCACTTATATCAACCCCCTGGGCCGCTCTGCCGAAGACGAAGTTTTCTTCAACCAAGCCTTGGAAGGTGCGCGGCAAACCCTCAGCGAAGCCGACTGGCCGGTGCTCGATTGCCTGGCCGACTGGCTTGGCGGCACGCCCTGGCGACAACGCCCGCGCGGCAGCCAGCGCAAGCGACTGCGCCATGCCTGCGTGCGCTTCCAGCAACTGACCTCGCCAGCCGCCGCCAAGGCGGTGGAGGATACGGCGCTCTATCGCTCGGCGGTGCTGCTGTCGCGCAATGACGTCGGCTACAACACCGAGCGTTTCAGTGCCCCGCCGCAGGAGTTTCACAACGCCTGCATCGAGCGACTCGAGCACTTCCCTGACAACCTGATAACCACTGCCACCCACGATCACAAGCGGGGCGAAGACACCCGTGCCCGGCTGGCGGTACTCAGTGAGCGCGCCGACTGGTACACCGCGTGCGTGGAGCAATGGCGCATCCTCTCGCCTTCCCTGCACAGCGATCCGGCATCCCCTTCGACCGGCGATGAACTGATCCTGTACCAGGCGCTGCTCGGTAGCTGGCCGCTGGACCTCGATCTGCAAGACACCAAGGCATTGGCCCAATACAACGAACGCCTGTGGCAATGGCAGCGCAAGGCCCTGCGGGAAGCCAAACTGCAAAGCAGTTGGGCGGCAGTCAACGACGCCTATGAACAAGCGACCCAGATGTTCCTCGAACGGTTATTGCTGGGAGATGAAGGGCTGCCCCTGCGTTCTGCCATCGCCGAGGCAGTGCAGGCCATCGCACCGGCGGGCGCCCTCAACAGTCTGGCGCAAACTTTGCTGCGCATGACCGTGCCCGGCGTACCGGATCTGTATCAGGGCAACGAATTCTGGGATTTCAGCCTCGTGGACCCGGACAACCGCCGCCCGGTGGATTTCCAGGCGCGCCGTGAGGCGATGCAGGCCGACAACACGCCGGTGGCACTGGTACGTGACTGGCGCGACGGCCGGGTCAAGCAGGCGTTGATCGCCAGGACACTGGCCCTGCGCGCGGAGTATTCGCAATTGTTCCACCAGGGCAGCTACCAGCCGCTTGAGGTGGTCGGCAAGCACGCTCAACGGGTGCTCGCCTTCATGCGCGAACACGAGCAACAGCGCGCGATTGTCGTGGTGCCAATCCATGCAGCCGGCCTGCTGGAAAACGGTGCCGTACCGCAGGTGGCTGCCTCGGACTGGGGCGATACCCGCGTGTCGCTACCGTTCGCCGCAGAGGATGGAAAATTGAAGGGACTTTTTTCAAGCGCAACAGTCACACCCCAAAGGGAGCTGATGGTCAGCGCCGCGCTGGGGGATTTCCCGGTCAACGTCTTTATCCAATCTTGAGTCAAGCCAGGAGCACTGCGATGAGTACCGACGATAAACGCATTCGCGAATTCGCCTATCAGATCTGGGAGTCCGAGGGTAAGCCCGCCGGACAAGAAAAGCGCCACTGGGAGATGGCGCGCAAACTGGCCGAGGCTG
>Ga0308169_10003283_pt1 | contig 15927 bp, 31 predicted proteins | sample PhyBR1_2_FD_202139 | JGI IMG/M metagenome (GOLD analysis project Ga0308169, IMG submission 202139) | Phyllosphere microbial communities from UC Gill Tract Community Farm, Albany, California, United States - DLSLSB.R1 | ecosystem: Host-associated > Plants > Phyllosphere > Unclassified | place... | reverse complement strand
CTTTGCTCCTGCACACATGGGCCAATCCAATGCCCGTGTTGCCCGCCGTGCCCTCGACGACCGTTCCTCCGGGCTTGATGAGGCCCTTTTCCTCGGCATCCTTGACCAGGTACAGCGCCGCTCGGTCCTTGATCGATCCTCCGGGCGACATGAATTCCGCTTTGGCGAGGATGTTGCAGCCCGTCTCTTCGGAGAGGCGGTTGAGTCGGATCTGAGGTCAGGCCTTGCGAACGCAGGATTCGCATAGCAGGAGGGGTAGGCTGGTGACCGGGTCTGGTACCAGCTTCTGGCGTAGGTGAAAAGTGGGATCCGGGTGAAATGACGTACCAGCGGAGTGTTGCCCACGGCGCCGACGAAGCCCTCGACTTCACGTCCATAGCCCGTCACGCTGGTAGCGTAGCCTCGGGTGAGCGGGCGCAGGGCAGCAGCCGTTCGAAGTAAGCGCATGTTGGTGGTACGTGCAAAGAAAACAGGTCAAGTCAGCAACATACAAGTCGACTCTTGGTGCCGCCAGTCTGCCGGTTGACTCTTCCGAATTCAGAGAGCACGCAATGCGCGCGACAAGGCACGGAGACGGCGATGGTGATGGACGGACATCGAAAGCATCTCCGACCGGGTTCAGCATGAATTCCGACCTGTTTTCAGCCGTCCACCTACCTGTACTTGCACGCACTGTACTCACCCCAAGTCATGAGCGCTATCACAGCGAGGGGCAGGCTGTGCCGCGTCTGCATACGCAGGCTGAGACTGTCCAGCTCCACAGCGAGCGGGCTTGGCCCGCTCATGGCTGCCTCGACAGCTGCACGCTCCCTCACCTCGACGTCTAGCTCAAGGCATAATGTACGAGCGATCTCCTACCGGCCTGTTCGAGCCTTCACCAGCTCGAACTTAGCCCGCGCGAAGAAGACTCTGATTGACAACTCGAGCGAGAAGTATATCAACATGGAAGAGTTTCCGCGGGAAAGAATACGGTATGCGCATATCCAACCCAAACAGAAACCCCACGCTAACCCTCAGAAACCTGTCGATCATCGCGCATATCGATCACGGCAAGTCGACTCTAGCAGACCGGTTACTCCAGGTGAGTGATGGCTACCTTTTGATCATCGCTCACGCGTCCCGCTAACCCCAGATGACGGGCACCGTCCCCGCCTCGTCCAACCCGCAGTTCCTGGACAAGCTCAAGGTCGAGCGCGAGCGGGGGATCACCGTCAAGGCGCAGACGGTGTCGATCATCCACACGCATCCGAAAGATGGTCAGAAGTATCTCATCAATCTGATCGATACGCCCGGTCACGTCGATTTCAGCTACGAGGTCTCGCGGAGTATCGGGGCGTGCGAGGGCGGGCTGATACTGGTGGACTGTACGCGTGAGTCGCATTGACTGCGTTTCGGCGTAGCTGACTATGTCAGAGGGGATCCAGGCTCAGACCCTCTCCGTGTTCCACGTCGCGCTCGAAGCGGACCTCAAGCTCCTGGCGGTGATCAATAAGGTTGACCTGCCGCATGCCTCGCCGGAAGAGACGTCGACGCAGATCGAGTCAGTATTGGGACTGGAGAAGGAGGATCACATGTATATCAGCGCAAAGAGCGGGCTGGGGGTCGAGAAGGTGCTGGACAGTATCGTGGAGAGCTTGCCGCCGCCCAAGCAGTGGGCAGAGGGGGACGATAAGCTCCGAGCGCTGGTTTTTGATACTCAGTGGGTGGAAGCAGGGTGGCCTGCTTGATTTCGAAAGTCCGCGGATGCTAATCGCAGTTACGACCACTACCGCGGGGTTGTCTCCCTCATCCGGATACATTCCGGCGAAATCCGCGTGGGCGACAAGATCCGGTTCTTGCAAGCGGACAGGAAGTACGAGGTGCTCGAGATTGGGATTAACAACCCCGAGGAGACGCCTGTGGATGTGCTGCGAGAGGGGCAAGTCGGGTGAGCCTCTCCGGACCTCTTCTTCTTCGGCTCAGCTCATCTCAGCTACTTGATCTGTAGCATGAAGAATTCGGAAGAAGGTGTGTCCTGCGAGCGATGCGTTAGGGCGCCAGCTGATGGTAGCGCATATCGGCGATACAATTTGTCTCGAGAAGGACCAGGTAGAACCGTTACCAGGCTTCAAGCCAATGAAGGCTATGGTCTGTCTCGTGACGCGAGACTGAGGACGGAGCTAAGTCCAGGTGTACGCTGGGGTGTTCCCGATGGACTCGGCAGACTTCAACAGGCTGGAGGAGGCTATGGAACGGGTGAGCTCCCGCTCCCACCTCGGAACGTCCATCAGCTGACGTGCAGCTGACGTTAAACGACCGGAGCGGTGAGCCTTGCGCATTTGGACTTTCCGAACGCTCACTCATTATCAGTGACCGTCGCGAGGGAGTCATCTGCAGCACTTTCTCAGGGCTTTCGGCTAGGCTTTTTAGGCACCCTGCACATGGACGTGTTGTAGGTCGTACTGATTGGACGTCCCGTGTCGGCGCTGACAAAAAAAGCAAACAACGACTGGAGGACGAGTACTCGTCAAATGTGATCATTACAGCGCCAACGGTGCCCTATAAGGGTGAGAGAGCGATGCCCACTGCACAGCAAAGCTTATGACAGTTATCTACGCCAACGGAAAAGAAGTGTTCATCTCAAATCCGACGGAGTTCCCTGATCTGGCCGACAACAAGACCCGGAGCAGAAGTGTCGAAGAGCCAATGGGTCAGATTGGTTGTCACAACTTGCTGCATAAACTGACGTACAGTCGCCGCAACTATCATCGTCCCGAACGGTATGTCATCAGGCGCAATGGGGTCGGGGGGTAAAGCTCACGGACAGAGTACATCGGCCAGATGATGGATCTGTGCTCGAGCTACCGTGGAACTCAGCTCGACTACCGCGTAATGGAGACGTCAGGCAGGTCTATGCTGAAATACTCGTTCCCGCTTTCCGGTGAGCTGCTTGTGCCGGGTAACTGGGCCTAGCTGATCTTGCAGAGATTGTCACTGATTTCTTTTCCGCGCTCAAGAGCGCGAGCTCAGGCTTCGCCTCATTCGACTACGAGGACGCGGGTTATGAAAAGTCGGACATGGTCAAGGTGAGCTCAGCAGTTCTGTGGGTCTAGCTCGCGCTGACTTCAGATGAACATCTTGTTGAACGGCAAGCCAGTCGACGCATTGGCGATGATCGTACACCGCAGTGCGGCCGCCAAGATCGGGAAGGAATGGGTCAAGAAACTCAGTCAGCTCGCATCTGTGTCGACACCCGTACACAGCTGATGAGTAGAGGAGGTTGTGCCCCGTCAGCTGTTCGAACTCGCAATACAAGCTGCCATCGGTGGAAAGGTCGTCGCGAGGGAGACTCTGCAGGCGAACAGGAAAGATGTAACTGCTGGGCTATATGGAGGTCCGTCGCGGATTACAAGGACCGTCGGGGATGAGCTGACCACATAGGGCACTATGAGCGAAAACTCAAGCAGCTCAACAAGCAGAAAGCAGGAAAGAAAAGGCTGAAGATGCTTGCGGGAAACATCGAGGTACCCCAGGCGGCCTTCTTCAACGTATTATCTTCCCGGCCGCGAAATTTCTCGACATCCGCACGGCAAGCCGTTCCCTCTCGCCGCACCTTCGTGACGATGACGGCGGCAGCGTCCGGAGATATACCGCCTCCACCGTTTCTGCCGGCTCTGACCGAGCCATCCACATCAGCTGATATGTCTGCCGATCCCGTCACGGCCCGACTGGACGATGATGTGCCCCGCCTGCACCTATTTCAAGGCCATCCGCATGCCCATAAACCCATCTCCAAAGCGCAGCGAGCACCACGTGAGCGCTCGAAGCACCTCTCCAACCTTCATCGGGCCACCAGCAGCCGTTCCGCGCAGACCACTTCGGCCGATGTGTTCGAAATGTACACCTCGACGTACTTCTCAACACCGTCCGGTCAACCCATGACGGCGGATGAGTTGCTGGGTGTGGCTCGTCAGCTGGACTCGATCTCGCTCCGACACCCACGGGGAGAAAATCCGCGTCGAGCGGCGGAGAACGTAGACGAGGTCCTTCGACACGCTCAGAAGTCGGCGCAGGTGGAGCTACGTTCTGTCGCGGGTATCGTGTTGCGCAACATGAGACGTCGCGATTATACCACGAAGGAGTCCACCTTGCGGGGAATGGAGCGGCTCGTGGAGGACATGATACACGACGCCATGCGCTCCGGCCGAGGGAGCTTGGAAGCGTGCCGAGCCGAAATCGACTTCTTCCTGCATGTACTGGCGGGTAGTAAGCTGGGACGGGCAAGATTTGAGCACTGGTGGAACAGGCTGGAACGATTGCGGGGAAAGGACGCGCAAGACGGAGACGTTGAAGCGTGGCAGCCGACCACCTCAAGCTATCTCGCTCGCTTTCTGTGGACAAGCACAAGGCGGCCCGCGAACGTACCGGACTTGATCACCGAGGCGCTGGAACGGGTCAAAGACGACCCCCGACCACTGCTCCATGCGGCTATGCGACAGTATGCCACGCAAAACCAATGGGACGTGGTCTCGGCGATGTATCGCCGTCTCACAGGTCAAGGGACCGACTTCCCTGCGCCGCTCGATGTCATCACCGAACAGCCCTTTACCATCCCGCCTCACTTGGAGCTCGAGGCGTCGCGAGGGACATACACCGTTATGCTCCAGTCCCTCTGCTCAGCGGGCCACCTCGTCCCGACCTTGATAGTCCTGCAAGACATGCTCAAAGCGGGACATGCGACCCACCTACACGAGTACCATGCGCTCTTTCGTGGATTTGCGGCGTGGGGCGTTGCTGCACCGATCAACGGCTCGGCCTGGAGCTTGTTCCCGTCTCCGGACGAGATGCAGCGGCATTTCAGCTATTCTCGGCATCGGTCCGCGCGGGGAGATGGAGGCGATCTGACGCGGATATGGGCGACGGGTGTGGGCCACTTTGGGCACGACGAGCCGCCTCATATCTCGGTGGCTCGGGAGGGGATGTACAACGATGATGGTGTTGGGCGGGGCTGGCGGACCGGGGGCGGTGCTGGACAGCTCGGCGGAGGAGGCGACGAGGGGGAGCACTGGACGTACGACCTCTTGCGGACTTTTTTCGCTTCTTTCCTCGCGCTCAAGCCGGATCAGAGGGGCGTTCGGGGCAGTGCACAAGCGCCGGGTCCGGACGATGTGTACTTTGTCCTCCTCGCTTTCTCACGCGTGAGCGGGGGCGACGAGGAGATCGTCTGGGACGCGTGGTCGCGGATACGGGCGAAGTTTGTTGGCTCGCGTGATAGCGAGGTGGGACATGAGGTGGATGATGTAGAGGAGATGGATGTGGCGCAAGCGAGCAGGCGAGAGTCATGGACGGGGTGGAAGATGAGCAACCGGTTGGAGAGGGTCGTTGCGGGTCTCGAGAGGCGGATGAAGGAGAAGGAAGAGGGCCTGGGGATCTGAGGAGCGAGGGGTCGCTTGACGATGACACGACGACCCGACACGATCTGCATGCATCACATGGTCACGACTGTGACCGGACTACGTGAGGGCTAGACTCGGCCCCCGCCCGCTCAATTACATTGCCAGAAGAGAGGTGCTTCCGTACGCTGGCCTGCATGTGGAGGGAATTGATCTTCATTTGCTCCAGGATCCTCGCGTGGTCTTGCAGAACTGGACCCCGGGGTCGGGCCAAGCTCTGGTCGTGAAGCACTTACTGTGCCTTATCACTGTCCTCACAGCCTGGCGGCCCCTGTTCATGCAGTCTGATCTGCACAAGCAGGATCATTCATATCTGAGCGTGCGTCATTCCTCGGTGGAGTGCCTTCTGGCAGCGGGGGGGATTCTCGTAACGACGGGACCCGCCCCAGGTCATCCCGGAGGGCCTTTCGACGGCCACAGACCAGCACCGGCTCCGACCTGAGCTGCTCTTACCATGGCGAGACGGTCACTGGCCCAGAGAGCTCCCAGGAAGAACCAACCAAGCCTCGCAAGCAGCCCGGTCACACCGCTGCGCCCGCGAACAACAAGCAGGTGGCGAAGGGCCTAAGTCTGGCCCGACTGTCGAGGGACCGACGAAACCTCGCCTCCAGCCTGGCCATATTGGCGCCTCGAGCTCGGACGGTCCCGAGGACAATCCGCCCGCGGAAGGACCCACGCAGCCCCGTCTGCAGCCCGGTCACATAGGGACGGCGGCCGCAAAATCCGCAACACCACCAAATACGAAACCAAGTGCCTCGATGTGGCATACTGTACGACAAGCGTCAGAACGGCACTCCTGTGCAGCTGTTAGTCACGCACCCATTGACCGTTCGTGGGTTCTCGCTGGGGACAGGTACCAATGTGATGGCACGCCAGCGCAGAAAGGGGTTATCGACCGCGATGCCACTGTGGTCCATTTGGCTGGGTCGGAATACTGCCTGGACGACGGAGAACGTGAGTGGCCCTTTCCGCTTCGTGATATATGTGCCAAGTTTTCGGACCCTTCAGAGTCACCCACGATGAAGCGATGGAAGTGCGCGGACGTGTCGCACAGCGATGGTGGTTCGTCGCCGACAACAGGATTGCCCTGGGAGACCAGGGACAGTGTGCCCGGTCTGAAAGATGGAATCTTCGAGAATGGCGCGACCTCCAGACTTATCAGTGCGCCGACAGAGTCACCAACCAGATCTGGACTGTTCAAGTCAGATGTTTTAGTCAGCGTCACCTGAGATATGGAAAAACCGACAGGACAATCATGGACGTGTCAACGGAAACTCCGCTTTGTACTTTCTACGCAACGAAAATCTGTATGGCACCCGATATGTACAACGACATGTATACCCCCTTGCCCAGCTATGTTCCACCCGATCATGGGTCGATGCTACTCTTGGCACCGTACGACGTGGATCTTCCAGTCCCTTCCCGATGGTACCACTTCGCCCTTTATCGATCAGAACTCGCCAGGCTGCTCCTCAGCGTCCTCGATCTGTCACGCTAATCCGAACTCACGCCTGGTCCGAAATACCCTTGAGCAGGCATGTCCTTCAATGGGCAGCCCAGTCCATCACATGTGGTGGCGTAGAACGTTCGACCCCACCAGGTGAACGTCGCGCCCGGGTACGTGATTGCGAAGAATTGGATGATGCCGGACAGCGAGGCGCCGACGGTCAGGCCGATGGACAGCACATCTGAGGTGAAGTCAGCGTCTGAGACACCGCAACAACCCACTCACAGCAGTACTTCTTCCACCAAGCCGGGAAGTGGGTGTAAATGTGCTTCATGAAGAGCCAGGCAAGGGGCACGCCCGACCAGACATAGGAGAAGTTGTATGGCGCTGCTCATTAGCCGGCACACGTGAGATCACAAGTTCGCGGCAAGTTGAAAGGAGACCTACCGAAATATTGAGCTCCGGCTATGATGACGGGCACGTTCACGGCTTCCAGTCAATTCCGTTTCACAGTCTCCTCCAGAGTTATACTTACAGTTGGTAATCCTGTTCGGCCACTTGCGCTTGACCGCCCAAGCCACGACGGAAAGCGCGGCGCCGACAAAGAAAGCCCACATGAGGTTCTTGTACAGCCCGTTGCCGCCGTACACCCTCGTCGGGCCGATCACACCGAAGAGGAGTGCGGAAGAGAAGAACGTGGTCTGCGTTCAGGGGGAGCCATTACCTATTCCTCGTAACTCACGTAGTATGGGCACGTCAAGAGATCCTTTTGGCCCGGCGTACACAGATCGGGAACGACATTCATCTGCCAGTTGATGATGCCGAGGGTGATGAAGCTTCCGACGAGGCACCCAGCCATCTGCGCGCGGAAAGTGGCGCGGGGTGGGAGATGCAAGTAATGCGCGAGTTTTTGGTCTTGCACGTACAGTAGCGCCTGAATTAGCGCGACCCAGCCGTAGATTTTGAACTAGAGGTAAGCTCCAATCGACACAGCGAGAAAGAGGCGAGAGGAGAACACATTCAGCGAGCTGCACTCACGATCATGTTGGCGTAGGGTCGGCCGGGAATGGCCACACCCGGGATGATCTCGGCAAGCACAACGAGAGTGATCTGGATGTTCTGTTTGTTAGGCCTCCATCACTCCGCTTCAGCATCCCTCCACTCACGCTGACGGCGTAGATGATACCAGCGGGGACGAGGAAGATGAACGCCAGTACTAAACACAAGAAGATACCCCACACCGGCATGGTCGTGTCGTACACCTCCACCATGATGATGCCCATGACGATCGCAACGAGCGCTACGACGGCAAACCACCACTGCTTGACCTCCTTGTAGTTCCCCTTCATGATCTGGTAGTGCACATCATGCTCTAGCACATTCTCGTCGTCGACCTTCTCGGCTTTACGCTTAAAGTTCGCCATGAACTCTGAGAGGCCGACCGCCATGCCCGCTTTAATCTGCGAGCCGTGCTCGAGGACTGCGTAGACCAGTACCGCGGTGTACTGCGCAAAATACGCGCCAAAGACGAGGTTGTACCCCGCTGAATAGTACAGAGGCGAATAGGCTTTGTAGGCGGCCTCGTCCAGGGTCTTCTCGGGAGTGAGGACGGCGGAAACGTTGTAGGCGGCGCCGAATCGGTCGAAAGCGGCATTCGAGTTGGGGAGCATGTAGGCGGTGTACCAGGTGTTGGAGAAATAGATGCCGATGATGATGAGCAGACCGAGGACGGCCCCGACTGTGAGTGAGCGGGCAGCCGTATCCGATGTCCAAGATCACGTACTGAAGATCTGGAACGTGGCCCACCATGGGGTGATCAATGGTGTCAGACCCGCACCTGAAACGTAAGTCCAATCGAAGGTCGGCAGGGGATTCAGGCCCTGTGACATCAGAGGCGATCCGCATCTCCGCGTAACACAGCACTCACCAGGCCGGACAGACTGCCCATGATGATGCTGAGTTTCCGGTTGGTGGGCGCGATCCAGGTCGGCCAGTTGAAGAAGGTCAAGAACGGAGCGATAAACGCCGTGAGGAACAACCAGCAGAAACTGGCGATGGCGGCGTACAGGCAGAAGCGGAACATGGAGATTTTCCATCCGTTGACTTTGTGATCTTCCATGGCGCCGCCTGCCGCGGACTCGACCTGCACCTCGCCGGCCTCGTCCACGTGTCTTCGGTGCAGTGCGTTGAAGAGCGACACTTTGGCGAGGTTGAGGGGCCAGATCATACTGCTGGGGTAGACCAGAATCTCCCGCGCCAAACCGGCAATGCCGAAGCCGAGGAATTGCGTCGAGAGGATGACAAGGAATTGGAAACCGTAGTTCCGCCCCTTTTCCGGGTCGTCGAAGAAATTGCGGTTGGAGATGGCGATGACAATGTCAATGGCCGTCGCTGTGGGGAGGGACACGGTCGACATGAGCGTGACAATGCAGTGCTCCTTGATCGTCCATTTGCCAGGATTCAAGGTGAAGCGGAAACCGAAGATGGAGAAGTAGCGGCGAGGAAGGATGTACGCCAAGGCGAGACCGAAGGGGTGTGAGATGAATTGCGCGACGAGTGGAGAAATGTAGATACCTGACGGTCAGGATGGCCAGACTGAACGGTACAGGTGAACCCACCGGGCTGTCGACTTCCGAACCACGTGTTCAGAGCCGTACCCACCGCGGCAAACACCACGCCCAGGAAGTACGCCCTCACCGTCTCACAAGGCGTACCGGGGTCGTCCACCGCGGCAACGACGGCCTTGACCTCATCCGGGACTTCGGTCTTGGGCCGGAGGGCAGGCGCCAGGTCATCCACCGCTCCATCCGCCTTTTCGTCGTCGCCCAGCAAAGCCTTGGGGTGGGCCTCGGCGCTACCGGGGCCTGCCTTGTCAGTGGTGTGGTCCATGGAGGGCAATCGATCTCGAAGTTGCTTTGTGTTCTCGATGTCCCGCTTCACCGGATGCGATGTCTCTTGGCCGAGCGCCGGAGGTGAGCTGTTGTCGGGTGAGGCGATCTCGACTGGGCGGGCATATATAGTGGGGGTCAATGGAGAGATAAGGGATGGTCAGCGGGTGAGAGGCTTTGGAAATACCAACATTGGACATGGCTGATCTTGGATGCCGCCGAGCGACGGGGTTCGGCCTGGAGTGCTGCTGCTTGCTGCTCGACGGCTGTTTGTCCGACATGAATGAATTGTTGCTGCGGCGGCCGTTATGGGATTACGTCATGTCACAGTCTGCCGCCCAGGTGTGTTATTTCCGGACCACATGCTTCGGGCCCACCTGGCCGCAGGTCTGCCATCTTCGCGGCCGACTCCGACGGCGGCTATCAAAAGCCCGCGCGGCTCTTTTTCGGCGCACGGAATGATCCTTGGCGGCCCGCCTTCGATTCGACCATTCATCTTGAACAACTATGCCGCCGCGGCACCATGCACATGCACCACGCGCTGTCAGTCTGTCGCAATCTTCTGCCCCGGTGTATTCTTCTGGGGGACCGATAGACCGATAGACCGCGCGGCGGTACTCAAGACTACCTGCAGTCCGCTTCTTCCCCGATAAGGTCAACGCGGTCGATATCACGGTAGCTTACGCCTCTCAAACCACAAAGTCTACGATGACGATCCCAGTCAACGGGCTGTCTACTTCTGGCTTTGTGGAGCCCGCCGACACCAACGGTCAGGTCAACCGAAAGGTGAACGGCTATGAACCGATACCGAAAGCGCTGAAGACGGTTCTCATCGAGCATGACAATCCCGTTCCCACCTCGGACGACCAGTCATGGAGGGCGATCGCGGCTCGCAAGCAGGCCGACAGGGAGGTACTTCTGAGGCCGGAAGCTCGTATCGCATCGTCCTCCATCCCTTCCAACGCGTCGGATCTCGCTCGATCCTCGGGCTCGCTCACAAAGCGGGAGGTCGAAATAACCTCTCTACCGGCCCATGTCCTGGCTGAACGGATCGCTTCGCGGATGTACACGAGCTATGAGGTGACCCTCGCTTATTGCAAATCAGCGACCATCGCCCAGGACGCAACGAATTGTCTCACGGAGATCTATTTTGAGGAAGGATTGGCCAGGGCGAGGGAGCTGGATGCTCACCTTGACAAGGAAGGAAAGACCGTCGGACAGTTGCATGGCGTGCCGGTCTCGATCAAGGATCACATCGATGTAAAGGGCATGGACGCCTCGACGGGCTTTGTGGGATGGGCGTATGAGAAGTATGTGGACAAGGATGCGGTGGTTGTGCGGTGTGTGAGGGAAGCGGGCGGGATCATCTACTGCAAGACGGCGAATCCGCAGAGTCTGCTGGTGAGCTGGAAATGCTGAAGCGTAACATGGCTGATCCCAGGCGATCGAGACGAACAACAATGTCTTTGGGAGGACGACCAACCCGTACAACTCACAGCTGAGCTCGGGGGGCAGCTCGGGTGGGGAGGGCGCGTTGATAGCCATGAAGGGGAGTCCACTTGGTGTGGGTACAGATATAGCTGGGAGCATCCGGTGCGTCCCTCGTGCTTCGAGCGAGACTTTTCGCTGACCTGTATAGGATCCCGGCGCTTTGGAACGGCATATATGGCCTACGGCCTTCCGTCGCTCGGATGCCTCACACAGGTCTGCAAGGCCCTCACGAGGGCATGGACACGATCATGGGCGTGGTCGGTCCTATGGCTCGATCATTGCTGGATCTCGACCTCTTCTGCTCCGCGATAAACAGCCGCGAACCATGGCATTACGAAGCTCAGCAGATCGCCAAGCCATGGGCGAAGCTGAACCTCGATCCATCGCGGAAGCTCACCATCGGCGTCATGGAGGATGACGGGATCGTTTCGCCTCACCCGCCTATCGCTGCAGCCATGCGCGCTGCCATCGCGACGCTCAAGGCCGCGGGACACGAGATCATCGAATGGAAGCCATTACGAACTGCCGAGTCCGATCAGCTACTGTTCACACTTTGCCTCCAGGATCGTGGAGAAGAATACAGAGACCATCTGGCCCTCAGCGGCGAGCCCGCCGTCCCGGGCATCGAGTGGCTGTTGCGGGAGAAGGCCCCTGCGGAAGCGATCACGCACCCGTACGACTTGTGGAAGCTCGTCCGCGTCAGGGAAATCCTGCGGCAAGATGGAGTCGACCAATGGTCTGCATCCCCAAAACTCGACGCGATACTGTGTCCTGGTGCCCCGACGCTTGCACCTCCGCACGACACTTCGAGGCATTGGGGATACACTAGCATGTGGAACGTGCTGGACTGGCCGGCAATTACCTTCCCGGTCAAGACGCCGACCAAGGACGATGTCGCCATCGTGGAATGGCCGCCTCATGCGCCCAGGAACGAGACCGAGCGATTTGTGTGGAACACATGGAGCGAGGACGCGTTCAAGGATGCGCCGGTAGGGCTGCAGCTGGTCGGCAGGAGGCTAGAGGAGGAGAAGCTGCTGGAGGACTTGTGGCTGGTCGAGCGGGCGTTCACAGAGGGTTCACAAGCCGTTCAGACCTTCGCATAACTTGTACAATGCATGTCGAAGTCTTCGACTTGAACGCTATCCGACCTCCGACCTTGAAACTATGTCTTATGCCTTACGTCTCCTCGCTCTTCCGCTACTGTGCCTTGACGTTCAACGCGCACAAAGTCCATTACGATCGAGACGTAGAAGGTCACCCCGATCTTGTTATTCATGGCACACTCTCTGCGATGTTGCTGGTCGAGCTGACACCGAGCGCGGGCAAGGAATCCGGCAAATAGCTCACAAAGTGCGACTACCGCACAAACAAAGGGGATGTATGTGGGGAGACAGGTGACTATGCGAGCAAGTATGCGTCCAGGCCAGGTCGGCTCGATGATCGACCAGGTATGAAGGCAACAGATGTGCAATAGCTTTTGAGCAATGCATCCAATAGAGTTGTTCGCGTCGAGATGTGCAGAGCGGAACCCCAGCCCGGCAGGGGCCAGTGATCACTTCCGACCTTCGTGAAGGGGGTTTTAGCAAAACGGGATGGATCAGAGACCGCCCCAAGTGCGCCGGAACGGACTCACAGGGACGGATTGGTTGTAAAGAGGGAAAGCGCGACGCGCCAAGCCAGACGAGGGGAGGGGTGCGTGCTGCCGCCAGTCTTCGAAGCGGGCAAAGGCTTCGTTAAGTTACGTCGGCTGAAGCGATCATCCGTCACCGCCCTTACAGCCTCGTTGTCATTATGCGAAGGATCACTATGCACCCGCACCGACGGGCCCCGTTTCTCCGTGATCAATGGCTTTCCTGTCCCGCTCATCATTCCGGTAAAGTCTCGCACCGAATGATGCGGGGCAAAAACCTTACGGCAACTGTTCGGACCGAGACGTTTCTGATTGTCCGCAGAATGACAACACCCTCGAGTGCGCCGGGAAGCGAGCGACTTTAATAAGGATGCCATCTTGCTGTAAGCCGGGCTTTCACACGTACACAATGACCTCAGCCAGCATCGCCAACGACACTCGACAAGCCGTCAGCGCCATCGAGGCCGGGCGCACCGCAATCGATCCCGAGCTCGGGGCGCAGCTAAAGGGCAAAACAGCTACGGCGAATGGCACCCCCGCGTCGAGCAATGGTTCGTGCATGCTCTCCTAAGTCGCGTAACTGACATACAGGAGTGAAGACTTGTTCCCTAGCTTCGGTTACCGGAGATGCACTCTTCTCCCTGTCCCATACCGGTTCCATCGTGACCGGCGGAGCCCGAGGACTCGGTCTATGTGTCGCGCAATCGCTTCTGGAAGCCGGCTCGCCGTTTGTATACTGCGTGGACATCCTTCCCTCGCCTGCCGAGGAGGAATGGATACAAGTCTCAAAGGTTGCCGAGGAGAGAGGCGCAACAATCTGTTACCGGCGGCTGGATATCACGGACGCTGAGGCGGTGTCCAAGGTGTTTGAAGAGATTTACGAGGCATGCCCCATCCCGATCGCAGCGTTTTTTGGAGCCGCAGGGATTCAACAAATGGTGCCTGCACTTGACTACGGAGCGGCGGACTTTCGGAGAATCATGGACGTGAATGTCACGGGTGGGTCTTGCATGGCTTCATAGGTCCCTGCTGACTGTCAGGGACGTTCCTCACGATCCAAGCCGCGGCGCGTCAGATGGTCAAGAGACAGGTCCCAGGAAGCATCGTCATTACTGCCTCAATGTCTGGCTCCATCGCAAACAAGGGTGAGCAGTCGGCTGTCCTGCCAGGGCTGACCGTCAGGCTTGACATGTCTGGCTTATAACACCTCCAAGTCTGCGTTGTTGCAAATGTGTCGTAGTGCGGCAGCGGAGTGGGGCGTACATGGGATCCGGGTCAATGTGAGTGGAATCGTTCAGTTGCACAATGGCGCGAGGCCGGTTGTGGCAGCGCGCTGACTCGCCAGACGCTATCGCCCGGATACATTCTTACCGCCATGACCGATCAATTGCTGGCGGAACGCCCCGATCTCGACCAAGAGTGGCTGCGCGGCAGCATGCTCGGTCGGCTGTCGACCCCGGACGAGTTCCGAGGACCGGTCATATTCCTGTTGTCGCAGGCGTCGAGCTTTGTGACTGGCGCCGATCTGCTCGTGGACGGTGGTCACACTGCATACTAGTTCTGGCCATGTAGCATAGAGTCCGGTTGTGTCCAATCAGTCAGATGCAATTGCTCGCATAACGGATCCGCACCGGTGGCAGCTCGAGATCTCGACCGACGAGTCCACCTTGTCGGAAACGAAGTTGTCCTCGCTCTACTCACAGGAGCGGTCTCAGGCGCCGCCATCAGAAAAAAGCCAGTCTCTTGATGTGGGTTCGCCAAACTCGGCACGCGCATCGCAGCGATAGATGCAGCCTACATCACAGCTGAGTGGGAAATACAATGCCAAAATGATTGTCGTTAGGCGAATTGACTGTGCCAGCGAGGCTTAGGCCCAGGACTGAATGGTCAACTCTTGGGCTTTCCCTTTGGGGACATAGCAGGCACTTACCCTCTTCATGGCTTCTGCCAGAAGCGGCCTTCTCCAGCATTGCCATTAGGTCCGGGATCGACACGTCCTCTTCATCGCCCAGATCCACCTGTTCGATCCCTTCAGCCTTTTGATCCAGCGCCCGTCTAATATACTTGAGTCCCAACCAGTACTGCTCGATGTTCCCGAGCGTCGACATGACCTTGGTGAAGTCTTGCCGGGCAGCGCGAGATATGTGAAGGCGAGCGGCAGAGATCGAGGCCGAGCTGGACGGTCGTTTTGGGTCTTCGCACTTGGATACTACCCGTGAGTACGGGATTTTGTGAGAGTTCACCACTCACTGAACACCCGTGCCGCCAGGTACAGTGGATAGTTCAGCCAAGGCTGTGTGACCGCCTTGGCATCTATCTGCTGTCAATGGGTATTCGACCCGCCCAGCTCACCAATTCGGCAAAGGAAATGATATCCAAGATCGACTTTGCAGAGCTGGCTGCGACCTCTTGGGCCGGTGTGTCGACAGCGGAAGTGAGTGAGACGCCCACCGAAGACGTGAGCATCTCAGGGCAATATGAGAGTATGATCAATCTGAGGTAAGTCTCATGTCCGCATTCATGCGCGAGTACCAACGCATGAAACCACACCTGCTTGTCAGCCGAACAGCAGATCTGTCGGGAACGGGCCAACTGACATGCAGGAGGACGAATCCTCCCCCGTGATCGAGCATGGCGTACGCTCCTAGCGCGGTAGCGTTGAAGCGCAAGGCCTCGGGCATGTTGTTGTAGAACTCTGTGAGCTCGCCCTGGATTTTGGCGCATTCCTGCGGACGACTCGCGGCATCATGCTGAACCAGTATGCTCGTCACACGGTTTGCAAAGACAAACATGGACAGGAGGTAGGGGAGCGGATCCAACCACCGGCCGCCGTCGCTCCGGTTGAGCGGCGGAACAATCGGTATGTCCCAAGTCGACTCTTGGAACATGCCCGCTCGACCGGCTAGTTGTCAGCGATATGATCTGTCCAGACGCTTCACACGTACTGCCTATAGTCATAATGGCGTCCATGATCCGCAGTGTAGCGTGCAGCCGCAATGACGAGTGGTCCTGCGGTGCGATTGACCCTTGTGGACGCGC
>Ga0308169_10003282_pt1 | contig 15928 bp, 25 predicted proteins | sample PhyBR1_2_FD_202139 | JGI IMG/M metagenome (GOLD analysis project Ga0308169, IMG submission 202139) | Phyllosphere microbial communities from UC Gill Tract Community Farm, Albany, California, United States - DLSLSB.R1 | ecosystem: Host-associated > Plants > Phyllosphere > Unclassified | place... | reverse complement strand
TGTGCGGGGGTGTTGTGGGTGGGGGTGGGGGGGGGGGGGGCCGGTCTGGGGGGGGGGGGCGCGGGGGGGGGGGGGGGGGGGGGGGGGGGGGGGGGGGGGGGCCCCCCCCCCTCCAGGGTACGGATTCAGAGTACGCAGCGGGGAAGATCCGGGATGACGGGTTGGGGGAAAATGAGCGAAGAAGGAGAGGACGGAGGACGGGAATGACGCAGCGAGCACAGCGGAGACCCGGGACGAAGGTGAAGGGTACCAAGCGGGATGTGACGATAGAAAGTCATGGGCCGCTACGCGTGCAGCAAGACTAGACCACAAAGAGGCACGAAGGCTCCTCCAGACAACATGTGCGCGCCCAACTCACACTCGTGCGTCACCGTGTCGTCGTTGGCAGGAGGGTGGTGGTGGTCATCGTGGTGCGCATCATGTCCGGCCGCAGCGCGCCTCAATCCCGTCGAGGCGAAAGTTCGTGCCGAGGTGGATGCCGACGGGGCGAACCGAGCTGACCGCGAGAGGACGGGTGTTTGACGCAGGAGCGATCTGGAGAATGACATTGTGTATAGGGAGAGCAAGTCGTCAAAAGACGGGTTGATGATAGGTTAGAGCCTGGGCGACCGGGGCGGACATCGCCGCTCGAGGGCCGCTCGACGCAGCCTAGCGGAATTATCGTCAAAGTGGCACTGGTACTCGACTCTCCTGCATCATCATGGTAGTGGCTGGGAGGTGGGTTCACCCTTTCCGCATGCATGCATGCAGGAATGTGTGATGCATCGAGGTACGGAGATGGAAGCTCAGGCAGGCGCCATGTTCGACAACGTCAAGACTCGGCCGAGTGTTGTCCACGAGATATTTACAGAGGCGCACATGCACCCTGCACGCATGACAAGAGAGTCGACATGTAGGGCAAAACGACCTTGGCACTTGGTGATGTGATCAACGCTAGGCTGCGAACCGTTAGCCCATAGCGTGAGATGGGCTCTGGCGTCTGTACATGACAGACCCTCGGGCGGACGTGGGCTGGACGTCGAACGCGCGTACGCACGCATGTATGCATGCCTCGGACTCCACCTCGGCACGACCGACCCGCCGACCCGCCCCCGACCGCTCCTGCGCCGCAAGCCGTCCTACCTGCGGGGAGATGCACTGTGCAGAAATTGGGAAAACCCGGGAAACCGGTACCAGGGGCGTCCAGGGCCCGGGCGGGGAGGAATCGGGTGGAGACGGCGGGAGAGCGATGCCCCTGTACGTACGAGTCCGACTCTTTGTTCGCGCAATGCGGCTCCACCTGAAAGAGCGAGCGAGCGAATGAGCGAATGAGATCGACATGAAGCGCGTTGGGTGCTTTGTCATGTCGCGTGGTGGGTTCCCTTGTCCACCAGATCACGACTGTGCGCTAGGCAGAGGATGTCGCATGTCCTCCACGGCGATCAGCTGGCCGGTCGGGACCCGCGAACGAGTGCGAGGTGACGAGATCGGGCCTGAACCTGAACACTCATCCCCCAGTGCTCAGGAAGTGATAGTCTGCCGAGGAACGTGGAAATTAAGCTGCGCAATCCCAGTCCCCAGCTCCTCCTCCCCGACTCGAGAGCTCCACACCCAGAGAGAGTCCCGCCTGGCGGCCTGGCCGTCTGACCTGAGCCGCCGACAGATTGATTTGGACCCAAACCCTGAATGATCCCATGTCGATAGGTCGGGGTTTAACCTAGCCTAGTGGAGGAACACCTCTGCCCTCAATCTTTGCACCGGTTGCTACCAACCGACTTTGTCTCATCGCTACATCTCGTTCGTTGTTCGCCATCGCATCCATAATCTACGCATAACATCTCGACGTGCACGGAGAGAAGAAAAGCTCACAACACATAGCCAGAGCCAGAGCAGACATCCCGCGAAACGGCCTTTTGTCCCGTTTTCACCTCGTCATCCGACCACCTCCCGCTCCGCCAAGACAGTCACTCGCCTCTGCATTCGTTCCGCGGTTCATAGCGACAATCGACGGCTCACGAACGACCAACATCGCACGCTCGCCACCGACCCGATAGCGTGGAGCAGGCGATATTTACCCGGGTGGACCGGCTCAGAACACAGCAGTCGCCGCAGATCGAGACCTACTGGCATCGGATCACCTCATCACCTGCCAGCATGTTGCTGTCGGCATCGACGATGTTGGTCGCGCCGCTGCTGCTCGCGCTCGGCGTCGGCGCGCAGTCGGAGGCGGATGGATGCCTGCGGCTGCTGGGCAGCGTGGCGTGCCCTGCATGTGAGTCCAGGCCCGCTTCTTCCCCGGGCAGCATAGAGGAGGCTCTGGGCCATCACCCGTCGCTCCGCTTACGCCAGTCCAATACGCCTATCTGTCCCCCTCGAACCTATCCAACGCCTTCCCGTTCTTCGAGGGCGTGACCGATGTGCGCTCCTTTGACGCCGCGGCGCTAAATTACTTCTCCGATCCCTTCCAGTTCCGCACCACCAAGTTTGTCAACCAACTGGGGTGCTTCAACGCAAGCCAGGCGACGATACGTTACCAGCGCACCGTGCTCTGCAGCATGTGGGTCAACGAGCAGTGGTCCGCGCAGTGCCTCTCGCGATACAACGGGACCAGCGCCGCGACGTCGCAGAAGATGGTGTGCCAGTCGACCTGCCTTGAGTACTCGGCAAGCGAGACGGCCCTGGTGAACAACACGGTGTACTGCCCGGGCGAGGACTTCACCAATGGCAACAGGAGTTTCCAGCTCAACAAGGACTTTGTGGATTGCACGAACTGGACGAGTCTGGCCACGAACAACTCGGCCACGTGTGTCACCGGCGCGAGCAACGAGGGGAATTGCGGGTATGGCAGTTCCACGACGGAGCTGTGCGATTTCTGCAGGGGAGATGACCCGGATGACTGCTGTTACGACGGTGAGTGACATACTCGAGCGTTCACCAGTGATTCTGATTCACCTGCTCGTGCGGCCGTCACATGGGACCCGACACTGACCGCAGGCTCGGTCGACATATCGGTCTGCGGCTACTTCCTCCCCGTCCGCGCCTCTACGACACTGTCGTCCTCCTCGCCCACGTCGACAAGCTCGTCACCGTCAAGCACATCCACTTCAAGCTCACCCACCTCGTCAAGCACCGCCAACGCATCGCAAGGTGCACTGCAGAACGAGAATACGAGCTCGAACCAAGGTCTCTCCGGCGGACAGATAGCGGGTATCGTCGTTGGCTCAGTCCTTGGCGGCTTCTTCGTGAGTCGCCCCACCTCCTCTCCCCTATCTGTGCCGCCGACTGACCGCAGATGCTGGGCAAGCTCGTCCTCCTCTTCTGGTGGTGCCGCCGCAGGCAGAAGCGCAAAGAGCGCGCCGCCGCGGCAGCTGGGGGCAATGGGCGGGTGGCTGGCCAATCGCCCAACTCGTCCGAGAAGGGCCTGCTGGGCAGCTCGCCACACGGCACAAACAGCTCGCCGACCATGGGCGGAGATACCCTCTACGCTGGCAGCCACGCGGCCAAGTCCGCCGAGAGCGGCATGTCGCCCCATATCGGTGCGGGCGCGGCGGGCGGCGCGGCAGGCGCGATGGCGGGCGAGGCGCTCGGCGGAGGAGGTGGGGAGAGGAGCGGGGTGGTCTTGCCAAGGGTGCGGGACGAGAACTCGCATGTCGGAGGGTTCATCGAGACGGGCGCGGAGGTCAATGTGCTGTGGCCGTGAGTTGTTTCTCTCAGCTAGACGTCAGACTTTGCGGCAGAGTCGACCGGCGGGCATGGAGATGAGGGAGGATGAGTGGACAACGCTGACCGGCAGGTACCGAGCCACACTACCCGACGAGCTCGACCTTCGACCGGGCATGAAGATCCGCGTGTTGCGGCTGTACGACGACGCGTGGGGTACGGGCGAGGTCATCAGCGGAGGCGAGGCGAGCGAGACCGGCAAGCAGGGTGCCTTCCCCATCGTGCGTATGCGACCCGACTGACTGGGGTTTGGCTCTTAGTGCTGTGGGCTGACGCGCAGGTGTGTGTCTCGGACGGCAGCTCGGTGGGCTCCTCAAACGGCAGCAGCGGTTCACACTGAGCGCTTCACGGTATCGGCATGGGAGGGACGCGGTCATGGTGCGCATTGCGCAAGAGAGGGTGACATATCATCAGCGAGGTGTTTGTTTCAGCTAGTTCGGCCGGTCGCGCTCGCGGTCGCAGTACATGGGTCTTATAGTCGTTCTTTAACCGATGGTCCAGTCTTGATCTAGTTGCATGTATGGATCTATGTATTCTGCTGATGGATGGCGATGGGACCCGCGCGATGCGTTCACGCCCCCGCCACTTGCTTGGGACAATCGTCGATGGGGAGCTGACCCACGATGGGGTGTTCCTTGCATGTGCGCTGCTGCGCGCCTGGACGTCCAGCAACCCTGAAGGCATCTCGCGGGCGGGCGAGGATGTCGAGATGCCGTTTTGCCCGGACGGTCACCTCGCACGCCAGAGCGGGGGCTGGTCCGCTGCGGCGTCGTCCGGGCGGGCACTGCAGTACACGCCTTTGTGCCTCCAGGTCTCTGGTTCGCGATGGGCGCATGACCTCAGCCGTGCTCCTTACCCCCGTGTCCCATTCCGCAGCAGACAGAGCTCAGAACCGCGGCAAGCCAATGACGCCTCCCCGCTCTGCCCACAGTCCCAGCGCGCGATCGACCTTGATCTGGCAGCCGAGCCTGCTCGCGCCGTCGCGGTATCCCACCGCATAGCCGAGCATGTCGAGCTCGTCGTCGCTTGCCTCCGCGATCGGCGGGGGCGGGACGGTCGGCGAGGTCGAGGCGGGGATGTACAGGTGGCATGTCGCGCATTCTGCGTGGTCAGCCGACGTGGATGGATCAATGTGGGCAACATGGGGCGGCGCGTCGCGTCGCAGAGCGGCCAAGGACGTCTCGCGTAGGAAAGTTCGGTAGCGACGTACCGAGGTTGCCCCCGCAGGTCCCCTCGAGCGAGGGCAGATCGTGCGCCTTGCCCACTTGCAGCAGCGTCTGCCCCACATGCGCCTGTACCTCCCGTACGTCCCCCTCCCACGTCTTGAACCGGAGCGTCACCGTCTCGACGCCAATCTCCCCTGCCGGGGGTGCCGCTGCATTGTCTGATCCCACGTGATGGTGTCCGAGTAGACCAGCCGGGCCGTCGCGCTCCGGATCGACCACGTCCCACAGTCCGGCTTGCTGTGCCTCTGTGAGACCCATGCGTCCTCGCCAGTGCTGCCACAACGCGTCACGCGTCGACGGTCTTCGGGCCTGCGTGCCAAATCTCCCCGCCGATGTCGCAGTGAGGTGGTCGAGGATCTTTCCCGCGTCGCCGGCGGCCAGGTTGCCAAACATGTCTAGCGAGGGGAGGGCGATTGCGTTGGCGGCGTATCTGCAGGCATGTCAGCGTGGATGAAGCGAAACGGCACGCACAGGCCCGACGCGCCTGGAAACTCACTTGTGCCCGCCGACATGCGCAATGTCGCCCACTCTGACCCGGCCCGCCAGACCCCTCTTTTCCACCTCATGTCGCAGGGCACGAACAAGCGCGCCCCCTCGATCACCACATCGGCAGTCCCTGCTTCCGTGCGTGCAGACCAGAATCTCCACCCCGTCCTGCCCCGCGCGGTTCACGGTCGATCGCAACGACGCCGACTCTGGCTCGGTCGACGTCTGTCCATCCGGCACATACGCCACATCCCTCGCGAACGCCTCGCTGTCCAGTGTAGAGGTGTCGAAGCGGTCGTACTCGAACACCTTGCCGTCCGGGAAGAGCAGCCTCGCCCTGTACGCCTCCACGCCGTCCAGGGCGTCTTCGCCGGCATCGCCCGCCCCGTCCCATACCGCGTTAACCCCGATGTCCCTCCCTTTCAACGTCGTGTTCGCCCGCGAGAGCAGCGCGCTGGCCATTTCGAGTCTCGCGGGCCATTTCGAGGGAGGGACGGGCACGTGCAGCAAGAGCAGGCCGCGGCGGTAGGGCAGCGATCGGGGAAGAGGTTCGTACGCTATTGGCCCGATCGCATCCGTCGCCTCACCGTGGCTCGGCGAAGGCGAGGCCGGAGTCCGAGTCGGAGTTGTCGGCGGCGGGGACGACAGGGGCGGTAGATCCAGTGCTGTCGCCTTGCGTGCCGAGGTGCTACTCTGTCCAGTGAACAGATACACCCCCGTCCGGAAAAGTCGAGCCTGGGGGAGCGGCGGCGGCGGCCGTGAGGTCGCCGCGGATACTCGCTTCACCGCGCTCGCTCTCGACATGCACAGCATGACCAGTCCTCCGCCCGACGACGTTCTGTGCGGGTCGTACGGTGATGAGCGGGTGATGATGTTGATGACAAAGTCGATCCGAAATCTATCGGCACAACCCGTCTCGTTCGTTCAATTTCGGCCAATGCCGTTTGCCCGAAAGGCACACGCGTTCGCCCGGCTCACAATCGCTTCGAGCCTCTCGTCTGGCGGTAGCAATGTCCGTGTCGCCCACAGCCTGGACAGTAGATCACTGTGCACGAAGCCGCACGCAGCGAGCCGCATCACACAGGCATTCTCGCGTGCTTTCATCCAGTTTGGATCGACCATATGCAGGTATATCTTTATAGGCAGTACAACGTGTAGCGAGCCATCATCTGCCTTTCGCTTCCCGGAATCTGCGCCGAACCCGTCGCGGGATCGAGCGAGCCCTACCCTGCTCGGCAGCCTCACCCAGCCCCTCTGCTACCATGCCGTCATCCCGACTCTTGCTATATGGGTTCGCTGCACGAGGGACAGGTCCACACCCGTTCCCTCGCCCCATTCTTCGAGCTCGCGCCGCTAAACCCATTCGTCTTGCCTTGCACCGGCCCCAGCCCCTCCACCTTGACATCCCCCTTGAACTTGTCCTGCGCATCCGCGCCCGCCGGTGCGGCATCTGGGTCCTCCACATCCCACCCGAAATGGGCGTACCACTGCGCCAGATCCCCCGCCAACGTCTTGTCGTCCTCGGACGACTCGCCCCATCGCTTGAGCAGCGAACGCGCGAGGATTACGCTCCGCCCGTTCCCGACTATACCCGTGTCTTTCCCTCCACGCTCGATGGACGACTGCGCAGCCGCGCGTAGCCGGTCGTCCAGGTCTGCCACGTCCGGCGCGTCCGTATCGTCCGCCTCGTCCAGGCGGTCGAGGGTGAATGTGAAGTCTTGCAGCAGCTGCAGTCCGGACGCCTTGAGCTTCTCGAGCGCTGTGGGCGTGGCGCTCTCGTAGTGGTCTCGCTCAGAGAGGCACTTGGTGTGGTACCACTTTCGACAGCCTGCGATGAGCGGTCTCAACGCCGATCCCCACTCGGACTCCGACTCACTTCCGTTGGGGCAGTAGATCATACGGGTCTCGTCGTCCAATGGCAACGGGACATACGGTTTCTTGCAGAAGCAGGTCGGATCGCGGATCGGCTGTGTCGGGAGTCAGCGCTGGGCTTTGCAGCTGATCCCACAACACTCACAACGACCACCCGACCAGGCTGGACCTGCTTCTTCGCCCCCGTCTTTCCCTTTCGTCGCGGCGAGGCTTGCGAGCCGTGCTCGGTCTTCGAGGACGGGTGCACCGCCTGTGCATCGCGCACCTCCTTCCTGTACCATTTATCGTCTGGCCCGATCGGCTTCTGTAACGGATTCAGCTCGTCAAACTCGGTGACGTGGCATCGGTCTGGGCGTCAGTCGACCGAGCGAGGTACAGAAGCAGACACACCTTCGACGACGTGCACGGACACGCGGTCGCTCTCGTACGATCTGTAAATCTCGTTGTGATCGAGGCGCCGGGGTCTGAATGTCAGAGGTGTTTAGTCCGGATTGTCAGTGCTAGACGTACAGCCCGCGGACGCCGGCCAGGCGGAGCTGGTTCATCGTATTGTACATCCATTCGACGGTGCTGCTGGATGAGCTTCGCATCTCATGGCACGAAGCGACAGCTCACATGAACACCGAGCGCTCGTCCTTTGCGCGAATCTCTTTCAAATACCCGATCCAGAACAATTCGTCCTCGGGCACGTCCCCCGACGACGACGGAGATTGTTCGCCGCGGATGTAGATGCTAATATCAGCTTGCCCCTCGCGGATCCGCTGTGGAGGACGTACAATTCTCCACTGCGGAACTGCCCCGCGGCACCTGTATGCGGTCAGTCTACTATCGGAACGCTATCGACTGTCCACGTACCACGAAACGACCTGCGCATCAGCTCGACCCGGAAGCTCTGTCGCTTAACGTACTTGTACTTTTTGTAGTCCAGCCATTCCTCGTCCGTTCTGCCATCAGCCGAGCCCGAGCGCCTGGCGACACGAGACTCACGGAGCTGGCAGGTCGGGTTCTATGGCCGGGCCCTGGGCTGCCCCTGTCAAGGTGGTGCCCGTCGTCGTCAAGCTGGGTGCAGGCTTGTGCTCGAGCTCCCGCGAGCGTTTCCTTTTGGCCATGGTGCCGCGGGTTGGAATGGCTAACACGCGAAAGATGCGGCGTATCTGTGCGCGTCGTATTACCGAAAGGGGTGTACGTGAAGAGCAAGCAAGCAGGCACGCGCGCAGTGAAGCAAGACGGAATAATGTTGATGCAAGAAGACGGCGGTGCGAAATCAACAACAATCAACGACATGACGGCGCACAGTGTAGGCGCCTGCATTACGAATCTGCCCTTGGCATTACACCCGTCGGTCATCATCGTCTTACCGTCCATTACAATCCATTACAATCCATTACGGCCCCCCCCCCTTACAAACAGACCCGCGGCGATCTCCGCCGTCCGCGAACCTCCACTCTGCCATGACTTTTCGGTCCAGCGTCTACATCACTCATCCACCACCCGATCATGCCGAGGCCGCCGATATCATCATGCCTCAAGCGGGTACGATGTCCGGTGCACGGCTTGGCCAGGTCCACACAACGCCGCCACGCATCAAGGATCACTCCCGCCGAGGTCAAAGCCCTTCTGCCGAGCATGAAAGACTCGGTCGTGTGGAAGTGGGACCAGGTGACGATGGCCATGTCGGGCGGAGTCGACTCGGCCGTCGCGTTGCGCATACTGTCTGAATGGGTATGTCGGCTTGTCTCCCCCGAAGCGGCGGCGTCAAATTCGTCAGGACCTTCTCCTCTGTCAGTGCTGAACCCCAGCCGATTGACCTGAACGTGATCTTCATGCGCAACTGGGACTCGCTCCTCTCCGAATCGCCATCCGATGACCCCTCCACCACATCCTACGCCTACTCGTCCGATCCGTCCTCGTCCAAGGGGCCCAACATGTCCCCATGCGGGTGGCAGCGGGATTGGGAGTCGGTGCAGAAAGTGTGCGCACACGTCGGCATCCCGGAGAACCGCGTCCGGCTCGTCGATCTCAGCCAGGAATACTGGACGAGGGTGTTCGAGCCGGCCATCAACGTCTGGCAGGACGGAGGCACGCCTAATCCGGATGTGGCATGCAACAGGGAGATCAAGTTCGGGGCGTTGTTGGAGCACGTGCCGAGGACGAACCGGAGCTTTCTCGCGACGGGTGGGTGGTGGCGCGGGTGTTAACCAGTGTCCGTTCGGGGCAAAGCTGAGGACAGGACATTATGCTCGCGTCAAGCGCGTACCGCATGCGACGAGGCTGTGCCGCGCGGAGGATCTGACGAAAGATCAGAGCTACTACTTGAGTGCCATCACGGAAGCGCAGCTCCGGCGGGTGAGAAGGATCCGTCGATCTGCAAGGTGGTGCTGACAGCAGGCACTGTTCCCGCTGGCCGGGATCAAGAAAGAGGACACACGGCGCCTGGCGCGGTATTACGGTCTGCCCAATGCGGAGAAGGAAGAATCAATGGGGTTGTGCTTTGTGGGCGAGCGCGGAAAGTTTGGCAACTTTGTTTGTGAGTGTTCTCCGGTTGTCACGGTTCCGCCTCGATCATCGCTCACTTCAGCGCAATACGTTGCGAAGCCGCCAGCTCAGGGATACCTCGTCGACCAAGAGGGCAAGCGCCTGGCGCCACACGACGGATTGTGGCACTACACCATCGGTCAACGCGCCCGAATAGCGGGCCAGCTCGAGCCGATGTTCGTCGCGAAGAAATGCATAGGCGACAGCAAACAGGACATCATGGTCGTCCCGGGTCGGTGAGTGTTCAGCCTCCCCTCTCACTCCCCGCTGACCTCAGCGAGCACCCGGCGCTGATGTGTACCCGCCTGCACACGCACGACTTCCACTGGATCGCGGGCAAAGTCCCAAAAGGGATAGTCCCCGGCGGGAAGAAGCGCGCCTTGGTGCAGCTCCGCCACCGGATGGATCCCGTCCCGGCCGTGATTGCGCATGACTGGAATGGCGAGGGACTGACCATCGATCTGCTGGAGCCCGTGCAGGGCGTGGCGGCGGGCCAGGTGTGCGCGGTATACTACCTCGACTGGTGTATCGGCAGTGGGATCATCAAGCAGACCTGGGCGAGCGACACGCACCCGGTAAAACACTTCAGGGCCATCAAAGAGGCAAAGGGACGGCCGGAGGATTACTACGGCGCGGAGGAGAGTGACCGGCTCGATGTTGAGATGGAGGAGGTGGAGGAGGGCGACGAGGACGGTGAGGGTGGAGGTGATGAGATGGCGGCGTTGCCGCGGCCGTTGACGGGGTATGCGGAGGAGCTGGACAGAGCGGAGAAGAGTGGGTCGGCATCGGGGCGGGACCGGGAGGAAAGCGCAATGGGGCATACGCGCAAACCGGAGAGGGACACGACAGCCCGGACCGTTGTCTCCCAAGCTTCGCGAGCAGACGACGCCCCTTCTACGACCACAGCCGATTTTTGGGCGTCAACCGAACCGGCCCTCCCATCTCAATCGCCCCACCCCGCACCCACGCAACAAGCCCCAAAAGCACGGCTGGCATTCGGCCAGTATGCTGTCGCTCGGTCACCTCTCATCAAAGGCTTTGGCGCGCCGAGAGGTTATTCTCGCCATACGCCATTTGGCAGCATCACAAAGCAGTTCCAACGGCAGGACACGCCCTGGCAGGCTCCTTCCGCCGAGTCGGATTCGACGTCTCGCCCAGGACCGCGATCCAACCTTTCGGTCGCTGAGGGATCCAAGCCGAGTCGAGCGGCTCAGCCCCGACCGAGACGCGGACCCGCGATGGAGCGGAGCGAGAGGCGGAGCGGTCAACGAGCATCCGACCTGGCCGGATCGAACGTCGAACTCAAGGATCGGCCTCCTGCGTTCGAAGCGAGACAGGGAGACAAACAAGAGAGGCCTGGGAGGAAGGCAGCAGGATGGAGAGGACGCGCCAAGGGGAAGGTTGTGACCGAGCCGGAGTGGCAGGCGAGGGGCCGGCTGCGGGGTGGTGTCAAGGAGTTTGGGCGGGAATATGAGGCGGATACGACGGGGAAGTCACGCGTGAGGGAACGAGGGGAGTTTGTTGCTCGGCGGCCGAGGGCCAGTGGGTTTGGGATGAAGCGCTCGGCATAGGGACTGGGTGATCACCTTTCATTTTGGCATGTTGTTTGACAACGTTGTAGCATATCGCATTAGTCGCATGAACAGCAAAAGTCGCTCCAGGCTGGGTGCCCTGTGTCGGGTGGCGAAATTACCCACTTTGCGAACGGATCATAGAGCTCTTGAATGAACACGCGGGTCCGGCAAGGTGCATGCACTGGTCATCGATAGGCCTCGACTCAACTGATGGACGGGATGCTTGACATCTACAGCGCAAGTGGATAAAGGTCATCATGTACTGCATACAAGCACACAACTTTTGGTCGACGATGATACGAGCTGTGTGGCCCCCGGGGGGCGAAGTGCCACAACCGAGGATTGAAAAAGTTAACCCCGTCCTGGGCGTCGTCCTAGTCGCCTTTCTCGTCATTATTGTTCCATTCTTCGTCGTTACACTTGCGCTACCTTCCCCTTACATCTCTCTAGCTTCCTCTCAAAAATGGCGTCCATGGCTGCTGCCCTCGCGGCATCGCTCCCCGCCGCTCCGGTCGTTCGAAAAGAGACGGCGGCCCCGAAATCGGTCGCTATCCCGCAGAGGATGGAGGGCGTCGTGGATGTCGATGCGACCAGGGAGATTGAGACGGTCCAGCTGAGCTCGCTGGTGAGTTGGCAGCGGCAGCGGCGACCGTGATGTGTAAAACGACGAGGCATGGCCTGGGTGCATGAGAGCTTGGGAGTATGGCGATCGTGAGCGGTTGCGTTGATATGCGGGTTGACCGTGTCTGTCGAGTTCTCCCGTTGGCAACGTTGGACGAGGCTGGGGAGAGGAGACGAGAGATGGGCACGTCTGCGTTGGGCGTGGAGAATCATGCCTCGCAAGATGCCGTGCTGCGGAGCCTCTGCTGACACGGCCAGGTCCTGCTCAAGATCCTCAAGCACTCGACGGACGACCTCCCGCCCCCGTCGCAGGCCACCCTGCAACAGGACCGAAACCCCCCTCCCACCAACGACCTCTCCTCGCACACTGACGCGCTCGGCGTGCTCCTCGGACTCGACCTGGACGGCACGCTCGAGATCGAGGACACGTTCGCGCTCCCCTCGGGCGAGACGTCCCTGAACGCCAGCTCATATTCCGGCCGACTGCTGCAACACCTGCGCGAGGTGCAGACGCCCGACTCGCCCGTCGGCATCTACCTGTCCACGCACAACGGCGGGTACCCCACGCGGGTGGCCATCGATCTGCTGAACGCGGTCGAGCAGGTCACGAAGCGCGGCAAGGCGGTTTTGGTGGTCCACGACGTGTCGAGGAGCCACGGTGGGGACCTGAGCGTCAAGGCGTACACGTTGACGGACGGCGCGCGCGAGGCCGCCCGGGTCGGCAAGTGGGACACGACGACGTGAGTGGCGCGAGATCGGCCCACGGGACGTGTAAGGCGCACGTGCTGACCCGCAGGTTGAGCGAGAACAAGCTCACGCCCGCCAACCTGCTCAACACCCTCCCCACCACCATCTCCAACCCCGCGCTCCTCTCCGCCCTCATCACGTCCCTGACGACGCCGGCGCCCGACGCCGCGCCGTCGCTCACCTCGCCGCAGACCGCCCTGCCACGCTCATTCGCCCCGCTCGTCAACCCCCTGCCCACCGCCCTCCCTGCTTACCTCTCCAACACGCTCGATGCGCTCCAGCTGCACGCGCACGAGAACAACAACGTCGCGTACCTCCAGCGAAACCTTGTGCGCGAGAAGCAGAGGCACGAGGGGCTCATCAAGGAGCGAGAGGAGGAGAACATTAAGAGGAGAAAACAGGGCCTGGCCGAGCTGCCACAGATCCCAGAGTGGAGGGGAGGCAGCAAGGACCCGAGTCGGTTGGAGCTGGTCTGCCTCAGTGGGCAGGTCGACAACCTGGCGAAGAACATGGGCGTCGAGGCGTCCAAGGGCTTGCTGCGGGCGTACCTGTAGGAGCTGGGCGTTAGTTGCGGGGCAGCTTTTGTGGGGATGGAGGATGCGTAGAGGCTTCCTAGACGGGACGATACCATCATGCATCGGTTTGCTACGCCGACCGGGGCTTTTGTATTGTGAGAATGTTTTGACTTGTACGGGTGGGATGCAGAGCAAGGGGGTCATCGGGCTGATCCGAAAATGACACCATCTATCGACCCGTCGCAGCGCCCATTCACCGTGTCCAGACTGCCCATCATGTCCCGCATCCACCTTCAGCCGCCGTACCACACACCATGCCGGCTGCAGCGCGCCCCACCTCCGTCGCCGTCCTGGACGACTACCACGGCCTCGCCGCGTCGTACCTCCGCGACGTGGACACGACCAAGCTCGACATCACCGTCTACCGGGACACGATCCTGCCGTCCCCGGGCGGGGCCGCCGAACGGCTCATAGACCGCCTGCACCGGCACGAGGTGCTCGTGACGATGCGGGAGCGCACACCGATCAACCGCGAACTCATCGACGCCTTGCCGAACCTCAAGGTGATCCTCACGACGGGCCTGCGGAACCTGGGGATTGATGTCGAATATGCCAAGGGGAAGGGGATCGTCGTGGCCGGGACGCCCAATGCGCCTGTGCCGTGAGTTGAACGCAGCTCTCTTGGATGCCTCGCACCTGCACTTCCGCCGCTGGGATCTGGGCAACGCGCTGAGCCTGTGATGCTGACATGCAGCGAGGGCACCCCGCCCGGCTTGGCGACTACGACGCAACACACCTGGTCGCTCGTCCTCTCCCTCGTGGCCAACATCCCCCGCGACAACGCCCTGCTCCCCTCCGGCTCGTGGCTACACGCCTCGCCGCTCAACACGTACCTCCCGGGCCTCACGCTGGGTCTGCTTGGGCTGGGCAAGCTCGGCGCCGGTACCGCGCGCATCGGCGCCCTCGCATTCGGCATGAAGATCATCGCGTGGTCGCCCCACCTCACGCAGGACCGCGCAGACGAATCGGCAGCCGCGATTGGCCTCCCCGCGGGGACGTTCAGAGTCGTGAGCAAGGCGGACTTGTTCGAGCAGAGCGATGTCCTGTCGGTACACATCGTGCTTTCCGACCAAACGAGGGGCATCGTCGGCGCGGATGACCTGGGGACGCTCAAGTCGACGGCGTTCCTGGTCAACACGTCGAGGGGGCCGCTTATCGACGAGAAGGCACTGCTCGACACGCTGGACCAGGGTAGGATAAGGGGCTATGCGGGGGACGTCTTTGACGTGGAGCCTCTACCGCTCGACTCGCGGTGGAGGACGACCAAATGGGGCGCAGAGCACGGTCGGTCAGAGGTCGTCCTAACGCCGCATAGTGGGTACGCGTACGAGGGTCAGATGCGGACGATGTGGGAGAAGACGAGGGAGAATCTGGGACGGCTTGCACGTGACGAGGAGCTGCAGTGGAAGCTGTAGTGGGCGTTTCGTTTGATGGTGACCTGCTCGCGACACCCGCGGCGGTTGCGTTCGGAGAGTCGCGGCTTCGTTCGTTGTGTGACCCCCGTCTGTATGTTTGCCGTACAGTGTCAGAAAGCTTGGGGACTGGATGATGCCGGTGACGCGATATTGTTGGGCCGACCCAGTCGCTTGCAGTCTCAGGTGCCGAGTGCAGATGGACTGGCTCTTGACCTGTTCGTTCGCAGGCAACGGAACGACTGACTAGGACGAGTACCCCTGTCAAAACATACCCAGTGACATAGATCCACTCATACCCTACTGGCGAAGGCGAACAATCATGCTTGGAACAGAAGGGACCTGCAAATGAAGAGTGGCGAAAGACGATAGAGACTGCTGAGTGGCGTCGGGGAGCCGAGTGACCCAACGGGCTCGTCAGACCTTCGCGAGCATTCATGACATCGCGCCCAGGCGTCCGTTCGCCTCGATGGTCATGCTCGCAGAGACTTTTGCATGCGATCGTAGAGGGAGTCGATGGTCTCCGCGTCGCCAGTGGCCTTGAAAGTGATCGGTCACTGATGATGCGTTTTCGCAGCGTCGTTTCCAAATGAACCCGTGGGGAGAGACTCTCAACCCCGTTCCAGAGGGATGCACTGCAGGATGAACCAGTCGAAGCATCCATCCGAGATCTCTTCCATCTCTTCCACTTGCGTCCGGATGCGATAGCCGAACCTTTGGTTGTCCCGCTTGATTTGGAGGCGTGGCCCGATGACCGACCGTTGGGCGTCGTCGCCTGCGCCAGGGTCGCTTGTACCGCTTGTACCTGGGACCAAGAGCCCTTGAAGCCAAATATCGGGTGACAGTTAACATACATGCAGATGTACGGCTACACCGCTTGCGTCCTGAGAGGGGTCGCGTGAGAGCTGAATGCGAAGCCGGACCGCGTTGGGAATTGCTATCTTGATCGAGCAGTCGGTCCTGGTGACTTTGCTTGAGCGGACCCTGTAAGATGTAGTGCCCATGGCCTCGACGTGTAGTGGAGCGGCCTGGGCAGACTGGGAGAGAGAAGGGGAGAGGCGCTCTCAAAGCACGACCAACTTATAGATGTCCTCTAGACGCTCGGAAAGTGGAGCAAAGAGCGCGCAGAGGAACGTAGACGATAGAACGATCACAGCCCCGTGGTATCCACGGTGGATCAG
>Ga0308169_10003280_pt1 | contig 15939 bp, 28 predicted proteins | sample PhyBR1_2_FD_202139 | JGI IMG/M metagenome (GOLD analysis project Ga0308169, IMG submission 202139) | Phyllosphere microbial communities from UC Gill Tract Community Farm, Albany, California, United States - DLSLSB.R1 | ecosystem: Host-associated > Plants > Phyllosphere > Unclassified | place... | reverse complement strand
CACCAGCAACGGGCTTCGATCTGACCAGACGCTCACCTTTAGCATCAACCGACTCTGAAAGCCGCCGGAGTATCCTCGAGAACCCGGACTGTTGGGTACTTCTGCTAGCGGCGTGTTCACCCGCGAAGACCAGGACTGGCCTGGGCGTCAGGGTGGGAGTCACAACAAAGTCTTGAATCGAGCATGGGTCGTTCATGATTGCAACCTACCTGAAGACGAGTTGATGACGTTGTGAAGGAGCAAAGGCTCAATCCCCAGCGACTTGCCCAGGGCGAGTCCCTCTGCTAAGGCGATCTGGTTGATGGCGAGGATGAGACTAAGCGTAAGCGCCGAGGAGCCCCGGGCCGAGGCGCGACGCACTTGTTGCACACCTTGACTCCTACTCCGGCGCCGTTCCCACCGCACGCGACGACCCCTCCTGGACGCGCCATGCGTTGCAAGAGGGGTAGCGCCAGCGCAGAAGCATGCAGAGACGGCGAGCCAAACATGATTGTCAACTGTGCAGCTTCTGCAGCAACGATGCCTGTCCTCAGCTGTTACCCACGTGGACCTAGACCCGGAGTGCGGCGGCTCCGGGAAGAACAGGCGACTCACCGCCGGATACCGGTGCATCCAGCATCTCTGCCCCGCCCTTGGTCTCCTTCTGGATCCTCTCCGCTATCCGTATGGCCGCCGTGGGGTCCAGAGTCGTCTGATCGATCAACAACGTATGCGGTCCGCCTACATCTCCTGCCGCAGTCGAATGGGCAGAATCGGGATAATCGGTTCCCTCATCAGGTTCATAAGGCAACGAAGCCCTTTCAGACTGTATAGCGGGCGCCTCGGAGGGTATACCGGCTAAAATGCCGGTGTGCGGGTCAAGGTAGACGCTCTCGACCTGCGGTGTGGAGGGCAACATCGTCAGAATCCGCGAGGCGCCCGAGGCCATTCTGCTGTTAGCCACGTTACGGGTGGGGACGACGGCACCTGCTCTTTCCCATTCCCAACGCGAGTGATCCGTCTACACAAGTCATGACCTCCTTTATGCTTTGCTGCCTCGAGGAAGGCAGTCGCGCGACTGTCGTCTGTCTCGCATATGAGGAATTCAGGTGGGTCCGGGAGCGAGGTGGATTGATGGTGTGCTAGGTATGTCTTGGCGAAGAGGTTGAGGGCCATGTGGTGGCCTGTATATGAGCACTAACAGCGAGTAGGGAGCGGTACCGGTGAGAACCGTGGTGGGACAACTCGCGGAGACATACCCATGGCACCGAGGCCGACCCATCCTATGGTGCTGGCTCGGGAGAGCGGCGTGGGCGGCATGTTGCGCGCTGGGACCTGCCTGGAAGCTTGTGTATTGGTAAAGCTGGTCTGAGCCAGAGTCCGAGTACAGCTTGTGTTGCTATCAGTGGTCGTCGTCGGCTATCAGCATCCCTTTGCATGTCATACCGGATAGGACGTGGTTATGCTGTCGCATGATCATCTGACCGGTATGGGATTGTATGGTCCGCCCGGCTACGCGTCGGGCCGAGATGAGATGAGGAACCAACCTGTCGGGTCAGATTTTCCCACGGTGCATCCCTCGACTGGTGGGCCTGGCTGCTGGCTGGGTCGTTTCGCTGCATCTCCGAGTGAATTTCGAGATTTCACTCAATCAGACAGTTGACGACTGCAAATCCACCATCTCTCACCGCACGACATCAAGCAACGACCGGGAGCAGCATGTCGCGCCACGCCCAGCCGCTCAACACCATAACGCGCGCCGCCCAGTCCTCGCGAGGTGCGCATGGGTGTCACAGTCGGTGACCTTGAGCTAACGCTGCAGCCGCATCCACATCGACCAAGCCCGCATCCACGCTCCCACCCCTGCGCGCCTCGCTCATCCTCTCTCGCCAGCCCCTCCTTACACGCACGCCCCATCCCCTCGAGGCCGCCTACTTTACACACCAACAAAACGTCCGGCATGCGCTGTCCAACCCCGTGCCGGAGAACTTCTACTTCCGCCCGGGCTCGCTCCCTCACCGCCGATGGCAGGAGCAGGAGTGGCAGTACGTCAAGGAGACATATGGGGAGGTGATCGCGGGCGAGAAGCCCAAGGTTGGCGACATCGAGCCTGAGCGGCCGATAGAGGAGGTCGCGCGGGATAAATGGCTGAAAGAGGACGAGGGGCGTGGAGAGCGCAGTTTGGAGAGACGGCCGGAGGACGAGGTTTTCTGCGTGGTGGAATCGAAGAACGGGGAGTGGAGCTTCCCGGAGGTGGAGGTCAAGGCGGGCGAGGCACTGCATGATGCGACGGAGAGGATCACGGGGCAGGACGGGTGGTTTGAGGGCAGGACGATGGATACGTGGTTGGTCACGAAGAAGCCGATCGGGCTGGTGCAGAAGGGCCAACACAGGGTGAGTCGGCGACGTCCATCGTTATCACGCGACGAGTGATGCCTCTGAGCGATGCCTGAGGACTGTAGGGCGGCAGCTCACCCTCAGACATTTTACCTCCGGTCACACATCCTCGCGGGCGAGCCGAAGTTGTCGAAGGACTCACCATGGAAGAGCTATGCCTGGTTGTCACAGCCGGAAGTGGAAGAGAGGTTAAAGACGCAGTGGGACGATGTCAAGCAGATGTTCGGGGTGGCGCCGGACAAGGAGGCGGTCGTCGAGAGCACGGAAGATGCCCAATAGGGCCGAGTCTTGTGATGGGTCACCTGCCGGCCGGTGAGCCAGCGTACATCTTGCATATCGCATGTATATCGCATGTCCGACGCTGCAGATTGCATGCGGATGGCACAGTACATGGTGATAGTGCGCCCGGTCACCGGTCGTCCCCCAGCGAGATCCACAACCCACCCTTGACTGCTAATACAACATCGCTGACGATCCACACGCGATCTCGACCGCTCCTCGCTCGCCCGTCGCCGTTCGGACCCAGCCACTCCGCCGGCAGACGACAATCAGCGGATTTGACGTCTTCCCGTATGATTAGCCGTCTGCCCGCACCGCCACCGCCGTTGTTCAAATGTTTGAGGAGGTAGAACAAGAATGTGTGCGCAAGTGTGAGAGCGAGCGGCTGGCCCAGGCACTGGCATTCAGCACCAGCGACACGTGAATCTCCCCCTGCACACTCACCATCCGCGGCCCGATATTCCAGCTCGTAAATGCCTCGCGCTCTTTGCCCATACGAGCCCACCTGTCGATGTTGAACTCTTCAGCGTCCCCGCCCCATATCGCCTCGTCCCGGTGGGTTAGGACCGTAGCAAGGATGATAGACGTATTGGCGGGCATGTACATCGGAGGGTGGCCGGGATCAGAGGTGGGCAACAAGGAGGCGCGCAGGGTCCGCCGTATACTACACGTCAATGACGGGCCACAATGCGCACGCTACACGTATGGGCTCACTTCAACGGGACAGGCGGGAAGAGGCGCAGCGTCTCGTTGATGAACGCACGGCCTGTGGGGGATCAGCACCCTCGAGGCGGACTGCTACTTGGACCTACCCAGGCGCATGTCCCGGATCGTTTCCTTTGTCACCTGATCCTGATTGTCCAGATGCCTGCATTCGCTCTGCAGGCGCTCGACGACCTCGGGATGCATTGCGAGTCCATAGACCATGAAAGTGAGCAGCGATGTCGTCTGGCATCAGCATCTGTCGAACAGAGCCTCCGCGGCTGGAAGCGTGTCACGCACCGTATCTCTCGATGCCAGAAGCAGGTTGATCAGCTGATCCTCGATCAGCTTGTGATCTGCTTGTCAGTATCTCTTGCAAGACCGTCACGGGGCCGACGGCTACCATCAGTGACGTGCACCAGGCGATCTATCAGGTGCGCCCCCTCGCCACCCTGTGCTCTCCGATGCAGCGCCTTGTCGATCAAGGGGGCGAAAAACGTTCTGATGGTCCGCATAGGCTGCTCAAGCGGGGTCTTGCCGAGCTCGAACAGCGGCTGCATCGTCAGCGCTGCCGTTTCTGGACAGAGCATGCGTCCGAGAAGTGAACGATCACGCGGGCACAGGCAGGTCATACGATCTTACCCACCCATATCGTGCCTATCTTGACCCGCTTGCCGACGACCCTCTGTGCCTCCACCAACGCCGCACCAAGTTCGCCCCTGGCTCTCTTCCACGCCGCAGGCATGTCTGAACGGTCAACGACGGCAGGAGAGATATCTTCCCCGCACAACCACAAGATCGACATCTGCAGCGCGAGCTCGCCCAGGCGGGCTTGTATGTCGAACGCCTTTGAGTCAGGCAGGTCGGTCATGAAAGCCCTGATGCGTGGCGCGAACAGGGCCGGGGAGATATGGCCCGGGTGGAAGAACGGGCGGGTGAGCGCGCGGTGCTGGTGTTCAGCATGATGGCCCGTACACGTCATTGCACACTCACAAACTTCCACCTGAGCGTCAGCCCTTCTCCATGCAGACCTGTACGGCACTGGAACGATCCCCAACACACGCCGACGCCCTACTCACCGTTCGCCGTCCGAGTTGAATATCCCATCGCCCAGAAAGCCTTCGGCGCGCTGATAGAACTTTTTGCCCTTGACAAAGTTCTCAAAGTCGTCGATGAGAACATGACGGAGCACAGCCGGGTCAGTCGAGATGATCTGCGGTCAGCGTGGGCACCGTGGTCATGCCTCTGTCGTCGCCCGCGCTCACCGAGTCCTCGCCCAACACCCTCGTGTTGTACGTCCGCCCATAGATCCTCCCCAGCGAGACCATCATCCTCCCCACCTCCTCCTCACTTCCAGACCGACTCCAATCAAGCAGGACATCGAAGTTGAGCGGTAATCTTCCCCTTACGCGGGGTATGACTCGCGCGCCCAGTCGCCGCGCTCGGAGGGTCGAAGAGATGTTCGCGCGGTACGCGCGAAGAGCGAAGACCGCCGGCCAGGAGGCGATGTACAGTCCAAAGAGTAGCAGCAGAGGTATACCAGCGAAGATCGTGCGCTGTAGAAGCAGGACCAATGTCGGCGGGAGGAGGACGGTCTTGAAGAGAGCCGGGTAGAGAAACGTCCCGCCCTGCATCTTGTTTGCGGAGGTTTCTGAACTGACCTGCGTTCGGTTGCTCCGAGTCGATGATCGTCAGAAGCGGGGTTCCTAGGGTTTCATCGTGAACAGCTTCTGCCCTCGATGTACTCCTGCTGCTTTCTCGCTCGAGGTAGAGATTGAAGGGAAGATCAGGAACCCAATCACTGAGCTAGCATTTGCAGTGGTCGACCTCCACCTCGCGTCGCCGCGGCGATTCACCGTTTGGCCTCTTCCCTTCCCTTCCTCTCGTCAGCACAAAGACTCCCGCGTCTAGCCAGGCCATGCATGTGATTCAGGGGTATCATATGAAGCTCGCGCCGTTACTCAGAGGGAACAGTGCGGTAGTACGCCTGGATTGGGCCTCGGCCCTGGTTTACCTACTGCGCCTCCTCTCTTCGTCCTCCTCGCCCTCACTTGCAATGCCTCACCCTCCTGGCCGGCCCGTCTCATCACTCTGTCCCCGGGAAGCTATATACAAAGTTATCGAGAAGTAAAGAAGTATCAACAGATCGCTATAGTACGGTCAATCACAACAACCCCTCTCACAAGGGGTCAACTACATACAGGGGCATGGCATCGAACACCTCTGACACGTCATGTCAGACGACGAGGGCCATCGCTCCCTGCGAGAGATGGTAAGCTGTACGTCGAAGACCCTCGGTCGCACTCACATGGTGTATCGCATCCCACACTTTTCCCGCCCTCGATCTTTCCTCCATATGCACTTCCACAGGAGGTCGCGGTTGGTCCTGCCCCGGGCCCATCCTCCTCGCTCGTCGCTCCTTCACCCTGTCAACGATCTTCGCGCGCGGTCGGGCGGAGCGTTGTTGCCTGACCGGTCGACGTCCTCGCGCCGCTCGCGCCGCATGCCACCTCGAGCCCGGGAGATCCTGAACCCGGACCCGGCCGAGCTCACCGCCAATATCGGCATTGACACCTTGATTGGCTTCGCCTGCACTGCCGCCGATGGCTTGGCGCGCTTCGCCAATGAGCTTATCCAAGCCCCTCTTCGCCTGCCGAAGCGACTGCATCGATTTCTCCTGCACCAGTGTCGTCTGCTCCTCCACATAATCCGCTAGCATCGCCGCTTGGTCCTCGACAAACTCGCTCAGGGTATCGATCTTCTCCCTCGCTTTGATCAGCGCTTCTGGGTCCACGTGCGGCACATGCGGGTGCGGCATAGGCGGCATAGGCGGCATAGGCGGCATATGCTCTTTGATGCGCTGCGAGGCTGATTCGAGAGCCTGACGGGAAACGCTCACACCGCGAGCCGCTCGGCGAATGACAAACTCGCTCAGGGTCGACGTCGTCTCCGCGATGGTCTTGAACAGCGACATCAACTCGTTGAACTCTTGATGCAGCTCCGCGAGAGCTGGACCGTAGATCTGGCCGAGATAGTCCGATGCAGCGAGAGCGTATTTGTATATCGGCGGGAAAGACGCTATAATGCGATTTAGGGCCTGCGTACCGGTGTACGTGCCAAGGCCACAGTCGCAGGGCTGTGCGTGCGCTGTACCGTTGGACTGGGTGCTGGAGTCGGTGTTCGCGTTACTAACGTTGTGACCGGTCATACGATCAAACGTGCGGCGCCAGATCGGCTCAACATGGGACTTGGGCGGGACGATGAGGCCGTGATTGGAGTCTCGCACCGACACCGCGCAGCACGAGTCGATAGATGGAGTCGATGCTTTCCGTCTGCGCTGTGTCGTGGTCACGATCCGTTCCGCTTCATCTTGGCACTTGGAGGACCCGTCGACGATCGGCTTGACGGGCTGGGTCGAGAAGGTGGACAGAGCTTGCTTGATGAGGTATAAGTCGGGGATAAGCGGAGTCGCGGTTGGTGTGTTGGCCGCCGATCGAGCGACCGTTGTAGTGACCTCGATTGGTGGTGATGCAAGTCGGTCCCAGATGGATGTACGCCCTCCAGACAGGACAGTAGGGACAGCCGAGCCGGCGGCCGGGACGGTGAGCGGACTGCTCGAGCTGGACGGACCGTACGCGCGCAGCAAAGCGAGGGAAACGAGTGAAGCCATCGCGAGGACGGACATGTGCACAGACCTGCCGTTAGCGGCGACAGTACGCGTGAGATCGCAACTCGCCATTTCCGGGCCAGGTCTCTGATGCCAGCCAAGTCCACAAGCGCCAGTACCGCGCGCAGGCGCTGTTGCACTCGTGTGATGGTCTTGTCCGCTTCACCACCGGGCACTGCCACCGTGTTTGTCTTCTCTGTCTTTCCCTCCACAGCCTGGCTCGGTTCCTTGACGTCGTCATGGCTGGCCAGGAGCATGTAGTCGCCCATAACCTCGTCCAGCTTGCGCGGCGTCTCCAAGTCCAGAACCGCCGCCGGGGTGAGCTCGGGCGTGTACTCCCACAAACCCTTGCTGCCCTCAAGCCAGCTCGTCACACCTTTGCCTCCTCGGGACCTCGCCATAGCGGGGGCGCCGCCGAGATTAGCGAGCGATCCCGATGGGGTCGTCGCATCTGAGGCGGACGAAGACGTCGTTAGAAAGGACGAGCCCGGGTCAGGCATGATGAGCTGCACCTGCGAGCTGCTGGTACTTCGGGGGGGGTTCAGGTTAGTCGACCTCGAAGCCGTCAAGTCGGACATCGAAGCAGTCGCTTCCGCATCGATGTACGAGTCGGCCGAGATTGACATGGACTGGTTGCCCGGGTTGGCGAGGAGGACGTTGTCGATAGCGTTGATGTGGCCGATCGGAAAGTTGAGTGAGGAGTACGTCAATCGACCGGTGCCGTCCACACTCGACCCCCCATCCGTGGAGTTGTCCCACCCTTCGTCGCGGTCCCGCTCACCGCTCGAGTCCGAGAGAAGCTCTGTCAGAGAGCCGATGGTACTGGACGACTCCGTGCTTTCCTCGTCTTCGACGGGTAAGCCTTCTGTATGCGAGACGAGCATGAACGAGTCCCCGAGACTCTCGTCATCGGTGTCGGGGTCAGGATTTGTCATAGGCGGAGGGGCTAGGGGTGACATCGGTGGTGATGACTTGGCCTTGCTACTTCGCGATGAGCGGGGAGAGGATGGTGACGAGGATGGTGGAGGGCGTGGGTCTCGCGGTGGTCGCATGATCTGGGTGTCAGTCTCGTTCACTTGATGAATGTGAGTGAAGACCGCATTCGGACGCGCTTCACCAGGGAACTACTCCTTTGGACCCGGTGATTCTGATCTCTGATGCGAGGGCTCGTTACAACGAAAGCTGCCCGGGGATCGGCATCACGAGAAGAAAAGGGAGAGGGGGGGCCAGGCGAGAAGTCAAGCGCACTGCACACGTACACGTACCCGTTTCCGCGGGGCTAAGCGGCGAACAGTCCGTCTGATTCACCTGGTCTTCCCTCGCGTGTCGGGAGTGATACGGGCAAAAATGAGCGCTGTGTGTGAGCCCCACTTCGGACGTCACTGGGCCCAAGGAGCTATCGCAGAAACAAGAGAGTAGGAGCACTCACGACGTGTCGTTACTCCTGTCGGGCCAAACCGGCAGATCCGACGGCGCGATGATCGGCGAGGTCAAAGGAGAGCTTCGGCGTGGTAGCACGGGTAAGATGTGTGTCTGCTATAAGGACGATGTACCTCCGACAGCAGTTGTGAGTAGAGGCGTGTAAGGGTGAAGTCGGCTGGATCAAGGTAGAACGCACCAGTGGGTGAATCCGAAACGACTGGTGACCAGCCGCAGGCGTCGTTGCCGCCGCCGCCGGGTGGCCAGGCCGTTGACTGCAATGTCGGGTGAGCCCTGTCAGGCGCTGTCCGTGACCTGATGCACAGATCTATGAGCGTGCTGGGCAGTGTATCGGCACGGACAAGAATGTTACCGCACGACCTGAAGATGCAATGGATGAGGTGTGACCGGGGTTCGTATGGCACGGTGTGCGAAAGTGGACGGTCCGGTAATAGTTGTATTCAACGGGAGATGTCGTTATCATTCCCCACACCGCTCGGCTTTTACCCTGAACGCTTCCCCCGCAATGCGATAACGTGCGTGTCCTGTCCGGTGGTGGCAATGTGGCGATTTTTCCATCTACTCTGCGCATAACGCTTCATCCTGAGTCTCACTACCCATTCGTTTGCCGGCGGGCAAGAGCGAGGCCTTGGGTCAGGCACAGGGTGGCCAAGTGCCTGCATTGGAGGTATACAGGTCGCCGCTATGCGTCGAGCACAGAATCATCGGCGCATCACCCCCTGGTGCCTCTACCCTCTTCCTGCTTGCCTAACGCTAGCAGCCTGTCGCTTGTCACACGTCTCATCACATGTCGTCTCGGTCATATAGTCATGCAGCGCTTTTCCCATTCGGTATGATCATGGGACCACTGTTTCCCTCAGTGGCCCATGTATCGGCCTCTCATCGCCGACCCGCATTCCAGCAGACATCATCATCGTCCTGTAGTCCTCCTCCGGCGGCGCCACGACATTGAGCAGGCTGATCCCGTTCTCCTCGTCAGCTCATGATGGTTCGGAGGACGCACCGTCTCGAACACGGCCCATCGCCCCGCCAGCTGATATCAGCTTTCACTCTGTTTCTTCACTGACGGTGGCTCACCGAGACACGGCTCTTTAACACTTCCACCACTCCTCGCAGTCCCGGCGCCTGACTGACTCGCTTCCTTTCATTCTCGTCCACCAACCCAAACACCTTTCCCGTGTCCTGAACCAGCAGCGAGACATCTACGTGGTATGTGAACGCGGAGCCCAGCGATGGCTTGCTGGCTGTGACGGAGAAGCTGGACAGGTCGTTCTTCGGGACCGACGTCGATGTCGAGTTGACAACCTGCTATGAGTATATGGGCGTGGGGAGGAGCCGGGGCGGTATTTCACGATGGTGCATAGCCCGTGAAAGTATGTCAGTTCCGCAATGTTCTCCATGATGGTCACCATCGCTGCGTGCCCTGCTGTCAACAAAGGGTTGCATTGAATCATAAACTCTCACCTTGAGGCGTGTTAGCGTTCAGGGCATCTTTGAACAGGTTCGAAATCTGGTCTATGACCAAAATGCCAGGCCGCGGGATGAGGCTCTCAAGAATCAGCCTTCCTTCGGGGTAAAACGCATATGAGGCTCACTTCGTCTGCACACTGCTCGCGTATCTGAGCGGTGATCTCGAACAAACTTGGCTCGACGTCGAAACACGGTGTGATGATCAGACGAATCATCACTTCCTCTGGATCCTGATATGAGCTGCCGTCCCAGCCTGGCATCGCCCAGCTCACCTCCACGCCGAGATGTTCCAGTATGCTCTTCGCCCGAGCTGGGTTGAAGGCACCCTCGGTATCAATCCAGCGGCATGTGATGTGCCGGTGCGCGATCAGCATGCGTAATGCGGCGTGAAGCGCGAGGAGCTGTAATGAGCGCTCATGCTTTGTTCCGGGACACATGTTAGCACTCACAGTTCGGCCGACTCGCTTGGCTCCCGCGATCTCTATGATTCCGCCTTCGTCCAGTTGGAACACCCCATCCAGCCCTTCTACACCCCACCCTTGCCAAGACGGCTTGATCTGCCCCTGCTGTTCTGCCAGACGGTCGCCGGATATCGCTTGAGGAGCGGTCAGTTGCATGCAGTGGGCGATGAGCTGGTCTAACTCATATGCGGGAACGGGTAGGTTCGAGAGCTGTTGTCGAGAAGGGAGTGTGAGCTGCTCGGTCGTGCTGACTCCAACGGCATCTTAGCATGAGCTGCCAGCGTTCTCGAGCCATGGTGGCTGCTGTGATTGTCGAGCCAGGGGAATCGAGCTCACCCAGAGGAGCAAGCAGCGTGACCAAATACTCTGGGAGTAACGATGAAAGCCTTTTGAGCAACATTGTATGTATGTTTTATCGCATGTCATGCGGGGAAGTGTGATGAAAGTCAGTCGCAATGCACAACACCGTCAGAGATGAGTGGACAGCTTCGCGTAAACCGCCAAACGAGCAAAGGTTTACGTAAGGATTCTGTGTCGAGCGCACTCGTCCTCGCCACCCAAACATCAAACCGGCAACTCTCGACACAAAATCGTCATAGCTGCCCATTGACTCTACTCATCGATATCACTCACTCTCTGGACTCGGGTCGAATCAAGGAAGTCTACAGCGGCTCGTCGAGCGATTGCACTTCAAGCCGACGTTCGTGCTCCAAGATGCTCCGTCCATTACCACTACCATCCGCTCGCCGCCTCCCATCTTCTCCTCTCCCACGCCATCTCTATACCAGGCCCTTGCGACCCGCTCCCTTACGCTATGTCCACGTTCAGACGCGGTCCATCTCGTTCGGAAGCGTCCCGAGGATGATGGCGCGGGCGTTCAAGGTGCCGATGTACGGCGCTGCGATCGGCGCTGGCGGGTTCGGGTATGCGAATTACAAACTTGAAGGTGGGTCGAGTGGTTACTATCACCGTCAAAATAAGGCGGGCGGCGATCTGCCTTACGTTGATGATTGAAATCATTTCCCAAGAATCATTTCTGATCATCAGGCGTCCGCAACGCCACGTCCGAGCTGCTGGGCAACGTCTCTGACACGGTGTCTTCCGCGTACAAGACCACTTCGGACACCCTCTCCTCCACCCTCGACACCGCAGGCAACTTTGGCTCAGCACTGGGCAGATCGCTGTCCGATACGTTATCTGGTGCAGCGACGGACGCTCAAGACGGCGCGGAAGCGTTCAGGAACGGCACGAAACAATGGTGGGAGGCAGTGAAGGCGAATCTGCCCGACTGGTCTTCATCGACTGTAGCCAGTTCGTCGGGAGGTGGCAGTGGTGGAAACGGTGGCGAGAGGGAGAGCAAGTGGAAGCCCGGAGAGGGACCCGGAGAGCCGTCGCCAAATCCCGGAGACGCTGCCGTGCTGGGGCTGGTAGGCGCTGCTGCGCTGTCGGAAGAGAGGGAGAAGGAAGCGGAGCAGCGGCGCGGGCAGGAACACCAGCTGTTGCAGCTGACGAAGAAACTCATCGAAATCCGATCGGTGCTGCTGAGCGTGGATCAGAGTGACGCGTTGAAGTTGCCCTCAATCGTGGTCATAGGCAGTCAGAGCAGCGGGAAGAGCTCGGTGTTGGAGGCGATCGTCGGACACGAGTTCTTACCAAAGTGGGTGATGAAAGCTCACACTACAACCTGGTGTCGAAGCTGATCACCAGAGGCGACAATATGGTCACACGCCGGCCGATCGAGTTGACGCTCATACACACGCCGCCGAACGCCGCCTCGTCCTCGACCTCGCCGCAAGAGTACGGCACGTTCCCCAAACTCCCACATCTCGGCAAAGTCACCTCATTCGCGACTATCCAAAAGACCCTGACCGATTTGAACCTCGCTGTGCCGGCGGAGATGGCGGTCTCGGACGATCCGATACACCTGCAAATCCACTCGCCGCATGTCCCCGACCTGACGCTGATTGATCTGCCGGGATACATCCAGCTGTCATCGATGGACCAGCCCGAAGCGCTCAAGGAGAACATCTCGGCCCTGTGCGACAAGTACATCCGGGAACCGAACATCATTCTTGCGGTCTGTGCAGCCGACGTCGATCTGGCGAACTCGCCTGCCCTGCGAGCATCTCGGCGCGTGGACCCGCTCGGGACAAGGACGATCGGGGTAGTCACGAAGATGGATCTGGTCAAGCCGGAGCACGGCGCAAGTATCTTGCGGGGAGACCGATACCCTCTGCACCTTGGCTATGTCGGCGTTGTGTGCAAAGCGCCACCTGTGACCGGCGGCGTATTCCGCTCAATCCGGGGCAGCGAATCGCCCAATGTGACTGGTGCGGTACTCAAGCGCGAGGAGGAGTTCTTTGGCGGCGAGAACGCCAAGTACTTCAGAAGCGGCGGCAGGACCATCGGCGGCGGGGAGAAGAAGCTTCTGGTCGGCACTGACACCTTACGGAAGACGTTGATGAACGTGCTGGAGACGAGTATGGCGGGGAGTCTGAACGGTATTACCAATGCCGTGCAGCTCGAGCTGGAGGAAGCGAGCTACCAGTTCAAGGTGCGTCGCGAAGTCTGGTGTGAGCGAGGTGATTGCTGATAGCAGGTGCAATACAACGACCGGAGAATCACGTCCGAATCGTATGTGGCCGAGACTGTCGATGCGCTGAAGGCGCGCTTTAAGGAGTACACCGGCCAGTTCACCAAGCCCGCCGTACGAAGCAAGCTGAAGGCGATGCTGGATGACAAGGTCATGGACATACTGGAGCAGCTGTACTGGAACGACGCGCGGACCCCCGAGCTGGGCAAGCTGGGTGATGACCGGCGTCTATCGCCCGACGATCTCGACGCGTACTGGAAGTACAAGCTCGAGACGGCCTCATCGCTGCTCACAAAGTCGGGGGTCGGTCGCGATTCGACCAACCTTGTGGCGGACGGGCTGAGGGGTTTGATCGATAGCATAGCGACCGGCGAGCCATTCACGCACCACCCAGAAGCCGCCGAGCGGATTGTCAACTTCAGCCATGCGATCCTGCGCGAGCGGATGGGCATGACTGCGGACCAGGTCGAGAACTGCATCAAGCCGTACAAGTACGAGGTGGAGGTAGACGAGCGGGAGTGGGGTCTGGGGAGAGACAAGGCGGAGAAGAAGTTTGAGGAAGAGATCGGGCGGTGCGAGGCCAAGCTGACGGAGATCAGGGGCCGGGTTGGGGGTGGCAGACGGCTGGGCGGACTGATACGACATGTGGGGGAGTTGGAGCGGTGGGAGGAGGAGAAAAGGCGGAGGAGGCTGGTCGTCGCGACGACGGCGGCGGAGGGGGAGCATGAAGGAGAGGACGCAGGAGCGCCGGTGTTGGATGCGTACAAGTACTCGCCTGCGCAGATCATCGATGGTGAGTTGCGGCGGTCAACACGCAGGCCTGGCTTGGGACGGTTTGTGGCCATTTGCTGATTCCAGGCCGACACGCCCTGCTACTGTCCAACCGGCTGGCCCTGCTCAAAGCCCGCTCGCAAGCAATCAGGAGCAAACGATGCCGCGCCGGCCCCGAACAATCGGCATTCTGCCCCGAGACCTTCTTGTCGGTCGTGGCGGACAAGCTGGCATACACAAGCACAATGTTCATCAACATCGAGCTGCTCGAGCAGTTCTTCTACCAGTTCCCTCGCGAGATTGACTCGAGAATATTGTATGATCTCAATGTCAGTGGCCCCCGAGTCGGTGGTGAGCCGTGTGCTGACGATAGCGAGACGAAATGGCCAAATTTGCGCGCGAGAATCCCAAGATCCGGGCGCACCTAGACTTACAGGAGCGGAAAGATAAGCTCGAGAGCGTGATGCGGACGCTGCAGGGTCTGGTCAACCTACAGAATGACGGCGGAGGACAGACGCGGGGACGGGATAAGCGCGAGACTGGGTTGTTTACCAAATTCTTCTAGGCGCCAATGGGCGGCTGGAAGAGAAGGAGGGGCATGTGACGTGGGACGTGGTATTTACGATCCGTGACGCTACTCTACTCTTATATGCACGTTGTATTGCTCAGTATGCGCAGGCTATGCCACTGCTGCGCCTGCGAGCGCCGTCCGGTGGTCGCACCGCCACAGGAAGTGATGGGGCAATCGTACATACAAACGCGGCGCCACACATCGTCGAGATACGGCAGACACAGCACACGTCAACGCATGTCCCCGCCGCTCTGCAGCAACGGCAAACTCGGGCATACATGCACACATCGAGGTATCGTGCCTGATGACATCCGCACACGAGGCAATTATCGCCGAGCGACCTGTCTCGCACCTTGTCGACACGGTTCGGACCTAGGGATGAGACAGGAGTGAGGAGCGTAGGTAATCGAGGCATATCCGTGTGCCTCGACCGGCGGCCCGGGATGCGCGCGTCATTACCGGAACCAGCCGTGCCAGCAGCAGCTCGGCTCAATAAACTCGAGACATGAACACACGACTGTCGTCATTCCCCCCGCTGCGTGGCCCGGGAGCCGCAGCTGCGAGTCAGATCTGCTTGCATCTGCATACCTCCCAGCCATCCAATAATCGTTCCACTCATTCCCCCCAGCAACACGCGGCATCCGATCACCGTGCGTCCCTCGCAGATCTTGTCATGCGGACGGGCCGCACCGGGCCCGAACTGCTTCAGGGCGCGTACAGACGAGGTGGCCGGTCGGACGGGCGAGCATAATGGAAAGCGTAACCATCGTGGCGTTCGGGCCAGAGCTGCATGCACAAGTCTGCACATGTACGGACGAGAGCGAAGGGGGAAGACGGGGAAGACGCGTAGCGATGGGTGACATGGGATGGCTGTCGGTTCAGGGTAAAACCGTTGACCCAGAGTCTTGGAAAGGACGAGATGCAGGGCGCAAGAGCAGAGGTTGGGGTGGCAATCGTCCATCCGCCCGGGAATGCACATGTACGACGTCTCGGGGCCAATTCGTACCTCGACCTCCGCTTGGTCTTGTTGATGCTGTTGCGCGCCCAATCGTAGTCATCCTGACGACGTTTGTTTGCACCGTCTCTGTCCCAGACGTCGAGCGTCGCGCATCGGTGTATGCTGCTGCGTGTCATCGGATCAGGTATGGTTCGTCCGATGGCACGAAAGAGGATAATTTTGGCGAGCAATTATGGGTCAAGGTGGGGATGGGATAATTAGGCCTCTGGTGTGATGCCGCCTTGTGAATTATGTTTGACCCTGAGATTCCACAAAGACCCCTGAGGGAGCGTCAAATCCCAAATCCCCCTCCAGAGCCCTCCCTCACCACTCCTCCTCGACCAGCCCGTCATTCGTCTCATGGCCGCGTATCGTTCACCTTCCTCTGCTTCTTCTTCCTCTTCTTCTTCTCACTCTTTCTTTTGGCTCTCCCTTCCTGTTTGCGTCCCGCCTTGCGCCAGTCTGCTCGACTGCGTGCCGGTCATCGTCTGGTCAGCGCTCGGCTAACCCTCCCCACGGCGCTAGCGAGACGACTCAGACGACACCCGCCCGAGACACGTCTCAATTCTTCAAGAAGTCAGCTTCGACTCCTCTTCGCTGCCTATACGCCAA
>Ga0308169_10003279_pt1 | contig 15939 bp, 14 predicted proteins | sample PhyBR1_2_FD_202139 | JGI IMG/M metagenome (GOLD analysis project Ga0308169, IMG submission 202139) | Phyllosphere microbial communities from UC Gill Tract Community Farm, Albany, California, United States - DLSLSB.R1 | ecosystem: Host-associated > Plants > Phyllosphere > Unclassified | place... | reverse complement strand
CCAGCTGGAAATCCGGACCCGGTTCGCCGTCGCGCTTGACGCCCATGTTGCCGGTGGCGACGCCCTTCACGGCGCCGTCGTCGTTGTACAGGATCTCGGCGGCCGGGAAGCCGGGGAAGATCTCGACCCCGAGGGCTTCCGCCTGCTGGCCCAGCCAGCGCACCACATTGCCCAGCGAGATCACGTAATTGCCGTGGTTGGTCAGCGCCTTCGGCACCATGAAGTGCGGGGTCGCGTAGGACTTGGTCTCGGTCAGGAACAGCACGCGGTCCTCAAGGACCGCGGTGTTCAACGGTGCGCCCAGTTCTTTCCAGTTCGGGAACAGTTCGTTCAGCGCGCGCGGATCCATCACCGCGCCCGACAGGATGTGCGCGCCCAGCTCACCGCCTTTCTCGAGCACGCAGACCGAGACGTCGCGGCCCTGTTCCGAAACCAGCTGCTTCAGGCGGATGCTTGCTGCCAGGCCGGCAGGGCCGCCGCCGACGATGACGACGTCGTATTCCATCGCTTCGCGCGGACCGTATCCTTCCTCCAGCTTCACGTCAGCATCCAGGCCAGTCATCGCTTTCTCTCCTCATGCCGGTCATTGCGCATCGGGCTGCGCTTCGGGGCGGGCGTGCGCAAACGCCTCCCGGGCCTCACAGCGTGCCCCGATGGCGACCACGGTCGGGTACCGCGTCAGGTCGCAGTCGAAACGCCGTGCGTTGTAGAGCTGCGGTATCAGGCAGCAATCCGCCATGGTTGGCGTATCGCCATGGCAGAACAAGCCAGTGTCGCGGCTTCGCACCAGCTGCTTCTCCAGTGCTGCCAGGCCCAGCGCAACCCAGTGACGGTACCAGGCCTGCTTCTGTCCGTCCGTGATGCCCAGCTCCGTGCTCAGGTAGTTCAGCACACGCAGGTTGTTGAGCGGGTGGGTGTCACAGGCGATCGCCTGCGACAGGGCGCGCACGCGGGCGCGGCCGCGCGCATCCGCGGGCAGCAGCGGAATCCCCTGATGCATGTCGTCCAGGTATTCGATGATGGCCAGCGATTGCGGCAGCACCAGGCCCTCGTCCTCGAGCACGGGCAGCAGGTGGCCGGGATTCAGGGTATCGAACTCCGGGCGGAACTGCTCGCCGCCGTTCTTCGAGAGATGCACATACGCCTGATCGGCATGCAGGCCCTTCAGGTTCATGGCGATGCGAACCCGGTAGGACGCGGAACTTCGATAATAGGTATGCAGTTTCATCTTAGACGACCTCGACCGAAATCGGGGTCAGGCCGTCGACCGTGCCAAGCAGGCGTTGGCCGGGCCGCACCGCGCCCACGCCTTCCGGCGTGCCGGTCATGATCAGGTCGCCCGGCCGCAGTTCGAACAGGGTCGAGAGTTGGGCAATGGTTTCGCTGACGTTCCAGATCAGCTTCGCGAGGTCGCTGCTCTGTACCGTCACGCCGTCGACGCTCAGGGCGATGGTGCCGGCGTCGAGCAGGCCGCAGTCAGCGATACGGGTGATTGGGCCGATCGGTGCGGAATAGTCGAAGGCCTTGCCGATTTCCCACGGACGGCCTTGCTCGCGCATGCGCATCTGCAAGTCGCGCCGCGTCATGTCCAGGCCGACGGCATAGCCGAAGATGTGGGCGGCGGCGTCCTCGGGGGCGATGTCGCGCCCCTGCTTTCCGATCGCGACCACCAGTTCGATCTCGTAGTGATAATTTTCGGTACGCGGCGGATAGGGCAGCGTGATGCTTGCTCCGGCCGGCACCGGCACGATCGACTCGGCGTCGTTCGGTTTGCAGAAGAAGAAGGGCGGCTCGCGATCGGGATCGAAGCCCATTTCGCGGGCGTGAGCGGCATAGTTGCGGCCGATGCAGTAGACGCGGCGTACCGGAAAGCGGGCAGTGCTGCCGTTGACCGGCAGACCGACGATGGGCTGGGCAGGGATGACGAATTGATCGTTCATGGTATGTCGTTCCAGATGATGATTATTCGGAAAGGAATTCTTCGCGCAGTTGGCCGATCGCTTCAAGCACCGGGCGGTCGGAGAAACTGAACAGCACCGCGTCCTCGGCGGCCTCGAGGGTCAAGGGAGACCAGGACGGGACGACGAAGGTGTCGCGCGGCGCGAACTCGAAACGGCGTCCGCCAATGATGGCCGCGCCGTGGCCTTCGACGACGCTGTAGACGGTGCCGTCGGTGCTGCGGTGGGGCAGTCCCCGGAAGCCGCCCGGCAGCAGCTGCATGCACGCGCCGATGGTCGGCATCGGTGCGCCGCCGGTGAGCGGATTCACGTAGCGCAGCTTGACCCCGACCCAGGCATCGATCTCCTGCTGGCGGCGCAGCGTCTCGAGGGCCTCGCGCGAGCGCTCGTAGGGATAGTTGAAGATCGGCGAGCTGGTACCGGCGTGCAGCTGGCGTACCGGCGCCATGTTGTGGGCATAGGCCGCGTAGCTGCGTCCCTGCGGGCGCGCGATCGGCTGGCTGGCGGCGTCGCCGTTTTCGGCGAAGCCGCCGTTGAAGAAACGCGTCAGCGGGATGTCCAGCCCATCGAGCCAGACGACCGGTTCGCTGACTCCGTCGATCCCCGGATTGCCGTGGTCGTGCCAGGTCCAGGATGGCGTGAGGATGAAATCGCCCGGGTGCATCATGGTGCGCTCGCCGTCCACCGCCGTGTAGGCACCCTTGCCTTCGACGATGAAGCGCAGCGCCGACTGGGTGTGGCGGTGGGCAGGGGCGATCTCGCCGGGCAGGATCAGCTGCAGGCCCGCGTACAGCGAATTGGTGATCGACGCGCTGCCGGCCAGGGCAGGATTTTCGAGCACCAGCACGCGGCGCACGGCTTCCTCGGCCGTAATCACTTCGCCGGCCCGGGTCAGGTGCGGCAGGATGTCCTGGTAGCGCCACAGGGCGGCCTCGTAGGCGGGCGTGGGCTGGCGCGGTACCAGCGTATGCAACGACTCCCACAACGGCGACAGGTTCAGGGCCCCCATGTCCCGGTAGAGGGTACGGCGAGCTTCGATCAGATCGTGGTTCATGTTCATTCTCCTTGGGTTCTCAAGCGTCGGCAGCCAGGCAGGTGGCGGCGTTCCAGTCGTACAGCCAGGCCAGGGCATCGTAGAAGCCGGCGTCGCTGCGGTCTTTCCACAGGTCGTTGCGGACCAGACGCTCGACGCCGGCGGCGTGATACAGGCGACCCATTTCACGTACCGACAGCACCACGCGGGCGGTGCGGGCAATCCGGGAACGCTGGTACAGCGCGAACGCGGCCTCCATGTCGTAATCGCAGCGGCGTACCGCCGCGCCGAGGGTGACCGCGTCCTCGAGCGCCATGCAGGCGCCCTGCGCGAGGTATTGCATCATCGGGTGGGCGGCGTCGCCGAGCAGCGTGACGCGGCCGCGCGTCCAGTTGTCCACCGGATCGCGGTCGGCGGTGCTCCAGCGGCGCCAGCTGGACGGCAGGTGGAGCAGCTTGCGCGGCAGCTCGGCGATGCCGGTGAAGTAGGACAGCACCTCCTCCTTGCTGCCGTCGGTCACGCCCCAGGATTCCTGTTCCCGGCTGTGGAAGGTGACGACGAGGTTGTACTGCTCGCCACCACGCAGCGGGTAATGCACCAGGTGGCAGTTCGGTCCGGCCCAGACCACAGGAGCGTTCATGCGCAGCTCCTCCGGCATCGCGGCGACCGGCACCACCGCACGGTAGACCACGTGCCCGGAGACGCGGACACCGTCGCCGAGCACCGTTTCGCGGGCCACCGACTTCACGCCGTCGCAGCCGACCAGGTAGTCGGCGTGGTAGCGGCGACCGCTGCTGTCGGTGACGGTCACCCCGCGCTCGTCCTGGTCGATCGACGTGACGTGGCAGGAGGTCACCAGTTCAATGCGCGGATTGCCGCTCACCTGCGCCAGGATGGCGGCATGGATGTCGGCGCGGTGGATGACCGCGTAGGGATTCCCGAAGCGGGCGCGAAAGGCTGCGCCGACGTCGAAACTCGCGACCACGCCGCAGTCGACCGCATCCATCATCACCAGGCGCTCGGTGAACACCGCGCGCTGGCGCACCAGTTCGCCGGCGCCGAGCGCATCGAGGGCGGCAAACGCATTCGGGCCGAGCTGCAGGCCAGCGCCGATCTCGCCCAGTTCGGCAGCCTGTTCCAGCACGGTGACGTGCAGGCCGAGCTGCGCGAGCGACAAGGCCGCCGCGATGCCGCCGATGCCAGCGCCGGCGACGATCACCGACGGTAACGCGGAGTCAGTGGGAAGCATGAAGAGTCTCCTTTTCTATGTAGGAATCGAGCGAGTGTGCCGATTCATGTTTATTTGAAAAACAGATAAAGCTCGGTGGCAACAATTAGAAAACTAAATAATGCTGTCGACATGGGTCTGCCCCCGCGGTTGCCGGGGATCTTCGACGGGAGAGACAGGACCGCAAGGTGGACCGGCGGCTACCGGCGCAAGCTAGCCGGCCAGGAGCCTGGTCAGGGTGGCGTGCGCCACCTCGGCCGCCGCCGTTACCAGTGGATTGCCCGGCTGCTGCGTCGGCAGCACCATGCACAGCGTGGTTTCCAGGGCCGGTTGTTCGATCTTCTGCCAGGACAGCATCGGCAATCCCGCGCCTCGCCCCACCAGGCGCGGCATGATCGAATAGCCCATGCCCTGCGCCACCAGCTCCATGGTCGAGTAGGATGCGTCGACCTGCAGCGTGACGTTTACGCCCAATCCAAGGCGCGCGGCGGCCGACTCGACCGCCACCCGCACCGAGTGATTCCCGTGCGGAAGGATCAGCGGCAGCCTGGCGACCTCGGACAGCGTGACCTGGCCGTCGTCAGCGCCGACCGCAGCGGCGCCGACCAGGTACAGGGGTTCGGTGACGATCGGCGTGATATTGATGTTTGGCGATGCCGCCGGGTTGTAGAGCAGGGCGAAATCGAGTTGGCCCAGCAGCACCGCGTCGTACAGCGCGCCGGACAGGCCTTCGACGACGCTGATCGCGGCGCGCGGGAACAGCGCCGCCAGTTCCGGCAGCAGCGCCGGGATGCCGGCCCGTCCGATGCTCGGCGCCATGCCGATCGCGAGCTGGCCGGAGAAGGCCGACTCCGAGTCGCGCAGCGCGATGGCGGCCGAATCCATCAGGTGGAGCACGCCGCGCGCATACTCGAGGAACTTCTTGCCTGCTTCGGTCAGCAGGACGCCGCGCCCGTGCCGGTAGAACAGGCTGGCTCGCAGCTCGACTTCGAGCGCCCGAACCTGGCGGCTCAGGGTCGACTGACCGATGTCGAGCAGGTCGGCGGCCTTGATGTAGCTGCCGGTTTCGGCGATGCGCACGAAGTGGCGGATCTGGGAAATCTCCATATAGGCTCAGCAATCCTGCAGGTGGGTCAGGCAAGCAGCCGCACCGGGCGGCCGTGTTCGCGGCGTGCCGCGATCGTCTTTTCCAGGCGCGCCGCCGAGTGCTGCAGGCGCGCCAGCCATTGCCGGATCTGGCCGAGGTCCGCCGCCGGTGGCAAGGCGCTCAGCCGAAGCACCAGCAAGACCTGGCCGGCTGCGTCGCGCACCGGCACCGACAGGTGGCGCACATCGTAGCGCGCGCCGTCCAGCAATTCGGCCGGCTCGTGCAGGCCGGCGCGTGCCTTGGCCGCCGCCAGCAGGCGCCGCTCCTGGCCCGGCGTGCGGTGGGGGTTCGAGTACAGCGCCACCATCTCGTCCAGGTTTTCGTCGTCGCCCACACCCTGCAGCGCGATCGACCAGCCGCGGCTGCGCACCCGTTCCAGCTGGGCCAGCGCATCGTCGATCGTCTCCTGGTCCGGGCGGCCGAGCCGCTTCAGCCATTCGGCGTCGCCCGGCGCCCCCGGACTGCCGACGAACAGGGGCCCCAGCGGGGGCGCGCACGGTACCCGGAAGCCGAGCCGGCTGCGCAGGCGGAAGTGGGGCGACTGGTTTTCCACCGCCACGTAGACGACGTCGCCGCCGACCGCCGCGATGATGCTGCATTCGGCGTTCAGCTCCGTGGCCACGGCTTCCATCTCGTCGCGGCCGATCTCGGCCAGCTGCACCGCCTCGATGGTTTCGCGCTCGGCCGCCGCCACCAGCGGTCCCGGCGAGAAGCGTCCATAGCCGCGCTGGAAGAACAGCAGCGGCGCCGTATCCCGTTCCAGCTGCATGTCGAGCACGCCGCCCAGCACGATGTAATGGTCGCCCACCTCGGTCACGCTCGCGTAGTCGCAGTCGATCCAGGCGACGACGCCGTCGAGGACCGGATTGCCGGCGGGACTGGGGTGCCATGCCAGGCCGGCGAACTTGTCTTCGGCCGGCGAGGCGAAATGCTGGCACACCGCTTCCTGGTCGGCCGCCAGGATGTTCACGCAGAAGGTCGGGGAGCCGCGCATGCGCGCGAAGGTGCGCGACGTCTTCATCGGCAGGTAGCCGATCAGCGGAGGAACCAGGGAGACCGAGGTGAAGCTGCCGATCACCATGCCGGCCGGGATGCCGTGTTCGTCGATGCAGGTGACGATCGCGACGCCGGTCGGATAGCTGCCGAGCACCTCGCGGAAGCGGGCGCCGTCGATTTGCCTTGCTGGGGTAGTGGCTTGCATATGTGTCTCGCTGTCTCTTCGTGGATGATTTTTGGGCGCCGCAAGGAAGCAGGGACGGGCCGCATTTTTTATGATTATAACGTTCTAGAATAAATATTCAAGAAATTTAAAAGACGCGCGGTGCATGCCTGTCCCGGCTCCCGATCGATGCAAATTCCGCATAGTAGCCTTGAAGGTATTCGACTTGTATGGCCAGGACGCAGGGCTAACAATGCCTGACGTTGACCGCCGAGAAACGCGGGTCAGGCAACCTGGAGACAAGTAGAACCATGGACAGATTGAAAGACAAAGTCGCCATCGTGTTTGGCGCGGGACCGAACATCGGTGGCACCATCGCTCATTTCCTGGCGCGGGAAGGCGCCAGCGTCTGCGTCACCGACGTGAAGGAAGATGCGGCCGCAGCGACGGCCGGCTTCATTCGCGAGCGCGGCTGGGAAGCGATGGGCCTGGCAGGCGACGCGCGCAAGGATGCCGACGTCAGGCGCATTGTCGAGGCGACCGTCGAACGCTACGGCCGCCTCGACATCGTGGTGAACATGGCCGGGCGGGTGCATTGGGACGACGTGCTGGGCATGCAGCTCGACGACTGGGACGACTCGGTGGCGAGCTTCGCCACCGCCGGCCTGCTCGCGACCCAGCACGGCGCCGGCGCCATGCTGGACTGCGGGGCGCCGGGCAGCATCATCCATGTGATGTCGACCGCGGCCCATTTCGGCGAGGCCGACGGTGCTGCCTACTGCGCGGCCAAGGCGGCGCTCCTGAACTTCGCGCGTTCCGCGGCGATGGACCTGGCCCACCATGGCATCCGCGTGAATACCGTCACCCCCTGCTCGATGGAGCACCAGCTCTGGACCACGATGCGCGACGAGATGTTCGACCCGGACTGGCAGCCGCCGTCGCGGCGCGGCTTCTATTCGCGCCAGGAATACCTGGACCAGCTGCCGCTGCGCCGCTTCCCGCGCGCCGCCGACCTGGCCTGGGCCACGGTTTTCCTGGCATCGGACGAATCGTCCTGCATGACCGGGGCCGACCTGGCGGTCGATGCCGGCCTGCGCCACAAGTACCCGACCTGGACCCCGGGCAAGCACGACCCGCGCGACATCAAGGACTACGCGCGCGTGACGCGCGTGACCCGCTACGGCGAAGAGCAGGAACTCCTGACCGAGCTGCTCGGCGAGCCGATCGACCGTTCCCAATAATCCACACGGAGACCCACATGGAGCCTATCCAGGACCAGCGGCGCGAAGAGCGCGCCCAACAATTCAGGCAACTCACCGAGTGCAGCCGCTGCAAGCCGATGGGGCGCCTGCTGCGCAAGTTCTGGCAGCCGGTCGCGCTGGCCGGGGACGTGGCGCCGGGCGGCGCCATCCCCCTGCTGATCATGGGCGAGGAACTGACGCTGTACCGCGGCGAAAGCGGCGCCCTGCACCTGGTGGGAGGGCGCTGCGCGCACCGCCGCACGCTGCTGCATACCGGCTGGGTGGTGGGCGAGGAGATCCGCTGCATCTATCACGGCTGGCAATTCGACGGCAAGGGCGCCTGCGTCAACCGTCCCGCCGAAGCCAACACCGGCATGCCGCGCACCCGCATCCCGGCCTATCCGGTGCAGGAATACATGGGCCTGGTCTTCGCCTACCTGGGCGAGGGCGAGGCGCCGGCATTCGACCTGCCGCGCAAGCTCCTGCTCGAACGCGAAGGGACCCTGTTCGCGAACGGCCGCGAACGCTGGGACAACAACTGGTTCCAGCAGGTCGAGAACTCGCTCGACGCGGTCCACGTCAGCTTCGTGCACATGGCGCTGACGGTCGGCCCCTTCGGCAAGGCCGTGACCGGCGCGATTCCCGAGCTGTCGTACGAGGAAACCTCGTCGGGCATCCGCCAGACCGCCCGCCGCTCGGAGAACAACGTGCGCGTCAGCGACTGGACCTTCCCCAACAACAACCACGTCACCGTGCCCGGGCTGACCCCGGACGATCCCTGGATCGACGTGTTCGTGTGGATGATCCCGAACGACGAGCTGAACACGACCCGCTTCATGATCTACGGCCAGCAGCCCGGCGCCAGCGAGGACGCGCGCACGCGCTTCAGGGACTACTTCGCGAAGTACGGCAAGTACGACCCGGCCGAGCACCACGACGAACTGTTCGCCTCGCGCGAGTGGAAGAATCCGGAAGACAGCTTCGTCGGCCTGACCGCCGCCCAGGACTACCTGTCGATCCGCGGCCAGGCCCGCATCACCGCGCGCGAGGACGAGATCCTCGGCCGTTCCGACCTCGGCATCGTCACCCTGCGCAAGCTGTTCTTCCGCGAGCTGGAGCTGCAGGAGACGGGCCAGCCGACCAAGGCCTGGCGCGCGCTGCACGACGCCGCGCCGCTGCCGAAGCAGCCTGGCCAGGAAGCCGCGGCCTGAACCGACCCTTCATCTCGTCCACGCACACTTATGCTCGATCTGACCCCCTACGACTCGCTCCCCGAGGAGCTGCTGCAATTTCGCGACTCGATCCGCCGCTTCGTCGACCGCGAACTGATCCCACTCGAACATGCCCTCGGCGCGAATGGCATGCTGCCGCCCGAACAGGCGGCCGCCCTGCGCGAACGCGCGCGGCAGGCCGGCTTCTGGCTGATGGACGTGCCCGAAGAATTCGGCGGCCAGGGCCTGCCCCTGCTGGCGCTGGCCGTGTTCTGGGAGGAGGTCGGACGCAGCACCGTCGCCTCCTGGGTGCGCGATCATGGCCTGTTCGGGCCGATGGTCGGCCCGATCCTCCTCGGCCTGAACGAGGACCAGCGCGCCCGCTACCTGCAACCGGTGCTCGACGGGACCAAGCGATCCTGCTTCGCCCAGACCGAACCCGACGCCGGCTCGGACCCGTCGATGATGCGCACGCGCGCCGTGCGCACCGCGACCGGTTACCGGCTCAACGGCGTCAAGCGCTACATCACGCGCGCCGCGGTGGCCGATTTCGCCATCGTCATGGCGGTCACCGATCCGGACAAGGGCGCGCGCGGCGGCGTCTCCTGTTTCATCGTCGACCTCGACGCCCCGGGCGTGAAGGTGGCGGGTTCGGAAAAAACCCTGATGGGCGACGCGCCGAGCGAGATCAGCTTCGAGGATGTCGATGTCCCGTTCGCGAACCTGATTGGCGAGGAAGGCCGCGGCTTCGCGCTGGCGCAGGGCTATATCAATTACGGGCGGGTGCGCCAGGGCGCGCACGCCTGCGGCGCCGCCGAGCGCTGCCTGGCGCTGACCGCGGAGTACGCCCACCAGCGCAAGACCTTCGGCCAGGTGCTGGCCGAACGACAGGGTGTGCAGTGGATGCTCGCCGACGCCTTTACCGAAGTGTATTGCACTCGCTTGCTGGTGTACGACGCGGCGCGCAAGACCGACGCCGGCCTGGAAGCGCGCATGGAAACCTTCATGATCAAGACCTTCGGCGTGGAGGCGGGCTGGCGCATCGTCGACACCTGCATGCAGCTGCACGGCGGCATGGGGCTGACCGAGGACACGCCGATCGAGCGCTTCTGGCGCGACCTGCGCAGCTACCGCATCACCGAGGGGCCGACCGAGGTGCTGCGCACCACGCTCGCGCGCCAGATCCTGAAACACTACAGCTGATATCCGGGAGTCACGCATGAATCACGCCCTCGAAGGCATCCTGGTGATCGAGCTCGGTACGGTCCTGACCGCGCCGCTGGCCGGCATGATGCTGGCCGACCTCGGCGCGCGCGTCATCAAGGTCGAGCACCCGAACGGCGGCGACCCGTTCCGCCGCCACGCCGGCAAGTTGTACAGCCCGCATTTCGCCTCCTACAATCGCAACAAGGAAAGCATCCAGCTCGACCTCCAGGGCGAGGCGGGCCGGGCCGACCTGCTGGCCCTGCTGGCCCGCGCCGACGTGCTGCTGGAAAACTACCGGCCGGGCGTGATGACCCGCCTCGGCCTGACCGAAGAGACGCTCGCGCAAATCAATCCGCGCCTGGTCTGGTGCTCGATCACCGGCTTCGGGACCGGGGGGCCGTACCGCGACCGGCCCTGCTATGACGCGGTGGCGCTCGGCCTCTCCGGCCTGGCCAGCCTGATGCTCGATCCGGCGCAGCCGTCGATGAACGGCCCCACCATCTCCGACAACGTCACCGGCATGTATGCCGCCTACGGCATGCTCGGCGCGCTGATGCAGCGCCATCGTACCGGCAAGGGCGCGCGCGTCGAGGTCAACATGCTGGAGGCCTCGATCGCCTTTTCGCCCGAGGGCTTCGCGCAGTACACCCGGCTCGGCGCCGTTCCGATGCCGCAGACGCGGGTGGCGATCTCGCAATCGCACGCCTTCCCCTGCGCGGACGGCGGACTGGTGGCGGTGCACCTGTCGTCGGTGGAGAAATTCTGGCAAGCCTTCGTCGCCGTCATCGAAAGGCCGGACCTGCTGGAGGATAGCCGGTTCGTGACGCCGGAACTGCGCACCCGCCATTACGCCGCGCTGAACCAGGAAGTGGCGCAGACCTTCCGCACCCGTACGCGGGCGCAGTGGTGCGAGCGCCTGGCCGGCAGCGACGTGCCGTTCGCCCCCGTGAACACCATCCCGGAAGTGATGCAAGACCCCCAGGTGCGGCAGGCCGGCACCTTTTACGAAACCGCGCACCCGGAGCACGGCGCCATGATCGGCATTCACCGTCCGCTGACCATCGACGGCCGGCGCGGCCCCACCAGCCGGCCGGCGCCGGTCCTCGGCGAGCACGATGCCGCGATCCGCGCCGAATTCGGCCTCCCCATTTCGAAGGGAACACCATGAACCATCAAGAGATCGGCGACATCGCCGCCCTGCTGCGCACGGCTGAAGAGCAGGGCCTTCCCTGCGCACCGCTGCGCGAGCGTATCCTCGCCGCAGCCGGCGAGCAGGATCCGGTCGCCTGCGCCTACGCGGTGCAGCAACACAACGTGCAGCGCCGCATCGCATCCGGCGCACGCGTGGTCGGGCGCAAGATCGGCCTGACGTCCAGCGCCGTGCAGAAGCAGCTCGGCGTCGATTCGCCCGACTTCGGCATGCTGTTCGCCGACATGGCCTTCGGCGACGGCGAGGAAATTCCGCTGGCCCGCACCCTGCAGCCGAAGGTCGAGGCCGAGATCGCGCTGGTGCTGGAGCGCGACCTCACGCACGAGCGCCACACCTTCGCCGACCTGGTTTCCGCCACCGCCTATGCGCTGCCGGCCATCGAGGTGGTCGGCAGTCGCATCGAGAACTGGAACATCAGGCTGCTCGACACGGTGGCCGACAACGCATCCTCCGGCGTGTTCGTGCTGGGTTCGCGGCCGGTCAGGCTGGAGCGCCTCGACCTGGTCAACTGCGCGATGACGATGGAGCGGCACGGCGACACCGTGTCCAGCGGCAGCGGCGCGGCCTGCCTGGCCAATCCGCTCAACGCGGCAGTCTGGCTGGCCGACATGATGGTGCGGGTCGGCACCCCGCTGCGCGCCGGCGACGTGCTGTTGACCGGGGCGCTCGGACCGATGGCGGCGGTGGCGCCGGGCGACCGCTTCGTCGCGCGCATCGACGGCCTGGGCGAACTGCGCGCCGTATTCGGACAATGACAAAGGAGTCCAGCATGACCCAACAGAAAAAACGGCGGGTGGCCATCATCGGTCCGGGCAATATCGGCACCGACCTGATGATCAAGATCCTCCGCCACGGCAAGCATATCGAGATGGGAGCCATGGTCGGCATCGACCCGGCTTCCGACGGCCTCGCGCGCGCCGCGCGCATGGGCGTGGCGGTGACCCATGAAGGCGTGGAGGGGCTGGCGCGGCTGCCGGTGTTCGACGAGATCGACATCGTGTTCGACGCCACCTCGGCCGGCGCCCACGTCAGGAACGACGCCTTCCTGCGCAAGCTGCGCCCGTCGCTGCGCATGGTCGACCTGACCCCGGCCGCGATCGGTCCGTACTGCATCCCGGTGGTCAACGGCGACCGGCATGCCGACGCGCCGAACCTCAACATGGTCACCTGCGGCGGCCAGGCGACGATTCCGATGGTGGCCGCGGTGGCGCGGGTCGCCCCGGTGCACTACGCGGAGATCGTCGCCTCGATCGCCAGCAAGTCGGCGGGCCCGGGCACGCGCGCGAATATCGACGAATTCACCGAGACCACCTCGCGTGCGATCGTCGAGGTCGGCGGCGCGCGGGCGGGCAAGGCGATCATCATCATGAATCCGGCCGAGCCGCCGCTGATCATGCGCGACACCGTGTACTGCCTGGCCGCGCTCGATGCCGACCAGGATGCGATCCGCGCTTCGGTGCGTGCGATGGCGGCCGACGTGGCGTCCTATGTGCCCGGCTACCGCCTCAAGCAGGAGGTGCAGTTCGAGCGCTTCGGCCCGGAGAATGCGCCGAACCTGCCGGAGCTCGGCCGCCAGGCCGGACTGAAGGTGTCGATCTTCCTCGAAGTGGAAGGCGCCGCCCACTACCTGCCGGCCTATGCGGGCAATCTCGACATCATGACCAGCGCCGCGATGGCGACCGCCGAGCGCATCGCGGCCGGCATGTCCGCCGCGGCGCTGGCGGCATGAGGCTTTGACGGAGACAAGCATGTTCAATCACGACAAGAAAATCTACGTTTCTGACGTTACCCTGCGCGACGGCATGCACGCCGTGCGCCATCAATATTCGCTGGAACAGGCGGTGCGCATCGCCCGCGCCCTGGATGCGGCGAAAGTCGATTCGATCGAAGTCGCGCATGGCGACGGCCTGCGCGGCTCGAGCTTCAACTACGGTTTCGGCGCGCATACCGATCTCGAATGGATCGAGGCGGTTGCCGGCAGCATTTCGCACGCGAAGGTCGCAACCCTGCTGTTGCCGGGCATCGGCACCATCCACGACCTGAAGAACGCCTACGACGCCGGCGCGCGCATCGTGCGCGTGGCCACCCACTGCACCGAAGCGGACATCTCGCGCCAGCACATCGAGTATGCCCGCGAACTCGGCATGGACACGGTGGGCTTCCTGATGATGAGCCACATGAACACCCCGGCCGGCCTGGCGCAGCAGGCCAGGCTGATGGAAAGCTACGGCGCGCAATGCGTGTACGTGGTGGATTCGGGCGGCGCCATGAATATGTACGACATCGCCGAACGCTTCAAGGCCTTCAAGGACGTGCTGAAACCGGAAACCCAGACCGGCATGCACGCCCACCACAACCTGAGCCTGGGCGTCGCCAATTCGCTGGTGGCGCTGGAACACGGCTGCGACCGCATCGACGCCAGCCTGACCGGCATGGGCGCGGGCGCCGGCAACGCCCCGCTGGAGGTGTTCATCGCCGCCGCCGACCGCATGGGCCTGAAGCACGGCTGCGACGTCAAGATGCTGATCGACGCCGCCGAAGACATCGTCCGTCCGCTGCAGGAGCGTCCGGTGCGGGTCGACCGCGAGACCCTGGCGCTCGGCTATGCCGGCGTGTATTCGAGCTTCCTGCGCCACGCCGAGGCGGCATCGGCCAAGTACGGCATCCCGGCCTTCGACATCCTGGTCGAGCTGGGGCGGCGCCGCATGGTCGGCGGCCAGGAAGACATGATCGTCGACGTCGCGCTCGACATGTCGAAGCAGCGCGCGCCGACCGCTGCCTGAAACCCAGATGCAAAAAACGTATAGCAGCCATGCACACTTTCAGGTTGCAATATCTGATGCATATGTAGAGAATTCTAGAACAGAACTTCCAGAGCGCAGACCTGGTAAATATAAATACGGAGACAATCTCATGCCGCATGCGCCAATCAGCCACCGCGGGAAATGCCCGGCCAGCCTTATCCGGCTCGTGTCGCGCGCGTTTCCGATTCCCGGCAGTCTTCCCGACGCCGCTCTTACCGGAGCGCGCTGACCATCTTCGTCCGCACTGCGCAACCAGCCCGCATGAGACGGGCCGCGACAGTTGAGCATCACCAAACCGATCGGGCGGTATCCGCGAGGTCCGGTCGTAGTCCGGCAGAAGGGCTGCACTCAGGCCCATACATGATAAGAATGGAGACACAATGAAGAAGTCAGTAGCGGGCCTGGCAGCGTTATGCGCGTCGGCCATGTCGTTTGCCCAGGTTCTCGAACAAGTTCCGGAGGCGCAGTCCAGCAGCGTGAAAATATATGGCGTGGCCGATATCGCGCTCGCCCAGTACCGAACCTCGGGCCAGTCGAAGACCGCGATGCACCCCGGCGGCTCGGGTTCGCGCCTCGGCTTCCTGGTCGGGGAAGACCTTGGCCAAGGCTGGGCGCTGAATGCCCGCCTCGAGGCCGGCATCAATCTCGATACGGGTACCTCGTCCTCCACCAACGGCATGGCGAACCGCGTGTTCAGCCGCCAGGCCTATGTCGAGCTGGCGAACCGTGAATTCGGCGCGCTGCGCCTCGGCCGCCAGGAAGGCCCGATCTACGCTTTCTTTCCGACCTACGATCCGATGCTGCTGCCGGCAATGGATGCCTGGGGCGTGGTGACGACCCTCGGCTTCCCGGCCCCCGGCGTCGCATCCGGAAATGGAACATCGTCCGGCTTCCTGATCAATCCGACCGGGCGCACGGAGAACACGATCGGCTATATCTCGCCGCGCCTGGCCGGCGTGCAGGGCAAGCTGTCGTACAGCCTCGCCGAGGGCGCGGCCACCCAGCCGAGCCTGGTCGAAGCGGGCGTCGACTACGTGGCCGGCCCGCTGCAGGTCGGCGTGCTGTACGTAAGGGCGGGCACCACTCCCGGCAGTGCGACCGTCCGGGCCACCGATTCGAACACCGAGATCGCGATCGGCGCCAAATACCAGGCCGGCCCGGTCCAGCCATACTTCACGTATATCCGGCGCGAGAAGACTGATCCAACCCGTGCCGCTGGCGGCGGCGTCCTGAACGACAGGGAGGAAACCGTCAAGCTGGTCGGCGTGACGATCCCGGTTTCTGCGCGCGGGGCCGTGCGCATGACGTATGGCCGCTATGCGAGCGGCACCGCCGGCGGCGACGCATCGAACTATGGCGTGGCCTACACCTACGAGGTCAACCCGAGGCTGATGCTGATGGCCGCCGTGACCCATCTGTCGCAGGACAGCGCGGCGCGCTGATGCCGGCAAGTCGGTCGACGCCATGACGACCGGCCTGACCTGGCGCTTCTGATCGCTGTCATTTTTTTTCAACCTGAGGGGTAGTGAAATGTCCAACAAGTCGGCCTGGTACTACATCGTTCACTGGCTGCGCCTGTACTTCGGCGCGCACCTGCTGTTTTCCGGCATCCGCTATGCGGCTACCGCCTATGTGCCCGAGATCCCCGGCGTCGGCGGCGAATGGGTGCAGGCGAACGCCAACATCTACCTGTACCAGGCGATCAAGTATCTCGAGATCGTCACCGGTGCCATGATCTTCTT
>Ga0308169_10003278_pt1 | contig 15945 bp, 13 predicted proteins | sample PhyBR1_2_FD_202139 | JGI IMG/M metagenome (GOLD analysis project Ga0308169, IMG submission 202139) | Phyllosphere microbial communities from UC Gill Tract Community Farm, Albany, California, United States - DLSLSB.R1 | ecosystem: Host-associated > Plants > Phyllosphere > Unclassified | place... | reverse complement strand
TCGCCGGCGTCGCAGTCGTCCTCGATGCCGACCATGTCCTGTGCAGCTCGATAGCTCGAGGAAGAACGCGTGCGTGTCGAGCGAGCTGAACGAAGGTGGAGAGGGCGAAGGGAGAGCGAAGTCGACGCGGCAGGAGACGGACGAGGAGAGGGCGAGCTGCCGAGTTTGGCGACAGCGCAAGGAGCCCGAAGCGAGTAGAGTACCATATCCTGAGCTCTCACTGCCTGGCAGTCGTGCTTTGACAGCCATTTGAGCTCCTGGACGAGTCTAGGCGAGCCGGCGAGGAGGTGCACCGCCACGGAGGAGGCAGCGCGGACGACGGCGAGCGAGTGCGGCGCGCAGCCGAGCTCGGGGTGGTCCCTGCACTCGAAGCTCGGCTTGTACAAGCGGAAGCAGCACACGCAGAGTGCCGAGCGAGAGGCGGAGGACAACAAACAGTGGCCGGCTCCGCCTCGTCTCGGTTGGCGTCCGACCCTCTCGACCCTCTCCGCCAGGGACCGCCATGGCTCGCAGCGTCAGTCCAGAAGCTACGGGCAAGACCAAGGTGCGCCCCCTTCACGCTCTCCCGCCCTTCCCTCGCTCCCTCGCTGACCCTGTCGTCCTCATCGCCATCTCTCAACCCGACAGAACTCCACTCGCCGCCGCCAGCGAGCACACAGCGCCCAGCAGCAGCTCTCGGTGAGTCCTTGCAGACTCTGAGTCCGCGCGCACGAGTCCAAGCCGCTGACCTCGCCCCCTCGTCGTGCTCCCGCAGTTCCGCGCGACGGGCAAGGCCGTCCAGCCGGGCAAGGGCGAGGGCTCTTCGGCCGCGCTCGGCAAGGACAAGCAGAAGGCGGTCCTTAAACAGCGCGACCAGAACATTGTCGTCAACGAGGTGCGTCCGGCTTCTCTCCCCCTCCTCCTCGCCGACCCAGTTGCGCGTGACGACGAGCGCGCCTTGTCGCGTCGCTCAACCTCGAGCTGACCCTCTCGCCCTCTCGCTCGCAGGGCGACTCGGAGAGCGAGGACGACCGGGACGACCTCGCCATTCAGCACCAGCAGAAGTACGTCCAGCCGCCCAAGCCCGAGGTCAAGGCGGGCACGAGTGCCGAGCGCAACGAGGCCAGGCCGCCGCAGCGCCGAGCGGGTCGAGACGCTGTCGCGCGCCTCGTTGGTTCGCTGCCATCCGTCCCGCCTAGGGTGCGTCCCTGCTCGCTCGCCTTGTCCCCGCCGTCGCCGCCGCCGATCCGAAGCTGACCCCCCCCCCTCGCTCTCCCCCTTCCCTCCCCTGGTCTCGCCGCACAGCCGCTGTTCGCCGCCAGGGCGCCGCCGTACAGGATCGAGCGGTACAAGCCGCGCCAGGCAAGGAGGGCCGATGCGCCCATCGTCCTCTCCGACACGGACGACGAGGTCGAGCTGCTCGACGAGACGCCGGCCGCCGAGCGCGGCAACGCCGCTGTCGCCCTCCCCGAGACGGACGACGAGGACGAGGACATGGCTTTCCCGGCGGCGAGCAAGGTGCGTCCCGCTCCTCGCCTCCTCGCCGCTCGTGTCGCCGCCGCGCAGGACGCTGACTCTTCCTCCCTCTCTCTCTCGACACGCAGGCCAAGGCCGCGCTCAAGCCGGCGGCGCCCGAGGCCAACAAGGCGCCCGTCAAGCGCGCGAGGGTCAGCACCGACTCGTCCGACACCGACGAGGCGAGCCCGCCGCCGGCCAAGAAGGCGACGACCGGCGCCGCTCGTGAGGTTGCGCTCAGGGTGCGTCCCTCTCGTGCTGCCTGTCCCGCTCTCACCTCGTCGCAGCCCATGAACTGACGCTGTGCACGTGCAGAACCAGGCGACGCCCGCGTTCGAGGACGAGGACGACGACGACGACGAGGACGACGACGACATCTACTCGCTCCTGGTCACAAAGCCCGCCGCGCCTTCGCCCAAGGCCAACAACACGACGGTGCGTCCCTCTCGCTCGCTCGAGGACCTCGAGACAACGTGTCTGACCCGGTGCGCCTCGTCACGCAGGCCAACATGCACGTCTCGCTCGACTCGGACTCGGACGACGAGCCGCTCCCGGCGCGCAAGACCCAGCCTGTGCGTCTCCTTCCTCTCCTCCTTCGCAGCAGGATGCCGGACTGATCATCGCCGTCCGCAACAGGCTCTGAAGGAGGCCGTCGTCGAGTCGGACGAGGACGTCAACGACGACGAGCCCGCGCCCATGGCCGAGATGGCGACGGTGCGTCCTGCTCCCTGCTCTCGCGCTCTCACCACTCCCAGCGACGTGGCTGACTGGGTGCCCCTCGTCATGCAGGTCAACGACCAGTTCTTCGTGCGCTACGACTCGGACGAGGTGGAGGCGCACCCGGCGCCCAAGGACAAGGCTGCGTCGGCACACGCTCTGCAGGCCAAGGAGCTCACGGTGCGTCCCTTCCTCTCTCTCCAGCCGCCACGTGCGGCGCAGCTGACTGAGGTCTCGCTCGTCGCGCAGATCGAGAAGCAGGCCGTCCCGCTCGGCGAGATGGGCAACGAGGTGCTCGCGGCGCTCTTGCAGAGGACGGCGGCGCACGCCAAGGACCAGCCTGTGCGTCTACCTTCTCTTGACCCTCACGCTCCTGTCGAACGTCGCGCTGACCCTGTCGCCCTGGATCGTCGTGCCCGCCCGCAGGCCGAGAAGGCGCCTGTGCGTCCCTCCCTCTCGCTCGACCGACTCGCACATGCACGATCCGCACCGAACCGCACTGACCCGTCATCCCTCGCGCAGCCGCAGTACAACACGGCGGGCTTCAACGCGCTCAACCGCCTCGATTTCCTCGCGCATCAAAGCCTCGTGAGCCCTCCTCCCTCCTCCTCCTCCTCCTCCTCCTCCTCCTCCGCCGAGCCGCAGCCGTCTCCTCCACTGCAGCCAGCTGATCCTCGTCGCCGTGCTCACAGCACAAGTCGTCGTCCGCCGCGCCCGCCGCCGCCGCCGCCAAGGAGCAGCGCGCGCCCGACCGCCGCTCGCGCCGCGCCTTCAACTCGACCGCCTTCGCCGTCCCGGACAAGACGCTCGGCGACCGGGGCCCGCGCACGACGATGTACGGCGTGCAGTGGCCCATCGGGCCCTCGAACAAGGCGAGCGCGCCCGGCCCGAGCGGCGCGAACCGTCCGGCGGCGGCGGCGCCGGCGGTGGCGCCGGCGGCGCGGCGTCCCCGCTCGGACATGATCGCGCGTCTGTGTGCGGTGTATGAGCCCGAGGGCACGGCCGAGGGCTCGAGCGGCTCGTCGGCGTCGGCGGCGAAGGCGGCGGCGGGGTGGAAGCGCTAGAGCACGCGCTCGCGCGTCCTCCTTCCCTCCTTTGTACCTTCTCTTAGTGCTCTCCCCATCGCTTACTTATCCGTGCCCATCACTGTCGATGTAGAACACCTTGCATTGCCCCTCCCTGCCCCTATTCTCGCTGTCGTGCGCGCGCTGTCGGAGAGAGCGAGGGAGCGAGGACGGAGAACGAGCAGGATGGCTGGCCTTGGCAAGCGCGGGCGCTGCTCGGCTGCGCTCGACAAGCATAGACTATCGCTAAGTAGACCGCTACAGCAGAGCAGCAGCTAGAGACCGGCCAGGCGACGAGAGAGCCGGCGCCTCTCCTCGACCAACCGTGGCTCGAGCCTTGCCCCGACAGCTGAGCGGGCTTGTAAGGAAAGGACTCACCCACTCTATGCACTCGATCTACGTCTTCGATCATAACACAGCTCGCCACTCGCAGTTTTCGTGCCGCACCGCCCTCCTCATTCTCATCAGCTCCTCGTCGTCCGGCCCGGCCTCTCGCCACAACGACGCTCGGTGCGCGCGAGGTAGACGTGCAGGCGCGCATTGTAAGCTTGTGACTATCGACACGGCACCTCGTCGACTGCCTCCGGAGGTGCGCACCTCTCCCTGCTCTCCTCCGCCTCCTCGACCCGCGCCTTGAGTTGAGCTGCCTCGCACGTCCTCGCAGCTCTCTCTTCCTCGCTCTGCAGCCTCGCCGCACAGCTCGCGCTTATCGCTGCGCTTCACTCGCTCGGCAAAGCGCGCGGCGCATGCGCTCTGCGGATCTCGCTCGCTCGCAACTCGCGCTTTCGGCTGAAAGGCAGACCTGCTTCGGCTGCGCGCTTCGTGTGCTCAGCTCTCGCTGCCTCTCTGTGCCTTCGTGCTTCTGCTTCGCTCGCAAGCTCTCTCGGCGGGCTCGCGCAGGACGCGCGGCTGAGCTCGTCGTCCTGCACGACCGCCTTACTCAGCGCGCACGTCCCTCCTGTGCTCGACGGCGCGCCGCTCCTTCGCAGGTCGTTTCATCACTCTCCCTCGCCCTCTCTCGAGGAGCAGCTGCAGCGCTGCTCGCTCCGCTGTGCGCCTATCCCGCAGTCGACGAGCGAGACGAAGAAGGAGGGGCTCGAGCGCTGTTCTTTCGCTCCGTTTCTCTGCGAGCTCTCGTCGAGTTGAGGACGCACAAGGAGGCACGAACAAAGCTCTGTTGAAGAGGCGAACTAAAGCAGAAAGCTCTGTTGAAGAGCAGGCTACGAAAAAGGAGGAGAAGGGGGGCAAGCTAAGGGGAGGGAGGGGAGCGGGCGACACAACTGGAGCGAGGCGAGAGAAAGACGAAGAGGGGAGGGGGACAAAACAGCGCACGAGGAGAGGAGAAGAGAGAAGGGGGACAACTCGAAGGAGGGGAGAAAGCGAGGGGGAAGGCCGGCAAGCGAGAGAGAGAGGAAGGAGGACGACAGGGACTACGACCACGACACGGCGACGCTCCGAACGACCTACATGAAGTCGCCGCGGAGGCGGCGGACGAGTTGCATGTCGCGCTGCATTATCGTAATGCGCTTGGCGTGCAGGGCGCACAGGTTCGCGTCCTCGAACAGGTGGACGAGGTACCTGCGGGCGGGCAGCGGCGAGGCGAGTCAGCGCGAGCTCTCGTGCGCGTGCAGACGGCGAGGAGGAGGAGGTATTGGCGAGAGCGTCGACGAGAGGGGAGGAGGAGAGGCGAGGCGAGAGCGAGGAGAGGGAGAAGAAGGAGGAGAGGAAAGAGCGACGCACGCCTCGGTCGCCTCCTGGAGGGCGAGGAGCGCCGACGAAGTCCACCTCAGGCCGACCTCGCCGTCCTCGATGAACTCCATCGCGATCTCGCGCACGACGCGGGCGAAGGGGAGCTTGGCGACGAGGAGGTTGGTCGACTTCTGGTACGCGCGGATCTCCTTGAGCGCCTTGACGCCGGGCTTGTAGCGGTGCGGCTTGCGGGCGGCGGCTGCGAGCGATGAGAGCGATGAGCGAGACGAGGAGGGGAGCGAGCGAGGACTGAGTCAGCGAGCGAGTCCAGGGTCGGGTGGCGGCGAGCGCGAGGGACGAGCGGGGAGGAGAGGAGCGAGGACGCACCAGCCGCCTTGGCCTTGGGGGCCGGCTTGTTGGCACCGCCGCCAATGACCTTCTTGGCGACGGCCTTGCGGGCGGGCGCCTTGCCCGTGCTTTTGCGGGCGGTCTGCTTGACCCTGACCATGATGGGCGAGAGGGTGGTGGTGCTGGAGGTGGTGGTTTGGTGGCGGTGTGGTCGCGGGCGAGGCTCGAGAGTGTCGAGCGAGGCGAAGTGGTGGGAAGGAGGGAGAGAGGCGGGGCGAGACGAGGCGAGGCGAGCCGAGCCGAGACGAGCTAGCGAGGACAAGGGGGAGCGAGCCACGGACAGGGGCTCAGGCGGTGCAGCGGGCTGAGCAGCTCTCTCGAGAGGCTGGGACTACTTCTTACGTGTGACTACAGAGCTAGAGCGCCTGTCCTGCCTTCGAGCCGACGAGAAGGAGGCCAGCTCGACGAGAGGGAGCTGTCGCGAGGCGCGAGGAGGACGAGACGGACGGTGCGCTCGTCTCCTGTCCGCCAGTGCGGGGTACCGAGATGGCTGCGAAATCGCGGAAGGGGCCAGCACGTGGGCCCGCAGCAAATCTCGTCAGGCGCGCGTCCGTCGCGAAGAACGGTACGCCGGTCCGTCGGCGAGCGAGAGGAGAAGCGCAATACATAGCGCGGAGATGCTGCGGCTCAGGGTCTCAGCTTTCTCTCGATAGAGCATTCGTCCGAGTGAGAGAAGTGCATCGCGCTCAAGGAGGATCCGGCGACGAGGGAGGAGGCGGCTCGACTTGAGAAGGTCAACGAGGATGTCAACGCGCGCGAGGCCTGAGCGGCCTCTCCTCGTCTTCCTCGCTTCCCTCTCGACCTCGTAGCAGCAAAAAGAGGCCTGCACGACGCGTGTAATGCCTCGTGCGGCAAAAGGTACTGTCGACCAGAGCAGGACTTGAACCTGCGCAGGCAGAGCCTAACAGATAAGCGGTGATTCTAGTCTGTCTCCTTAACCACTCGGACATCTGGCCAATTGTAAGCGATCGCCCGCTTTTATGCATACACCTCGCGCACATCAGCCTTGTCTGCGTCTGACCATAGCCTCTAGCTGACGTGCATCGAGACGGAGCGAGCGGGCTCAAAGCGCGGTCGTATCGTCGAGCCGAGAGAAGTGCGAGGCGAGGGTCAAAGCGTCGCAGCGCGTATCGTGTCGCCGGTCCACCTTGGCGCGGCGCGCGGCGCTCTGCTTGCTCCAGCTTTCGAGGGCTCGGGCAGCATTCCTTTTGTGAGCGTGGAACGTGCAGAAAGCGCTGCGTGCGCTCAAGAAACGTGACGCGATCGACCTTCGCAAGTCGACGCGCGTGCTCGACGGCTCGAGCGCTGCCGCCCTGCCTGGGCCGCCCTGCCTGTCGAAGGTGCGGCTCGTCCATGCTCACCCTCCTGCTTCGAGCTCTCCTGACGCTGGGCGCAGAGCTGGACGCAGAACTGGGTCGTTGCTGCACCGATTTTCGAGGGAACGAGCTGCGCACGAGCCGCTTTTGAAGAGCTTCTTTTCGCAGCTTTAAGGTACGTACGTTTGCATTCAGCCGACATCTACTAGGGGATCTAGCTCATCGGTAGAGCGCTCGCTTAGCACCACCGTGTGCGAGAGGCGCAGGGTTCGACTCCCTGGTTCTCCATTCTCTTTTGCCGCCCGTCACAAGCTTCATTTTGCGACTTCCGAGCGAGGAGGGGGTCCCCAGTGACGATGGTCGACGATGCACTCGTCGGAGCGCGCGAGAGAAGCGCCGCGGCCGAAAGCGCTCGCACGGGCGAAGCGCTCGGACCGCTTCCGGCCTCCAGCCAACTTCCTCTCGCACTCAGCACACGAAGGACAAGATAGAACGGTGCAGCACAATAACACACCGCGCATGCCAACGACGACCAGAGCAGGAATCGAGAAAGACAACGCGAGCGACCGTTCGCCTGGCTCACCTGACGCCCCACGCCGCGCTCCCCCTCCTCGCCTCGAGGTCCACCTCCCACTCCCACACCCTCGCCGCGGTGGCGACAAACAGGCGCTCGCCGTGCTCGTCCCAGTCGAGCCCGAGGAGGTCGCCCGGCGCGCTGTCGAGCGGGAAGTAGGCGCTCGCCGGGTAGTAAGCCCCACCGCCGCCGCCGCCGAGGGCGCCTGCGACGCCGGCTGCGCCGAGCGTCGACGGGTACCCGCCGGGGAGGTGCGGCAGCGGGTAGTACGACATGGCGGTCGCGGGCGTGAGCGTCGGTGGCGCCGAGGCCAAGGTCGAGCCGGAGCCGGAGCCGGAGCCGGGGAGGTACGTCGCGTAGTAGAACGACGCGGGCGTGCGGCCTGTCGCGGCGGCGAGGGTGGACGAGAGGTGCGGCGGCGAGGCGTACGAGGGGATGCGCGAGAGGAACGAGGTGCGGTCGAGCGCTGGGTACGAGGTCGAGGTCGAGGCGGGAGCGGGAGGGGCGAGGGTGAGGGGCGCGTAGCCGGCGGTGTAGTTGCGGTGGATGTGCGAGTCGGCCGAGGAGGAGAGCGCGGCGTCGGCCGGCGCAGGAGAGGAGGAAGACGGCGTCGAGAGGTCGATGATCGGGATCCGAGCGCCGGGCTCGCCACCGTCGAACCGACGCGGGCGAGTCGTATTGATGCTCGACCCCGCCGAGTCCTCGTCCTCGCTCCCCTCGGCGTGCTCCTCCTCATCGCTGCCCTCCTCGCCCTCCTCCTCTCCCTCATCCTCCTCATCCATCTCCTCCTCGTCGTCCTCGCCCTCATCCTCATCCTCGTCCTCCCCCCCCCGCCCCTCCACCGCCTCCCTGAACCTCCTCACCCGCGCCTCCTCCTCGGCGAAGCGCCGCTCGGTCCTCGCGCGCATCTCGCGCTCAAACACGTGGCGCTCGTGCTCGTCGCGCGGCGTGTGCGTCCCGCTGCGGTGCCGCGGCGGCGCGGGCGGGTGCGGGCCCGTGCGCGTACGCGGTGGGCTCTGCGGAGGGGGAGGGGGCTGCGGGCGCGGGCGGAGGGGCGGCGGCGAGGAGGAAGAGGAGGACGAAGAGGTGGACGCGGCGGGGACGTCGATGATCTGGAACGTCTCGAACGTGCGCGCGTCGACGACGTGGACCCGGTTGCGGTGCTGTCCTCGAGAAAAGAGTCAGCGAGGCCGACTCTTCATGAGGTAGAGAGGACGAGAGCGAGAAGACGCACCTCGGTGAACGCCATCAGTCCCGCATCGATCCTCCTCCCGCCGGGCGAGAAGCGCACCTTGCGCGCCGCACCCGCCGGTCCCGGCTGCGTCGTGCGTAGCTCGGCGACCTTGCGCGGCGACGAGTTGGCGCCGCGGAGCGTCGGCGACGCCGGGCGCGACGACGAGGGGAGCGCGCGCAGGTCGTACACGTGGACGAAGCCGTCTGCGGGCGCACGAGAAGTCGTTTCAGCCGGTCGCTCGTGCACAAGAACGATATGGAGGAGAGCGAGAGAGTGGGACGTACCTTGAGACGCGACGGCGAACGTGACGTTGTCCTCGCTCCAGTCGGTCGAGAAGCTCGCGTCGTCGCTCGCCGTGAACGTGTGCGCGAGCTCGTACCCGGCCGCGCGCGTGTCGTACAGGAAGACCTCGTTCGTGTCGCCGACGGCGACGAGCCACTTGCTGTCGGGCGACACGGAGCAGTGGTTGACGGCGGTGCGGAGGCGGATGTCGGCCGAGGGGATGGGCGCGAGGAAGCACTCGCCGCCGGCGTCGAACGAGGGGTGCTCCTCGACGGGACTGCTGCGACGCTGCTGCTGCTGCTGGTCGTCGTCGTCCTCGCTGTCGGCATCGTCGGCCGACTCGTCGTCGCTGCGCGTGCGCCGGGACCCGCTCGACGACGACGCCGAGGCGGCGGCGGCGGCCCACGACTGGTCGACGACGCTGCCGCGGGTCCTGCGGTCGCGCTCGCGCCTGCGCTTGGCGGCGCGAAAGTCGGGCGGGCGCCCTGCGACCTCGAAGACGCGGATCGCCTCGTCGTTGCTCGAGACGAGGATGCGCGGAGTCGACGGCGAGTGGGGCGAGGGCGCGATCGAGATGCTGTTGTTGATCGAGCCCGAGTGAAGGGTGCGCACGCCCGTGCTCGAGGGCTGCGAGGTGGCGGGGAGGAACTGGTGGCACCAGTCCGAGCCGGGCGTGGCGCTCCTGAGGGCGAGCTCGCTCGACTGGCCGCCGACGCACACGAGGCCGCACCCGGTCGAGATGGTCGAGGGCGAGAACTTGAGCGGCGTGTACTCGGGCGGTCGCTGCGCGCAGTAGGAGGGGCGGCGTCAGCGGTGGAGGTTCGTCGTCGGGAGGCGAGGAGGAGGGGACGGACCTCGGCGAAGAGCGAGACGCTGCAGATGCTGTCGTAGCACACGAGCGAGACTGCGTTGCCAGCCTCGGGGGTGTAGGCGAGGAGGTCGCGCAGCTGCGGGTGCGAGGCGGTCGTCGTTGCCCGGACGGACCAAGGGTGGGGGCGGAGCAGGTGGTCGTTGCTGCAGGGCGGGCAGGGGCTGGGTCAGCTGGGCGGGACTGCGCGGTGGTCGAGAGGAAGAGCAGACGCACGGCTGCATCATGGCATCTGCCGCTCGAGCCGGTGGGTGCGTGCGGTCGAGCGAGAGAGGTTCGCGAGCGTCACCTTCACGAGGCGGCGCTCGACGGCCACACCACGACTCGCTCGGCTGGACTTTTCGCTGCGGATAAACCGGGAAAGTATAGTCTGTGAGCACGCTCAGAGCACCAGCTAGGCCCAGCGAGGCGAGGGCGAGGGCGCCACCAGTTCGACCGCCCGCGCTCGTCTCCGCGGCAGAGGCGCCGACCTTGGGCTCGCCTCGCCACCTCCCGCTCGCTCGCCTGCCTGCCCGCCATGTCGACCGACCCTCAGCAGGATGCCAACATCGCCGTCTGGAAGTGCGTCCCTCGCTCCTCCCCGTCGTCGCTCCTCCTGCGCCCGCCGACTCGACACCCGAGCTGACCCCGTCCTCTCCACCCTCTCCCCTCGCTGGATGTTGCCGCCGACAGGATGAAGAAGCTCGGTAAGCTCGAGCGCATCTTTTCCGCCCCGGCAGGTAGGCGCGAAGAGCGAGAGCCGCACAGCTGACCATCTTCATCACCCCTCGTGTCTCGCTCGCCCACAGTCCAGAGCTTGCAGGCCGCCCGTGGTGCAGGTCCGTCCCTGTCCGCCTTCTACAGCGCACTCGCACCGCAGAGCTGACCTCTGCGACCCGCAGGAACGAGCATGATCTCGCTCATCGCCCCGCCTCGGTCCGTTCCCCTTGTCGCAGTCTCTCTCGCGCCGACAGCCTCGCTCACAACACCCACTGACGCCTCGCCCGCGCAACAGGTCCCAGATCTCGCAGCTCCAGTCGATGCTCACGCAGGAGTACGGCACGGCGTCCAACATCAAGTCGCGCGTCAACCGTCTCTCGGTCCTCGCCGCCATCACGTCCACCCAGCAGCGCCTCAAGCTCTACTCCAAGACGCCGCCCAACGGCCTCATCATCTACTGCGGCACCATCCTCACCGACGAGGGCAAGGAGAAGAAGGTGCGTCGTCTTCCTCCTCGTCGAGCGCTTGCCGTCCTGCTTCTGCCGACCGGCTCGCTGACCCTGCCCCTTCTTCTCGACGTGCTACAGGTCAACATCGACTTTGAGCCGTTCAAGGTACGCAACCGACTCTCTACTTTACACGACCGCCCCAACGGCGACTGACCCTGCTCCCCTCGCCTCGCCCGCAGCCGATCAACACGTCGCTGTACCTGTGCGACAACAAGTTCCACACCGAGGCGCTCTCCGAGCTGCTCGAGTCGGACGCCAAGTTCGGCTTCATCGTCATGGACGGCAACGGCGCCCTGTTCGGCAACCTCGCCGGCAACGCGCGCGAGGTCATCCACAAGTTCTCGGTCGACCTGCCCAAGAAGCACGGCCGCGGTGGTCAGTCGGCGCTGCGTTTCGCGCGTCTGCGCATGGAGAAGCGCCACAACTACGTGCGCAAGGTGGCCGAGCTCGCCGTGCAGCACTTCATCACGGACGACAAGGTCAACGTCCAGGGCCTCGTCCTCGCCGGTAGCGCCGACTTCAAGACCGAGCTCAACCAGAGCGACCTGTTCGACCAGCGCCTCGTCGCAAAGGTCATCAAGATCGTCGACGTCAGCTACGGCGGCGAGAACGGCTTCAACCAGGCCATCGAGCTCGCCGCCGAGTCGCTCAGCAACGTCAAGTTCGTCCAGGAGAAGAAGTGCGTCCTCCTCTCTCTCTCTCTCCTCCCCTCTCCTGCTACAGCACGCACCCGATCGAGTGCTGACGCCGCACCTTTGCACGAAACAGGCTCATCCAGCGCTACTTTGACGAGATCTCGCACGACTCGGGCAAGTACTGCTTCGGCGTCGACGACACGCTGCGCGGCCTCGAGATGGGCGCCGTCGAGACGCTCATCGTGTGGGAGAACCTCGACGTGACGCGCCACGTCCTGCGTGACTCGCAGGGCGCCGAGCACATCGTCTACGTGCGCGCGCCGCCGCCCTCGGCGTCGAACAACGCCAAGGCGGCCGACGGCGGCGGCGCGACGAGCGGGATCGCGGCCCTGAGCGAGATGGACCGCGAGAAGTTTATCGACAAGGCGACCGGGCTCGAGATGGAGCAGGCGCAGGAGCCGACCAACCTGCTCGAGTGGTTCTCGGAGAAGTACAAGGAGTTTGGCGCAGAGCTCGAGTTTGTCACGAACCGCTCGCAGGAGGGCTCTCGTGCGTCCCCTTCTCTCTTCTCTTCTGTCCTTGCGCAAAGTGCTGGGCCCGCTGATGCCTCTCCCTTCCACCCACCCTCCTCTCGCATCCTCCGCTCGCGCGCCCGCAGAGTTCGTCAAGGGCTTCGGCGGCATCGGCGGCCTCCTGCGGTACAAGGTCGACTTTGCCGAGATCGCCGACGCGCTCGAGCAGGGCGACGACGACGAGTTCTTCGACTCGGACGAGGAGTTCATCTGAACGGCCCGTCGCCCCTTTCTGGGTCTGGCGCCGGCGCCGGTGGCGCGCGACGAGGCGGGGCGTGTGTCGAGACCTGGAGGGGGCGGACCGGCTGGGCGAGACGAGGGCGACGAGGAGAGGGCGAGGGGGATCGTCGTCGTCGTCGAGCGTGGCCGAGGAGTCAGGTCGGGCCAGCGCCTCGGTCGGTCGTCGTCGGTGCGCGGCAGCTGCGTGCGTCCCTCTTCTCCTTGCTCTCCTCGCTCACTGCGTGCGAGGCTGATGCCCTGTCACGTCGTCCGCAGCCTCTCCCTCGCAGCCGCCGCCGCCGTCGTCGCTCGACCCTGTTCCTGTTCCCGCCTCTCCGCTCCGTCCTCCTCCTCCACCGCACACTTTCCTCGGCCCGTCGCCTTCCTCCCCTTGTTGCTTCCTTCGCCTAAAACGTAGATACCCCTTCACCCTCCCCTCCCTCTTGCCTCAGCCTCTCTCTTCCCCTCCTCTCCTCTCCCTCTCGCACAACCGCATTACCAAGGATCTTGTCTCATTACGCTGGTCGGCCCTCGAGAGCCCTTCTGCAAGCTGTCGGCTCGAGAGACGGTCGACGTCAAGGTCAACGTCGACTCGGCGAGCGCGGCGATCGAGCCCAAGGTCAATCGGCCGACTCGCCTCTCCCTTTCTCCTCGTCCTGCTCACCCGCTCGAGCTGGACGCGAGCCATGGCTGGCCGCTACTCGACAGACAGCTCTCCCACCGTCGTGGCACCGCCCCCAAGCGGGCTCAAGGCGCCCTCGTCCCCGCCCCCCTCCTCATCAGCCTCGGCACTCGACGGCGACCTCTCCATCGACACCCAAGCCCTGTACCGCGCCTCGCCCGCCCTCACCTTCCCGCACAACCTCCTCCACGCCGTCGCCCAGTTCTCCCTCGTCCTCGTCCTCCTCCCGTACCACTTTGTCCTCTTCGCCCTCGCCCCGCGCAAGCGCTGGCGCTCCTCGTGGACCCTCACCGAGGCGGCCCTCATGCCCGCCGTCAAGCGCATCATGAGCACGATGGACACGTGCGGGTACAAGATCGGCGCGAGGCGGACCGACGCAGCGCCGGGCGCGGTTGGGAGGTGGTGGATCCGGGTGCGGCACGGCGTGCGGTTCGAGTGGGTTGACGGGCTCGAGGGGGAGTGGGTCGGGGGAGTGCTCGCCGATGAGGAGGTCAGGGTGCGCGAGAAGGTCGGCGTGTACAGCTGGACGAGGAAGGGCGTCGGCGAGCGAGAGGGGCTCGTCGGGCTTTGGCTTCACGGCGGCGGTGCGTCCTCTTTCCTTGCTCTCTCTGCGACCAAGCGTCGATTCAGCGTGATTCGACGGCGACGCTGACTGGATATGTTCGCCCGCAGCGTACACGCACAACTCGGCGCACCCGGGCGCGTCCAGCTCGGCCATCCCTTCGACCATATTCAAGCGGGTGCGTCGGCTGCAGCTTCAGTACGGGACCTCGTCGACCATGCGGCAACCTGACGTACTACACGCTGTTGATGCGGCGCGCAGGAACCGCGCTTCTCGTCGATCCACGGTCCGTTCTCTCCCTTTCCTCCCACTCCCTCCTTCGTCCACCTAGTCCAGGCTCTCGGACCCGGTGCGCTCTCCCTGACCCGCTCTTCCCCTGCCACAGCCGTCGAGTACCGCCTCCTTCCCGACTCGCCCTTCCCCGCCGCGCTGCAAGACACCGCCGCGGCGTACTTCTCGCTCCTGCGCCGAGGGGTCCGAGGGTCGCAGGTCGTCGTCATGGGCGACTCGAGCGGCGGGCACTTGGCGCTCGCCCTCACGAGGTGGGTCAAGGAGACGAGGGAGGAGCGAGGAGCTGAGCGAGACGAGGAGGAAGGGTGGAGGTTGGAGGAGCCGGCCGGGCTCGTCTTGTTCTCGGTGCGTGCTCTCCCTCTCTCGGTCCTCGAGCGTCTCGACCTGCTCTCGAATTGATGTTCTCCGTCCCCTGCAGCCCTGGACCGATCCTTGTGCGCCCCTCGCTCCTCTTCGCTCGACCTCGTCTCAGCGCTCGAGCCTCGTCCTGACCCTCTCTCACTCCTGCGCTCGCAGCCCACTCGTACCTCGGCCACACCGCCTCGACCTACGTCCCGCGCAAGAACTCGTCCGACTACATCTTCGAGTCGCCCCAGTTCCGCCTCCACCTCGTCACCTCGCTCCTCGGCTCTCGCCCCTCGTCCTTCGTCCTCTCGCCGTACCTCTCGCCCGGCGCGCGCTCCCTCCCTCTCGGCGCGCTCGCCGGCTTCCCGCCGACGTTCGTGCACTACGGGACGAGCGACCGGTGCGAGGAGGAGGGCGAGCGGCTCGTGCGGCACTTGACGAGGGACGGCGTGCGCGTCGAGACGGTCGTGACGGACGACACGCCGCACGACTTGATGCTGCTCGCCATGGTGTGGAGCAAGAGGCAGGTAGAGCAGGTGTGGGAGGGCGTGCTGCGGTTCACGAGCTCGCTTGGGCGGTAGGGTCGGGCGAGGGGGAGAAGGAGCTCTCGAGGAGGCTGTAGCGCTCGAGAGGAATAGAACGGGCCAGCCCAGTTGCACTTCATCTCTATCCAGTCCTCCTTCGCTCGAGAGCAGCTACCAAGCTGCGAGAGCACCAGCGACGACGACGCCCGCCCCGACGAGCGAGCCCAACTGCGCCCTCCCGCTCGTCGCGCCGGACGAGCCGCCCTCCTTGGCCGACTCGGCCGCCGCTGCCGCCACCGAGGACGCACTCGCGAGCACAGCACTCGCGCTCGCGAGCGCCGCCGACACCGAGTCGACCGACGAGCTCGGCGCCGGGACCGTCACCGTAGAGGCCTGAGCGGGAGCGCTCGTCGTCGACGACGGCGCGGCCGCCGCGCTCGCCAGTGCAGCAGCAGCGGCGCTCGCACTCGCGGCCGAGACGATCGAGACGAAGCTCGCCGACGAGGCGGACGCGACCGAGAGGTACGAGATGCGGCTCTCGAGCGGGATGACGTTGTCGACGGGGACGCCGTTGGTGACGAAGCTCGTTGTCCTGGCCTGTGAGAGCGACCGAGTCAGTCTAGGGGCTCGTGGGTGAGAGAAAGACAGCGAGAGAGAAAGGAGGAACGCACCTCGTTGGTCGAGTCGACGCCGGTAAAGGTCTGCGGCGCGGCAGTCGTGGCGGTCGAGGTCGACGAGTCGTCGAGCGACGAGCTGCGCTCCATGCCAATGATGCCGCACGCCGAGTCGATCCCTGAAGGTGCTCGGCGTCAGGGAGGAGAGCGCGAGAGGAAAGGCAGGCGGGACGACGCACAGTCCGAGGCGAGCGCCGTGCCGCCCGAGGTCGCCTCTGTCGAGTCGCGCGAGCTCGTGCACGCCGAGCACCTGCAGTACGCGTTCCGCAAGCTCGTCAGCGTCTCGAGAGCCTTCTGAGACGAAGAGAGCGACCCAGGACGCACTTGTCGAGCCCGGTAGGAACGTCCTCGCAGATGCACTCGAGGCCGGCACTGATGCTGATCTGGGTTGCGATCCGGCCCGAGCACTGCGTGTCGCTGGCTTCTCGTCAGCACGAGGCTCTGGCTTGCTCGAGAGAAGCTTCAGAGAGAAGGGAGGGAGAGGGACAGACGCACACGAGCCATCGAGAGGAGGAAAGAGCTGCAGTCCAGCGGGCACTCGATCGCAGACATGCCCAGGTCCTTGATGACGGTCCACGCGGTGTCGA